>Ga0335076_10005202_pt1 | contig 13177 bp, 7 predicted proteins | sample Lox_Sample_25_FD_206717 | JGI IMG/M metagenome (GOLD analysis project Ga0335076, IMG submission 206717) | Soil microbial communities from Loxahatchee National Wildlife Refuge, Florida, United States - Lox_Sample_2.5 | ecosystem: Environmental > Terrestrial > Soil > Wetlands | place: USA: Florida...
ATACGGCGATTCGATAGTTAGAGCAATTCTAATTTAAGTATCTACATCTTTGTGCGATAATCCTCCTGTAGGTTAGAAGGAGGGACCGCATGCAATCGTATTCGCAGGACTTGCGTGATCGTGTGCTCGGAGCACTGGCTCGGGGGGAAGGTCCGTCGGCCATCGCACGGCGCTTTGAGGTCAGCCGCTTCTATGTGTATCAAGTGCGGGACCGCGAGCAAGAGACCGGTGTGCGCAACAGTTTTCAGATCGGTGGCCGCCGCCGTTCCCGGCTGCAGGCGGCGGAGGCGGCTTTGCGCGGCTGGATTGCGGCCGAGCCGGGGCTGACTCTGGCCGAGTTGCAAGAGCGGTTGGCATCCCAAGGGATTGCGACCAGAATCGGGGCTCTTTGGCATCAGTTGAACAAGTGGAATCTGACGTTCAAAAAAAACCCTGCACGCCAGCGAGCAAGAACGCCAGGACGTGCAGGCATCGCGGCGCGCATGGAGCGAAGCTCAACCGGCGATGGACGTCGAAAAGCTGGTATTCATCGATGAAACCTGGGCGACAACCAACCTGACGCGCGCCTATGGCCGTGCCCCCAGGGGCTGCCGCTGCATCGGCTCGGCACCCCTTGGCGATTGGCAAACGACGACTTTTATCGCCGCTCTACGCCACCAGCGACTGACCGCCCCGATGGTCGTCGACGGGCCCATGGACGGGGAGTTGTTTCTGGCCTGGGTCGAACAGTTCCTGTGCCCCACGCTCTGCGGCGGAGACATCGTCATCCTCGACAACCTCAGCAGTCACAAAGTGGAAGGCGTCCAAGAGGCCATCGCCGCGGTCGGCGCCACCGTACTCTATCTGCCGCCCTATTCCCCCGATCTGAACCCCATCGAAAAGCTCTTCGCAAAACTCAAGACACTGCTCCGAAAAGCCGCCAAACGATCCACTGAAGAGCTATGGCAGGAAATCGGCGCACTACTCAACACCGTCACCCGCAGCGAGTGCGCAAACTACTTCGCCTCTTCGGGATATGTAAGCACTTAAATTAGAAACGCTCTAGTCCTTGCCCCAGGGTGCTTCTCAATGAGCAAATTATCGCCGAGTAGTATTTCCAGACTCATGGCTCTGGAAATGCGATTTGCCCTGTTGGCAACAACCAGCTGATCGCCGCATTGAAAGGCCACGTTCTGCTCTAACACTTAGACTCTTCCGAGCGCCAACAGTCTTTCGCGGCCCGTTTTGCTCATCCTGAGCAGTTTGCCGTTCGTCAGGCGAATGGAGCCCTGCGCTACCCCTTCCCGATGGATCTCGCCGATGCGGTCGAGATTGACAATCGCAGACCGATGAATGCGCACGAACCGGTTCGGGTCTACGCGCACCGCGAGGTCGGAGATCGTCTCGCGCAGCATGTAGCCGCGGCCGGCAGAGTGGAGGCAGCAGTAATACTCAGCGGCTTCGATCCAATCGATCTTGTCGACTGAAAGAAGGATCTCCGTTTCCCCGTCTCTGACGAGGAAACGCGTAGCAAAGGACTTTGGTCTCGGCACCGCGCGCAGGCCGTTAAGAACGGCCGTAAGTTGTTCTTGCGTGAGAAGCGCGGTCTCGCCTGCAATTTTCTTACGAACGCGATCAAGCGCCGTCGCGAGCCGCTCCGCATCGACGGGCTTGGTGAGGTAGTCTACTGCATGCACATCGAATGCGCGGACGGCATGCTCTTGATAAGCCGTAACAAAGATGGTGGCCGGAAGATTTGGCAGGCCGATGCGCTCGACGGCGTCAAAGCCGCCCATCTCCGGCATTTGCACGTCAAGAAACAAGAGATCGACGGGCTTTGATTGCAGAGTTGCCACTGCCTCGGCGCCGTTGCAGCACTCGGCCACGATCTCGATATCGCCGTGGTTCGCCAGCAGGATCCTCAGCAGGTCGCGCGCCAGCGGTTCGTCATCCACAATCGCCGTCTTCAAGCTCATACCGTCGCCCGCTCGTATGGAATTTGAATGGTAACCTGGTAGCCGCCATCGGCGGGAGCTGCCGCGTGGAACTCATGCGTGCCGGGATAAAAATATGCGAGGCGCTCGCGCGTATTCCGCATACCGATGCCGTGCCCTTCCGTTTCCGAGCTGCCGCCGGGACCACAGCCGTTGTCTCTCACCTGCATCCAGAGCGCATTGCCCACGCGCTTGACGTGTGTTTCAACCAGCCCCCCCGAAGCCCGCGGCGCGATACCGTGCTGAATGGCGTTCTCGACAATCGGCTGCAGAAGGAAACTCGGCACGAGCCCGTCCAGTGCGTCTGGCGTTGTGTCGATCTTGACTTCGAGGCGGCCAGCAAAGCGCACCTGCTGGATGGCGAGATAGCTCTCGATGACGCGCAACTCTTCAGCGAAGGGCACCTTCTCTGGCGCTTTGCGCTGCAAGGTCATGCGCAGGATTGTGTTCAGATGCGCGAGCGTCGTCATCGCTTCCTGATTGCGGCCCTGCGCAACAAGACTTGTGATGGCGTTAAGCGTGTTGAAAAGGAAGTGCGGCTCAATCTGCATTTGAAGAGCCTTGAGTTGGGCCTCAGTGAGTTGACGCTCAAGTGCCATTCTTTGCATAGCGGTGACCTGAGCCCTGGACTGTACAAAAAGGAAGCCGGCCAGGCCGTAGATGGAAGCGTAGATCACAATTTCAATCCCATAGCGCCACAAACTCGCCACAAAATAAGAGCCAATGACCGCTCCCCACGAAGGCCAAAGCACCGAGTTCCACCAGATGATGTGCTGCAGAAGAAAGAGATGCGCAAATCCCGTCTGGCACGCGACTATCGCATGAATGCTAACGCTCTTCCACTTAAATGCAAGCACCACGGGCCATCGCCTGGCCGCTCCCCACACCAGAAACGCAAATGCCGCCCACCAGAACCACGAGGCAATGCCGTACAGAAGCGATGGAAGATACGGCGCGTTCACCCCTTTCACCAGAGTGACGCGATGGCATTCGTTGGCCACAATCACGGCCAGTGTGCTGGCGATTGCACACACAGCCAATGGGCCGAGGATACCGATGCGAGAAGCAGGTGCCTCAACGATTAAGTCAACAGTTGGCGTGCTCGAAGTCATTTTCTGATTCATTGTAGGCCGATTGAAGTGCGACTGGCTGAGTTGTGTTTCGGTTATCAAAAACTGAAGCGCGCACCGAATTCCACGCGGCGAGCGGCTTCAGCAGCAACGGGCTGGCCAACTGCGCCTGACGTGAGCACGGTGTTCACTGCGGTAACGTTGGTGTAGTTCAGCAGGTTGGCGCTGCGCGCGTTGATGGTGAAAGTGTATGGATGATCTTTGTCTTTGGGGTTGAGCGTGAAGACGCGGCTGAGATTGGCATCGAGATGTGTGACGCGCGGCATGGTTCCGGCATTGAAGGGAACGTTGCCGTTCACGGTGTTGGCGGTCATGAGGCCATACGGAGTGGCGTAGGCGCCCGGGCCCTGCGCAGAAGCATACGAAGGGCGATCGGTAAAGCTACCGTCGCCGTTCGAATCTGTGCCGGTGGTAATGTTATACGGGCGGCCGGGACGCGTGTCGAACTGCGAAGCAAGCTCAACGTTGAACGGCAGCTTTGCAATTTGCGAGAAATTGAAGCCGTCGCGGTACATCCACCATGGGCGCTGGTATTCGCCCTTGTCCTGATACGCCGATTGCGGATTTGCGTTCAGGTCTTTGAAGTCGAGATACCAGAACGCAGACTTGAATGTGAAGCGCTTCCATGCGTTGTGATCGATATTGACGACATACACGGTGCCGCAGCTATGCCCGTAGTTGCGGTACTCGATGATGTTCTCGTTCGGCGCAATGGGCCGAGGGGCGAGCAGTGCGGCAGTTGGGTAAGGCGCCGCGCCGGTTTCGCTTGCCACCATGGGCGCATTGATGTTGATCTGCCGGTCAAACCTTGATTCAGTTCCAAAGTTAATGCTGGCGTGGACCTTCCAGCGATCATTGACGCCGTACTGCACCTCGCCCGTGAACTGGAGGTTGGGTATCTGCGCGAACCGAGGTGAAAACTCATTCACGGTTGCAACGGTGATGGAGCCGGCCACCGGCACAAGCGGGCTGGTGTAACTGGGCGAATAGACCAATGTCTCCTGCTGCCGCGAACCGTTAAGCCGGTAGATCTCCGTGGTGATGCTGGGATCGGTATTGCCGGTGAATAGTCCCGTGCGCGCGGAGATAACCCATCGGTTTTGTTTATCTGGCGACCAGGTGAGGCCGAGGCGCGGACGGAAGTTGATGAGACTGTCCGGCGAAGTCTGCAATTGATAACGCAATCCCGTGGAGAGCGTGAAGTGCGCGGCGAGCTTGACGGAGTCCTGCGCGTACAGGTTGAACTGCCAGAGGATGAACGGAACCAGCGGATTGCCAGCGGTGACCTGATACGTGGTGGGTGCGCCGCCGGGAAGACTGAGCAGGGCCCGCTGGTATTGCTGCATGCCGGTAATGGTGGTTGTTTGCCCAGTGGGATTGTTGTTGGCGTCAAGCACAGGAGCGCTGCCGCCGCCAAACACATAGGCGCCGTTGAAGGTGTTAGGGTCGTAGTCGTGCATAAACAGGCCGAGCGACTGCGCGCCGAATTTGATCTCGTGCTTGCCGTGCATAATCAGGATGCCGTGGTCGATCTCAAGATCGCGTTCGCGGTCGTCGAGGCTCTGGCTGGTTGCGCCGCCGCCGATGAAATAGCCAGCCACCTGAAGAGATGGCGCTGTGGAAAGCGGGGTCTGTTGAGTACGCTTCCACGAGTATCCAATGCGCGTCTGGTGGAGCAGGTTGGGATTGGGCGTGTAGGTGTTGGTGAGGCGAAGGTCATCTTCACTGATGCGGTTTCCGTAGCCTGCCTCGGGCAGCACCAGGCCGCCGACGCCCTGGTTCCCAAGCGTGTTGATGTTGGTGGAGAAGGAAGCGGTAACAATGTCATTGGCCGTGGCCTGCCAGTCGGCGCGGGCTGAGGCTATCCATAAGCGTTGTGGAGCAGGCACTGTTTGCTGGAATGGCGTGGGACTGCCGACGGCATCCAGAGTGACCGCGTTGACAATATTGAACTCGTCGATGTCGCGCTTTTCCAATGCGAGCGAGAAGCCGGATTTCTTCTGCACGATGGGACCGGACAGTTCGAAGGCATAGTGTTGTTTGCCGGCCGGGGTTGCGGTGAGCGAGAACGGATCGGTGGCGTTGAAGGCGTTGTTGCTGTTCGTGTAAAATAATGCGCCGTGACGGCTGTCGGCCCCCGGTTTTGTGGTGATCTCGATGCGGCCTCCGTTTCGTGGCGGGGTCTGGTACTCGGCCGAATATACGTCTGGATTCACACGAATCGAGGCGATGGCGCTCTTGGGCGGCATGGTGCTCGAGTTCTGGAAACCATCTACCGTGATCTGCGCCGAGGATGAATCGCCGCCGCTGCTTGCGGCCAGCGCCTGCAACTCGCGCAGCAGATCGTCTGGATCGTCAGAGAGTTGCTGAATCTCATCGCTGTTGAGAGTCGTGGTGCCTGCACCGGATTCCGTATCGACACTCGCGCTGTTCGCATTGACCTGCACATCGGTCTCGACTGCGTCGATGGCAAGCTGAAGGTTAACCTGGACGGTTTGGCCGGGGCGTCCGCGTGCTTGTTGCGAGGCTGATTTGAAGCCGGTGGCCTGTGCGGTGATCGTTGTGGAGGCTGCTGCAACGCATGGCAGTGCATAGTTTCCCGCCGCATTCGTGGTTGTTCTCTCTCCGCTTGCAGTTTGCACCCGAGCACCCAGGATCACAGCGCCTGTAGGATCGGTGACCGCGCCATGGATATGGATTCCGCTCGGGCAGGCTTGTTGCGCCAAGGCTGACCACGGAATCGAGATTCCTACAACGATCAGCCACCTCATCCAGGACCGATACATTCGACGCTCCGCCTCCAGGTCCTAAAATCCCAGAGGCAGCTCGCATTTTCGATGGTTTTGCAAGGAGCGCCCAATTTCAGGCGGCGAACGATCATTCCGGCACGAGAATCAATACTTCAGGGCAAGTCGTATCCGGTCCAATGGTGCATCATCGCCGAGTCGCTCTTCCAGCGCAGGTTAATCCCGAAATGTCGGTGAGCCTCGTGGAATCGCATGCCCAGTCTGCGGATATATGTCGCCGTTGCTTAGGCATTTCCGAGGACCCAATGGCTGCCGTGCCGCTCGTTCTCATGCTCCCGCCACAGGTTCAAGGAAGAGGCGCTCGTAGCGGGTAAAACAATCGGTCTCTCGAACGAGCGCCGCGGCCAATTGGCACTCGGGATCGGCTGCGACCATCTCGCGATAGCGCCGATAACTTTCTTCGTCTGGAAAAGTGAACATCGCCACGGCAACATCTGCTGGGCCATCATAGCCAAGTCCCGGAAAGCTCACACCGACTCCGTCTGGAACCACCCGTGGAATGAAATATCCATGATGAATACCGCCATAGCGTTCAACGAGCACGGTCCAAGTGCGCGCATAGGTCACAAACGCACTGAGCTTGTTCAAGTCGAGCGTGTACCGGATCTGGCATGTTACTGGATGAGCGTCCGCCATTGCTTATCCCATGCTCCATACCCGTCGATTTTGGCATCAGTCCTTCTTACTGCATTCATGCACTTCCTCCTGGCTTGGACTGCGTTAATGCACGGCCGCAAAGGGCCCGAGAATTTCATCGAGGGACATCAAAATGCCGTTCTTCATCACGTATTTCACATTGGCCGCATCCTGAATGTTTTTCAACGGATCGCCCGAGACAATAATCAGGTCGGCGACTTTTCCTTTTTCCAGCGTGCCCAGATCGGCGCTGAGGTGCCACGCCCTGGCCGCCATGCTAGTTGCCGTCTCCAGGGCCTGCCAGGGGGCCATGCCGAATTTCACCTGCGAACGCAAATTCAGGTGCAGCGATGTTGCCGGAATATCCAAAGGCGAATCGGTGCCGGCGAGGATCATGCCGCCGTGCATGAAGTCGTATTTCACGGTGTCTTCTTCGCGCTGGAGGCGGAGCAAGCTGGCTTTCTGGTCGGTATGCAGAGCCGTATCCACAGCCTTGGTGAGCCGCTCCCGCTCCCATGGTGGATAGAGCGCGGCGCGACTGTTTGTGGCCAGGCCCGGATCGTCGGCATAGAGCGCTTGGTTGAAAGTGGTGCTGGTGGTCGCCATGCCGGACTCGGCCAGCATCTTGTTTACGTCTTCGTAAGTAACACCGGTGTAGGACCGGGAATACGCGTAACCCCAACGCGAAGTAGCGCTGATGTGGGCCATCTGGTCGTTCCCCAGGGCCACGGCCGGCAGCAGATAGTGCCCGGAGGTCTCAACACCCATCTGCTGCTGCGCAAACTTAGCGCCCTGCGCCTGCCACGCATAGGGCAAGCGCACATAGAGCTTGACCATGTCGAAGTCGAAGGCTTTGAGGCGATCGAGCTCGCGATGCAACTGCTCCTCGCTGGTGGTGGGGATCATCATGCTGTAGTAGACACGCTCGCCATCGATGGCTTCGCCGGTGGGAAAGAGCCGCGGCCCGATGCGTGCGCCGGAGTCGAAGGATTCGCGCTGCTCCTCGGCGCGATAGGTGGAATCGGCCAGGTCGCGCACCTCCGTGATGCCGTAGGAGAGCCATAGGCGCCCATAGCGATCGCCGTAGTAAATCGACTGCAGGCAGGACGGGTGCGCGTGATTCTCCCACAACCCAGGCAGCACCGTGTATTGCGTGGCGTCGATGACGCGATCCACATGAGCCTCGTGGCCGGGGTCATGCGGCAGAACGCTTTCGACCCGGTTGTCGACCACGAGAATATCCACATCGGTCTGCTCATCGGGGCCTTCGCCTTTCCAGAAGCGCCCCGCGTGAATCAGCAGACGTTGATGGGGTATGTCGTTGTGCCAGGTCAGATCGAAGGGCACCGCGGAGGCCGCGCCGCCGTCGCGTGCGATCATGCGCAGCTTACCGTCCGATTCAAACAAGATGTGCTGTGAATCTCCGCTCCAGGTGGGGGCATCCGCGGTTTCATCGCTCAACTTTCTGGCAGGGCCGTTGGGATGACCCTCGGCATCGACTGGCATGGTGTAGAGCAGGTCGTCCATGATGAAGGCCAAATCTTTTCCGTCGGGCGAGTAGACCGGGCCGGCCTCGCCGCGCGTGGAGATCGACTCGTAGGGCGCGGGCGGGAACCAACTCATCTTGCCCGTTACGACATCGATGGTCGCAATCTGATTGGTGCCTTCGCGGAAGCGGTGCGTGTACGGTTTGACAGCCACAATTGCGATGGTGCGTCCATTGGCCGACCAGGAGGGCCGGCCGGGATCGAATAGCGCCGGAGTGAGGGCCCGCACCTTGCCAGTTGCAATTTCTACGATCGACGTCACGCCGATCTGATCCTGAAACGCCAGCCACTTTCCGTCAGGCGACCAGGCAGGAAGAATCTGCGCCGATGTGGGCGAAGGAGAAACCAATTTCGATTCGCCTGTCCGCATGTCGCGGATGTAGAGGTTGTACACACCGCTGTTGTCAGAGGCGTAGGCAAGCTGGCTGCCATCCGGCGACCATTGCGGCCCTTCCTCGTAGTAGTTGTCCTGCGTGATCGGCTGCGGCTTTTCGCCGATCTTCATTACCCAGAGATTGTTGAGAGCGCCAAAGGCGATCTCCTTTCCATCGGGTGAGAGATCGGGGGCGAGAATGCCCAATACGGGCTTGCCCGCCGTTGCGCCGAACTCGTACTTTTTCTGCGCGTACTCGGGCCTCACCCAATTGATCTCAGCGGTGAAGGGAATCTCCTTTTCGGTTTTCGCAGCCACGTCCATGCGGAAGATGTGGCCGTTGCCCGCGTAAAGAAGTTCATCAGGGGAAAGCCACACGGCCGGGAACGGAAACACGTCGTCGTTCTGGCCCGCTTCAGTTCCTGCCACCATCAGATGGCTGCTGGTCATGAAGAGACCCTGGCCGGAGAACTGCGTCCAGGAAAGCGTTTTGCCGTCGGGCGACCACGACGGGGCCTCGATGCGGCCCTGATCCGCACCCAGCGCGGCCAGCGTGCGCTCGTGGCCCTGCGCGTCGACGGCCTCGATGGTTTTTGCTATGGCGCCTTCGCCGCTCACGAAAACAATTTCGCTTCCATCCGGAGACCAGGCCGGCTCGTATTCGTCGTCCGGCGCGGAGGTCCACTGTTTCAAGTTGCCGGTCGCCAGATCGATCGTCCAGATGTCGTAGCTGCCCTTGAAGGCGCGGTCTGACGCGAAGGCGATTTTGCTTCCATCGGGAGAAAAGGCCGGCTCGCGGTCGTCGCCGTGTCCGGTGGTGATCTGCCGCAGGTCCGTGCCATCCGGCTTCATAGTCCAGACGTGAAACGTTCCACGTGCGTACGACTGGATGGCGACAAGATCGCCCTTGGGCGACCAACTGGGATGTGATGCTTCCTGGATCGGGGCGGTGATCCGCCGCGCGTGACCACCACTCGCGGGCAATGTGTACATCATGCCCTGCAGGTCGATCATGAGGGTTTTATGATCCGGTGAAATCGTCAGCGCCATATTGGCGCCTTCGTGCACGGTGATGACGCCGGTCTTCTGCGCAGGTTTCGGCTGGGCTGCTGCCCATGGGCCGGCTCCGCCAGCAACAACCGCATACATGGCAACGATGCCCAAGCACGAGAGGATCGGCCGCACAACTTGCTGTTTGCGGCGGCCCGCCTTCATATCGCTGTGCTTCATGAGAACGTTTCCCCTTACCGCAAGGCGTAGACTTAGTACCCATGCGTTGGCTTTTATTTCTTCCACATCTTTCTGGCGCGCACCTGCGCGGAAATCAACGCTGCGGCGCGCTGCGCCGAAAGCGCTGCGCCTTTCTGCCAGGCTCCAATGCGTGCAGTGTGATCGCCGGCAAACACAAACCGCCGATCCGGTTGGGTGATGACCTTATATGGTCCGTTGTATTAATCGGGGCCAGCTTCGTCAAACCCTCCCCCCGGTCTTCGGAAACTCGCGTCTGGTGACGCTCATCAAAACTCCTCGCCTTCCGTGTGAATCCGGATTCAGCGTTGCGCGCTCCACGCGGCATCGATCGCCTTCCGGAAGTTTTTCGTTGACAGGCACACAACGCTTACAGACTGATGGAACTGCGCAGCACCAAAGTGCTGCGCCATGTTTTTTCGACTCTGTTCGAACACTAGAAAGCGAAGCGGGCGAAGAATTGCAGGTTACGGCCGTAGTACTCGAGCGCCGCGCCCTCGGCGCTGACGGCAATCGGTGCGCCGTAAGCGTTCGAACCTGTACCGATAGTTGCGGTAGTGGCAAAGTTGCCGTAGTTCGAGTGGTTGAAGAGGTTGAAGGATTCAAATCCAATGATCGTGCTGTAGCGTTCCCTGACCTTGATGGTTTCCTGCACGCGCGCGTCCACGCGATTGTATGGTGTGCCGCGGAAACCGTCGCGCTCGATCACGTAGTACCCATATGCGGCGTCGTAGGACATTTTCGAGAGCGGCGCATAGACCTTGGTGCAGGTGGTGGTGGGACAGGTGCCGCTGAAGCCCGGTGCGACCGGTGTTACGCCAGCGCCGAAGGTACGTTCATTACCGGCGGGAGCATAGCCGTTGACCGTAGTGCCGGAAGAAGGAGCGAACGCTAGGCCAGAGCCGAAGTGGTAGAGGGCGGAGAGCATCAGCCCGTACTTCCACGCATACTGGCCGGTGGTGGTCAGAGTGTGGCGCTGATCGTCGGTTCCGTTAGCCCACTCCTGCTGAATACCCGGCAGGAAGGGTTTGTTGGGATAGCCGAAAGGGCCGGTAGTGGAGTTCTTGTCGCGGCCCCAGGTGTAGACGATCGCGCTGGTGAAGCCCTTGGTGGTGGCATGGCGGATTGAGACGGCCAACTCGTCGTTGATGTCGCCGGCCCCTGGAGTTACAGCGAAGTTGCGCACCGAGGCGCCGAACAACTGGTTGCAGACCTGCTTGGCCGGTTGGCCAGTAGCCAGGCCGTTCGGTGGCGCGGCGGTGGAAAGCATGCTGGTGTTGAGCGTGTCCAGCGCAATGCCGCCGTTTCCGCAAACCCGCTCGCCATAAATGGTCGCATTCATGGCCGTTGCGGGATTCAGGTTCTGCTCGGGGTTGGCCGGATTCTCGAGAAGGTTTCCGCCGAGAGCAATCCAGTCGTCATAGACGCGCTCGTGGAAGGCATCAATGTTGAGTGTCGTGTTCCAGGGTAACTGGCGCGCGACGCCGAGAGAAACCTGCAACGCATACGGCGTTTGGGCCCCGCGATGGACTGGCTGTGGCGAGCTGACGTAGTTCTGCGGATCGGACGCCGGGGTCTGGCCTGCGAACGGCGTGGGCAGTGCCAGTTTCGTGCCACTGATGGTAGCCTGCAACGCGCGGGTCGTGCTCGAGTAGAGCTCTTCGTCGATGATGGCGTTGGCCACCTGGTCGGCATAATAGATGCCGCCGCCACCGTGGATCGAGGTCTTGCTGTCCCCGAAAACATCGTAGGAGAATCCAATTCTCGGTCCGAAGTTCAGGTTGGGATTGGTGTTGGCAGTGAGAAGGCCCGGCGTCGGCGTGTAGGAAGTGTTGTAGGCGCCGATGTCGTTGTCGTAACGCAAGCCCAGATTGAGAACCAGCCGGGGCACTATCTTCCAGTCGTCCTCGATCCAAAGGCCGATGACGTTACGGGCAATGTCGATGTTGTAGCTGCCGAAGGCCTGAGTGTAGGACTCGGACGCATTGCAGTAGTTGTTGATGGCGGTATAGTTCCAGCTAGACGGATCGAGCGTGCCGTTGGGGAACATGGCCGTGTAATTTGGCGTCGTTCCGGGCGTAGGTGAGCAAACCGTCAGGCCGCCGCGCAGGTACTGCGGAAACGAGCCGCCGTGCAGCGTGTAGAGATACTCGCCGCCTGCCTTGATGCTGTGCTTGCCCTTGAGCCAGAACAAATCGTCGCGGTACTGCTGGGTGTCTTGATTGAAGACTTCGGGTTCGTTGTACGGCTCTCCTACGGTGACGGCAGACAGGTTAAGGACGATGGAGTTGTCGGCAAAGAAAGGAAGGTTTCCGAATTGCCAATGGTGGAATCCTGCGTGCACGTCATTGATGAGGTTGGGGTGGATGGTGCGATCCCAATCGAAGACATATCCCGCAGCCGTCACAGTGGAGTAATAAGACTGGCTGGGCTCATTGTTTTGAGCCACAAAGCTCGTGCTCTGCTTGAAACCGTCGCCGCGCAGGAAAAAGTGGTTGTTCGCGCCCACCTGATAATCGGCGCGGCCGAGATAGTCGTAGTTGGTAAAGATGGACGGATGCGTATAGATGTCGCTGCCCGACGTTGTGACCGTGACACCCGGAGTTGTTGTGATGAGCGGAGTCTCCGTGGCCGTGCTCGGCTGATGCTCGCCCTCGAAGGAGCCGAAGTACCACAACCTGTCCTTTTTGATCGGACCGCCTATTGTGCCGCCGTACTGTTCGTCGGCAAACGGGATGACTTCGTGGGCGATAGGATCGGAGGCGTTGAAGAACGAGTTGCGGAAGTAGCCAAAGGCCCCGCCGTGCATCTCGTTGGTGCCGGTCTTCGACTCCACGTTGACATAGACGCCCGCCGAACGCCCTTCCGTCGCGTCAAAGCGATCGGTGACAATCTGGAACTGCGAGACGGCGTCCTGCGAAATCTTTGGCTGGCCGAAACTCGATCCCACCGAGTCCTGCGAGATCTGCAGGCCGTCCAGAGCGATCTGGAACTTGCCGGTCTCCTCGTCGCCCTCCGAGGCTCCGCCTGGCCCGGACACCGGTGCATTGCCGAAGGCATTATTCCTGATGCCGGCAACCAGCGATGAGAGCTCGACATAGCTGCGACCGTTGACGGGAATGTCCTGGACCTCCTGCGGCGTGATATTGCCGGCCACCTGCGAGGACGTGGTGTCGATGGCATATGTGCTGCTGGCCTCGACCACCACTTGTGTCGCGTCGCTTGCCACCGGAAGCGTGATATTCACCTGCGCCAGTTGGCCTACCAGCAACAGGACCTTCTTTTCCGCGGTGGCGAAACTCGGCGCCCTCGCGGTAATTGTGTAATCCGCCGCCGGAAGGTTGGGAACCACATACACGCCCTGGCTGTTCGTCGTGGCGAAGTATGATGCGGCTCCCGCATGTTTCACTTCCACTTTCGCGCTTTGGATGATTGAGCCTTGCGTGTCACTGACAATGCCGGT
>Ga0335076_10005204_pt1 | contig 13171 bp, 10 predicted proteins | sample Lox_Sample_25_FD_206717 | JGI IMG/M metagenome (GOLD analysis project Ga0335076, IMG submission 206717) | Soil microbial communities from Loxahatchee National Wildlife Refuge, Florida, United States - Lox_Sample_2.5 | ecosystem: Environmental > Terrestrial > Soil > Wetlands | place: USA...
GTGTTCGATCAAATGAAACCTGAGGTAGTCTTTCCACACATCGACGCTTTCACTCCCGACTAGCGCAGAGGCCCCGATCACAGCCGATGGCTGCCAAACGATCAATTCCGGCTGCTCCGCCACCCCTGCCGCTTTGAAATAGGCGTCCCAGTTCATGCCCGGCGCCTTGACGCCAAAGTCGGCACGCTTCCAGGGATTGTTCTGCTTAAATACATCGGCGGAGTCGGCGTCCGGCGCGTGCGACTGCGCGATCCGGATCTCAAACGCCAAAATACGCGCTGCCCTCGTCTCCCAGTCATCGATACCCGCCAGTTTCAACATGGCTGCAATGTGCGCCTGATACTGCACTCGCAACGCTGCCATCTTTGACGACTGGTCCAGATAGTCATCGCGATCCGGCATGCCCAGCCCGCCTTGCAACAAATGGAAAACGTAGTGCTGCGAGTCCGTAAAACTCTGATTCACCCATACGCCGAAAACATGGTCGGCGTTGCCAGTCAGTCCGTCGACTTCACTGTTCAAAGTTGCACCTAGATACGCTGACAGAGACTTCTTCGAATCGATCGCTGAAATCGCTGCCATTTCATCGGCCAGCGGGGTCATCCCTCTCGCTTCAATGCTGGCTTCGTCCATGAAGCTCGCATAGTAGTCACCGACCTTCTGGGCAACACCACCCTTGGCGGGCTGGGCTGCGGCCACCTCTTCGATGAGACCTCGGACCCTGGCGCTGGTTCTTGCAACCAGGATTGCGCGCGTGTCATAGCTGGTCTGACCCGCGGGGATCACCGCTGTTTTGAGCCATCCCCCATTTGCGAAATGGTAGAAATCGTCGCCTGCCTTGATGGAACGATCGATGTCTTGTGTGTTGTCCCCCGTATCGGTGTTTTGATCGGCAGGAACCGCGCTCATCGCAAGCGCAAAGGTAAATAGTGAGATCAGTGCCGTAGTGCGAAAAAGAGTCATAGGGAACCTTCAGCCAGCTCGAAGTGAGGCCTGATTCTCGCACTCGTGAGGATTCAAAATTGGACGTTCACGGACCTCAACTCACTCCCAACCGAGAACAACGACTCAGTCCGCAGGGCGCTGAGGGACCCGTCATTGACAGTTCCGGCGTATCTTCGATTCAATAGCTGGTGTGGTCGTAGTGACTCTGGCGAGGTTTTCCAGTCTGCGCGGTCACAAAATCAGGAAGATTCGTTTCAGGAGGCTTCATGTCAGCACCCAGCCGCCGGCCAGAGATTCGCCGGCGCCGTACCCGCAAAGAGAAGATACTCCAGCTGCGCAAGCGACTGGCTGCCGCCAAGACCGATGCCGATCGCACCCGCCTCACCGCCAAACTGCACAAGCTCGCGGTCGCTTCGCCAGGCCAGCCATTGTTGAAGTAGGCGGGCGCTTTAGTCGGCGGCGGGTTGTTGACCCTGAGGCTGCCCGTCGGCAACCTGCCGGTATACGTCCAGAATGCGCCGCACCGATTTTTCCCAGGAAAATTTCGTGGCCTGCTGGTAGCCGCGTTCCTTCATGCGCTCTCTCAAAGTCTGATCCATGAGCACACGATGCAGCGCGCGCATGATCTCGAAAACGTTCTCCGGATTCACCAGCACGGCCGCGTTCCCCACCACCTCCGGCAGAGACGACACGTTGGAGGTGACCACCGGCGTCCCGTGCACCATCGCTTCCAGCGGAGGCAACCCGAACCCCTCATACAACGACGGGAATACAAAGACTTTGGCCTCGTCGTAGAAGATCCGCAGCACTTCGATCGGGACGAATCCCAGAAACCGCACTTCGTTTTGCACGTCACTGCGGACAACCGTTCGGCGCAAGTCCGGGTTGCCGGAAAGATCGTCTCCAATGATGATGAGCTTGAGATCCGGGTACGCCTGGTCCCTCTCCAGTTCAGTCTTCAGCGCAGAGAAAGCTTCGATCATGCGCACAACGTTCTTGTGCGCGCTGATTCGCCCCGCATACAGCAGAAATGGATACGTCACTTGGTACCGCTGGGCGATCATTTCACGGTCCGCCGCGCTTGCGTGCCCACGCAGGAATCGTTCATCGATGGCGTTGTAGACCACTTCAATCCGGTCGGGCGCTATGCCGAACAGCTTCTCGATTTCGTTCTTCGTAAAATTCGATACGGCGAAGATTCGCGAAGCGCCGCCCAGCACGCGCTTCGTCAACTGGAAATGCAGTGAGCGCCAGAAGCCGCTCTGTTCGCGGGCCCGCGACAAGTGCTCCAGCATGTCGTGCACCGTCATGACATACCGGCACGGCAGACCGCGTGGAATCGAGAAGAGATTTGGGATGTGGACCAGATCGCAATCCAGCCGCTTCAGAGACGCGCGGAACTGGCGGTACCCCTGGATCGTCCGCTCCTGGGCCAGCAGGGGCACGGGCCGAAAATTCGGCGGCAGGACGCCGATCTCCTCGACTTTCGCCGACGACCCAATCAGCAGGTATTCACTTTCGTGGTCGAGCCGGCCCAGCGTCCGAACCACGTTGCGGATGTAGGTCCCCACGCCGAACTCGGTCATCCGCCGTATGTCGATGCCGATCTTCACCGATGGCATTTAAACACACAGAGCATGGAGGAACACAGAGGATTTACGCTCGCACTTCCGCCTGCGCCTTCGCTCTGCGATCCGCGTAAAGCGGAAATGCCTCGCACAAATCAAGCACCTGCTTTCGGACTCGGCTCAGGACCGCCGCATCCGCGCGGTGGAGGAGCACTTCGGAGATCCAGCGGCCGATCTGGCGCATCTCGCCTTCCTTCATGCCGCGCGTGGTCATTGCCGGAGAACCAATGCGGACGCCGCTCGGCTTCATCGGAGGGTTGGTATCGAACGGAATCGCGTTCTTGTTCACCGTGATACCCGCCTCACCCAGTGCCTTTTCTGCTTCACTCCCGAGCATCCCCTTCGAGAACACATCGACCAGCATCAGGTGAGTGTCGGTGCCGCCGGAGATGATGCGGAAGCCCTCGTCGGCCAGCGTCTGTGCCAAGACCTTGGCGTTAGCGACGACTTGGCGCGCATAGTCGCGGAACTCGGGCTGCATCGCTTCCAGGAAGCAAACTGCCTTGGCCGCCATGATGTGAACCAGCGGTCCACCCTGCATGCCCGGGAAGACGACCTTGTCGATGGCTGGACCGAATTCGGCTTTCGAAAGAATCATTCCCGACCGCGGACCACGTAGTGTTTTATGAGTTGTCGAAGTCACGATGTGCGCGTGCGGCACCGGCGACGGATGCGCGCCGCCCGCCACCAGTCCGGCAAAATGCGCCATATCGACCAGATAGAGCGCGCCGACCTTGTCGGCGATCTGGCGCATCCGGGCAAAGTCGATGATCCGCGGGTAGGCGCTGCCTCCACCAACGATCAGCTTCGGACGCTCCTGTTCGGCGAGCTTCTCCAGTGCGTCGTAATCGATGGTTTCGGTTTCCTTTGTGACGCCGTAGGGAACGATCTTGTACGTCTTGCCGGAAAAATTCAGATGATGACCATGGGTAAGATGCCCGCCATGCGCCAGGTTCAGCCCAAGAATCGTATCGCCCGGCTGCAGGACGGACGCGTAGGCCTCCATGTTTGCCTGCGATCCAGCATGAGGCTGCACGTTGGCGTGCTCCGCGCCAAACAGCTGTTTCGCCCGGTCCCGCGCCAGGTTCTCGACAACGTCAGTAAACTCGCATCCGCCGTAGTAGCGCTTGCCTGGATATCCCTCGGCATACTTGTTCGTGAACACCGACCCCGCGGCTTCGAGCACCGCTTCGCTGACAAAGTTCTCCGAGGCGATCAGTTCCAGTCCCTCGTGCTGGCGCCGGGTTTCGTTGTCGATGGCACCGGCAATCTGCGGATCGCTCTCGTAGAGTGGTCGGTACATGGCAGCATTCTTTATCGTCATAATGAGTTCCGTTTCCTAATCCGTCTCATACATACCGGGCCGGAAAATCTCCATGTATCGGTCCGGCCATTTCAGAGGCGCAAAGCCGTACTGGGTATACAACTCGTGGGCATCCTTGGTCGAAAGAGTCCATCGCCGCAAGCCCTGAAGTGACGGATGAGTTTTGATGCACTCCATCAATCTCTTGCCCAGCCCGCGTCCGCGATGCGATTCGAGCACGAATACGTCAGCCAGATAGGCGAACGTGGCAAAGTCAGAGATCACCCGGGCAAATCCCACTTGCGCGCCCGCACTATCATAAATGCCAAAGCACAGTGAGTTCTCGATGGATCGCGCCACGACCTCGCGCGGAATACCTTTTGCCCAATAGCTGTTCGTCAGAAAGCCGTGGATCACGTCCAGATCGAGACGCGCCGGATCGGGGCTGATGACGAACTCCCCGTGCCGTTGTTCGACAACCACCTCCGGATTGGCAGCCTGGGCAGTCCGCATCATCTCATTCTAAATCGGAGCCGGGCATTCAGCACTCAGCAGTAAGCCTTCCGCCACCGGATCAACCAAAGTCCGTTGGTAGCTAAGTGCTAATTGCTGCCTTCAAAACGCTGCCCGCAGAAACGACGCCAGATGCCACCCATCCATGTATTTGTAAGGCGTCTCCCCGGTCGTGTAGTGCCCGCAAGGCAGCACTGCAGCTTTGTGATCCAGCCCATGCCGTTCGAATTCCTCAACCACCTGGTGAGAAAGTTCCGGCAGAAATGTCAGATCGTACTTGGCATATACGATCAGCGATTTCCGCGGCCAGCGGGAGAATTGGTTGAAATACGCCATCGGACTGACCGCCAGCCAGGCTCCGCGCAGACGTTCGAGGTCGATCTGCTGCTCGATCCCCTGCCGGATGTGCCGCGTCGACTGCCCGTGCCACACCACATCGGCCACGTAAGTCGAGGCGTGATTGAAAGCCGCCACCCGAATCCGCGGATCATGGGCCGTGGCGATGAATGCATAGCACGATCCCAGGCTGGTGCCTACGATGCCGAGCCGGCTGTATCCCTGCTCCTCCAGCCAGTCGAGACAGCTCCGAATGTCGACCACCCCTTGCCGCACCGCGTCGAGCGTGCGCCCAATGTTTGCAGAAACGGCGTAGTCGGCCCGTCTGATTTCCGCCGGCATTCGAATGTCGTGATACGGCATGGTCAGCCGCAGCACCGCGATGCCGAGCATATTCATCACTCGGCACAGACTGTTGTAGGCGATCGCATCGGAATTCCAGTGCGGCAGCAGAACGACGGCGCGGCGCCCTCGTGCCGGGAACCACCTCGCATTCACCAGGTTGTTTTCCGGATACGGCGTTCTCACCGGCGAAGTAAATCGCAGGAATTCCCCGAACGTTCCTTTGACCTTAGCCTCCAGCCTGGGGTCAGGCACCTCGCGCGTGGAGAACACCTGAACCTCGCGCGTCTCCAGGCGAAAATCACTGGGCCGCGCATAGGAGTAGAATTCGTCGCTCGCCGAAACGATCCGTCGGTTGTAATCGAGAATGTACTTCTCGGGATTCTCCTGAGCCGCACTCGGCACCAGCCCAGGTCGGTACCCGTTGCGGCAGGGCCAGTCCCGCGTCCACTCCACGCCCCATTCCAGTGGACGCACCACGCGGTTGTTGTCCACCGATGTGAGCCGGTGTTCCCAGTCATACATCCACTGCGCGTAGCGGGAAGGCATGGTGAATCCTCTAGTGTACAAGCACGGAGAGCAACCTTCCGTCATGACGCAGTCAACGGTCGCAATCAGCGGCTGACCATCGCCATTTGATCACCGAGCGGGCTCTCAGTCGGGCGAAATAAGATGCGATCCCTCCGCCTGAATCCTCTGCAAAGCGCCCAGCAATCGTGCACGCGCCCGCCCGGGCACTGCCGGATAAACAGGCAGATAGAGCAACTTTGGAAACGCCTCCTGCAACCTCCGCGCGGGCGGAAACTTTCCTCCGGGCGGAGGCTGAATCACCGAAAGAGCCGAACCGGCCGTAGTTGCGTCGAAGCCGTAAGTGCGCAGAACCGCCGCAAATCGTTCCGGTTCATCGACCAGCACTGGGAAAACCCAGTAGCTGCGAAAGCTGGCGGCACTGCCCACCAAGCGAAGTCCTGGAGGCAAAGACCGGGCAAATTCTTGCCCCACCTCGATTCGTCGTTGTAGTCGATCCGCGCGAAACGTCCGCAGCCGCCGCAGCAACAGCGACAGCAGCGCCGCCGATGGTTGCTTGCGAATCAGCGCCAGATCCTCTTCTTCTCCCTCAGGAGGAAGATTTCGTACCGCATTGATGACCTGGTCGAAATCCTTCTTCCGAAACACGCAGGCCTTATAGAACAGCCCGTAAAGCAGTGGAATCGTGAACAGTTTGACCAGCACGTGGGTCACGATTTGCTGGAACTGCTCCTCGGTCGTTTGCCGCGGATAGGCCTGTTGCAGGGACTTCATCTTGCCCAGCAGTTCGACGTCCCTAAGCCGTATGACCGCGCTCACCAGCGCGGTCGAGGTCTTGATCGAACCGAAACTGAACATCGCCACATCCGTCTCCGGATGCCCCACGTAGTCCATCCCTGTAAACGCCTGGGCGCAATCCTCGATCACCATCAGCCCGTGGCGCTTCGCCACCGCAATGATCGGCTCCATGTCCACCCGGCTACCGAACAGATGCGCGATTACGATGGCGCGAGTCTGCGGAGTGATCGCAGCCTCCAGGTCGGGGACCTCCGGCGCCAGCCGATCGAGATCGAGGTCCAGTGGCACCGGAACCAGGCCGTGCTTGCGGGCAATGTCCGCCATCTCGCGAATCGTGAGCGCGGTCATGACGATCTCGCTGCCCGCTGGCCAAGCCTGCGCCTTAAGGAACAGGTCGAAGCCCGCCCGCACCGCGTACGTCACCAGCACGGGCCGGCCCGGCGCGAAGATCTCGCAGGTATCTTTTTCGGATGTGCCTGGATCCCGGGGAACGACGCACCGCAGCATGCCCGCGGCAAGGTCTGCCCAGTCAATGTCGAGTTGCTTGCGCGGGTAAAGAACTGCTTTTCGATCACTCACGGGAGAAGACGGACTTAGCTCGGATACCGCCGTGGCACCCGCTTCGAAATATTGCAGAGAATCTCGTACGGAGAGCTGTTCGCCAGCCGGGCGTGCTCGAGGGCGTCAACATTCATCCCGTCGCACGCGCCCAGCAGGATCACCTCATCCCCAACAGCAATCCCGGGGATGCCGGTCACGTCCGCCAATGTCAGGTCCATCGAAATGCTGCCCACGATCGGCGCGTAATGGTCGCGCACAATCACCCTGCCACGGTTCGAGAGTTGCCTGTTGTACCCGTCGGCATAGCCGACCGGCAGCACCGCCACGTGCGCCGCCGCTTTGGTCACGTAGGTTGCGTTGTAGCCCAGAGCTTGATTCGCTCCAAAATTCCGCAACGAAAGAATTCGGGTCTTCCACGTCAGGATAGGTTTCACCGGGAGCCGCAGAGTTCCGCCGCTCACCTCGCGTCCGGCTCGCTGAAATGGCAGGTAATACCCGTAGAGCGCGACTCCCGGTCGCACCATGCTGTTCCACGTCTCCCGTCGCGAGATCACCGCTCCGGTATTCGCTACATGGACAAACTTCGGCTGCATTCCGGCTTCGCGCACCATTCGGCGTGCGGTGTCGAACGCGCGCGCCTGCTCCGCCACCGAAGGTGCGTCCATAATCTCCGACGAGGCGAGATGAGTGGACAGCCCTTCCAGCCCAAGATTCCGAGCCGCTCGCAATGCGTCAAGAACGGCGGGGAGTTGGTCCACGCTGACGCCCAGCCGGCCCATCCCGGTGTCCACCTTCAAGTGCACCGGATGTCGTGCCACGCCCAAGGCCGCAGCCGCTTTATCCAGCGACTCGATATGCCACGGCTCCCAAACAGTCGGTGTCAGGCGCAGCCGGACAATCTCGCTCTCCTCGCCCCGCCAGAAACCCGTCATCAACAAAATATCGGACCTGATCCCCGCATCGCGCAGCGGAATGGCTTCATCGAGCGAAGTCACACCCAGCCACCTCGCTCCTTCCGCCTCGAGCGCGCGCGAGCACTCCACGGCGCCGTGACCGTAAGCATCCGCCTTCACCACGGCACACACCGTGACGCCGGCTCCCACATGCTTCTGCACTGTGCGGAAGTTCTGCCGCAAGGTCGCGAGAGAAATATCGGCCCAGGTCGGACGCGTCGCCACGCGGCTCAGGATTTCTGCTGTCGTTGCCACTTTCGCGATTATAGCGGGAGCAGCCACCGCGCCGAGGTTACGCTGGGGCTACTCCCGCCCGAGGACACCCAGTCTTCAGTTTCCCGACAGCGTGAAGTTCACCGTGATCTGCGTCTCGACCTCGATGGGCTCGCTATTCAAAATGTACGGCCGGTAGCGCCACTGGCTCACCGCGTCGATCGCCGCCGGAACCAGCATCGGATGTCCCGACAACGCCCGCAAGTTGTCGATCGTACCCGCCTTGCTGATGACGGCGGCCAGTACCACTGGCCCCTGAATGCGCGCGCTCTTCGCCAGTGGCGGATACACGGGCTGTACCCGTCGAATCAGGTTGCCCTCCAGAAAGCTGGAGGTACGGATGACTCGGATCGGGGGCACGACAGCGGGTGCAGGAACGGGAACGACATGGCTTGTGGGATTGGCGAGAGAGTTCAAGACGCCTTCCTTTGAGCCGTCCCCGGTTCCGCCCTCAACTCCCGGCCGGTTGAAACTCACCTGAGGCGGTGCAACGGTTTCTTCAATCATTGCCACCTGCCTGGGAACTTCCCGCGGCGCGATGAGCACGTCGTCCGCGAGATTGCTTTGCACGATTGTCACAGCGCGCTGATGTTGAACCTGCGGCGCGGCCGGTGGTGGTGCGCCCCACGATACCGGTGTGGACAGAGGCCGCGCCGACGGCAACCCCACCGTCTTCCACAACGGTAATAAAAGCAGGACGCCGACCACCAGCGCCTCCAATCCGAACGAAGTCAATGTCGACCAACTGCGGCGTGATCTTTGGGCCCATGACGTTTCCAGCAGGCTATCGGCAAACATCCCCTGTTCCAGCATGGCGTCCTCCAGTGTGAAATCTGTTTGCTGCTATGGACACCACAAAACCGTGCGCAGGCAGCGCTCGCGCAAAGAAAAAAGGCCGCGTTTTCACGCGGCCTGCTGGAACTTTTTCAATACCGGAGGTGTCCGGTTATTTCGGAGCGTCGGTCTTTGGCGTCGCGGGTTTGGTCGCCCCCGCGCCAGCCGCCGGCCGAGGTCCTGCCGGTTTTGTCGCTGCGCCCGTCGTTGCCGGAGCGGCCACGCCCGATTGCGCGTTGTAAATATCGACCACCGCTTTCGTGATGTCTAATCCCTCGCCCGCCATCAGCACCGGACTCTGCGGCCAGGGCTTCGAGGTGTCGATGATCATCCCAAAACCGTTGTCCTGGGCATACTTCACGACGATAGGAGCCATCTTCCCCAGAATGCGGTTGGCGATTTCCTGCTGCTGCGTGCCGAATTCTTCTTGCGCATCCTGCACCGCGCGATCAAACAACTTCTGCTTGCTCTCGATCTGCTTCTTGAGGGTGGCCAGTGCGTCCTCATTCAGCTTGTCCTGCTGGGTGCTCAGTTGCTTCTTCAGGCTCTCCAGCTCATCGTTCTGGCCTTTGAGTTCGGTCTGCTTGGGCTCGAACTTCTTGCCCAAGGCTTCAATGTCGCGGCGCCCTTCGTTGCTCCCAAAGATCGCCCCTTCAATATTGATCGCACCTACCCTGGTGCCGGTGCTGCCGGGAGTCGTGGTGGTTCCGGCGGCCGGACTGGTGGCCGGGGCGGTGGAGCTGGACGGTGTGGCGGCGCTGCCGGTTTGGGCGAATGCGGAAATCGCGAAGAGGACCGCAACGCCCAGGAATACTCGCAAGAACTTACTTGTCATTGGATCGGTTGAACTCCTTGGAACATAGTTCCGGGAATGGACTTCGATATCGCTTTCAGATTTTCTTCGGTCAACGCCGGGCCGCACTGAATGAGGTCTCCGCTGCGGTAGCGGCCGCCGTCGGAAAAGGCGCACTAGATTTGCCAGCGTCCACACGCCGCCTGCGCGGCCGTGCCGTCCACCCACTCTTAGAAAACCGTGGCGCGGACCGCCCTCAATTATAGTGACCTCTCTCCAGCCCCGTCAAACCTTTAGAATGTCGTCGCGACCGTAAACCGGAACGTTTTCCGCGGCTCCCGCAGCAGGAAACTCGGGGCAAACGTAGTCACCGCCAGATGATACGTATAGTCGCCCGCCGCGCCCGCCGGGAACATGCTTCGCGTGATCGGAATCGGCGGCGTCGCCGGAGTATCCAATCGCAGCGGATTGTATGCCCAGTAGATCCGGAACGGCGCATTGACTACCGGCAGGAACATTTGCAGTTCCAGTCCGGTCGAGATGCGCGGCTTCCAGTTTGTCGAACCCAGCACCTGCAGATTATTGGACGGCACTGGGTTGAGCAGGCTTCCACCTTTGCAGTTATAGCCGGCATCAAGTTCCGGACATCCGAACGATGTGCTGATCAGCTGCGTATACTGCTGCGACGCGATCTGCAACTGAGAAGGTCTTACAATCGCGTCAATGCCGGTATCCATGAAGGGGGCAATCGCCACCGGCCCGGCAATCGTGATCCTGTACTCCAGGTTCGTCCACGCGCTCAAGTCGCCGCCCGGAAACACGATCTGGTCCACTGGAATCGGCACGGTCCAATTCCCCAGGTGGGGGTTGGCCGGGTTCTTCGGGACCGGTGTGCCATCCGGATTCGTCAGCGTAATGACATTCGAACTGGGCAGGAACGCGACCGGCGATACCGATCGGATATCGAATCCGCGAATATCGTTTTCGCCGCCCATGTAGAAGCGCTGGAACGGTGGCGCCACCAGCCCCCCATACCCGCTGATGAATGACCCGTTCAGGCTGTAGCCGATCGCATTGCGCCGGTTCTGTACCGGAATAAATTTCTTATACTGCACGATCGGCCGGATCGACCGCACGGTGCCGCCGATTCCGGCGAACTCCGCTCCCATCGTCAGCGAGTGGCCGCTGTGCGGGGAAATTCCACTGTCGAGAGTGCTGAACGAAAAATTGGGAAAGATCTTGCTGGTGATAATTCCATTCACCGCATTCGGGCCCGAAATGCCGCGGAACGCGATGAAATCGAACAGCGTCTTGGACGCCGTGCTCAAAGGCAGCAGCGTCGACCGGTCCAGAGAGTACGTCATCCCCAGCCGCTTAAAGGATCGCCGCAGCGGATAGCTCATCGATGACGTGAAGCCTACGCTCGACTGCGAATAGTTCTGCAGGTTCTGTAGTACCGCGCTGGGCAGGTTCAGCGTCTGTCCACTGAAAATCGAAAGCTGCCGGGCCTGGTCGTAGCTGATCTTGTTGCCGAACACTGTGAAACCGAATTGCAGCGGGCGGTCAAACATGTACGGCTGGGTGTAACCGAACATCGCGCTGCGCGCCAGGTTTCCCAGGCTGATCTGTACCTGCAAGGTCTCGCCGCGGCCCAGGAAGTTGTTCGTGGAATAGTTCATTCCAATGAATGCCCCTTCCAGCCCGCTAACGCCGCCGTTCAAGCCGATACTGTTCTTTCCCTTCTCATGGACCTTCAGCGTCAAATCGACCAGGCCATTCTTTTCGTCCAGCTTCTTGTCGGTAACGTTCGGATCGTCCGGCTTGAGCTGATCGAAATAAGACAGCTGGTTCAGCCGGAGCAGGCTCAGTTCCCACAGGCGTGAGTTATACACGCCGCCTTCTTCGAGGGCCAGCTCGCGGCGGATCACTTTATCGCGCGTCGTCGTGTTGCCCGTAAATTCAATGCGCCGGACGTTGAATTGCTTGCCTTCATCCACGTCAATCTCGAGAAACGCAAGGTGCTTCTCGTCGTCAAACGTCGTGGAGGGAACGCCCGTATAGTTGATGTAGCCGTACTCACCATACGCCTTGCGCAAAGCCTCCAGGCCCTTAGCGATCTTCTCGCGGCTGAAGATGTCTCCATCCTTCAGCGGAAACAGCGACCGCAGCGCCGCCACATTCGAGATCGCCTTATTGTTCTTGAACGTAATCTTACCCAGACGGTACTTGTCGCCTTCTTCCACTGGCATCGTGATATCGACGGCCTTGCCGGGTCCAGCCTGCAGCAGCGGGATGTGAAAGCCCTTATGTCCGGTGTCGTGTATCTCAGTCTTGGCGTCGTTCACCACCACCTTGAAGTAGCCGCGGTTCTGGTATTCGGCGCGCACTCGCTCCGTGTCTTCTTCCAGCTTCGTGGCATCGTAAGTCTTGGCGAAAATGTTCTCGAGGAAGATCGAGTGCGGGATGCCGATCGGCCGCAGGTTCTTCATGGCCGCGCGCAGCACCCGCGTCTTGATGTTCTTGTTCCCTTCGAATTTGATCTTGCCGACTTTGACTTTCGGCCCTTCCTTGATCACGAAGGTGATGCCGACCGCGGCGGGAGGAATCTGCCGCACTTCCGTCCGAACGGTCGCGAACTGCCGGCCGTGCTCCGACAGCAAATTCTTGAGTGAGACTTCCGCCTTCTTAATGCGGGTGGGATCGTACTGGCTCTCCACCACGAGTCCGACTTTGTCCTGCTTGAAACGGTCGAGAATGTCGCTGTCGGAGACCGAGTTGTGACCCACATAGGAAATTTCGCGGATCGTCGGCTTCTCTTTCACCTGCACGATGATCCGCCAGCCCTTCGGCGTCTGTTCGCGCGTGAACTTGATATCTTCGAAGTAGCCCGTGTTCCACAGGGAGTTGAAGTCACGCTCCAGGGCCGCCGGGTCATAAATATCACCGGGCTTCGTAAAAATGCGGGCTCGGATGGTTTCGGCAGGGATACGGCGGTTGCCGCTGACGTTAATCTCCGAGATAACGTCGTTTTGCCCCCAGGCCAGGCTACCGACCGCCAGCAGCAACACCGCCAGCAGCAGGCGATGGGCGCGCGCCCGATATCCCCCGTTCGGCCAAGGCCGTTGAAATGAACGAGATGGCACGCACACGGCCCCGCCAGCGCATACGCGCTCGGGCACAAGAAGGTTCTCCGGATGAAAGCGAAAAGGAATCGCTACGACCTCAGCCTCTGGGATGTAAGAAAACTGTCATTATACGGTAGTGCACGGGAAAGCGTCCAAGCCGCAACTCTTTCGGGGTCAAATCTTTGCAACTCCGCCCCCGATGGTACGAACCACGGTTGCTTCATGGGGATGGCTTGATT
>Ga0335076_10005205_pt1 | contig 13171 bp, 19 predicted proteins | sample Lox_Sample_25_FD_206717 | JGI IMG/M metagenome (GOLD analysis project Ga0335076, IMG submission 206717) | Soil microbial communities from Loxahatchee National Wildlife Refuge, Florida, United States - Lox_Sample_2.5 | ecosystem: Environmental > Terrestrial > Soil > Wetlands | place: USA...
CTTGGGGGGTCTTTACCTTTTTTTTTTTTTTTTTTTTTTTTTTTTTTTCCATCTCTTCTTCTTCCCTTTTTTTTTTCCATTTTCTATTCCTTTGCATCATCAGGGGGAGCATGGGGTACATGAGAGAGAGCTGTTTTCGGTTATCACGTACTTTCTTTTGTTCTATAGATTCTTTCTTTTTCCCTTCTCATCTCCTAGTACCCCGCTTTTTTACCCTTTTCTCTTTTTCCTTCTCATTTCGCGGGCTTCCGGCGTTCTATATTCATCAGCTCAACTGATTTCTCCCATTTTCGTGGTGGTAAAGGGTGGAGGAAATCTGGTGTGACGGTACGGTGGTATTATTATTTTTTGTTTCATTACTACCATTAGGCCTACTCTGTGTGTCATAGGTTTGTGTTTGTAACTCTTTTTCATTTTTGCGCTTTCTTCCTTTGCTCCTCATCTCTTACTCTCTTGTTTGTGGACGGATGATGAAATTTGTATTTTGTCTTGTTCTTTTCACTGTGACTTCTTGTCTGTGCTTTCGGTTATTAACTTGTCATGGGAGGAATGGTCAGTGGTCATCAAATTTGGGTTGTACGCTAGAATTATGGCGACGTTTGTGTTTTTAGAGCTTTGGGAGGGTTTATGGAGTATACATAACAAACACATCTCACGAGACGTTCCACATAATAATATTGTCGCCCCAAATACGCGCGATCCGAGCGTGCGGAAGGTTGGAAGGCCGAATATAATCGCTCTCGCAGTGTGTGGCGCTCAGGTAGGGCTTTGACCGATCGCGCAGATCGGCCGTATGTGGTTTTGCAACAAACTCTCCTTCCGTCTCCTGCCGACGAACGGCCGCACGACAGACCCATTCAGCCCTTTTTGACCTTACGTTCGAGACCTCGGGACACGGGACACAGGCTGAGAACGTGTCGGCTCTAGAGACAGCCGCCGATGGCGTCAGAAAGGAAGGCCTACGACCCCCGATTGAACGGGGGTGGCGCTCGTCTCGCCCCCTCAGCGGCCTTGTCGCATCCGCCTTACTCTTCAAGACAGTCTTCGTTCGATGTCAGCTCAACAGACGTGGATTCGTTCGAGCTAACCAGGTTCGTGCTCATGTTCATTGCCAGATTGACTTTCCAGGTTTCTCGGTGAAGCTTCTTACAAATACGCAAAAATGAAAGATGCGGAAATTGAGAAAACTCAAGTTGAAAACGACTGGACAAAGAACTCACAGCATTTCGATAGCAATCCAAAACTAAAAGAGACGTACGACATTCGGCGAAGTAAAGCAGAGCGAAAGTATGGCGCCGCAAAACAAGATTACGTACGAGCAGCACGAGATGCCGAGCCGCTTTTGCGTCGCATCGAAGACTTGCAGGGAGGAGACCTGTGGAGGGACATGAGAGACCAGGTGAATAGAATGATTTCAACTGAAATGAGGGAGCGTGGGCTCGTGACATTAAGGCGCCTCGAGGACCAGATCGAGAATGCGGAGGCCAGAATGATCCAGGAAACGGACAGCCGCCGGAAGGACGACTTGCGGGATTTTGTACGCATGAATGAATTCGACAGGCTATCGGATCAAGTGAAGAATATGAATTTCAACTCTCGAAATCGACAGAGGAGCGTGTCGAGCGATCACGGTTCTCGAGAAGTCGACCAACGACCGCAACCTAAAATCGAGAATTTATGGAAAGATTTGAGCAAAGAAGTTCGAGATCTGAATGATCGAATCGGAAATCTGCAGAAAGAAATCATATCGCGACCGGAAGGGCAGATATCCTCGACATCATCTGCACAAGCCGAGGGTATTGTAAGGGTAAAATTATCCTTGTCTGCAAGTCTATCTCACCCAAAAATAGATTGAAACGGCTATGGAAAAGGCCCAAGAAGTCATAAATGATCAATATGTCCGCCTCCACGACCTGCGATTGCAACTCGATTCCGTGCTCGAGGGAATCCGAGTCCTTAATGAACATATCAAAGAATACGACGTCCGACTGGACGGTCTCCAATCCGGCACTCAAAAGTTCCTGGCAGAAGTCAAAGCGGAAGACGAACGACGCAATGCCATCCTCAACGACGCATTTGAAATACTACACAATAAAATTATGACCGACGTCAATACAAAAATAGTATCGTCACCAAAAGCTCCTCCATCCACGTCCTTCCCTTCGCCCTATCCTAGCCTCCAGCAACAACAACAGCTGCCGCCAACGCGACCACCCCAGCAAATACTCGATATTCACGCGAAATCAATACAAGATGCCGTCGCCTCGTTAAATACAGTGACCGGAAGGATCAGGGACCTCGAAAGCCAAGTGAACCCAAATCTCGTGCCAAAGCCATACATTGACGCTATGAACGCCCGTCTCGCCCAAGCTCAAATGGAAATCATCGGTCTCCGAAATGACCACAACAGTTTGGGGACCTTGTTCGGCCAATTCCGTCAATCACAAGCCCTTCTAAATCAGAATACGGAAAATAATTTTCGCGAAACGGCGATGCACATGGACTCGGTTAAACGGAGATTCGGCGAACATAGACAACAATTGGATACCTTGATCACAGCTTATGAAAGCTCGCAAGATCAAATGGACAACCTAATCGGCCAGCATACTCAGTTGCGGGAGATGTTCCAGAACAGAGTGGTGCCGATGTTGACTAGGATCGTTAAACAGTTCCCTGAGATTCTTGAGGACAATCCAGTAAACGCAGGGCAGAATCAAAGGGCAGATTCGACGGCCTTAGTTGATCGATCGATGTCATATCAAGCGCCAGCAGCGGCACGTACTCATGAAACTGCTGCATCTCCTCACCCCCCTACGATGCCAAACCGTGATCAAAGCACGTCGGGTTAGAATGATACGGAAACCAAGCTGAAGTGGATTGTAGTGTTACAAGATCAAAGGGGTGCAAGTCAAAGATCGTTTATGTCTTTGTTGCTGGGAAAGTGATTTTTTGTTTTGTGGGGCATGTATCGTTGACGGGGAATTGACATTTTCCGGGGGTTTAAAGCAAGTTTCCCTCTTTCCAGGATATCATCAGGATGATTTGATATGTATTATTAGCTTATATTTCTTCCCCGGTGGCTAGGTTGTATTTTCCTTATTTCAAGTAGAAATGAGAGAAGTTTTTGCACTTGGTATAGGATGAATTCTGAGGCTAGTTGAGGCAAAAAACATACAAGATTTGAGATCTTTTCCACAAGCAAGAGACTACAAACTAAAAAATGAGAAATAAACGACAGGAAAAGAAGATAAAAGAAAGGATCCCCTAGCAAACACTTTTATAACAAGATTTGAAGTTATCAATATAAGCAAGGTTCGAAAGTTTCCGCGATCGATTTGGACACCACGAAAGGAGAATGGCGCAGGTCGAGTTATTTGGTCTCGGGAGGAGCAACCTACGAAACAATGTTAGCTCCGGAAGATCGTCTTTGATAAGTACATATTCTTCATCGTCGTCCTCGTCATCTTCGAGCTCCTTTCCGGCGAGTTCTGCTTCTTTCGCGTAGTCAATCTTCTTGCCGCGGGTGCGTCGACCGACTATGTTCGAAGGATCAATTTCAGCCATATCTACATGTCAGAGAGACTTGAAGATGCAAGGGAGGTACCCTCTTCCTCTTCCTCATCCTGGAGGAACATTAGAAGGTGCTTTGAAAATGGGACGGTTACCTCGTCTTCCTCTTCGCCTTCGTCGATGTCTTCATCTTCATCGTCGTCGTCCATTTCCTCGTCCTCAACCTCATCGGGTTTCTGAGGCGCTTTTGGCTCCTCGACAGCTTTGCCTTTGCCCTTGACATCGCTAGACACACACAAGGTCAATCGGGTTCTTGTTGGAACGCGTCAAGGTGACAGAATCCGTACGTGACAGGCTTCTTTTCTTCGGCGGTCTTGGTGACTGTTTCTTCTTCGGCCATGATTGGCAATGCAAATATGTCGAATTGAAGGGTCTACTTTCGGATTGCGGCTAATGCAGAGGTGGAGCGGCTTAAGCTAGACTGGCGGCAGGTGAGGGTGGATGGCGTGTGGGAGGCGAAAATTGGGCCGCATATTTCGAACATGCTCGGGAGACGCAGATCTCACGGCCCGTTGAAGTGCGGATTCTGAACGGACACGCCTAACTTGAAAGACAGACTGCAGTGCTAACGTTTGATAGACACGTACTGAAGATGTGACTCTACACATCGATATGTTCGTCGGGCTTCGCTCTTCGACGCATCCTCTTGTTGAATCGTTGGGTTAATGGCAATATACCCAATATTCGGCGAGGAATTAGCCAGACCAAGGCTATTTACACTAGAGACAAACTGCATTGCCAAAATAAATATAAAATTTGCCCCTTAAAGATTATGTGAAAACAACGAAATTACGATAGATGTTTGGTCGTTAATTTCGTCTTTTTCCGGTGGCCGAAGATCGCGGCCGGTTGCCGATTCTCTCGCCTCACAATCAAGCCGTTCGCAATACCTCTGAAATAGCCAAACCGACAGAGAACTCGATCCGAAAATCCTGAAACGCAAAGCGACATGCCCTCGGAAAAGATCAAGATCGCTATCGATAGGGGTGGGACGTTTACGGACTGTATTGGATCATACAAGGGTAAAGAAGAAATTGTCAAATTGTTATCGGTCGACCCGAATAATTACGATGATGCACCGTTGGAAGGCATTCGGAGGCTCCTTGAGAAATTCACAGGAAAGAAGATTGATCGAAAGGATAAACTGGACACTTCGCTCATTGGTTAGAGAGCCTCAGAGAAATGCCAGACTTATAAGCAGAGTCGATTCGAATGGGGACGACCGTAGCCACGAATGCTTTGCTAGAGCGCAAGGGAGAGCGAACGGCATTAGTTATTACCAAAGGATTCAAGGATTTGCTACTAATCGGTATCTTCCGACAGAAATTCCCGATGTAATGAAAGGAAACCAGAGTCGGCCCAGGATATTTGATCTGTCCATTAATAAACCTGATGTATTATACCAGACGGTTCTCGAAGTCGACGAGCGAGTGACTCTGGAAGGCTATGCAGAGGACCCTGAGCCGAAGGAAATCAAAGTTCCCGATGATCATGGTGCCTCAGGCCTGGTAAAAGGAGTATCAGGAGAGGTTGTCAGGATCCTTAAGAAACCGAATTTGAAGGAGGTCCAAGATGGATTGCAGAAACTTTATGACGATGGCTATCGAAGCATAGCAATTTGTTTTATGCATTCCTACACCTTCCCAGGCATCTGCAATTCTCTAGATAATATTAATTTCAGATCATGAGGTCCTCGTCGGCAAGGCCGCCGAGAAGGTTGGATTCGCACATATTAGCATCTCATCATCCCTGATGCCGATGGTTTCCACTTTCATCACAACCTTCTAATGACTAGATCAAAATAGTCCCGCGGGGCACAAGTGCCACAGCTGATGCATATCTCACCCCTGAGATTAAAAAGTACATTGCTGGATTCAACAAGGGTTTCGAAGGAGGTCTCGGGAATAAGGCGGCCGGACAAGACCGCGGAACACGCTGCGAATTTATGCAGTCGGATGGTGGCTTGGCCGATGTCTCCAAATTCTCTGGATTACGGGCTATTCTGAGTGGTCCAGCTGGTGGAGTTGTTGGATATGCTCAGACTTCGTATGATTCACAGACCAAGATCCCCGTCATCGGCTTCGACATGGGAGGGACAAGCACCGGTACGTTCGGACTTGAAAGATAAGTCTAAAATCCAGATGTATCTCGATACTCTGGGAGGTATGAACATGTGTTTGAAACTACAACTGCCGGGGTCACGATTCAGAGTCCCCAACTTGATATCAATACCGTTGCAGCCGGCGGAGGATCTCGACTCTTTTGGAAGAATGGGCTCTTCATAGTCGGGCCCGAGAGCGCCGGTGCACATCCAGGCCCGGCCTGTTATCGGTATCTTTGCCCTCGTTGTAATGCTCAGAATCAGGAAAGGAGGACCGTTGACAGTGACTGACGCAAATTTATTCCTCGGAAGACTACTTCCTGAATTTTTTCCTAAAATATTTGGCAAAAACGAAGATGAACCTCTCGACACGGAGGTGACAGCAAAGTTGTTTAAGGAGCTTACCGACGAAATCAATCGCGAACATGACGGCAAGATGAGCCGCGAGGAAGTCGCTTATGGCTTTATTAATATCGCGAACGAAGCAATGGCCCGACCTATTCGTGCTTTGACGGAAGCCCGTGGTTACGACACATCACACCATCGTCTTGCTACTTTCGGCGGCGCCGGCGGTCAACATTCCTGCGCCATCGCCGAAAGGCTCGGAATCTCCCAAATCCTCATTCACCGCTACTCCTCCGTCCTCTCGGCATATGGCATGGCGCTAGCGGACGTCGTCCACGAAGTCCAAGAACCAAGTTCCGCCATCTTCTCCTCCAAATCCGAAAAAGAGTTACAAAAACGTGTGGAGGGGCTCCAGGAGAAGGCGACAGCAGAACTGAAAAAACAGGGATTCGATGACGACAGGATACGTCATGAGCTATATCTCAATATGCGATACCAGGGCACGGACACGTCCCTTATGGTGATTAAGCCAGAGACAGACTGGGATTTTGGCAAGTCATTTGTCGAGCGTCATGACCAGGAGTTTGGATTTACGCTTTCGGATCGAGATATTCTTGTTGACGACATTCGGGTTAGAGGAATCGGTCTGAGCTTCGAGGGTCCGGATAAGACGGTTGATCAACAATTGAAGGAACTGAAGTTCGAAGACGTTGATACATCGAAGAAGCACACAACCCGGAAGGTGTATTTTGAAGGTGGGGCGAAGGATACTGACATTTACGTCCTGGATACGTTGGACGTTGGGGATAAAATTTACGGACCGGCTGTCTTTATCGACGAAACTCAAACCATCGTCGTCGCACCGAATTCCACGGCCCTTATTCTCAAGACGCACGTTGTCATCAACCTCGGCGACAGTGAGGGTACAAGCAAGAAGGCCAATGCTGACACAATTGACCCAATCATCCTCAGCATCTTCTCACATCGATTCATGGCGATCGCAGAACAAATGGGTCGCGCCCTGCAAAAGACGAGTGTTTCCACAAATGTCAAAGAACGCCTTGATTACAGTTGCGCCCTATTTGATTCCGAAGGTGGCCTCGTCGCCAATGCCCCGCATCTCCCTGTTCACTTGGGGTCCATGTCCACTGCCGTCAAACGGCAAGCGGAAATCTGGCGTGGGAAGTTGAAGAGGGGTGATGTCATAATCGCGAATCATCCTCAAACGGGAGGAACGCACCTGCCTGATATCACCGTTATTACGCCGGCGTTCAGTGGTGACAAGATTGTTTTTTACGTGGCAAGTCGGGCTCACCATGCCGACATTGGGGGAATTCTCCCAGGAAGTATGCCGCCGAATTCAAAGGAGATTTTCCAGGAGGGCGCGGCGATAAAGAGTGAGAAGTTAGTGTCGGAAGGACATTTTGACGAGAAGAAGGTCACTTATCTTCTCCTGGAGGAACCTGCTCAGCATCCTGGCTGTAGCGGGACACGATGTTTGACAGATAACATCAATGATTTGGTACAGATCTCATCCGACTAATCTCACGTCACAGAAAGCACAAGTTGCCGCGAATCAGAAGGGAATTTGGTTGATCTCGGCTTTGATCGAGGAGTACGGCGAAGACATTGTACAATTCTATATGCACGCCATCCAAGATAACGCCGAACGCTCCGTAAGAGATCTTCTTCGAAAAGTAGACAAGCGGTTCAAAGGCAAAGATCTGGTTGCCGTCGACTACATGGACGATGGCTCACCCATCAAACTGAAAATTACGATCGACGCCGAAAAAGGCGAAGCCGTTTTTGATTTCACCGGCACCGGTCCTCAAGTCTATGGAAATATTAACGCACCTGAAGCTGTTACTTATAGCGCGATCATTTACGTTTTGAGATGCTTGATCGAGGATGATATTCCTCTGAATCAAGGGTGTCTTCAACCGATCACTATCAAGATCCCGAAAGGATCATTCTTGAGTCCGGCCGATGGCGCCGCTGTTGTCGGAGGAAATGTCTTGACTTCTCAACGGGTAACAGATGTGATATTAAAGGCCTTCGAAGCCTGTGCAGCGAGCCAGGTACTTTGAATCGCTCCTTTCATAAACTCATTTCAGGGCGACACAAATAACTTGACTTTTGGAATTGGTGGTAGACAAGAAGGACAAGGGGCTCACCAGGAAGGATGGGGATATTACGAAACCATTGCAGGCGGAGCAGGCGCCGGCCCAGGGTGGGTTGGAGCAAGCGGCGTTCATACACATATGACCAATACCAGGATAACGGATGGCGAGAGTACCTTCACTGTTCAATGTGTGCTAATGTCAGTCTTCGAGAGGCGATATCCTGTTATATTACGGGAGTTTTCACTGCGTCCTGGATCCGGAGGGAAAGGGAAGTATCCTGGTGGAGATGGTGTTGTTAGAGATATCGAATTCCGAATTCCTTGTCAAGTTTCCATCCTGTCGGAGCGACGAGTGTATCACCCTTATGGACTCCACGGCGGCGAAGACGCGGAGTAAATCCACACAAATAGGATAATGCTGACAGGAGGTGCGGGATCAACTTATGGGTCAGAAAGATTAAGACCGATGATCAAGAAATCGAACAAACGATGTATGCACTACGTCCAGAACGAGATCTGACGATATCTAGAAATCTCGGAGGAAAGAACACGGCGTTTATGAATCCTGGGGACCGAATCATTGTGTGCACGCCCGGCGGGGGAGGCTATGGACCTGTTGAAGAGGCAACTGCACAAGAACAGAAGCGCCAGAAGAAAAGCCATGCAAAGGACTTGTGGAGAGGAACTGGATCAATAGCAACATATCAGGCTACCCAGGAATCCGCGTAGTCTACAGATCTAGTCATATATATCGAACTATCCGCAGTGTATCCGAAGCGCGCGGCATCTCGGCCTTGTCAGCGGGTGCCGATCACACGCGATGCATCTTATGTGACATATCACATCCCCCACGCGCCATCCCGAGGCACGGACCCCTGCATGTGTAACTATGGATCGCTCCACATCATCACGGAGACCTGTAACATTTCTAGCCCTGCACCATGGACGCGTTCGTCAAACCCAGCAAACCAGCGCCGACGGCCAAATCAAAGAACACAAGCATACGACCACATCCATACAAATCGCGCGACGATCAGATCAAAGACATATGCTGCGTCCCGCGTCCCATCGGGAACAACTACACCTCCTCAAGTACAGGCCACCAAGTCTCCCAAGGCCCAGGCAAACCCGCCTCTTACTTCCATTCTCGGAACGCCAAACTCGCCCAACAATTCAAGCACAACTCGACTTGGCCCGTGAGCGAAACTCCAAACCGTCAAAGTGAACTCTTTCGCAATTGTTGTGTGTACGTGAATGGCTATATGGGTCCAACGATTTCAGACCTCGAGTTGAAGAAACGACTAACTCAGCATGGTGCTCGTGTCGTTGCTAATTTTGGGAGGAAGAGCGTGACGCATGTGATTTTGGGACCGAATGGGTTGGCGAGTGGGAAGATTCAGAAGGAAATAACAGCCAGGAACACGGGAGTCAAGTATGTTACTGTTCACTGGTAAGAATCCCTGGATTTTGATTGGGATACACCGTGTACGCGACTTACCTTTTGTTGTCTAGGGCATTGGATAGTTTACGAGAGGGGAAGAGGATGATGGAGGCCAAGTATGCGATGATACGACATGAAAAGCAGGCGAGTATGTATGAGATATTGATGGACAATGGCAGCCAAAAACAAGATAATGTATGTGGAGTTTTGGACGCGGTATAGTGTGTAGCATTTAAATTTGTTGGGCCCCAAACGGTTGGAATGTTTTTGTGTTCCACGCTCTTTCACTAGAGATAAGGTTTTCATCGTTTGTCGCAAAGTCCATATTGTCAAATGTGAAGGCATATACAATCTGCCAAAAATGTTTTACACAATAAAAACATTCAACCAACGTTACCTTTATGTTCATGGCCCAGAACCTAGTAAAAACCGACACTATAACATCATTCTTCCTTCTCTTTGATAAGTTTTTCAATATCTTCATTCAACGAAACTACAAGTCTGAATTGTTCAGGAGTCAAATTGAGACCCCTTTTTCCCGGAAACAACTAAACCCAATCAATGCTGTCCCATTTACTCAGGAATTATACCTTTCCGTCCTTCTCATAATATTCGCGAATCCCCACGTATACCTTCCCCTTGAATTCGCTGACTGTCACGCGCCGCTTCCTTCCCAGTTCCCAGCCTCGTGTTCCATTCTTTTCGACGAAGGCGGTGCCTGGTTTCTGCATTGTCAGTACAAGTATCTTCCCAGTTTGATGGCGTTGGGGGAAGCCACGAGTGACGCGTCTATAACCTCCTCTTCAAAGTCCGATTCTTCCTCTTCCTTCTCCTGTCACAATCAGGCGACGCAATATAAAAAGGGATACCGGTTTTGTGCGTTTCTTGGGGTTTGGCATTGCTTTTCGAACAGCGACCGATAATAAGAAGGCGATGTTTGATGCCGCCGCGTTTTGCTGACGTACGCGACAATGGTTGACACGGGAATTCTCGGAGAATACTTCGGAAGAGTTCGGAGATTTGTTTTTCCGTGATATAGGTAAACATTTGTGGATTTAATTCATGAAATCTTGACCACTCCTCCGCCGCCAAACATCATCTCTGTGGTAAGGGGCTGCTTCAAGGTCGGAAGACGAGGACGATAGTGCAAGTAGGTGATTAGTTTGTACCAAAAGCTATTGAAGTATTATTCAGGATACAGTTGTATGATTCAAAAGCTCCTGTGTGCTAGTCAAACTTCCCCGCTTGGGTTTCTCTCCAAGCCGTATCCACGAAGACCCCACCATTTTCCGAACCCATTTATCCAAAAGCAAAAACGCAATGAACATCCAGTTATATACACCCAAACGTGACCTTTTCACGTTTTGTTCAATTTCCGACTGGTGGCACGGTCTTCCGAAGGGGGCCGGTGCATATGATCCTGGAAACTCCTCTCGGATTTCTCCACTTTTGGATTTTGCCTTCATCGCTATCTCATTTTGGCGAGGTTATCTCTTCTCTCACATGGACTTTCGAGCGTCATGGTCGCCTGATGGGTGTGCGAGTGTGACGATCTTCCCTTTCCTCCAGTTTTCATATATATGCGAATTTCACACGTCAATTCAAAATGGACCCCAGAGCTCCAGACTCCTTCACTTTTGACTCTAAATCAGCAACGATGCGAAACAATTTGTGTCGCATACTTATATGTGTTTGCATCTGAACAATTGCACATAGAAGCCAAGACATGACGCTCACGAATGCAAAAAGGAGGAATCAAATTTCGGCGCCGCGGTTGGCGGGATGGGCGCCATAAATTCACGGCGCCCAGTCACATCTCCAATTATAGGCCTTGATTTAGGGGGTTACCCTTTTATCCGATGTGCGGGTCCACACCCTCAGAATTTTTTCCTTAATTTTACAGCGAGAGCCCCTCATAGCACGCCGATTTTTACTCGCACAGCCCAAGTGGTCCCCCCCTTTGGCAGGGCTGCAACCCCCTCTATTGCTCCCTCTTTCGTCTGTTTCGGCTGACTCCTCCCATTCTGCGTCTGACAACTTAAATTCCCCTTTCATCACGCAATAGACTCTCGCCCGCGACAATGTTTCTCGAGACTTAGCCGTCGGCATCATACCACAGTCTATGGTTAATTTATAACTCGCCATTTAAGCTTTTGCCCGAGTCTGTTTCTGAACAAAGAACAACAATACCCTAGTTCACTCGCACTCCTTTACGCTTTCCTCCTACGAGACATACGCTCCCTTCTGCCCTGGAAGTTCACCATATAACGGAGCTCATACGGTAACCGCGTCTCTCCCATATCCGGCGTCAATCCTCCCGTCCCTGTCCCCGTTCCCCCCTCCAGCCACGTCGGTTCCTCGTCCAGTCCTTTTCCCTCGGACGCAATGTCGGCCGTCGGATCGCGCTCACATCACCATTATTCCCCTCATTCCTCAGCCACGACCGTTAGCAGTGGCAATGGACGAAGCCTCAGCACAACACCAAACACCAACTCCCCAATCGTTAGCCGATTCTCCGAGCGTCGACTCTCCGCCATTCGAGAATCTTATCGGTCTCCGAGTCGTAGCTCAGATGACCAGAGTACGGAAATGATTACCATCGCTCTCGCCAAAGCACAGAGTGCCGTGTTACTCGACCAGCGGAATAATGTAACTGCTGCTCTGGACGGATACTCTCAATGCTGCGCAATTCTTGCCGAGGTCATCGCCAAGGAGACGGACCACGATGATATCACCCGGCTACGACAAATTCATGATACTTATTCAGTGCGGATGCACGTCTTGAGTTCGATGCAGGTGGATCCCAATCCATCTGGACGGCAGTTACCACCTCTGCCTATGGGAGACGATCTCGACGAGTTTGAGGATGCGGAGGATGAAGGCTATATACTCCGTTCGATGCAGTATAATACGCGAAGAGACCACCTTCCGTTACCCTCGAGTCGACGTCCAGTAGATGCACGGCCCTTTGCTTCTGGACGTTTAACGTTACAGCGATCATCTTCCTCGCGCAATTCCGCGTTCCTGGCGCCTCGTTCCGTCCCTCCTGCCCGAACAAAGCCCGCCCCAGCCGGCACGTCAGGTTTCGGCCGCGGCCACAGTCGAAATGATAGTCTTGGCTCGCTGGAAGAAATCCCAAAAACGCCATCTTCGAGCTCGACATTGCGTGCTGTTCCGAAGCCTGAATCCGGCACCACTATAACAGACATGGCGGATGAAGAAATGGATGACGCGGCTTTCCTCGAACGAATCACACGGGGATTTACCAGTGACGAAGAGATTCTTGACAACGACGGCCCTCGTCCTTCAACTGGGTCGTCCTTGACAAACGTACATCAATCGAAAAAGTCATCGGAAGGATTCGTCTTTGAAAACATTCCGCCCTCAAATCGGAACGAGTCTGTCGACTTTGTCTTCCCATCGCCCAATACTGTAATAACATCGCCTGATAATCCCTCTCCAACGTCTAAACCAACTCACGACCGAGTCCGAAACCAAAGTTCGCCATTGCCTCAATCGACCATACCGACACCCCAACCTTCTTCCGCAAGGAAAAATCTGTCACTAAGCGGTGCCCAACCGATGATTAAAT
>Ga0335076_10005206_pt1 | contig 13170 bp, 14 predicted proteins | sample Lox_Sample_25_FD_206717 | JGI IMG/M metagenome (GOLD analysis project Ga0335076, IMG submission 206717) | Soil microbial communities from Loxahatchee National Wildlife Refuge, Florida, United States - Lox_Sample_2.5 | ecosystem: Environmental > Terrestrial > Soil > Wetlands | place: USA...
CCGATGCCGCAACTACCCAGGAGTTCAAACTGGAGTCGCGCTTCCGCATTCACCTGGTCAAAGGCGAACGCGACATCCTCGAACAGGTTTATCAGCCCTACGTCACCAATCTCCGTTCCTCCGATGATGAGATTCAGCGCGAAGCGGAACGCGCCATTGTCAGCGGCGCCCCACCCTGGTTGGAAGACACCATTGTCGGCATGGTTCGCCGCTACACTTCGCGCGAATTTGCCCTTCTCGGTCTGCGCAACTTGAACACCGAACGCTCCCGCTCAGAGTTAGCGAAAATCGCGCAAAACACTGCGCCTTCCACGCCCATTAACGAATTGGCTGTGCGCTATCTCGGACAGATGGGAGACAAAAAGTATTTTCCGTTGCTCCTGGACATGGCCAAAGCGATGGACCCCAAAGAGGCTCGCGACTACGTCGTCGCTGCCGCGCAACTCGGCGGCGACGATGCCGTACCTTATCTTCAAGATTTGCTAGCGAACAACAATGCCGATGTGCGCGCAACCGCCATGTTGGGATTAGCCGCCACCGGAAGCAAAGCCGCTGTCCCCGTCCTTCTGGATGCTCTCAAGTCCGCCAAAGCCGAAGACGCAACCGCCGCCGTCACCGCCCTGACAGAATTGACCCACCACACTCCAAACGCTGCGCCGGGCGATCCCTCCAACGAACCATACGCCTCCTGGTCCACCTGGTGGCAAAACAATCAGGACCACACCCAAATCTACTCCCCCTCTACCTGCACGCCCCAATAACCTTTGGAGTGCGGGAGCTCTGCTCGCGCTTTTCTTAACCCGATCCCCTCCCACACCAGGCAGCTCTGCTGCCGAATCCGGGTGCCCCACCGGCCGCTGTTGCAGATAAGTCCTTCTTCGTACGGGCACAGCACTGTTTACCCTGACGCACGAAGGCTGCGCCCCATGTCCGGACAATGTAATGTCCAGAATGAATTCGTCATCCCGAGCGTCGCGAGGAATGCCTCTTCGATCAACGCATCTTGCTGCGGTCCGACCGTGGTACAGGCACTCCTGCCTGTGCTTGTAGCGACGAATTTATCCCGCCGCTGCGCAGCGCCGTCAGGCGGAATACAGGTTAGCCCAGCCCGTAAGGGCTGGGTCAGAAACGCATTCCCCATGAGCGCCGTAGGCGCGCCACCCCGCCTTGTGTCTTCATAGGGGTCCAGCATGCTGGACCCCATGTCCGCACTATCATCGCGTCTTGCCGTCGATCTTCTTCGCTCGTGTAGTGGCTGGTCTTTACACCGGCGCTTTTCTTCTAGGTGCCGCACCTTTGCACTTTAAGGGTGCGGGACTTTCTCTTGTCCTGTGAGTTCGTTCACCGGAAAAATTGTGTCATCCCGAGCGGAGTCTTCGCAGCGAGGGATCCCTCTTAATCTTCTCCGCGTCCTCTGCGTCACTCTTAGCCTTTCTCTTCGCATCCCTCTTCGCTTACTTCCGCCCCACCTCCTCCTTCGCATACTCCCCACTCAACGTCCCCCGCGCCTTCGCCGCCGGCAACAACGTCGGGTAGAACTGCACGAACGTCGTATCCACCGCCGCGTGCTGCGCGTGACACGAATAGCATGCCGCGCTCGTCGGTGTCATCTTCGACGGCTTGTCCGAATCGAAACCAAAAAACGCCAAATTGCCTTGCCCGTGGAATCGCGTTTCGTCTTTCACATGCACTTCCAGCCCCATCACCTCCGTGTCTTGAAAATTGCCGGCTTGATTGATGGAACCTTTGCTTTTCGCCCCGCGCACTTCCAGCACCAGCATCGTTTTATCCGGCCACATGCCGGTCTTCTGGAACGCCGCGTATGCTTCCGGATTCACAAACACGTTGTCGAACATGTGGTGGTCCATCGACATCGCCGGGTTGTAGCTCATGTCGAATCCGGTGGTGACGTACACCCATTCGCGATAATTCGCAGGGCGCTTTAATTCGCCGCCCTCCGTGTACGCCGGCGCGTTGTTCATTTGTTGTGCAGGATGGGAAGCCAGTGAGCCAACGATTGCGATCGTGGCCACCAGCAGGATAATCAGTTTGGTGTTCATGGCGGGAGAGTTTCGCCCAGCCCGCCCAGTTCCGCAACACCACTCCCTGCAGCCACCCGTCGTTTCGCTGCATTTCCCACACGCTCTCCGCATCGCTGCAGTAAAATGTGCGGATTACGCCAAGCAGCCAGGGAGCGAAACCTCGTGCAGCCACGACACCACTCGCAGCCATCAACAGGCCCGAGTGGCCCGCGCACTCATCTTCTCCGCAGGAGCATGGCTGACGTCGAGGCCGAACTCGATCCCGCCGCGTTTTGCCGCATTCACCGCTCCGCCATCGTCAATCTTGAACGCGTCCGCGGCATCGAAACCGCCGAAGAGGGCGGAGCCGAAGTCCTGCTCACCACCGGCGCCCGTCTGCGCATCAGCCGCCGCTACCGCCACCAACTCGAGCAGCGCCTCCTCCCCCGCCCCTAGCACCATTTATGGCAGAAAAAAACGTGTGTCATCCCGAGCGGAGTCTTCGCAGCGAGGTATCTCTCTTCGATCACCGCATCTTGCTGCGGTCCGATCCGTGGCACGGGCACTCCTGCCGGTGCTCTTCGGCTTCTTCTCAGCGTTCTCTGCGCTCCTCGGCGTTCTCTGCGTAACTCCTAGCCTTTTCTTTGTAGGGGCCCAGCACACGCTGCGCACCATCATTGCGTCTTGCCATCCATCCTTCTTCGCCTATGGAGTGGCCGGTCTTCAGACCGGCAGCCTTTCTTCGTTTTTTGAATGCTGAGCCGCCCACTCCCACCCGGTCCTCCCGAGCGGAGTCTTCACAGCGAGGGATCATTGCATTTATTGCGAACGTATCGGCGTCGTCCGCGAATCTTCCACCCTCATTTCTCCCAGTGCGCCACATGCACCAGCTGGTACAACGACCCGGTCGCCGCAGGCTGAATCGCCACAATGTGCTGGTCGCTCTTGCTCCCGGCCTTGAACAGCACCCCGCCCTTATCTGGCTTGTCGCTCCCGCATGTGAGCTTCTCCGATTTGTCCGATTCTTTCTCGTCGCTCCCGCTCGCATGCGTGCAGTCCAGCACCGCGCCATACTTCGACAGCTTCTTCTTGTAGTAGCTCGCCACCTTGTCCAGCGGATCGTCCGACTCCATCTTCAACACCGCCAACTTCACCCCGGACCCGCTGCCCCACAGCCCGAAATTGAGTCCCGGCGAATCGTCGTCTTTCTCCTTGTGTCGTCGCGATCCCGGATACAACGGTAGCCCAATATCCTTGGCATCGGCGTCGCTTTCCACGGTTAACCCCGCGCCCTTTTCTTTTTGCGCCCGCGTCTGCTGCGGCGATAACGTAACCGCCAACCCTATTGCCACCGCGCACAAATATAGTGATCGCATAAGACCTCCTCGGGTGTGTGCTTCCCATGATACGCAGGTCCACGCAACGAAGTTCCACCCGCCCCATCCACTCCCGCCTGTGCTCCTCTTCAGCCTGTCTCCTGGTAGCAGCGGGTTTATCCCGCTGCTCTTCGCCTTTTCCTTGTGCCCGCCCCCCGGCGCGAACACCAGGCGAAATCTCGCGCCTATCTGCTATATGACCAAAGTCGCTGTGCATCTCCAGTCTTACTCTCACAGTAAATAAATGTACTATGTATTTTAGAGTACACAGCAAATAGCTTCAGGAGAGTAAGAAATGAGCAAGTCCATTGCCGTCGAGATTTGGAAACGAAAGACCGTGCAGTTCGCGATTTCCTTGATGCGCCTGATTCAGGTCATGCACGTCGCCGGAGAAGTCGAACTGCGTGCCCCGGCGCGCCGTTGCCCCGCGCGCGGCAAACACACCGAAGTGATCGTAATTCCCACCGGATTGTGCGGGGATTGCTGGTCCCACCAAGCCATTGCGGCGTGGCGTGTGCCGGAAGCCCGGCAAGCCTGAAACGAAACTCGATTCGAAACTCCGCAGCAACAGAACGAAACCACGAACCAAGCGCGACGCAAGGCGCCAAGCTCACGAATCGTCTTTAGTGTACGTGGGAAACGAAACCGTCGCGCCAGCTTAGAAATGCAAACTGAACTGCAAACTGTGAACGGTAAACTGCAACGGCGCCGCCCAGCCACAAACTTCCGAACTGCAAACAAAAACTGTAAACTGCAAACTCCTAAAACCCCACCGACCCCGCGGCGGTAATTTGATGGCTCTTCGCATCCGCCTGAAACGCCACCAGCGTCAGGTTCGCGGGATTCCACTTGTCGTTCACCTCGACGCTGATCGGAATCGCCGCAGAGCCAGACACCGTTGACTTTTCTAGCCGCAGCAAACGCACCACCGGCGCATGTTTCAGAAATTCCCCCGAATTTTCCCCAGCGGTCACATTTGAGCTCAGGTTCTTTTCCGTCACCGCAATCCAAAGCGCTTGCTTGGTTGCCGGCACGCTTTCTCCCGCGGCCAGTTGTACCTCGAACCTTCGCTTACGCGCATTGCTGTCGCCTTCATTCGCCAACTCCTTCACTTGCAATTGCGCCTTGCGATGCGCCGCCGCCCACCGGATCTGGTCTCGCGCTTCATGCGTGCGGTTGCCCACGAATTGCGCGGCTCCATCCACGATCATTTGCGGCGTATACACTCCGCCCTCCGGCAGAGTCACCGCATACTGTTCCTGCCGCCGCGAAAAATCCGCCGACGAATACGGATCCCGCCAGCCCAGCGAATTCCAGTAATCGACATGCTCTTCCAGCGCGAGAATTTCGATGTTCTCCAACGGCTGTTCGTCGCTCAGCTTTTTCAGCAATTCATCCGCGGGAGGACAACTCGAGCAGCCCTCGGACGTAAACAGTTCCACGATTACCGGCTGCTTCGTCACGGGCGCATCCCCATTCGACGCGGAAGAACGCGCCGGCCAGCGCGAAAACACCATAAGCACTGCGATCACCGCGAACAACAGCACAACTGCCAGCAGGAGCGATTTGCCGCGCACCATACCCATCCTCCAGTCCATTGTAAGAGTCGCCCACTCCCCCAAAGTTACAGCCACCCCACCCAGGTTCCACCACCGCAACCTATCTCTTCTCTGCGAATTTCCGCGCCCTCTGCGTCATCGCGTAACCCTTAGCCTTTTCTTCGTAGGGGCGCAGCACGCTGCGCCCTATGTCCGCACGATTGACGCACATTTAAAATCTTCGTCATCCCGAGCGGAGTCTACGCAGCGAGGTACGGTTTTGCATTGCGCGGTTTTCGCGCAATGAATCTCTCTTCGATCATCGCGTCTTGCCCCTATCCTCCTCGCCTGTGTAGTGGCCGGTCTTCAGACCGGCGCCTTTCTTCGGTCTTGAATGCCGCGCCACCCACTCGCACGACTTTGCAGTACAATCCTCCGCAGCCTCCAGGAGACTCACATGCCTAGTTCGCGTTCGCGGTTAGCCGTACTGTTGGTCGCCTGTGCGTTCCTTCTCGCTGCTCACGCCCAGGAACCCAAGCCCGACGTTCCCGCGCAATATTTCAGCACCGCCATCGGCGAAGCTGGCGCGGCCGCCGGAAAAACCTTCGGCCTGAATATCTACCTCGACAGCATCACCAGCGACGCGGATATCCAGGAACTCGTTGGCATCCTCCGCAAAAATGGCCAGAGCGCTCTCGTCAGCGCGATGGAAAAGATGAAGGACGCCGGCCGCGTCTCCCCCAACGCCGGAGTCGGCACAGGCATGCGCATTGTCCGCGTCCACCCCAACGGCAAAGGCGGCGTGCACATCGTTCTTGCCACCGATCGTCCCATTTCGTTCGGCGAACTCTGGAATGGCACGCGTTCCCGTGATTATCCCATCGCCATCGTCACCCTCGATGTCGACCAGAACGGCAAAGGCTCCGGCCAATTCGCTCCGCTCTGCAAAGTCCGCTTCAACAAGAACAATGAACTCGAGATCGAGACCTACGGCCAAAAGCCCTTCCGTCTCGCTAACGTCTACCGCCAAAAATAAATTCCGCGTGGCACAGGCACTCCTGCCTGTGCTCTCAGTCACAAAACAGAATCTGTCATTCCGAACGAAGTCCGCGAAGTGAGGAATCTCTCTTCCTCTTCTCTGCGACCCTCCGCGCCTCTGCGTTATCTTTTCTCCTTCTTCTCGCCCGCAACGACTTCCGCGCTCCTGCCGCCCCGTGCTAACGTACCCCCCATGCCACCCACTCCCCTTCGTCATGGCGGTCCGAACGCGCGCATCGCAGTCATTCCCGGTGACGGCATCGGCAAAGAAGTCACTCCCGTCGCCGTCCAAGCCATTCAAGCCGCCGCTGCCAAGCGCCACCGTCCCCTCGAGTTCGTCGAATTCGATTGGGGTGCCGACAAGTACCTTCGCGACAAAATTTCCCTCCCCGAAGGCGCGGTCGACATGCTTCGCAAGGAGTTCGATGCCATTCTCTTCGGCGCTCTTGGCGATCCCCGCGTGCCGTCCAACCAGCACGCCGCCGACATCCTTCTCGGTCTGCGCTTCAAACTCGATCTTTACGTCAACGCGCGTCCCGCCGAACTCCTTCTCGACCGCTTCAGCCCGCTCAAAGATCGCATCTGCAACGACATTCACATGATGGTGTTCCGCGAAAACACCGAAGGCGTCTACACCGGTTCCGGCGGTTTCTTCAAAAAGGGAACTCTCGACGAAATTGCCACTCAGGAAGACATCAACTCCCGCAAAGGTGTGGAACGCATTCTTCGTTACGCCTTCGACTACGCCCGTGGCGCGGTCATCCCCGACTCCATCAGTAGCGGCGAGCTCACCTCGCCGCCAGTTCCCCCTGGTGACTCCGCCTCACCAACACACGCTGCCACCCGCTCCGGCCACAACAAGCCCCTTCGCCTCTGCATGGCCGATAAATCCAACGCTATGGCCTTCGCCGGCGATCTTTGGCAACGCACCTTTAAGTCCGTCCGCGCCGAATATCCCGACGTCGACTCCCGCCACCTCTATATCGACACTCTCGCCATGGAACTCGTTCGCGAGCCTAGCCAGTTCGACGTCATCGTCACCAATAACCTCTTCGGCGACATCATCTCCGACCTTACCTCCCAGCTCGCGGGTGGCCTCGGCCTCGCCCCCTCCGGCAATATTCATCCCGGGCAAACTTCACTCTTCGAGCCCGTCCACGGTTCCGCGCCCACCATCGCCGGAACGGGAATCGCTAACCCCTTCGGTTCCGTCCTCGCTTCCGGCATGATGCTCGAATTTCTCGGCTGGCACCCGGAAGCTCAATTGTTAAAGCAAAGCGTGAAGTCTGCCCTCGAGCATGACGTCACCACGCCCGACCTTCACGGAGCTAAACAAACACATGAAGTCGCCGACTGGCTCACCAACTACATCCACAAACATTCCTGATCTACTTGAACTATTTCGTCCGGCGCAGCCCGGTCAACACTCTTCGTAGGGCGCAGCACGCTGCGCCCCAAGTCCGCACGATTGGTGCGCATTGTTACTTCTGTCATTCCGAGCGCGGTCTTCGCAGCGAGGTGCGGTTTTGCATTGCGCGGTTTTCGCGCAATGAATCCCTCTTCGATCATTACATCTTGTTAGAATTTCGACCGTTGCACAGGCACTCCTGCCTGTGCTTTTCGGCCTCTTCTCGGCGTCCTCTGCGTCTCCTCTGCGCCCTCTGCGTAACTCTTAGCCTGCTTCTTCGCCCCATGCCAACTTACCACCGCCATCTCCTCCCAGTTCCCACCCACTCCTCTTCATTCCCATCATTTTCGCCGCAAGCTGCAGGATCCGTTCCGCCGCTTCCTCCGCACGCAACCCACGCCTATGAATGTTCGACACCAAATTGCGCTGCGCATCCCTATGTCCCTTCCGCGGCTCATACCCCAAATACGCTGACAAGCTCTGCACCGTCGCTAGTCCCGGCCGTTCCCCAATCAGCAGCACCGCTACGCGCGGCTCCAGCAACTCGCCAATCTCGTTCAGCACGCCGACCCGGCAATGGTGAATCACGAAGCTCTGACCAACGGTCCACCCGCGTTCTCCCGCGCCTTCGTACAGCAACGGCAGCAAGCCCGGCACCTGTGCCTCCACCGCAGGCACAGACAAGCCATCCCCAATAGCGATCTGCACATCGTTTCCACGCGAACACCGCCGCACAACTTCAGCTCGCCCTTCCTCCGCGATCTGCCGTCCCAGGTCCGGACGCAGCAGGTACTCTTCCTTTCTCCTCGCCTTCGTCCACACATCAAACAATCCCCAGCGTTCCACGAACGCGTGGCCGAACGCCTGCTCCGCCCTCAATTCCTCCCACACCGCATCCCGCGCCGCCGCATGAGCTTCGCGCAATTCCAATTGCGTACCGGTGCGGTAACTCGCCCCCGCGCGTCCCGCCAGCAATCGCGCCGGAGTGCGCGCTCGAATCTTCCGCACCACCTCCGACAAATCCGCCGGACCCACCGCGCTCGTCTTCTGTCCTTCGTCCTTCATAGCTCTACTCGCCCCACAAATCGCTGCAGCAAATAAATCCTGTAATTCCCAGGGCGGTGTTTGCCCGAGGCACGGGTTTTCATCGTGCCCTTTGCGATGAATCTCTCTTGGATCGCTCGAAGCGAGATTCCTCACTCCGCGGACTCCGTTCGGGATGACACCGCGGATGCCGCATCTCGTCTCGCTTCACTCACGCCATTCCTTCCAGCGAAGACTCCAATCCCGCCATCAACTGCCGCCGCTGCGGCCCATCCAGCAACGCCGGTTCCGCGCCACGATAAATTCCGGCCTCCTGCAACCACCGCAAGAATTCCGGCGCCGGCTTCAATGCAAATAGCCGCCGCACCGCCAACGCATCGTGATAACTCGTGGACTGGTAATTCAGCATCACATCGTCCGCGCACGGCACGCCCATAAAGTAGTTGCACCCCGCGGCGCCTAGCAGCAACAGGAGATTGTCCGCCGAATTCTGGTCCGCGTCCGCGTGGTTCGTATAACAAACGTCGCACCCCATCGGCAATCCCAGCAACTTGCCCATGAAGTGATCTTCCAGCCCGGCGCGCACAATCTGCCGCTCGTCATACAGGTATTCCGGCCCAATGAAGCCCACCACGCTGTTCACCAGGAACGGTTCGAACACGCGAGCCACGCCATACGCCCGCGCTTCCAGCGTTAACTGGTCCACGCCGTGATGCGCCTCCGCCGACAACGCGCTTCCTTGCCCGGTCTCGAAATACATCACGTTCTCGCCCTTCCACTCCACCTCGCGTCCGCGGTGATGTTCCAGCACGCGTTCCGATCCTTCGCGCAGTGTCGCCAACGAAATCCCGAAACTACGATTCGCCGCCTCGGTGCCTGCAATCGACTGGAACAACAAATCCACCGGCGCGCCTCGTTCCATCGCCGCCAGTTGCGCGCTGATGTGCGCCAGGCAACACGTTTGCGTCGGCACCTTATACGTCCCCACCAGTCGGTCCAACGCGCCGAGAATCGCGCCCACCGTCTCCACCGAATCGGTCGCCGGATTCACGCCAATCACCGCGTCGCCGCATCCGTACAGCAATCCCTCAAACGCGGCCAGCAGGATTCCGCCCAGGTCATCCACCGGGTGGTTTGGCTGCACGCGGATTCCCAGCACTCCGCGTTCGCCCAGCGTGTTCCGGCAGCGCGTCACGTTGCGGATCTTCGCTGCCGCCAACACCAGGTCCTTATTGCTCATGAGCTTTGCCACGGCCGCGGCAATTTCGGGAATGATCGCGCGTTGCACCTCCCGCAGCCTGGCCTCGCCGGTGGCGTCATCCAGCAAATGCTCGCGGAACTCACCCACGGTTAGGCTCTGCAGCGACACGAACGCTTCCTGGTCGTAGCTCTCCAGCAGCAACCGGCTCACTTCGTCTTGATCCGGGTCAATCAGCGGCTCGCGCACAAGCTCCGCCAGAGTCAGCTCCGCCAGTCGCCGCTTCGCCGCCACGCGTTCCTGCTCCGAGCGCGCCGCGATCCCCGCCAACTGGTCGCCGGACTTCTCTTCGTTGGCCTTGGCAAACAGCTCGCGGTGATCCGCAAACACAAACCGCTCAGCCATAGCGTCGCCTCCGCGAATCAGCTATCAGATAACAGGAATCCCACCCCGACCCATTCTCATTCCACACAGAGACCTGTCATTCCGAGCGAAGCGAGGAATCCCTCTTCGATCCCGGCGCATCTTGCCGTTCGCGAGAATCCCTCTTGGATCAATCGAAGAGAGATTCATTGCGCGAAAACCGCGCGATGGAGAACCGTACCTCACTCCGCGGACTTCGTTCGGAATGACTGACGACCGACTACTGACCACTGACTACCGGCTACTCTTCTTGATCATCCACGCCACAAAAACGCCAATCAAAAATCCGCCGATGTGCGCCCACCAGGCCACACCCCCCGTGGCCGACGCCCCAAACTCACCGATCCCCTCCAAAAACTGCAGCACGAACCAATACCCCAACACAAACAGCGCGGGAATGGGAATTAGAAACACAAAAAATAACATCAACACATTCGCCCGCGGGTACAACACTGCATACGCGCCCATCACCCCGCTGATCGCCCCGCTCGCGCCAATCGCGGGCAGGGAACTGTGCAGGTTGAACAGCACATGGATGACCCCCGAACCCACCCCGCAAAACAAATAGAACACCAAGTACCCGACGTGCCCGAAATAATCCTCCACGTTATCGCCGAACACGTACAGAAACAGCATGTTCCCCAGCAGGTGCATCAACCCGCCGTGCAGAAACATGCTGGTGAAGATCGGGTAGAACGCCATCTTGAATCCCAGGTACCCCGCCAGATACTCGGGAATGCGCATCGGCACGGTGGCGTGCGACATCAGGAACGCCTTCGCCACATGCGGCGGCAAGGTCACTTGATAGAAAAACACCACTACGTTGATGGCAATCAACGCGTAATTGATGAAAGGAAACGTGCGAGTCGGATTATCGTCCTTGATCGGGATCATCGAGTGGGCAATTGTAACTCAACTCCCTAGCTCATCCCTGTGGCGCAGACGCCCCTGCGAAGCACGATCTTGTCCGCAATTTCGGTCGACCCGTGCGACCAAATCAAATCTTCTTACCGACCCGCGTCCCCCAACCCAGAACTTGATTGCATAACAATGTCGGCTCCTCGACCTGAGTAGACTGTGGTTGCGTAACGGCCACAGGCTCTCTCGGGAGAAAGGAGCCGAACATGATGTTGATAGGCGTAGATTACCACCCGAGCTTTCAGACGATTGCATTTTTTGTCGAAGAGACAGGTGAGTGCGGTGAGCAGGAACTGAACCACAGTGATGGACAAGCCGAGAAATTCTATCGAGACCTAAAGCAGCGAGGAATCTGCGTGCGGGTAGGCATGGAGGCTACCGGATATTCCCGTTGGTTCGAGAGAGCGCCGTGAACTTGATTGGGCATCTGGCTCCCTGCAAAGGGAGTTTGAACGAGTAATCATGGTCGAAGTACGGATCGAAGAGATGTTTAGGTCGGACTGAAAACCGATCGAAAGATTACGAGCGAGCCGTGGTCGTCGAAGCAGAGGTCAGAAAGAGCAAGGAAGACCCCTCTTCTGAGGGAGCGGTGAAGTGTGCTTAAAAACATTTGACAGGGCCGACATTGTTAGAGATGTCCGTTTGATGTTCCTAACGAGGTCGGCCGGGGTACCGCACCCTTTGCTTTTCAAGGATGCGGATTTTGCTCTTCTCTATCTTTCAGGAACGAATACTTAACATTACTATTTACATTGGGTAAACATAGTGCTATCCTTTCCGTGTCATGTTTGGGGGACGTTCCTTCTGCGCCGCTGCGCTCCTCCCCACCCCTCCACCCACCCCACAAATTCCGCTAACTCCTTTGTTTCCCCTTCATACGAAAATTCTCGGGGGTGGCCCTACCCTCCCCGGCGAGCCTAACCTGCACACAGGTGCGCTAAGTTCCTTGGATTCTGCACTTACAAAAATGGCGGGAGGGCATGGGTTACTTTACAGGTACGTTCTTCATCACATAAGGTCGGCGCGCCGACCAAAATCCCAACCACACCACACCAATCTCAGTCGTGGCGCGCTCCGCGCAGAACTTCTACCGCATGGGGCACCAAGTGCGCCACTGCATCCAGAGATTCCACCGCACCCTTGGGACTTCCGGGAAGATTGATGATGAGCGTTTCGCGCCGAATCACCGCCACTCCACGGGAAAGTACCGCGGTGGGCGTTTTCTCTACGCCCCTCCGCCGAATTTCTTCAGCGAGTCCCGGAATCGCGCGCTCAGCAATCTCAAGTGTCGCTTCCGGCGTGGTATCGCGTGGCCCGAGTCCCGTGCCGCCCGTGGTGAGCAGCAGGTCGGCTTGCCCGGAGTCGGCAATCTCGGTGAGTTTCCGTCGCACTCCCGAAGCATCGTCCGAGCAATGCTCCGTCACGACGACAGTCCAATTCAGTTCCCGGCAACGGGCGCCCACAGCGGGGCCGGACAGGTCTTGCCGCTGCCCGCTGGAAACAGAATCGCTGATGGTGAGAATGGCGACGCGCATCGTGGGTTGTGAGGTGTTCCCGAAGCCCCCGCGACTATCACCCAGTCCCGACGGTGTCGCGGTTCGCTTCATCGAGCAGCCGCATCGCTTCCATCAGCAGGCCGGTCGTGCTGCGCGTCGTAGTGTTCGCAGTGGACGCATTCGCCGCATTAAAGTCGATCTCAAACTCGCCCTCGGTCCACAGCACCACCTTAAATACCGCATCATCTCCCGCCAGATGATTCATCTTCGCATCACGGCATTGACCACCGGCAAAATACAATTCCGCGCGTTCCGTTCCCTTCTGCACCAGCAACCGGCAGGATTTCTGGCCCATTTCCAGCGACTGCAGAAGGTCGATCATGCTCATTTCTTCCAGTCGACCCTGAATCACCCCGGGGCGCGAAGCTTGCTTCTGCAATTTTTCCAGATGCAGCCGGTCCACCACTTTTTTCGCCGAGCGCACCAGATCCTTCACCAGAAACGGCTTAGAGATGAAATCTTCGGCGCCCTCCACCAGTGGACGAAGCCGCTCCTCAATATCCGTCCGGCTGGCCATAAACAGGAACGGGATGTGCCTCGTGGCTTCGCGCGAGCGCAGTTTTTCAAAAAGTTGCCGGCCGTTGAGGCCCGGCATGTTGTAGTCGCACAGAATCACGTCGGGGGGCTCATCGATCACTTTCAGAAGCGCA
>Ga0335076_10005207_pt1 | contig 13170 bp, 18 predicted proteins | sample Lox_Sample_25_FD_206717 | JGI IMG/M metagenome (GOLD analysis project Ga0335076, IMG submission 206717) | Soil microbial communities from Loxahatchee National Wildlife Refuge, Florida, United States - Lox_Sample_2.5 | ecosystem: Environmental > Terrestrial > Soil > Wetlands | place: USA...
ATCTGCAGTCGTTGAAGGAGGAGTAAGCCAGACCGAGTCAATCTCCCAGGTCTGCCTGACCCTGGAAGGTCCTGGCCGGCTTCCACGTCGCCTTGAATACGATGGCGAGCGCCACCAGCAGAGCGGTCGCGGTGTTGGCAAAGATGATCGCCGAGGCTCTCAGCAGCAGCCCATAGAACAGCCACAACAATATGCCGAGCAGGTAGACCGCCAGCATCGCGTGCGACAGGTCTTCTCCGCCCTGCCGTTTGATCTTCAGCAGCTGCGGCACGAAAGAAAACGTGGTGCAGATGGCAGCGACAAGTCCCACGCCGTGAGCCATCGACTCGGGGCTGTACATGACCGAAGACTAGCACGCCTGCGGTGAATACAGGATGAAGGCTGGGTTACGCCCGCGCCCTGACCAAGTGCTCCGCCAGGCAGTTAATGATTCATCAATCCTCGGCCCGCGTTTTGGATCACCCACATCTGATACTGCAGGTCACTGACCTGCTGCTTGAGTCTATTGATGTCGGCGCGCAAGTCGGTGTCCACCCCGGTCTGCAGCAGTTCAGCGGAATAAACTCTGTCCATGAAATCCCTGAGCACCTTCACTTCCTCTTGCAGCTTCTTAACCTCGTCTGCCATCGGATCTCTCCTTGAATCTAGGTTTCAATCCTTTTGCCCGGCGGCGAAGTGCTCCCTAGACCCGAATTGAGTCGTACGGTCTGTCCGACCGCCAGCCTTCCGACGCGCGTTACGGTGCCGTAGATTCCGGCGTGGTTCTGGTTGGCGCGAACGATTGCTCTCATTACCTCAGGCGCCGGTTTGGCCGTGTCAGGATGCAGGTTCACCATCGAACAACGCTCGTCGCACATTGTTACCGCGATGGCGGGAGCATCGTCTCCCTCGCCGAATTGCAGCGCGCCACCCACCCACTCATCCTCCTGGAAGGCTCCCGGTTGCAGCAGACGCACCACGACATTCGGGCGAAACCGGCGAATGTCGAGCGGCAGTCCCGCAAGGCGTTCGATCTCGCGCACCGTATCGAGAGCGATCACGGAGACGCTTCCTTCGTCGAAGATGCCGTGCTTCATCTGCATCATCTGCACCGGAGCCCCATAGCGGCGCCCGACCTCGGCCGCCAGTTCCTCCCCGAAGACCGGCAAGTCTTCTCCATCCGGTGTGCGGATGTGAGTAGGAAGTTCTCCCTTAGCGCCCTCATCACGGCGCACCGCAGCAAACCGAACCAGGTCGGGAAGCTTGCTCGCAGTCAGCCACGGAAACCGGCTGTGGTCCTCGATCCGCCGCAAGGCGAGGCGCCGGTCACCCTCCAGTCCATGCCAGCCCATTTCGGCGATTTCGAGCCGCTCGCCGGCCATGGACTTCACGGGGTACTGAAAGATTGCCTCTACTTTTCCGATTTCTACGAGCATGCGTGGTGAGTGGACGATGCCAGTCGCGCTATGTGTCCCAGCGCCGGAAGAAGAGCGCATCGCGCGCCACCGGCGCGGCCTTGGCCGTCAGCTCGGTGCGCTGCTGCTCGCTCAGCGGGGTGAACTCGCGCGCCAGTTGTACGTTCTCATTGAGCTGCTCGATCGTGTCGCAGCCGATAATCACGGTGCTCACCGGTAGTGTGAGCACATAGTAGAGAGCGTCCTTCATGCCGAGCGGTCCAGCCTGCTTCTTGCCGCCTCCGTACGGACCGATCGCCGGCCAGTTCGCCAGCAAACGCCCGCGCGACGGTATCTTCATGCCGATAATCCCCATCTGCTTCTCCACCGCCATCGGCAGCAGCTTTTCCTGAAAGCTCAGGTGGTGCGGATCGGCCGCATTCACCGCCAGCAGGATCTGATCGAAGGGGAAGCGCCGCAGGCACTCCATCAGCAGCTCGGGGTCGGTGTGCCCGGTGACGCCGAGGAAGCGCACCATCTTCTGGTCGCGCGCCGCTTGCAGCGCCTCGATGGCGCCGCCCTTGGCGAAAATCTGGTCCACGTCGCTTTGCGTGGTGATGTGGTGCAACTGCCAGGCGTCGAGGTGATCCGTGTTGAGCAGGCGCAGCGATTCCTCCAGCAGCTTCATGGAGCCGTCGCGGGTGCGGTCATGCGTCTTGCTGGCCAGGTAAACTTCCTTGCGGCGGCGCTTCATCACCTGCCCAATGTAGCGCTGGCTCCAGCGGTCGGTGCCGCCGTACTGCGCCGCCGTGTCGATGTAATTGACCCCGAGATCGAGCGCCTTCTCCACGATCGCGACCGCTTCTGCTTCTTTGTTGGGCTGCTCGATGGTGGCCTGCCCGCCTAGGCTGAAGATGCCCACGCGGTATCCGGTGCGGCCCAGGTTCCGCGTCGGCATGGACTCCGGCGTGGCCGGGTTGGAGGGCAGCGGCGGCATGCCGAACACCGGGCTCGGAGAAAGGCTGTGGGCCACCAGTCCGGCGGTGACCGCACCGGTCGTCTTCAGGAAGTTGCGCCGCGAACTGGACTTAGGTGTGCCGGTTCCTGCCTTCTTGCTCATCACGCCTCCTCAGAGCTCCACGAAAGGACCATAGTACGCTCGCGGTCAACCAAATCTGCTGCGGATTGTGAACTCCGATTGGGATCAGCGGCTGTGACGATTGTATGAGGCACATGTGAGCACACCGACATCCTTAGGCCGGACGAACCTCGGCCAATCGGGGATGGCTTCGGTAGAATGGCTCCTCGTCTGGAGGCTTCCATGCGCATCCTCACCTTCCTTGTCATCCTTGCGGCGGCCTTGGCCCTAACAGCACAGTCAACCGCGCCTTACCACATAGCGCACACCTACGCATTGGGCGGCGATGGTGGTTGGGATTACGTGGTGCCCGATCCCCCGCATCACCGCGTATTCATCGCCCGCCAAGACCGGGTCATAGCAGTGGACGAAGACAGCGGCAAGCTGCTCGGCGAAGTGACCGGCATCAACGGGGCGCATGGCACGGCCATTGCCGAAGCCACCGGTCATGGCTTCGCTACCTCAGGCAAAGATCAGTCAGTGGTCATGTTCGATCTCAAGACGTTTAAGAGTCTGGGCCGGATACCCGCCGCGGAGGATGCCGACGCCATTCTCTACGACGATGCCTCCAAGCGCGTGTTCACGCTGAACGGAGATGCCCACTCCTCCACCGTAATTGACCCCAAGGCTGGAACCGTCATCACCAACATACAGCTTGGCGGCAAGCCGGAATACGGTGCGTCGGCGGGCGATGGCAAGGTGTATGCGAATCTCGTGGACTCCGCCGAGATCGTGGAGATCGACGCCAACTCCGCGAAGGTGACGCGGCGCTGGTCAACGGCGCCCTGCAAACTGCCGGTGTCGATGGCAATCGACAAGGCGCACCATCGGCTCTTCAGCGGTTGCCGTAGCGGCGTCATGGCTGTATCCGATTACGCGGCCGGAAAGATCGTGACCACGCTACCGATTGGCTCGGGCGTTGACGGTGCGGGATACGATCCCACGTCGGCCAATGTCTTCGCCTCCAACGCGGATGGCACACTCACCGTGATCCATCAGGACTCTCCCGACCAGTACCACGTCGTGGGCACCGTGCAGACGCCCGCCGGATCGCGCAACATGGGGCTCGACCCCACGAATCACAAGATCTTTATTGCCTCGGCGAAATTCGGCCCCACCCCGCCAGGAGGACGCAGAGGGCCGGTGCTGCCGGACACCTTTGCCGTGCTGGTAATTGAGCATGAGTAGGGCGATGGTTCTCATGTACAAGGAGCCGTCACACTCGAAATTTGCCAGCCATTTGCTATAACAGCCCAATGCGCCTACAGGATTACGCACCCCGGCCGGCCCACCTCAGGTGGCTGCTCGACTCTGATCCGGCCATCCGCTGGCAGGTCATGCGGGATCTCACCGATGCAGCTGCCGGCGCGATCGCAGCCGAGCGGGCCCGCGTCGCCGCCGAAGGTTGGGGAGCGCAACTTCTTGCCCGCCAGTCTCCTGCCGGCAACTTTGGCGCGCCGAAAGAAGACCGAGGCTTGCTGGTCAGCATGTACAGCCTCGTCGTTTTAATGGACCTCGGTCTCGACCCCGCCAGCAAAAGGGCGCGCAGGATGATCGACCGCGTCAACCGGCGGCTGGCGTTCAAGCCGCTCAATAACCGGCCTTTCCTGCACGGCGAAACCGAGCCTTGCATCAACGGCAGAATCCTGGCTCTTGGCGCATATTTCAACCAACCGAATGTCGCGCTGGCCAAGCTGCTCCTGAGCCAGCAACTCGAAGATGGCGGCTGGAACTGCGAGGCGGTCGAGCCTTCGCCAAAACGTCCGCCGAGCAAACGCTCTTCCTTCCATACCACCATCTGCGTGCTCGAAGGACTGCTGGCGTACGAACGGGCGGGGCGCAAATCGGCGGCCGTAACCAAAGCGCGCAAGCGAGGCGAAGACTATTTACTGGAGCGCCGCATGTTCCGCTCGCGGCGCACCGGCGACGTCATCGACGAGCGCTGGCTCCGGTTCACCTTCCCTACGTTCTGGCACTACGATGTCTTGCGCGGCCTGGACTACCTGCGCGATGCCGGCGTCAAACCCGACCGCCGCGTCCGCGAGGCGATCGAAGCCGTAGTCGCGCGCCGTCACCAGAACGGCCGCTGGCCGCTCAATCTGCTTCATCGCGAGCGTATCCCATTGGAGATGGAGACCGAGATCGGCCGCGCCAGCCGCTGGAATACCCTGCGCGCCCTCCGAGTCCTGCGCTGGTACAGCAACCAAGCGTAATAGATGAAATGTGAGCGTCGATTTCGACCTTCCCCATTCGACTTACTCCTGAGACAAGGTCTCAGCTAGGAGCCGAAATGAAGACACGCCCAATCCTGCGACCCGGACACACCCTCGCCATCACGCTATTTACGCTGCTCTTGGGGACGATCGGCGTTGCGCAACCGTCTTCGTACCCGCGCATGGCGCCGGGAGAGCAATACCAGATGCCCCGCGATGCCGAAGTCGCAATGGCTCGGACAGCGGCGCCGGAGTCCATCTCCCGCGACGCCGAAATCCTCGTCATGGGACGAACCGGTTACGAGGTGGCCGTCAAGGGGACGAATGGATTCGTCTGCATGGTCCAGCGGGGCTTCGCCGCCGGAATCCAGGATCCAGTTTTTTGGAATCCGAAGATCCGAGGCCCGGTTTGCCTGAACCCCGAGGCCGTGCGCTCCTTCCTGCCCCATATCACAAAGAAGGCCGAGTGGGTGCTGGCCGGTCTGTCCAAGGAGCAGATACAGGAACGAATCAAGGCCGCTTGGAGCAACGGGGAGTTCCCTGCCTTCGGACCAGGCGCGATGTCCTACATGATGTCGAAACAAGGAGTCTTAAACGATCAGGGCGGAAATTGGCACCCACACCTTATGTTCTTTACTGCCGCGACCGAGGACGCCTCATGGGGCGCCAATTTGCCGGAATCCCCAGTATTGGCGGCAACGGCCGCTTCCGAGGGTTTTACTATATTTATGGTTACTGTCAGCAAGTGGTCCGATGGCACGCCCGCAACTTGACCTGCCGGGCTGGCCCACTCAAGCCTGCATTGAGCTGGAATCAGAGCGAGGTGTGGGACCTCAACGGCCGTCAGGAGCGACGTCCCTCCGGAACTGTTCACTCAGGTGCTTGGCATAGGTTCGGCTGCAAGGTAGTTCTTTACCGTTGAGCAGCACTACGATGGACTCTCCGCTGTTGCACGCGATGATGGACTTGATCTTGCTCAGGTTCACGATGATTCGTCGGTGAATCCGCGCAAACTTCGTGGGGTCGAGGCGGTGGACGAGCTTCCCGATGTGTTGACGAACCTTGTGCTGCCCGCTTCCCATATGCAGCAGAATGTAATTGGCTGAAGCTTCCACCCACTCGATCGAATCCAGGGGAACCAGATCAATTCTCCCGCGGCTCTGGATCACAAAGCTGCTGCGGGAGGGTTGCGTTCCGCTTTGCGTCTCCGCCGCTTGAGCCGCTTCGGCTGTGCGCCACCGCGACTTCAGGAGTTCGGCTCGCGAGCGCTGAATCGCCTTGTGAAAGCGTTCCTGCCCAAAGGGCTTGAGCAGATAATCAACGGCTCCCTCATCGAAAGCCTGAATTGCATACTGATCGTAGGCCGTGGTGAACACAACCAGAGGCCGGTGCTCCAGGGCGCTTCGCCGCAGCGCCTCGAAACCCGAACCACCCGGCATCTCGATGTCGAGCAGTAGCAGATCGGGCTTAAACCTGGCGATCGCTTCCACAGTTTCGGCCGTGCTGGCGCACTCGGCCAGCAACTGCACGTTCTCTTCCCGCTCCAGCAACACTTTCAGCTTCCGGCGCGCGAGAAGCTCATCATCAGCAAGCACCACCCGCAGCGGTACACTTTCCGGCGTTGGACGTTCACCGTTCATATCCCGCTACTCGGCGACCTCACTCATCACCCGTGATCGTTCACTGGCCGCCCCCAATTGCTTCTTGATCAGCTTCAACGGGATGGTGACACTCACTTGGGTGCGATGATCTGGCACCCGGATCATCTTCAACAGCTCTCCATCCCCATACAGTGTGCGCAAGCGCGCTTGTATGTTCTTCAGTCCCACCCCGTTGTGCAAGCTCTTGGACTCGCTGATGTTCGCCGGACCGTCGTTGGTCACGCTTATATATAGGCGACCGCCGTCGCAGTGGATTCGGATGTCCACCAGCCCGGGCTCGGGCCGCGGTCCTATACCGTGCTTGATTGCATTTTCGACCAGCAGTTGCAGCAGGAAGTGTGGTACTTGCGCCTCCAGCGCTTCATCCGGCACCGATAGGTTGACCGAGAGGCGGTCCGGGAAACGAATCTTCTGAATTTCCAGGTACTTGTCCAGCAGTGACAACTCCTCCTGCAAACTGATTTCGTAGGCTTCAGTTCTCGCAATGCTCATGCGAAGCAGATCGCCCAGATGTTCGATCACCTTGTCCGCCGACTGTACATCCTGGTAGATGAGCGCCGAAATTACGTGCAGAGCATTGAAGAGAAAGTGCGGCTGGAGTTGGGTTTCCAGCACCGCCAGTTGCGCCGTGGCTAGCTGCGACTTTAGCTGCAACGACTTGATTTGCTCTCGCCCCAGCTTCTGGTAATAGGAAACCACTGTCACCGAGGCCGCGATCACTCCGTAGGCGAAAATACCGTCGAGCACGCCCTGAAGAAAATTCACTTCGAGAGACCACGCCGCCCCGGCGGAAGGATTTCTTGTCGACTTGAATCCTTGAAATACGTACAGCAGCACTCCGTCGAGAAAGGTCAGCACGAACAGTGCGGTAAGGTGAATCGGAATGTGCCGGCGGAAACGCTTCGGCTCCAGCGGGAAGCGCCACGCCAGGTATGCCGTCACAGGGGTCAGCAGCCCGACCAAGGGAAGGTAGTAGGGAAAGGAGAGCCGGAACAGCTCTCCCCAGCCCATCGGATGACCATCCAGCACCGTCATGCGGTGCGAGATCGTGACCGACGTCAGCATCGTCACGATCCAAAGGGGAAGCAGGTATAACCAGCTCCTCGCCACCCGCACGCTTAACCGAGTCTCGGAGTCCATACCCTTGTGTTTGCGACGCCAGCCCCAAGCCGGCTTTCCCCCACCCAATCCAGGAGCGCAGATTTTAGACTCTATCGGATGTGCACGCCCTCGCGGTGCCAGCGCGACGTAAGTCGGGACGAGTACCTCCCGAGGTGGGACGGGGGACTAACCTCGTTTCGCAGCCCCGAACGCTTATGAACGAGGGCGGCCGAAAAACAAGACATAGCCGTCAGCGTCTTCGACCTCGAATCCACGTAAACCGTCGTGGGTATCTTTGAGTGGCACGGAGAACTCGACATTACGCGCCGAGAATTCTGCCGCCAAAGCGTCAGGATCGGGGACAGAGAGGTAGGCGTCCCAGGGGGCGGTGCCTTGGTTAACCTCTCGCGTGTAGTTCGGCACGGGATCGACGCCGATGGCCTTGAACATGATCATCGCAGCGTCGCGCTCGACAATGCCGAAGAAGATGTCGTCCGGTTCGGGCCCTTGATAGGTAATCTCGAACCCGAGACGGTCGCGATAAAACGCCAGCGCCGCGGGAACATTCCGCACGAGAAAGAACGGCGCAATGCACCTGATTGCAGGTTTCGTCATGCGAGTTTCTGTCGCGGCTTTCCGCCCGCAGGCTTCTGCTTGCTCTTGCCTTGGAGGTTCAGTGCGACGGCAGAGCGAATGAGATCTTTCAACGCCGCCTCATCGATCTGCTCGCCCTCGTGGATATCGATGGCGCGTCGGACATTTCCCTCAAGGCTGGAATTGAACAGACCTTTAGGGTCCTTCAACGTAGCTCCCTTCGCAAACGTTAGCTTGACAACGCTCTTGTAGGTTTCCCCCGTGCAGACGATGCCGCCGTGAGAGAAGACGGGGGTCCCGGGGTTGGTTGCCTTCGCCCACTTCCACTCTTCGACAATCTCAGAGTCTGCCTGATGGATGATTTCGCGCACCTTGGCGAGGGTCTTGCCGCGCCAGTCGCCGAGTTGCTTAATCTTCGCGTCGATCGATGCGGAGGCAGGTTCTATCGAAGTTTTCTTCATCTATATCACCCCAGATTCGATTCTATTTTAAGATGCCGCCCGCCTAATTAGCCGAGTGCGGACTCGCACCGCCGGCTATCGCGCCTGACTGCGCTGTTGGCTTAGCAGTGCGCGTATCGAGAGAATCAGGGAAAACATGCCGGTCACGCCGAGCACGTGCAGGGTCCAGATGAACAGGAAGGCGTCGCTGCGGTTGGCCCATTGGCCCGTGAAAAAACCTTCCGGTCCCCGGGCGTGGATGACAGGCATGAGGAGCGCGATCAGCGATCCGACGAGCATGATCACCTGGCCCGACCGCCGGTCGCCGAGTAGCACCGTTCCGTATAGCCAGACCGCCAGAATGGGCACCGCAACCAGCGTAAGGCCTCCGGCCTCGGGGCTCCCCACCCGGGCGTGGAGCGTGTCGCTGGTAAAGTGAAACGTCATGAATAGGATTGAGAGCAGCGACGCGATCGTTAGAGTGAGATTGCGTTTCATAAGGTGCTATCTCGAATGACGTGGGCCCTTGTTGCCGCATTAACAGGTCTGGCTCATTGTCTCGTTTGTGACGCGATTCGAGGCGGACTCCAGAACATCCACGTTCGGCTGCCACGCCATGAATTCGAGCATGAGCGCCGTGACCTTTTCCGGCGCGTGCAGCTGCATCCAGTGATTCACACCCTTGAGCCGCACATAACGCCAGCCTTTGGGGCAGAGCGCGGCCGAGTTTGTCATCTGTCTTTCGACCAACGCAATGTCCCGGGTGCTGAACACTCCGATTACCGGCACCTGTGCCGGCGTAGGCCCATTGCCCAGGAGCGATTTAACGTTCGCGGCGTAATAGCTCTGGCCCGCAAAGAAGCGCCCCGGCCGCGAGTACCTCGCCCTAATCCCCGGCTTTAGAGCGGAGTAGCGAAGGAACAGGCAAAACATCGTCCAATTCCCCAGCCCGAAGAACCAGCGCGCCACCGGCCCCAGCTGGAAGAAGAACAGATACCAGCTCCGGACCTTCTGTCGCAGGCCGGAGCGGCGATAGCACCACGGGTGGCCGACTGACATCGCCATGTAGCGTTCGAAACGCTCCGCGTGGCGAAAGACCAGTTGCCAGCCCTGCACCGCACCCCAATCGTGGCCCACGAGCTTAACCTGCTTCAGCCCCAACTTGTCGAGGAGTGCGATCTGATCGGCTACCAGTTTTTCGATCGTGTAATCGGACTCGTGCGGCAGAAGCTGGCTCTCGCCACAGCCTCTCGTATCCGGCGCAATGACCCGGTAGCCTGCGGCCGCCAGCGCCGGGATCTGATGGCGCCAGACGGTGTGGTCGTCAGGAAAGCCATGGAGCAGCAGCACAGGGGAGCCGCTCTCAGGCCCTGCCAGCAGCACGTTCAGCTCAATGCCGTTCACCTGAATCTTGCTTGCGAGATAGTCAGGCTTCGTCATGTCAGCAGGCACCACTTTCACCCGGCTGAGGTGGAGTAGGTTAGCTCAACAAATCCGTTCTTGTAAGCCACCACATCCTTCAAATTCCATCTCTGCTCGGCCGGCGATCCGCCAAACAACCGGAGCCCATCTCCCAATAGCACAGGCGCAATCGTCAACTTGATTTCGTCCACCAGGCCGAGTTCGAGAAAGCGCTGGCCCAACATGGCCCCGCCCACCAGCCAGATATTTCGAAATCGAGGCGCGAGTCTCTCGTCAACCAAAGCCTTGAGGTCGCCCGCATAGAATTCGACGCTCTTCTTCGCCCGAGGCCACGCTCTCCTCGTTACAACTACGACCGGAGTATCGCCGTAGGGCCAGCCCAGTTGCAGCGCGTGTTCATAGGTGCGGGAGCCCATCACATAGCAGTCGATCGCTTTGAGGAAGGCCGCAACTTCTTCCTCCGAAATGGAAACCCCGGCTCCATAGGCACTTCCAGAGCTTTCCATCCACGAGACGTCATTGTCTTTCTTTGCGATGAAACCATCCAGGCTGGAAACCATGTGCAAAGTTACTGTTCGTCCGCTTGCGCTGTGCGACATCGTTCCTCCTCGCCATTGACCGGTCACTTCGCCCTAGGCCGTCGGTGCGACTGTACTCCCCGCTGGTCTCTTCGAAATCAGTCGTCGCACGACATGACCCTTCCACATCCACAGTCCCGTAAGCACGATTACAGGAACGAAGAAGTAACGTGTAGCGGGGGCGTAGTCGGGAATTTTGTCGAACGGACTATAGATGTAACCGAGTATCGGAATGGCAAAGACGATGTGAACCCAGCGAAAAACCGTGCGCGTGATATTGCCTGATCGGGCCATGGTGCTCTCCTTACGATTTGCTCTGAGGCGGCCACTTGGGTGGTTCAACGCCAAGCTGCTTGGCGTACTCAGCGTGCAATCCCTGCCACCAGTCAAACTTCATTACCGCGGGGCCGACCATGCGCCCGATGGGATGCTCCCCCAGCAGCCGGTCCAGCACATCGAAGCAAATGTGCCAACCAGCAGCTCCCATGGAGATGAAGCCTCGAGCAATGTTGTGCCACAGCGTCAGGCGCGTGCCGCCTTCGTGCGGCTCCAGTTCCCACCGCATCTCGAAACCACCCCAGTTATACTCCAGCAGCTTGGGCGCCTCGGCTCGCCTCACCCGCGTTTCGGTCACGTGCAGCGCCGGCGCTCCCACGGTGGTGAGGTTCACGGTGTTTCCGGCCGTGCCCAGGTTTCCATCGGCATCGAACGGAGCCCACTCGCGCAGATGCGCCGGGTCGGTCAGGGCCTGCCAAACCTTCTGCGGTGGGTGGCGCAGTTCCCGGACCAGAACCAGCGTCCACTTCTCACCATCTTTATGTATGCGCGCTCCACCCGCCGGACTCGGTGCATACTGCGTGTGCTCCATCATCGATCCTCCCCTGTCCTAGTAGCGGGCCAGTTGCGTGAGCTGAATGTGGTTGCCGCAGGTGTCGTTCAGCCTTGCGATGGTCGAGCCGGGAACGTTGGTGGGAGGCATGGTGAACTCGCCGCCGCGCGCCTTGATCCGCTCGTACTCACCCTTAACGTCGTCAGTGTAGAACATGGCCGCAGGCTGATTTTGCTGGAACATCGCCTGCTGATATGCCTTGGCGGCGGGATTGTCGTTCAGCGCCAGCTGCAGTTGGGTTCCTTCCGGCTCCTCGGGCGAGCCCACGGTCAACCAGCGATATGGGCCATTGCTGAAGTCGGCCTTCTTGGCGAAGCCCAGCACCTCCGTATAGAAGCGCAGGGCCTTGTTCTGGTCGTCCACATAGATGCTGGTCAGTTTGATCTTCATTTCGTCTCTCCTTTATTAATTCGCGGTTTGGACCGCGCCGGTCTCTTGGTCTTCCCTTTGGCAGGTCCGGGCTGATCCATGCGGTCGAGGTAGCGTTCCAGAGCATCCACATGCGTGGACCAGAAGCGGCGAAACTGGGCCAGCCAGTCATCCACCTCCTGCAGTGGTCCCGGCGTCAGCCGGTAGAGGCGTCGCTGCGCGTCCACCGTGGCTTCCACGATGCCGGCCTCGCGCAGCACTCGCAGGTGCTTGGAAACGGTGGGTTGTGGCATGTGAAGCCGGCGTTCGATCTCCCCCACCGACTGTTGCGACAACCCCAGCAGGCTCAGGATCGCGCGGCGGTTGGGCTCCGCAATGATCTCGAATGCAGATTCCATGCTCCGTATATACCGTACTAGGTATATACGTGTCAAGGAATATTTAAAACGAGTGTGGGGCTCTGCTTCCGATATCAGAAGCCGGCTGTGGAGGAAAACCCTGAGGGCGGTGATTCTTGAGCTGACTCAACCCGCCGGCGACTTCACCGCTGAGCCATTCGTCCCGTGAGCAGGTAGTTCAAGTGCCACGAAAATGCCTCCGCCAGCAGGTGCGGGGTGTGCTTGCCGGGGGACAACTCCAGCGCCCGCCGGTAATAATCCCGCAAAGCCGGGCGGAAGTCCGGGTGCGCGCAGTTCTCAATCACCGTGGCGGCTCGCTGCTTGGGTGAATGGCCGCGCAGGTCGGCCAGACCCTGCTCGGTGACCAGCACTTGCACGTCGTGTTCGGTGTGGTCAACATGCGGCACCATCGGCACGATGCAGGAGATGGCTCCATTCCTCGCCGTCGAGGGCGTCATGAAGATAGACAGGTAGGCGTTGCGGGCGAAGTCGCCGGAGCCGCCGATGCCGTTCTGGATCTTGGTCCCCATCACGTGGGTTGAGTTCACGTTGCCGTAGATGTCGGCTTCGATGATGCCGTTCATGGCGATGCAACCGAGCCGCCGGATCACCTCCGGGTGATTGCTGATCTCCTGCGGACGGAGCACGATCTTGTGCTTATAGTGGTCGAAGCCGGCCATTAGCCGCTCCACTCCGGTCGGGCTCAGCGAAAAAGCAGTCGCCGAAGCTACCAGCATGTTGTCCGAGACCAACAGGTCGAGCATTCCGTCCTGGATCACCTCGGTGTAGGCGGTCAGCCGGTGAAACTGTCCTTCCTTCAATCCAATCATCACCGCGTTGGCGACGTTGCCCACGCCCGACTGGATGGGGAGCAGCGTTTCCGGCATGCGCCCCTTTTTCACCTCGTGTGCGAGGAACTCCAGGATGTGCCCGGCGATCCGCTTGGAGATCTCGTCCGGCGGAGAAAACGGCGTGTTGCGGTCGGGAGAATGGG
>Ga0335076_10005208_pt1 | contig 13166 bp, 12 predicted proteins | sample Lox_Sample_25_FD_206717 | JGI IMG/M metagenome (GOLD analysis project Ga0335076, IMG submission 206717) | Soil microbial communities from Loxahatchee National Wildlife Refuge, Florida, United States - Lox_Sample_2.5 | ecosystem: Environmental > Terrestrial > Soil > Wetlands | place: USA...
GCCGCGTCGGCGCGGCTGGCTGATCGGCGCACGCGTCGGCGTGCCGGCGGCCGCCGTGCTGGGCGCCGCGATCCTCGGCTGGACCGCGGTGCCGCCGAGCCCCGGCCGGAGCGCCGCGCCGCTCACAAGCCTGTCACCCGTGCAGCTCGCCGCCGTGCCCGCGCCCGCGGCCGCGCCGAGCCCGCCCCCCGCGGTCGAGGCCGCGCCGGTCGCGGCGGCGCCGATCGCGGCATCGCCGCCGGACGACGACGCCGCGCCGCCGCCCGCGCGCGCGACGCCGTCCCAGCCCGTGGCCGATGGCGCGCCGGCGCCGGCCGAGCCGTCGCACATGATCACCCACCGCGTGGTGCGCGGCGATACCCTGACCACGATCCTGCGCCAGCACGCGCTGGCGGCCGATGCGCCGACGCTGGCGCGGCTGCGCGAGATCAATCCCGGACTGACCGATCTCGACCGCGTGCTGGTCGGGCAGGACATCCGGCTGCCCGACGACGATGCGGCCGGCGCGCACCTCTCCTTGCGATAGACGAGCGACTGCGATGATCTATGACGCCCTGAAGCGCGCCGGCCACACCGTGAAGCTCGCACCGGCGACGCCCAGCCCGGCGCCGTCCGGACCGCCGCATCCCGCCATGCCGCATCCGGCAGCGCCGCATCCCGCGCCACCGGGACCCAGCCCGATCGTCACCCCGCTGCCGCGCGGTCCGGCGCGCCGGCGCGCGATCTGGCCCGAGATGGCCGCGCTCTACTACAACATCTCGGCGCTGCGCACGTCGGATGCCCCGGTGGTGCTGCAGTTCGTCGCCTCGCGGCCGGGCGAGGGCACGAGCGCGATCGCGCGCGCCTTCGCGAGCTTCGCCGCCGGCGAGGAGACCGGCGCGGTGCTGCTGGTCGATTGCAGCTGCCACGGCACGCCGGCCCGCACCCTGTCGGCCGCCGCGCGCGTGCCCAGCCCCAGCCTGGCCGAGGTCGCGCGCGCCGGTGAGCCGCTCGAGCGCGCGATCGAGCCCGGCCGCATGAGCGCGCATCTCCACGAGGCGCGCCTGGCCGACCATGCGAACTCGCTGCTTCACACGAATGCCACAGCGTGGGCCGGCCTGCTCGATCAGGCGCGCCAACGCTACCGTTTCACGATCCTGGATTGCCCAGCGGTAAGCACCAACCCGGACGCGGTCGTGTTGTCGCGCAGTTGCGACGGTGTCGTGGTGGTGGTCGAGGCCGAGAGCACGCGCGGCCCGGTCATCCGCGCCACCATCGAGACGATCGAGCGCTTCGGCGGCCGGGTTTTGGGACTGGCATTCAACAAGCGGCGTTTCTACATTCCCCGCTGGATCTATCGCCGGCTCTGATCACCCCGCCCCTTCCCATGCATCATCAAATGCTGCTGTTTGCTGCCGGCTTCGGCTGGTGGCCGGTCGCGGTCGCTGTCCAGGTGGCCGGCTGTACGCTGACCGCTTGGCGCTGGCGCGACCGCGCCGCCTGGGCCGGGCTGGTCGCGATGGTCGCGGCGGCCGGCGCGGTGGTCGTGCTGCGCCTCATGGTCTCGCACAACGCCGAGCTGTGCGCGATGTTCGGGCTGGTCAAACCGAGCGGCCACACCGCGCTGGCGCTGGTGGTCTACGGCACCATCGGCCTCGTGCACGGCCGGCATCTGGCGGCGGGCCCGCGCCGCGCCCTGCGCGTCCTGTGTCTCGCCGTGATGGCCTGGGTGCCCGCCGCGATGGTCGCGCTCGGCCAGCATTCGGTGCCCGACGCGCTGGTCGGCGGCGCCGCCGGCCTCGCCGGGCTGGCGCTGTGCCGGTCGCTCGCGGGGGCCTGGTCGGCGCCGCGGCCTCAGCGGCCGACCGTCGAGAACGTGCTGGGCGCCGCGGCCTCGTTGAACGAATAGATCACGCTGGTCGACGGGGCGGCCGGCAGCAGATTGCGAATGTACTGCTCGACCCACAGGTCGGCCTGGGCGATGTCGGAGCGCGGCACGATGACGGTATCGAGCGGCTGCAGCCGGACGTCCTGGCCCAGGCCGGTGCCGGCGACCACCTGGTCGAGGTCGACCGCGAACACCAGGCGCTGCTCGCCGCTGCCGTGGCGCACCACCACGACCTCGCCGGTGCGCGCGGTCGATTTGAGCCCGCCGGCGGCATAGAGCGCCTGCATCAGGGTCTCGCCGGCGACCAGGTCGACCATGCCGGGACGCTCGACCTCGCCGCCGACGAACACGCGCTGGGTCGCGAAGCTGCGTACCAGCACCGAGAGCTCGACGTCGCGCAGGTCGCGCGAGTAGGCGGTCTTGAGCGCCCCCTCGAGCTGGTCGGTGGTCAGCCCGGCCGCCATGACGGAGGGCACCAGCGGCAGCGAGATCTGGCCGTCCGGCCGCACCACCGCGGTGTCGTTCAGCTCGGTTGCCAGCCGGTGCCGGACCTCGAGCAGATCGCCCGGACGGATGTGGTAGGGCTCGGCCAGGAACGCCGCCTGCTCGCGCGCGATCGTGTCGGGCGGGGTGGCGGTGTGCAGCACCGGGCCGCAGGCGCCCAGCGCGAGCGCCGCGAGCGGCGCGATCAGGCGATTAAATGACGGGGTCGGCATCGCGCGGGGTTCCCTCGTGGCGGGCGCTCGATTAAGATTAAAGGATTGAGTGGCCCGCGGCAACGCGATAGTATTTAATTAAAGGACACCGCTGGCCCCGGGGGACGCAGGCGATGACGTGGTGGGTGCTGTTGTTGGGGTTCGGCGTGCTGGCGGCCCACCCGTTCGTCACCTATCCGGCATCCCTGCTGGTGGTGCGCGCGCTCGCCGGGGTGCGGCCGCGCCGCGCCGATGTCGACGATCGCGACCTCGTGGTCGCCGTGCTGTGCTGCGCCTACAACGAGGAATCCGTGATCGGCGCCAAGCTGGCGAACGCGCACGAGCTGGCGGCGGCCGCGCCGTCGACCCGGCTGCTGTTCTACACCGACGGCTGCACCGACCGCACCGCCGAGATCATCGCCGCCGATCCGCGCGTCGAGCTGATCGCCGGCGAGCGCCGGCAGGGCAAGAGCCACGGCATGAACCTGCTGGCCGCGGCGGCCGGCGACGCCGACCTGTTGCTGTTCACCGACGCCAACGTGCGCATCGATCCCGACGCGATCGCGGCGGTGCGGCGCGCCTTCGCCGACCCGGCGGTGGGCTGCGTGTGCGGCCACCTCGTCTACGTCAACCCGGGCGAGAGCCCGACTGCGCGCGCCGGCGCGCGCTACTGGTCGTTCGACGAGTGGCTGAAGCGCCTGGAGACCGACACCGGCTCGTGCGTCGGCGCCGACGGCTCGCTGTTCGCGATCCGGCGCGCGCTGTTCTCGCCGGTGCCCGCCGACATCATCGACGACTTCTTCACCTCGCTGTCGATCTGGTGCGCCGGCTGGCGGGTCGTGCTCAGTCCGGAGCTGGTCGCCTACGAACGCTCGGCGATCGGCTCGCGCGAGGAGTTCCGCCGCAAGGTCCGCATCGCCTGCCGGGCGTTCAACTGCCACCGGCTGCTCTGGCCGCGGCTCGCCCGGTTGCCCGCGTGGGACCTCTACAAGTACCTGTCGCACAAGCTGCTGCGCTGGATCAGCGGCGCCTCGCTGGCGCTCGCCGCGCTGTGCCTGTGCGCCGCGGTGGCGGATGCCGGCGTGCCGCTCGGGTTCGTGCTCGGCACCGCCGGGCTCGGCGGGGTCATGCTGGCGTGCGGCGCCGGGCTGCGCTGCGCGCCGATGGCGCTGCTGCGCGAGGCGCTGCTCGCCATGACGGCGACCGTGGTCGGCGTGCTCTATTCGCTGCGCGGCCAGCGCTTCCAGACCTGGGCGCAGCCCGAGACCACGCGCCACGCCGGGGCGGGCTGAGCGCCGGTGTTCGTCGCGGCTGCCGAGATCGACGACGGCGCCAGCCTGGCGTGCGACGTGTGCATCATCGGTGCCGGCGCCGCCGGACTGACCGTGGCGCACGAGCTCGCCGGCGCCGGGCTCGACGTGATCGTGCTGGCGGGCGGCGGCCGGCGCCGGCGCGCGCGCGACCAGGCGCTCTATCGCGGCAGCGTGATCGATCCGGCCCAGCACAGCTGGGCCGACCGCTTCCGCGAGCGGCGCTACGGCGGCACCACGACGATCTGGGGCGGCCGCTGCCTGCCCTTTGACGCGATCGACTTCGAGCCGCGCGCCTACGTGCCCAACAGCGGCTGGCCGTTCGGCCGCGACGTGCTCGAACCCTACTACGCGCGCGCCGCGGTCTATTGCGAGATCGGTGCGCCGCTGTTCGACGCGACGACCGCGCTGCCCGACCGTCCCGCCGGGCTGCTGCCCGGCTTCGACAGCCCAGCGGTCACCTGCACGAGCATCGAGCGCTTCAGCCGGCCGACCGATTTCGGGCGCCTGCTGGCGCGCCGGCTGCGCGCCGCCGCCGCGGTGCGTGTGCTGCTCGATGCCCACTGCATCGGGCTCGCCGGCGCGCCCAACGGCGCGGCGATCGACGCGGTGCGCTGCGCGACCTTCCGGCCCAGCCGCTTCACGGTGCGGCCGCGCTTCACCGTGCTGGCCGCCGGCGGGCTGGAGACCGCGCGCCTGCTGCTGGCGGCGCGCGCCGCGCGCGAGGCGCCGCTCGATCTGGCATCGAGCTGGCTCGGGCGCGGCTACATGGGCCATCTCAACGGCACGGTCGGCGAGATCCAGGTCACGCACCCGCCCCACGCCGTCAACTACGGTTACGAGCGCTCGCCCGATGGGGTCTATTGCCGTCGGCGATTCTGGATCACGCCCGCGGTGCAGCGCGAGCAGGGTCTGCTCAACGTCATGTTCCGGCTCCATCACCCGCCGATCAACGATCCGGCGCACCGTCAGCCGGTGCTGTCGGCGATGTATCTCGTGAAGGACCTGGTGCTCTACGAATACAGCCGCAAGATGCGCGAGGGCCGCTCGCTCGCCAACCTGCTCGGCCATCTCCGCAACGTCGCCGCGCATCCGCTGGCGCTGGCGCGCTTCGGCGCCGACTGGATCGACCGGCGCTGGCTGCGCGCGCGCCAGCTGCCCTCGGTCGCGCTGTTCTCGCCGACCGGCCATTACAGCGTCGAGTTCCATGCCGAGCAGTCGCCCGATCCGGGCAGCCGGGTCACCCTGGGCGACGCCACCGACCGGTTCGGCATGCCGGAGCTCGTGATCGACTGGCGCGCCAGCGCGCTCGACGTCGACAGCGTGCGGCGCGCCTACGGCGTGCTGCAGCGCGCGCTCGCGGCGACCGGCGCAGGGGTCCTCACGCTCGAGGCGCCCGACGCGATGGCGGCGGCGATCCGGCGCGACGGCGCGGTCGGCGGGCACCATCTCGGCACGGCGCGCATGGCCGAGCGGTCCGAGCGCGGCGTGGTCGACGCGCAGGGGCGGCTGTTCGGAGTCCATAACGGCTTCGTCGCCTCGGGCGCGGCGCTGCCGACCTCGAGCCAGGCCAATCCGACCTTCACGATCGTCGCCCTGGCGATCCGGCTGGCCGACCACCTCAAGCGGGTGGCGCGCGCCGCGCCGCCGATCGAGCTCGGCGCGCGCCGGTCCGCCCGGCCGGCGCTCGAGCCGGTCTGAGGATGAGCGTCATCGATCCCGGCATCGCCGCGCCGCGGCCCCTCGGGCCGCCGCCGAGCTTTCGCGACCGGACCGCGCGCGCGGTGGCGGCGCCCGCGGCGGCCGCCGCCGATCGCCTGGCGGTCGCGCTGATCACCCTCGACATCGTCCTGATGGTGGTGCTGCAGAAATTCGCGGTGCCGCTGGGCGGTGATGCCCAGGTGCCGTCGCTGCTGCTGGCCCACTATGCGGTGATCGGCGTGCTCCTGCTGGCGCGCCGCGCGGTGATCGACCCGACCCGGCTGATCCTCTACGGCGTCTTCATGCTGCTGGCTGTGCTCAGCCAGATCGTGCCCGACCGCAGCTTCTCGGTGCCGTCGCTGGCGCTCACGCTGGTCACCTATGCGCCGCTCGCCGCCGTGCTGCCGATCGCGCGCGCCAGCTACCGTCGCATCCTGCTGAACTTCCAGTGGATCGTCGTCGGTGTCTGCCTGCTGGTGTTCTTCCAGCACGTCTGCCAGCTCGCGGGTCTCGGCATGCCGAGCCTCGATGGGCTGCAGCCCGAGCCGACGATCTATCACGAGTACGTCTATCTGCAGCCGCTCTACTGGAGCTCGCCCTACGACAAGCCGAACGCGATCTTCCTGCTCGAGGCCTCGCACACCTCGCAGATGATCGCCATGGGGCTGCTGCTCGAGCTCGCGCTGTTCCACCGCCTGCGCTTCATCGTGCTGTTCGGCTGCGCGCTGGTCGCGACCTTTGCCGGCACCGGGCTTCTCATGATGCTGCTGTCGGTGCCGTTCCTGCTCGGTCGCGTCCGCCCCGCGCTGATCGCCGCCTGCTTGCTGGCGATCCCCGTGATCCTCGGCCTGGCCGCGGTGACCGGCTGGTTCGAGATCGTCGGCAAGCGGCTGGACGAGCACGAGCGCCAGGATTCGAGCTCGTACGCCCGCTTCATCGCGCCGACCCAGATCGTCATCGACACGATCGAGCAGCACGATCCCGACACCATCCTGTTCGGCGTCGGCGCCGGCAACATGGAGAAGCGCCCCGGCGTGCTGTGGCTCGCCTTCTCGAAGGTGTTCGTCGAATACGGCTTCATCGTGTTCCTGGCCTGGCTGGTCTTCATGTCCTGGGTGTTGTTCCGCGCGCCCGGGGCGTGGATCGCGGCCTGGATGGTGGCGGTCCAGTACCACCTGCTGAACGGCGCCTTCCTGGTGCCGCTGCACGTCTATCTGTGCTGGGTGCTGGCCGCCGGCTATCGCCTGCCCTCGCCGGTGCCCGTGACATCCGCCGCGCCGGCGCGCGAGCGCGCGAAATCCGCTTGCCAAGCCCCCGCGCGAGCCTTTAATTAAACCATGCATCAAGCGGCGTGATGATTTAATAGCGGGGATCCGGGGGCATGGCCGAGTTCATGGTCAAGAAGGCGGTGTTCCCGGTCGCCGGGCTGGGCACGCGCTTCCTGCCCGCCACCAAGGCGATGCCCAAGGAAATGCTGCCGGTCGTCGACAAGCCGCTGATCCAGTACGCGGTCGAGGAGGCGCGCGCGGCCGGCATCGAGCAGTTCATCTTCGTGACCGGGCGCGGCAAGACCGCGATCGAGGACCATTTCGACAGGAGCGCCGAGCTGCAGAGCACGCTGCTGGCTCGCGGCAAGCAGGACCTGTGGCGCGAGATCGAGGTCATCACGTTGGACGCCGGCGCGATCAGCTACACGCGCCAGGCCGAGCCGCTCGGACTCGGGCACGCGGTGTGGTGCGCGCGCAGCATGGTCGGCGACGAGCCGTTCGCGGTGCTGCTGGCCGACGATCTCATCCTCGGCGACGAGCCCTGCCTGAAGCAGATGGTCGCGGCCTACCGCGAGGTCGGCGGCATCATGACCGCGGTGATGGACGTGCCGCGCGACCAGGTCGGGCGCTACGGCATTCTCGATGCCGGGCACGACGACGGCCGGCTGATCGCGGTCGAGGGGCTGGTCGAGAAGCCATCGGTCAACCGCGCGCCGTCGACCCTGGCGGTGGTCGGGCGCTACATCCTGCATCCGCGCGTGTTCGACCATCTCGAGCGCCAGCAGCGCGGCACCGGCGGCGAGATCCAGATCACCGACGCGATCGCCAAGCAGGTCGGCCGGCTGCCGGTCAACGGCTTCCGATTCGACGGCCGCCGCTTCGATTGCGGCGACAAGGTCGGCTTCCTGGAGGCCAACCTGGCGTTCGCGCTGTCGCGATCCGACATGGCCGACGAGGTGCGCCGCGTCATCCAGCGGTTGAACGCCTGAGATGGGCGTGCTCGAGCTCACGCGCATGGCGCCGGCGACCGCCGACTGGCGGCCGCGCTTCAGCCTGACGATGATCACGTACGCGCGCGATGCGCGGCTGCGCCAGGTGCTCGCGCATCTGCGGCCGCTGCTCGCCGGCCGCGACGACACCGAGTTCATCCTGGTCGACAACAATCCCGATGCGATCGACCGCTCGAGCTGGCTGGCCGGGCTCGGCACCGTCGTCTACGTCAAGCTCGGCGCCAATCGCGGCGTGGCGGCGCGCAACGAAGGCGCGCGGCGGGCGCGCGGCGACATCCTGGTGTTCAACGACGACGACGTGTTCGTCGAGCCGCCCGACTTCCTCGACCGCTTCGCGGCGGCATTCGACGCCGATCCGGCACTCGGGCTGGCCTGCGCGCGCACCGTCATGGTCGAGAGCGGCGAGACGCCGCGCGCCTATTTCCCGCACACCAACAAGAGCCTGCCGAAGGATCGCGCGTTCAAGACCTTCCGCTTCCAGGCCAACGCGTTTGCCATCAAGCGCGCGACCTACGCGACGGTCGGGCTGATGGCCGAGGACTTCTTCTACGGCCTCGAGGAGATCGACTACGCCTACCGGGTGATCAAGGCCGGCTTCGAGATCCTGCACCTGCCGGAGGTGCGCGCCATGGAGGCCAACGACCCGGGCGGACGGCCGCCCGAGCCGGCGGTCCAGCGCATGCGGCTGGCCAACAAGTTCAAGATCTCGTTCATGCACATGCCGCTGCCCGGGCTGGTGGTTAATCTGCCGCTGTTCGCGCTCTACGTCCTGGTCTTGAATCGCGGCCGGGTGAACGTGCCGGGCGCGCTGCTCGATTTCGCCGGCTGGGCCTGGCGCAATCGCGGCCGACGGCAGCCGATCGACCGCCGCACGCGGGCCTATATTCGGGCGTGCGGCGGCCAATTGTGGAAATAGCCGGCGGGAGCGGGTCGATTCGGCCCGGTCCCTATCGCAAAAGGCGTGGGTCAGGGAGGCCAACTCAGAAAAATCGCCTAGAGCGAATTCGACGCAACACGGCGCAAATTTGCCTTTACCTTTAACAAATCGGCCGATATCGTCACGCGGTTAAAGAAGATCGGCGGATTCCGGCCGATTCCACGCCAGCGTTAAGTTTTATTAACTATGGGTGTGACAATTTTCAGGCACTCGCTTAATGTTGCGATAAGCCAGTCGGGCGTTGAATGCGAGTCAAGCGTTGAATCGGTGTCACGCGTGTTTTGAGGCAGGGACCAGCACCATGACGGCCGCAGGGAGCAAACGCAGCGGGTTGGCGCGCAGCCTGAAGGGGCTGACCGCCGACGAGAGCTTCGAGGTGCCGGCCGCCGAGACGCCGGCACGCAGCGCGCCGCCCAGCCTGCGCGACCGCTTGGCCGACTATTTCCGCTCCGGTCAGAACGCCAGCGATCGCGAGCTCGCCGCCTTGTTCGGCGCCTCGGTCGGCTCGATCAGCGTCTATCGCTGCCAACTGAAGAAACTGGGGATCGGCGTCGCCAGCCCGGCCGGCACGCGCGCCGCCATGGCGGCCAAGCGCGACCGCCGTTCGGGACCGGGCGCCAAGCCGGGGCGCGCCAAGCGCGGCGCCGCCAAGGGCGCGGCCGTGGCGCGCGCCAGCACGCGGCCGGTCGCGCAATCGACGCCGCCGCGGCTCGACAGCGGCCATCTCAGCCTGGTCGAGATCGACCAGGTCCTGATGCAGAATCTCGAGACCGAACTCGGCCTGATCGTCGAGCGCTATCCCGAACTGGCGCGCGCGGTCGCCAACATCCAGCAGACCGTGCGCCTGCTGCTCAAGCTGCATAGGCCTTAACCGTTAAGGTCGACCGCGGACCGGCACGCCGGCCGGCTCCGCCGCATTGATTATATATCAGCCGTCTTAAGCGGTGATATAAATCACAGCGCATCGCAGCATGGCGTTTCATAATCCCCGTCGTGCTCCCGGGCCGTCGCGCGAAACAAGCGCGGGTGGCACGGGCCCTGCAGGCGTTATGACAAATGCCCGGGGTCGGTAATTGCGCGGTAACGATAGTTTGATTAAATCGATTGCGGGTCCGGTAGCTGGAGAGCCCAATCCCATGTCCCTTGACCCGCACCAGCGTTTAGCAGCGCGCGACGGCGTGGCACCGGCCGGCTCCCGCGCCCCGGCGCGCGACAGCGTCGTGGTGCCGCTGCGCGCGCGGCGGCCGCGCGCGGCCGGCGCCCCGGTCGGCACGCCCCGCCGCCCGCAGCCGGTGGCCAATATCGCCGATTATCTGGGCGGCCCGCGCCGCGCGGACGCCCCGACCGCGCCCGATGCTGCCGATGCACTGCCCGCGCCGGTGGCGGCGCACGCCGACGAGATCGACCGGCTGCTGCGCGAGCACATCGAAACCCACCTCGACCTCATGAAAGCCCGCGCGCCCGAGCTCGCCGCGCCGGTCGAGACGCTGCGCCGTTCGGTCGGACTGCTCCTCAAGCTGCGCCGCCGCTGACACGACGAACTCACGGTTCGCTCACCGCTTGTTTACCGTTCCGTGCTATTGACCGGTGCGTACCCCGCACCGCTCGAGCGCGCGCAACGATGACCGACAAGGCCGCCCTCAAGGAAGGCTTCCACGAGCTCGCACCACCGGTGCGCGCCCCCGCCGCCGCGCCCGGCCGACGCGTCATCCGGTTCGGCCGCCACGTCGCGCTCGCGCTCAACACCAAGCTGGTCTGCGCGGTCGGGCTGGCGCTTCTGGTATGGGCCTTGATCACCGCGGTGATCGCCTCGCTCTAGAGGCGCATTAAACATCCACAGCAATTAAACTTGACTCGGTGGCGCCCCTGATCGAAATTTAATTAGATCATTAAAGCCCGGTCGCGAGCGCGTCGGCGGCCGGCGCGCAGAAACGCGCGCGGGTGGGGGTAACCGAGGAGACCGACGTGGCTGACCCACATCTGCTGGCGACCTCCGGCGCCCGGTTGAACGCCTTGTCGCATGCCGTCGCGCGGCCCGCCCGCGCGGCGCTCAAGATCCCGATCGCGCTGTTCGCCAATGCGCTGCGCGGGCTCGACGTCGCGATCGTCTATGGCACCAGCCTGGCGATCTACGCCGACTATCTGGCCGGCGACCAGGGCGCCCTGTGGGCCGAGTACCAGCTCGCCACCGTGATCGCCGCGGTCGCCGCGCTCAATCTGTTCGGGCTTGCCGGCATCTACGACGAGCGCCAGCTGACCGCCGGGCGCACCGGGTTGTTGCGCCTGCTCGGCTGCTGGGGCGCGCTCTGGCTCGGCATGCTGACCACCGCCGCCCTGTTCAAGACCGCGCAAGACTATTCGCGCGTGTGGTTCGTCGGTTGGGGGCTCGGCGTCTGCGTCGGCCTGGCGCTGTCGCGGCTGGCCGCCTGGCTGCTGGTGCAGCACTGGATCGCCACGGGCCGGCTCACCATAAACATCGCGCTGATCGGCGAGCGGCGCGTCGGTGCCGACCTCGCGCACGCGATCGCGCAGGGCGAGTCGCGCCTCTACCGCGTCGTCGGCATCTTCCACGACGACCTCCCGGCGGAGCGCGCGCCGGGTGCCGGCACCCCCGGGCTCGCCGAGCTCGAGGCGCAGATCCGCAGCGGCCAGGTCCAGGAGGTCGTGATCACGGTACCGTGGACCGAGCAGGCGCGCATCCTGCGGCTGCTCGGCCAGCTGCGCGCCTATCCGGTCGACATCCGCCTGGCGCCCAGCCGGCTCGACTTTCCGTTCGCGCGCGCGCGCTATTCGACGCTCTCGGGCATCACGCTGCTCGACGTCTTCAGCGCGCCGATCTCGGGCTGGCAACGCGTCGCCAAGCGCGCCGAGGACCTGGTGCTCGGCGGCGCGTTGCTCGCGCTGTTCCTGCCCCTGATGCTCGTGATCGCGGCCGCGGTGCGATGGGACAGCCCCGGCCCGATCCTGTTCCGCCAGAAGCGCTACGGCTACAACAACACCCTGATCGAGGTGTTCAAGTTCCGCTCCATGCGGGTCGAGCAGACCGATCACAACGCCGAGCGGCTGGTGCGGCCCAACGATCCGCGGGTCACCCGGCTGGGCGCCTGGCTGAGGCGCACCAGCCTCGACGAGCTGCCGCAGCTCTTCAATGTCGTGCGCGGCGACATGTCGCTGGTCGGCCCGCGGCCGCACGCGCTGCGCGCCAAGGCGGCCGACCGCCTCTACGAGGAGGTCGTCGAGGAATACGCCTCGCGCCATCGCGTCAAGCCCGGCATCACGGGCTGGGCCCAGGTCAACGGCTGGCGCGGTGTGACGGACACCGAGGACAAGATCCGCCGGCGGGTCGAGCACGACCTCCACTATGTCGAGCACTGGTCGGTGCTGTTCGACCTCCGCATCCTCGCGATGACCGTGGTCGCGGTGATCCGTCCGTCCAACGCGCACTGACGAGGCGCTAGCGGAATTGAAGCGCCGCGCTAGACTGCCCGACGACCGCCTCGCGGCGGCGGAGGGACGGCATGCGCGTGGCGTTCATCGGCGTGTCCCACTGGCACACGCCGCTCTATCTCGACCCGGTGCTCGCGCTCGCCGGGGTCGAGGCGGTCGGGGTCAGCGATCCCGACGGCGTGGTCGCCGAGACGGTGGCGGCGCGCGCGCGTTGCGCCGCGCTGACCGACTATCGCGCGCTGTGCGACCGCTTGAAGCCCGATTTCGTGTTCGTGCTCGGCCGCCACTGCGACATGGCCGAGACCGCGCGCTTCCTGATCGACCGCGGCATCAAGTTCGCGATCGAGAAGCCGTGCGGCATGTCGGTCGCCGAGGTCGCCGACCTGGCCGCCCGGGCGCGCGCCGCCCAGGCGTTCGGCGCCGTGCCGTTCGTGTTCCGCCAGAGCCGCTGGCTCGACGTCGTCCGCGAGCGCACCGCCGGCGAGGCGCTCCACTACCTGGCCTTCAAGTTCGTGGCCGGCGGCATGGCGCGCTATCGCGAGGCCGGCTGCGAGTGGATGTTCGCGCGTGCCACCTCGGGCGGCGGTTGCCAGCTCAATCTCGGGGTGCATTTCGTCGATCTGTGCCGGATGCTGCTGGCGCCCGATCCGGTCGCGGTGATCGGCGCCGCCAACTCGAACATGGTCGAGCGGCTCGACGTCGAGGATCACGCCGTCATGGTGCTGCGCGGCGGCGCGGCCGTCTGCGTGGTCGAGACCGGCTACACCTTCCCGGCGCCGCACATGAGCTTCGACCTGCATTTCAGCATCCGGAGCGAGGGCCACTACTTCGTGGCGCGCGACGCCGAGTCGCTCGAGATCTACGATCTCAGCCAGCGCCGCACCGTCGAGCCGATGCCGATCACCAACGTGCCCTACTATCCGGGCTTCGT
>Ga0335076_10005209_pt1 | contig 13166 bp, 11 predicted proteins | sample Lox_Sample_25_FD_206717 | JGI IMG/M metagenome (GOLD analysis project Ga0335076, IMG submission 206717) | Soil microbial communities from Loxahatchee National Wildlife Refuge, Florida, United States - Lox_Sample_2.5 | ecosystem: Environmental > Terrestrial > Soil > Wetlands | place: USA...
CATGTGCTGCAGCATCTGGCGCAGCACGGGTTGCTCGATCGCGGCCTCAAGCTGCGGCCGCTGACCTTGCCCGACCGCTTCATCGACCACGACGCGCCGGCCAAGCAATACGACGCCGCCGGGCTCAACGCCAAGCACATCGCCAACGCCGCGCTCGCCGCCCTCGGGCGCACCGCCGACCGCTCGGTGAGCGCTTAGCGATCGGCTTACGAGAGAACGAAAGCGTATATTTTCTCGTCGTCCCCGCGAAAGCGGGGACCCATGGTCGATGGATTCCCGCTTTCGCGGGAATGACGGATTGATTTGATTCTGCCGGAGCCAATTGCGCTCCAGCGATCAGGCATCCTGTCGAAGGACCGACGGCTCTCATCATGAGCGATAAACGGCGTCTTGATGCGCTGCTGGTGGAGCGCGGCCTCGCCGAGAGCCGGGCGCGGGCCCAGGCGCTGGTGCTGGCGGGGCTGGTCTGGAGCGGCGAGAGGCGCCTCGACAAGCCCGGTGTGGGGCTTGCCGCCGACACGCCGTTGGAGCTGCGCGGGCGCGAGCATCCCTGGGTCTCGCGCGGCGGCATCAAGCTCGCGCATGGGCTCGATCACTTCGCGCTCGCCGCCGACGATGCGGTGGCGCTCGATATCGGCGCTTCGACCGGCGGCTTCACCGATGTCTTGCTGGCGCGCGGCGCGCGGCGGGTTTATGCCGTCGATGTCGGCCATGGCCAGCTCGCCTGGAAGCTGCGGCAGGATCCGCGCGTCGTCGTGCTCGAGCGCCGCAACGCCCGCCATCTCACGCGCGACGACATTCCCGAGCCGCCCGATCTCATCGTCTGCGATGCGAGCTTCATCAGTCTCACCGCCGTGCTGCCGGCCGCGCTCGCTTTGGCGGCGCCCGAAGCGCGCCTCGTCGCGCTGATCAAGCCGCAATTCGAAGTCGGCAAAGGCCGCGTCGGCAAGGGCGGGGTGGTGCGCGACCCGGCGCTGCATCGCGAGGTCTGCGAGCGCATCGCCGCCTGGCTTTCGGCGCAGCCCGGCTGGGAAGTCGTCGGCCTCACCGAAAGCCCGATCCGCGGGCCCGAGGGCAATGTCGAATTCCTCATCCAGGCGCGGCGGCGCGGCGCATGAGCCGCAAGCACGCCGCGGCGGAAGAAACGGTGCTCGTCATCGAGGCCATTGGCGCGCGCGGCGACGGCATCGCGCATTGCGGCGGCGAGGCCGTCTATATCCCCTTTACCGCGCCCGGCGACCGCGCGCGCGTGCGTCTCGGCCAGCGCCGCGGCGAAGGCCGCGCCGGCGAGCTCGTCGCGCTGTTGCAGCCCGGCGCGCGGGCGACGCCCCGCTGTCCGCATTTCGGCGTGTGCGGCGGCTGCGCGCTGCAGCATCTCGCGGCAGCCGCTTATGTCGAGGCCAAGACCGGGCTGGTGACCGCCGCGCTGCGGCAGCACGGGCTCGTCGCCGCCGAGATCGCGCCGCTGGAGCGCGTGCTGCCGGGAACGCGCCGCCGCGCCCGCTTTGCCGTCCAGCGGCCGCGCGCGGCGAGCGCTGCGGCGGCCATCGGCTTCATGGGACGCGCCAGCCATCGCGTCGTCGACATGACGGCCTGCGCCGTGCTGCATCCGGCGCTGGTCGCGCTCGCCGGCGCGCTCCGGCAAGCCGCCGCCCGTTTCTGGCCGCCCGGCGCGGCCAGTGCCGCGACTGCGACGGTGTCGGATACCGGGATCGACCTGCTGCTCGATCTCGCCGCCCTGCCCGATCTGGCGATGCTCGAAGCGCTCGCGGCATTCGCCGAGGCGCAGGATCTGGCGCGCCTCGGCTGGCGCGCGCCGGACGCGGCCGAGCCGACGCCGGCGGCGATCCGCCGCCCGCCCCGCGTCGTCTTTTCCGGCGTCCCGGTCGAGCTGCCGCCCGACGCGTTCCTGCAAGCCAGCATCGAGGCCGAGGCGATGCTGGTGCGCGCGGTGCTGGCCGGCATCGGCGCGGCCGAGCGGGTCGTCGATCTCCATGCCGGTCTCGGCACCTTCAGCCTCGCGCTGGCTCAGCGCGCCGCGGTCCACGCCGTCGATGGCTCGCGCGCGGCGGTGGCGGCGCTGGCCGCGGCCGCAGCGCGCGCCGGCATTCACCGCCTCGGCAGCGAATGCCGCGATCTCGACGCCCGGCCGCTGCTGCCGGCGGAGCTGGCGCGCTTTGATGCCGCGGTGTTCGACCCGCCGCGCGCCGGCGCCAAGGAACAAGCTGCGGCGCTGGCGGGCTCGGCGCTCCGCCGCGTCGTCGCCGTCTCGTGCAATCCCGCGAGCTTCGCCCGCGATGCGCGCCTCCTCGTCGATGGCGGCTTCCACCTCACCCGGGTGCAGCCGATCGACCAGTTCCTCTGGTCGCCCCATGTCGAGCTGGTCGCATGGTTCGAGCGCAGCGGCTGAGGCAATGGTCGGGGTGCGCTTGCCCAGGCCGGCCCTACAGACTTCGAGCGTCCGATCTACGTGACAGCCCCGATTCGGCCCGCCGGTCTTCCGGGGTTTCATAGCGTCTGGTTGGACCGATCAACCAGAAAGGGGCGCTCGGCATGCAGAGGTTTTTCCCAGGCTGGCGTCGAACGACCCTGTGCGTGGCTTTCGCCGGGGCATTGATCGCAACTGCGGCCCTCGCCCAAGGGGGCAGTTTCGAGACCTTCGGGCCGCGGCCCGTGGGCGATGTGGTGTCCCCGGACCTGCTCGCGGGGCCACACTACAGGCTCGCCCCGACCGTCCAGACCTGGAACTATCTGAACAATTTTGTCGTGTCGTCCGACTACGGCACCTTCGAAGCTCCGAGCGACGCGATGCTGCGCCGCCTGGTGCGCGAGATCCATGCCATCGCGGTGCTGCACGACATAACCCTGAGCGACGCCTATGCGAAAGCCTTGAAGCAGGCGGCGCTGGGACCCGTCCGCGGCGTCAAGGCTCTGGTCACGGAGCCGGTGGAAACGGTGAAGGCCGTGCCGGGCGCCGTGTTCAACATCTTCTCCCGGGTCGGTCAGGGCATCAGCACGGCGACAAGCGGCGGAAAGACGCGCTACGAGGACACCGCGATGGCGCAGGCCCTGCAGATGTCGTCCTACAAGCGGGACTACGCCAAGCAGCTCGGGGTCGATCCCTATTCCAGCAACCCGGTGCTGCAGAAGCAGCTCGACAGCGTCGCCTGGGCCGCGGCGGCCGGCGGCCTGACCCTGGGCGCCGCGACCATGGCGAGCGGCTCGGAGGTGGTTGCCGGCCTGTCCTACGCGCGCAATCTCGACCAGGCGCGCGAAATCGTGGCGGCCGACCCACCCGCCGAGCTGATGCTTCGCGACAAAGCCGCGTTGGACAAGATGGGCATCGACCGCCGCCTCAGGGACCAGTTCCTGGCACAGAAGCAATATTCGCCCCGGGCCAAAACGATCCTCGTCAGCGCGCTTGCCGGGATGCCGCAGACGGCGGGAAAGGCCAACATGCTGGTGGCCGCGTTGGGCGCGCCCGATGAAGTGACCGCGATCTTCTACCAGCAGATGGCGGAACTGCTCGATGGCTACGACGAGCGCGTCGCCCATATCACGCGGCTCGAGCGCTATAACCGCCTGATCATTGCGCGTGACGCGAACGGCAAGGCGATCATTCTGGCGCCGCTCGACGATGTCATCTGGGACCAGCGGGCGGCTTCGGCTGTCGCCGGGATCGCCAAGGCGTTGAAGCTGCAGCCCGGCGGCGATCGCGTGCAGTTCTGGATCACCGGCACGGCCTCACCGAGCTTCAAGCAAGAGGCGCAGCAGCGCGGCATCGGCGTCAGAGAAAGCGTCGGCACGCAACTGCCGTTGCTCGACTAGGCGCCTCGCCGGCCAACGCTATTCCTCATCAGCGGGCAGCTCGGCCCGGACGTGTTGGCTGCGATAGGCTTTCAGCGCCTGGCGGAGGGTCGGGAAGAGACGCTCTTCATGCTCGGGCTGGTAAAGGCCGGCCTCCCTGAGCAGGTTCAGAAACTCGGTCTTGCGGCCGGCCAGAACGAGCGTGACGCCGCGCGCTCGAAGCGTCTCCATCAAATCGCGCAGCGCATAGAGACCGGTGATGTCGAACTCGCTGATCGGGATGGCATCGATGACGAACCATTCGAGTCCGGGACCGGCAGCGTCGGCCGCCTCCAGCGCGCGCCGCTTGAAGTAATCGGCATTGAAGAAGGTCACGGGCGCGTCGAAACGGTAGAGCGCCAACCCGCCAAATGTCCGGGCGCCGGGATGCCGCTCGATCGAGTGAAAGCCGGGCAGGCCCTCGACCTTGCCCAGCACCTCGTCGCGAGGGCGCGCAATGCGCTTGACGAAGCGCATGAGCGCCAGCGCGACCGCAACCAGAATGGCGTTGATCGGCCCGACCACGACCACGCTCAGCGTGGTGATCACCGACAATGCCGCCTCGCCGCGGTCGAGCGTCCAGATTTCGCGCACGGTCCGCACATCGAAGAGCGAGAACGACGCATAGACCAGCACCGCGCCGAGCGCGGCGGTGGGGACGTACCGCAACGGACCGGTGAAGAACAGCAGCACCATGGCGATCGCCGCGGCGGCCACCAGCCCGGTCACCTGACTGCGTCCGCCGGCGGAATAGGCCATGGCCGTGCGCGAATCCGCGCCGGTGACGGCAAAGCCCTGGGATAGGGCGGAGGCGATATTCGCCGCACCGAGCGCGGCGAATTCCCGATCGACATCGATCGCATAGCCGGCCTTCGCGGCGAAGCTGCGGGCGGTCAGCATGTCGCTCGTAAAGAGGATCAGCGCCAAGCCGGCGGCGCGAGCGATCAGGGCGGGCATGTCGTCGATCGGAAAGCTCGGCCAACGCAGCGGCGGCAGCCCGGCCGGAACCGATCCCAGGATGGCGACGCCCGCTCTGTCCAATCGCAGCAGGCCCACGGCGATGGCGGCGGCGACCAACGCCACCAGCGCCGCCGGCCAACGCCGCAGAAACCGATTGGCGAACAGCAGCACCGCGAGGCTGCCCAGTCCGATCGCCAGGGTCGGGAAGTGGGTTTGCGGCAGTTTGGCGGCGAGCGCGAAGAGCCGGCGAAAGATGCCTTCGGACTCAACGGAAAACCCGAACAGCTTGTCGAGCTGTCCCAGAAAGATGCTGATGGCGATGCCGTTCAGGAACCCGACGAGGATCGGCCTGGACAGAAAATCCGCCATCGCGCCGAGCCGCAAGAAGCTGGCGGCGATGCAGAAGGTGCCGCTCAGGAACGTCAAGGTAACGGAGAGCGACCAGTAGAGATCCGCATTGCCGGCGGCGAGCGGCGCGATGGCGGCGGCAATCATCGCGCAGGCGGCGGCATCGGGATTGACCATCAGCTGCCGCGACGTGCCGAACATGGCGTAAGCCACCAGCGGCAGGATGCTCGAGTAAAGACCCACGACCGGATTGAAGCCGGCAAGCTCGGCATAGGCGACGGCAACCGGCAAAGCCACCGCCGCGACCGAGATTCCGGCGACAAGGTCGTGCCGAAAATCGTCGGCAAAGCGGTATCGCAGCAGCGCCGGCAAGCCCGGCGCGATGCGCGCCAAACGCTCGATCATGCTCGACTCGAATGTCTCGGGCGTACCAGGGCGGGCGTCAGCCCTTGACGCCGCCCATGGTGAGGCCGGCGGCCATGCGGCGGCGGAAGGCGTAGTAGATCGCCACCGGCGGCACGGCATAGACGATGGCCGTCGCCATCATGTAGTTCCACGGCGCCTCGTCGCTGTTGAAGAACTGTGCCAGCGCCACCGGCACCGTCATGCTCTGCTTCGAGGACAGCAGCAGGAACTGATAGAGATACTCGTTCCAAGCGAGCAACAGCGCATAGGTGCCGACTGCGACCAGCGCCGGCGCCATCAGCGGCAGGTAGATGCGGAAATAGATCTGCAGCGGCGAGGCGCCATCGATCCGCGCCGCCTCGTCGAGCTCGATGGGAATGCTGGCGCCGTATTGATGGAAGATGAAGATGGCATAGGGCGTGGCGAACGTGACCATGGCCGCGATGACCGACCAAAGATTGTTGCCAAGGCCATACATCTGCATGATCCGGTAGAACGGAATCGCCAGGAACGACTGCGGGATGACATAAGTCAGCAGCGCGGCGTTGCTGATGACCCAGCCGCGGCGCAGCCGCATCCGGCCGATCGAGAAGCTGGCGAGCGAGCCGATCGTGAGGGTCAGCACCACCGTCGCCGCGCCGAGATAGAGGCTGTTGCCGAACTGGTGCCAGAAATATTCGAGATACCAGTAGCCTTCCGTGATGACGATCCAGAAGCTCGCAAGCGACGGCTTCGTCGGCCAGATGCTGCTGGTGAAGACATCGCCATTCGCTTGGAGCGACACCATGACGATGTTGTAGATCGGCGCGAGCGTCCAGATCAGGAGGAGAACCGAGAGCACGAACGCAGCGGCCTGGCTGAGCTTTCGCCGCAGCCGGTAGCGCCCGCTCGGCCGGGCGCGCCGCCCCTCCAGAGCCGCTACGCTCACAGTTGCACCTCCGTCGTGCGCAGCTTGCGCATCAGCAGAATCACCAGCGGGATCATCAGCGGCAGCGACGACATCACCGCCGCCACGCCAAGCTCCGGCCGCGCGATGTCGAAGGCGTCGCGGATCCCGAGCGTTGCCAGCACGTGCGTCGACAAGGCAGGGCCGCCGCCGGTGACGAAATAGACGGTGTTGAAGTCGCCGAGCGTGAAGATGGTCGAGAGCAGGGTGCAGATGAGATAGAGGTTGGCAAGGAGAGGGAAGGTGACGTGGACGAAGCGGCGCACGCCGGCGGCGCCGTCCACGTCGGCGGCCTCATAGAGCTCCTGCGGAATGGCCATGCGCCCGGCCAGCAGGATCACGGTCCAGAACGGCATCCATTTCCAGATATGCGAGGCGATGGCACAGCTGAGCGCGAGCCAGCGCGAGGTCTCGATCCACCCTGGGCCGTTGATGTGGAAGACGTCCCACAGGAAGTTGTTAACGAGCCCCCATTGGCCGTTCAGCATCCAGTGAATCGAGATGAAGGCGGGAAGCGCCGGCACCGCCCAAGGCAGAACATAGACCAGCAGCAGCGCCTTTACCCACCAGCCACGCTGCATGAAGAACCCGGAGAGCAGGAGCGCCCCGAACATCTTGAGGTTCACGGCGATCCCGACATAGAGCACGGTGTTGACCACCGTCTGCTGGTAGATCGGATCGGCGAAGAGCTCGGCATAAAGGCTCGGCCGGTGCCCGAGCCAGAGTCCGTAGAGGACGGGATAGGCGACGAAGGCAAGGAAGAGCCCGATATAGGGAACGACGAAGGCGATCGCCCAGGTGTATTCCGAGCCATGGAGCCCGCCATGCCAGGCGCGTCGCTTCATTCGTGCGCTCGGGAGGACTCGGGCGGGGAGGGCCTTTGCCGTGCTGATCACCTGGGCGCCGTTCATGATCGCCTCTCCGTCCTATTCAGGTTTGCGCAATGGGATATTTCGCGAGGACGTTGCCGATCTGCTTCAGCGCATATTCGGCTGACGCCTCGGGGGATTTGCCATTGCGGACGACGTCGGCGACGGCTGTCCCCCAGATCTGCTGCGCGTTGGCCTCGGCATAGCCCGGATTGAACACGGGATAGTTCGGCACGGTCGGGCTTAGCATGCCCTCGCGCGCATAGGTCGAGCGGTGCGGGTCCTTGGGATCGAGCCAGAACGGATCGTTCTTGACCAGCTCCGGCATCGGCGGCAGCCAGCGGCCCAGCCCCGATTTCAGATACTCATTCACCACCTTCGGCTGGATCACGTATTTGATGAAGTCTTTCGCCGCCTCGACGTTCTGGGCCCCCTTCGGGATGAAGGCGCCGCCCACCCCGAGCTGCGCCGGGATCGGCTTGCCCGCATTGTCGAGCGGCAGGCTCATGGTGACGATGTCGTCGTACTCCGCCTTGTTGTGGTAGAGCGCGACCTCGGTCGAGATCGTGCCGTCGAGATCCATGACGATCTGCTTGGCGTGGAAAGCGTTGTTGTCGTCGGCGTCGCTCCAGCTCAGCGCCCCCGGCGGCACGTAGCCTTCCTTGTAGGCGGTGGTGATGTAGGTCAGCGACTTGATCACCGCCTCCTTGACCTGGGGATCGTCGAGATGCGGCACGCCGTCCTTGGTGACGATGCCATTGCCGCCATAAGCGATCAGGAAATGGTGGAAGGTGTTGTTGCCGTCCGCCGGGCCTGCGGTCGTCGGCTGCAGCCCCAGCGAATAGACGCCGCGCATGTTCTCGCGCAGCTTCTTCTGCATCGGCTTGAAGAAGTCCCAGAACGCGTCCCAGGTCTTCGGCGCGTCCGCCATCTTGTAGCCGGCCTTCTCGACGAGCGAGTTCCAGATATGGAACGGCAGCACGGCCGCCTTGCAGGGGGCGTAGTAATAGCTGCGCTTCTTCGAGGTGCTGTTGTAGTACTGCGCCGCCAGCAGCGCCGTTGGATGGTATTGCGATTTCTGCGTCTCGACGATGTCGCTGATGTCCACCAGCTTGTCGTGCCAGGCGTTTTGCGGCACGACCGCGGCGTCGGCGATGTCGTGGTTCATGACGTCAGGTACATCGCCGCTGGTCAGCGCCGAGACGATCTTCTGCATCAGCGGCGCAAACGGGACCAGGCTGTAGTCGATCTTGTTGCCGCTGGCCTTCTCGTAATCCGCGACCAAGGTGCGGAAGGCGGCGTCCTCCTCGGGGACGAAGCCCTGGTTCCACCACACGGTGGCGGTGGTGGCGGCCGCATTGGCGATATAAGGGCGCGCCAGCGCCCCGGCCGCGGCCATACCCAATGAGGCGCGAAGCACCGAGCGCCGGCTCAGCTTGCTCATAGAGATCCTCCCTCGTCTTCCGCTGCTGCCACGCCCTTGAGGGCAGGCCGCGGTTTTGTTCCATCGCGAAGCAAACACCCGGCACCCGTCGGTCGGCCGAGGCCCTAAGTCACTTCTGCGCGACGCCGTCCCGTCGGCGATGGCGGTCGCCGGAACGTTTCTTCCGCGCTTTCTCCAACGGCCACGATGCGCCCGCTCGTCGATGAGCGGACCGGCCGCGGCCGCTGCTGCTGCCGTGGCAAAGACCTCCGATTGCCGGAACGCTCCCAAATCCAGAGCGTTGCGGCAAGTGTATAGTCGTCATGCGAAATTGTCGCTGGTAATTTCGGGCAGCATTCTTGCCGCAATGCCGCGGACGAACGCCTGCGGCGTTCGCCTAGGCCAGCCGCTCCTCGGGGCCGATGACGTGTTGCGGCGCGCCGCCTTCGAAGAGCCGGCGACAATTGGCCACGGCCCGGCGCAGCGCGACGTCGCGCCAGCCGCGCACCGAGGCCGAGTTGTGGGGCGAGGCGATGACGTTGGGAAGCTCGAGGAAGGGCTGCTCCATGCGGAACGTGCCGTGGCGCACCGGCTCGATCCACCAGGCATCGATGCAGGCAGTGAAGCGCGGATTGGCGACGAGGTGATGGTAGAGCGCCGCCTCGTCGATGATCTCGCCCCGCGCCAGATTGACCAGGATGGCATCACCCTTCATCAGCGACAGTTCGCGCGCCCCGATCAGCCGGAGCGTGTCACGCGTCAGCGGCGCGCTGATGACGAGAACGTCCGACGCGGCGAGCAGCGTGTCGAGTTGGTCCGCCGTGCCGATCCAATCCACCGGCTCGGCGCTGCTGCCGCGACGGTTGACGCCATGAATGTGCATCCCGAGACAGCGCATCAGCCGCGCCGTCGCCACACCGATGCCGCCGAAGCCGAAGATGCCGCAGATGCCGCCGGCAAGCATGCGGGTGGGTGCGAACTGGTTGAACTCGCCGCGGGCGAGATTGTCCTGCTCGATAAAGAGCCGCTTGGCGGCGGCCAGCGCCATGGCGAGTGCATGTTCGGCCATCGGCTCGGCAAAGGCGCCGCGATTGCTCGCCACCGGCAGCCCGGGCGGAAACTCTCTGAGCGGCACAAAATCGACCCCGGCGGAGAGGAATTGCACCAGCCGGGCCTTGCCGATGAGGGCAAGCTCGCCGGGCCGCAGCTCACGCCCAGTGTTGCGGGCCAAGAGCGCTTCGGCCCCGGCGAGCGCCGTGGCCCGCGCCGCCGGGTCGAGATCGGTGAGGAAAACGGCATCGGCCGTGCCGCCCAGCGCGTCGACGACGCTGGCGCGGCCGGCGACGTCGATCTCGAAGGTCACCAGCAGCGTGGGCCGGGGCGCAGCGCCCGTCACTCGAGCCCCTCGCGCAACAGCGTCAGCGCGGCGGCGGCGAAGCTCATCATATTGGCCTGGCGATCGGCGCTGCCGGTCTCGAGCGTCAGCGACCGCTCCTTCGGGCCGGCAATCGCCAGGCAGCTATGCCCGGCGGCATCGCCGTAGCGGTTTCCGGTGGGTCCGGCCGCGCCGGTTTCGGCGATCGCCCAGCTCGTGGCGAAGCGCTGCCGCGCCGTGCGCGCCAGCAACAGGGCGTAGGCCTCGGTCGAGGCGCGCATCCCGGCCAGCGCCGCGTCCGGGATGTCGAGCAGGGCGAGCCGCGCCTTGCGCGTATAGACGACGGCGCCGCCGATGAAATAGGCCGAGGCGCCGGGTATCGCCAGCAGCGCTGCCGAGATCAGCCCGGCGGTCGAGGACTCCGCAACGGCGACGGTCTCGCCGCGCGCCTTCAGCCGCTCGGCGATGGCGCCGGCGAGCGGCAGCAATTCCTCCATCGGACTGCCCTTCTTGTTGCCTCAGCGGGATGGTAGCGGCGCCCGCTGCGTCCGGCAAACCGCGGCGGTTCGCTTATCGCAAATCCGCAGACAGATTCTTGTTTGGGTGCTCGTGGAGCGGCGTCAGTCTTTCGCTGTGCGCGGCCGGCCTCGGCCGCTCTCTTTGCGGCCCGCCGAGCCGAGCTCGCCGAGCACCTGCTCGACGGCCGCCATGAGCTGGGCCGGGCGAAATGGCTTGGCGAGCACGGCATCGGCGCCGAGGGCGCGCGCCACGTCGAGGAACATCAGGTTGTGCGACATGCCGCCGCCCGAGACGGCGATGATGCGGGTGTCCGGGGCGCGCTCCTGGATCTCACGAATGGTCTCGATGCCCTCCTTTTGCGGCATCAGGATGTCGGTGATGACGATATCCGGCCTGTGCTCGTCCATCAGCGCCAGGCCCTCGCGACCGTTCTCCGCCTGGAGGACCTTGTGCTTGCCGGCGCCGAGGGTGCGCACCATAAGCTTGCGCATCGCCTCATCGTCCTCGATCACCAAAAGTACTGCCATGGTTCCCCCGCGCAGCGGAATATCTTGCCCGATCAGCGGGTTAGCGTGCTTTGCCGCGTCCCCGTCCATCGTCCCGCGCTGAGCCTAGCACCATCAACCTTAACGAGTTCTTCCAGGCCGACCGGCGCGTGACCCGGGCGCGGGCAGTCCCGGCCGCGCCGCCGCGCTTGGTCGGAAGCGCCGCCGCGGGATAAGCTGGGCGCCGGGAAACGACAAACGATCAAGGGGAGAAGACCCGTGGACTTCGAGTATTCCGACAAGGTGAAGGCGTTGCAGGAGAAGGTCGGCCGGTTTATGGACGACCACGTCTACCCGAACGAGCACCGCTATCACGAAGACATCACGGCGGAGAACCGCTGGCAGCCGCGGGCGATCGTCGAGGAGCTGAAGCCCAAGGCGAAGGCGGCGGGGCTCTGGAACCTGTTCCTGCCGGAATCGGACTATGGCGCGGGGCTCACCAATCTCGAATACGCGCCGCTCTGCGAGATCATGGGCCGCGTGCACTGGGCGCCGGAGGTGTTCAATTGCTCGGCGCCCGACACCGGCAACATGGAGGTGCTGACGCGTTACGGCAGCGCCGAGCAGAAGAAGCGCTGGCTGGAGCCGCTGCTCGAAGGCAAGATCCGCTCCGCCTTCGCCATGACCGAACCCGCGGTGGCCTCCTCGGATGCGACCAACATCCAGTCGAGCATCACCCGCGAGGGCGACCATTACGTCGTCAACGGCCGCAAATGGTGGACCTCGGGAGCTCCCGACCCGCGCTGCAAGATCCTGATCTTCATGGGCAAGACCGCGCCCAACCACGCCAACAAGTACCTCCAGCAATCGATGATCCTGGTGCCGATGGAGACGGCCGGCATCAAGGTCGTGCGCTGGCTGCCGGTCTTCGGCTATGACGATGCGCCGCACGGCCATGCCGAGGTCGAGTTCACCAATGTGCGGGTGCCGGCGAGCAACATGCTGCTGGGCGAGGGCAGGGGCTTCGAGATCGCGCAGGGACGCTTGGGGCCGGGGCGCATTCATCACTGCATGCGCATGATCGGCCAGGCCGAGCGCGCGCTCGAGAAGATGTGCAAGCGCGTCAAGTCGCGCGTCGCCTTCGGCAAGCCGGTGGCGGAGCAGACGGTGACGCTCGAGCGCATCGCCGAGGCGCGGATCATGATCGAGCAGGCGCGGCTCTTGACCTTGAAGGCTGCCTACATGATGGACAAGGTCGGCAACAAAGTGGCGCGCGCCGAGATCGCCATGATCAAGGTCGCCGCCCCCAACATGCTATGCAAGATCATCGATTGGGCGATCCAGGCGCACGGCGCGGGCGGCGTGTCCGACGATTTCGGCCTCGCCAAGGCTTATGCGGGCGCACGCACCCTGCGCCTCGCCGACGGCCCGGACGAAGTGCACCGCAACCAGATCGGCCGCATCGAGCTGAAGAAGTACAATTAGCTACTTCAGCTCCAGCGGCGGCATGGTCAGCGCGCCGGGCGGGGCGGCCGCGAGCTCGAACCGCCGCAGCAGCGGCGCGATCACGGCAAGCGCGCGGTCGGCCGCCGCCAGCCGCGCCGCGGTGGCGCGCTCGCCCTCGCCCGGCGCACGGCCGAGCAGCCGGGCGATGATCGCAGCCGGGGTCTCGCTGGGTCGCGGAAAGGTCTGGAGCGTCACGTCGCTGCCGGCGGCGATGCCGGCCGCCTGCTTGGCCAGCGCCAGCGCCTTGTGGAAGCCGCCGAGCTCGTCGACGAGGCCGCGCGTCTTGGCGTCGGCGCCGCTCCAGACGCGACCCTTGGCGACCGTCTCGACGGCGTCGGCGCTGAGCTTCCGCCCCGTGGCCACGCGGTCCTTGAAAACGCCGTAGACATAGTCGAGCGAGCGCTCGAAGCGATCATGCTCGGCCGGCGTGAAATCGTCGACGACGCTGTCGATGCCGGCATTGCTGCCGAGCTGCAAGGAATCC
>Ga0335076_10005211_pt1 | contig 13164 bp, 11 predicted proteins | sample Lox_Sample_25_FD_206717 | JGI IMG/M metagenome (GOLD analysis project Ga0335076, IMG submission 206717) | Soil microbial communities from Loxahatchee National Wildlife Refuge, Florida, United States - Lox_Sample_2.5 | ecosystem: Environmental > Terrestrial > Soil > Wetlands | place: USA...
GTGAATGCTGCCCCGCATGAGACAGTTGCCCCGCTCCATCGTGGGTCTTCGACCATCCGGCACTCTGCAGGTCCCGTTCCGCGGCGCCGAGCTGCTGGAGCGGCCGCTGCTCAACAAGGACACGGGCTTCGACGACGCCGAACGCGACACCTTCGGCCTCCGGGGCCTGCTCCCGCCGCGGACGTCGACCATCGACGAGCAGGTCAGCCTCGAGCTCGAGCACATCCGCCGCAAGGGCGACGACCTCGAGCAGTACATCGGCCTGGCGGCTCTCCAGGATCGCAACGAAACGCTCTTCTATAGGGTGCTCCTCGAGAACCTCGAGGAGTTCATGCCGATCGTGTACACGCCCACGGTCGGACGGGCCTGCCAGGCATTCAGCCACATCATGCGGCGCCCGCGTGGCCTGTGGATAACGCCGGCCGACCTCGACCGGATCCCCGAGCTGCTGCGCAACGCCCGGATCTATTCCACGGGCTCGGCCACCGAGGCGGGGGACGTCCGGTTGATCGTCGCCACGGACAACGAGAGGATCCTGGGTCTGGGCGACCAGGGCGCCGGCGGGATGGGCATCCCCGTCGGCAAGCTGGCCCTGTACACCGCCGGAGCGGGCATCTACCCGTCCCACACCCTGCCCGTCTCGCTCGACGTCGGCACCGACAACGAAGAGCTGCTGGCCGATCCGCTGTACATCGGCTACCGGCAGCGACGCCTCCGGGGCGCCGAGTACGACGACTTCATCGAGGCCTTCGTCTCCGCCGTCATCGACGTTTATCCTCGCGCCGTGCTCCAATGGGAGGACTTCAAGCAGCACAACGCGATCCGGATCCTGGACCGCTACCGCTACCGCCTGACCACCTTCAACGACGACATCCAGGGCACCGGAGCCGTCGTCCTGGCCGGCATCCTGGCGGCCGTTCGGGCGATCGGCCGGCCATTCGTGGAGCAGCGCTTCGTCTTCCTCGGCGCAGGCGCCGCTGGAACGGGAATCGCCCGGATGGTTCGGGCCGCCATGGCGGCCCAGGGCGCCGATGGCGCCACGATGCAGCGGGCGATAGTCACCGCCGACACGAGGGGTCTCGTCTTCGCCGCGCGCGACAGCCTGGACGACGACAAGCGCGAATTCGCCCTGAGCGCGGAGGCGCTGGCCCACTACGGCCTGGGCCCGCTCGGCCCGACGGATCGGGTGCCACTGGAAGCCATCGTGGCGGCGGTCCAGCCGACGATGCTGATCGGCACGAGCGGCGTCCCGGGCGCGTTCACCGAGCGAGCCATCCGCGAGATGGCCGCCCACGTCGAGCGGCCGGTCGTCTTCCCGCTCTCCAACCCCACGGCCCGGTCCGAGGCCGTTCCCGCCGACATCTTGACCTGGACGGGCGGTCGGGCTCTGATCGCCACCGGCAGCCCGTTCGAGCCGGTCGTGGTCGACGGCCGGAGCCACTTCATCGGTCAGGCCAATAACGTCTTCATCTTCCCCGGGCTGGGTCTCGGGGCGATCGTGGCCGAAGCTCGCGAGATCACCGACGACATGTTCCGGCTCGCCGCCGAGACTCTGGCGGGCATGGTCTCGGACGAGCGGCTGGCGGCAGGGGCGCTCTATCCATCGGTCTCCGATCTGCGCGAGGTGTCGCGCCAGATCGCGGCCAGGGTCGTCTGCCAGAGCCGCGACTGCGGCGTCGGGCGGCTGTATCGCGACGGCGAGATCCTCGACGCGGTCGATTCGGCTATCTGGTCCCCGGCCTACCTGCCATACTCTCCCGGAGCCTAGGTCGGCCGTTTCGGTCGAGTGCCCGTGGTCGGTGCCCGAAGTCACCCGATTGTTCCGCCATCGGTGGTGTTGCGACGGGGTCCTGGAGAGTCCCATACCACTGGGCCGTTGACCGTCCGGCCCGACGGGAGTAGGTTCAACCCGTTGCGTGGTTGCACCGCGCGCCGGGTTGCGGATGACCTCAGGCAGCCAGCCGCCGCAGGACATCCCGGCCCATTCGGGCGCGACAGGAGAATCGATGGCCGCTAGCACATCCAATCCGTTCCTGGGGGCGATCGGGATCGTAGTCGCCCGGAAGAAGCCCGGCCACTTCGTCGCCCTTACCCGGGACGGTCGCGTGGATGCCACACTCACCCAGAGCGGAACGAAGCTGGCCGAGGCGCTTGAGCGGCACGCGCCGCTGGGCGTCGGCAACGTCATGAAGGGCAGCAGCGACGGCAAGGCCCCGTTGCTACCGGTGGTCGGAGCCAAGACCATCGACCCATCCGACGTCTCCGTGGCGATGCCGGCCGCGGACGGCGAGCCCGTCGTCACCGAAGCCGAGCGCAATGCCTGGAAGATGTACCGCGTCACCTACGAGGTGACGCTGACGGTCACTCCGTTCACGGTCAGCGGCCTGGTCATGCTCATGCCCACCCTGGATCCCGAAGGTCTGCCCGGGCGGGGCGCGGAGCTCTTCGTCCCCGTGTTCGACCCCACCGTCCAGGTCAACGGAGTGACGATCGCCGACGCGCCGCGGGACGCCGTCCTGGTGAATCGAGCCCACATCCAGGCCGTCAAAGCCACTCGTCGCTGAGGGTCACACGCGCGCGTGGAGCGTGCCGCCAGGCGGGCAAGAAACCTGGCCCGTGGCAGAATGATCGAAACGGCTCCCAGGTGGGCAGTGGTCGTTTGCTCTCGACGGTCCCGAAGGATCAAGCCGTAGGCGAAGGCGGCGAGTGGGCCGGGGTCAGCCCCGATTCAGCCGCCTCCTCCGACTTCGACCGGCGCCGGATGCCGAGAGATTGAACGCCACCGACTGGGGCCTCAGTCCAAGAAGCCGGATCGTCCGGAGAGGTCGAGATGCTTGTCGGTGTACCCCGCGAGATCAAGGACAACGAGTTCCGTGTCGGCCTGACGCCGAGTGCGGTTCGCGAACTCGTGGCCCATGGGCACCAGGTCGTGGTCCAGGCAGGCGCCGGCGAGCCGATCGACCTGTGCGACTCCGACTACGCCAACGCCGGGGCGGAGATCGTCCCCGACGCCGCCACCGTCTTTGGTCGGGCCCAGCTCGTCGTGAAGGTCAAGGAGCCCCAGCCCTCCGAGGTCGCCATGCTGCGCGAGGGTCAGGTGCTGTTCACCTACCTCCACCTGGCTCCCGATCGGCCCCAGACCGAAGGCCTGATGAAGTCGGGCTGCATCGCGATCGCCTACGAGACGGTGACTGACGATCGCGGTGGGCTGCCGCTGCTGGCGCCGATGAGCGAGGTCGCCGGCCGGATGTCGATCCAGGCCGGGGCTCATGCCCTCGAGCGCGAGGCCGGCGGCCGCGGCGTCCTGCTCGGCGGAGTCCCGGGCGTCCCGCCAGCCAAGGTGGCCGTCCTGGGCGGCGGCGTAGTCGGGATGAACGCGCTGCGGATGGCTCTCGGGCTCGAGGCCGACGTGACGGTCATCGACAAGTCGCTGCCCCGCCTCAAGGAGCTCGATCTGGCCTTTGCGCCCGCGCTCAAGACCCGGTACGCCACGACTGACGCGATCGAGGAGAGCGTCACTACCGCGGACCTGGTCATTGGGGCCGTCCTCACGCCCGGCGCCACCGCGCCGCGGCTCGTCACCCGCGAGATGATCCGGTCGATGCGCCGGGGAAGCGTCGTCGTGGACGTCTCGATCGACCAGGGCGGCTGCTTCGAGACGTCGCGCCCGACCACCCACTCCAACCCGACCTACCTGGTCGACGGCGTCGTGCACTACTGCGTCACCAACATGCCCGGCGCCGTGGCTCGGACGTCTACCTTCGCCCTCAACAACGCCACGCTGCCGTTCACCCTGGCCCTGGCCGATCGAGGCTATCGCGACGCCATGGCCCACGACCCGCATCTGCTGGACGGCCTGAACGTAATCGCCGGCAAGGTCACCCACCAGGCCGTGGCCGCGGCTCACGGTCTCGAATATGTCCCCCCGGAGAAGGCCCTCGGGTTGTAGCCGGTGCGCTTCGACCTCTACCTCGAGTCCGGCCCGCAGCATCGCAAGACCTGGGTCTACGTCCCGGGTCTGCCCGGTTGCTCGACGGTCGCGGCTACGTCGTCAGAGGCAATCGAGGCCGCGGAGACGGCGATCCGAGAGCGGATCGGATTCCTGAACCGCCACGGCGAGGACTTCCCGGACCCCGCGCCGCTGGACCTCGTCGTGGCGGATCACGTCATCGAGCGCAAGTTCCTCGGCTTCGGCCAGGGCACCTTCCTCACCGATCGCGAGCCGCTCAGCCGTGACGAGGCTACCCGTCAGCTGCGCTGGGCGGGCTGGTCGCGCGAGGAGCTGGTGGCGGCGGCCCGGGCCCAGCCTCGGCCGCTCGCCGTCAAGCCGCCGACGGGCGGCCGGTCGGCCGGCGCTATCCTCGCCCACGTCGCCGGCGCGGAGTGGTCCTACGTCAGCTCGACTCTCGGGACCCTGGCGGGCGGCGCTGCCGTGATCGCCGCGATCGAGAACGCGGGCGACGAGCCCTGGCCGGCCCTCGCGGCGGAGCGCGAGAAGCTGATGGCCCGGCTGGCGGAGATGACCGACGACGAGCTCGCCCGGATCGCCGATCGGGGCGAAGGCAAGCCTGTACGCTCGGCCCGGCGGATGCTGCGGCGACTGCTGGAGCATGAGTGGGAGCACGTCCTGGAGCTGCGAGCGCGTCTCCCGACCGGTTGAATCGGGCCGGCCGCGACTTCGGGCCGCCTCAGCCCCCGGCTTCAGCCGCCTGGCTTCAGCCGCCGAGAACGACGAGAGCAATCTCCGGGTCGATCTCTTCGGTGAGCAGGCTGGCCAGCCGGTCGACGGCGCGCTGGGCCAGCGGGCTGCCCATCGTGAAGCGCGGGTTGGTCTTGGCCAGGTCGACGTCGTCGAAGCGGGACTGGCTGAACCTGGCGCGGTGGCGCTGGCAGGTGTTGACCGTGATGTCTTCCTCGCTCTCGATGCCGTGGCCGGTGATGTAGTAGCGGCCGACCCTGGCCACGATCTCGACGGGACCGTTGCCGTCGGCGAAGAACCCCAGGGTGCGGACAGAGTCGACGCCCAGCCAGCCCACCACCGAGGCCGCGAGAACAGCCGACGCCTTGGCCTCGTGCCAGCCATCGCCTCTGACGATCTGGGCGACCGCCCGGCCGATGCCGGCGACCTCCTCGTTGACCAGCACCGCCTGGAATTCGCGGTTGAGCGAAACAACCGCCTGGGTCAAACCCTTGGCGGTCGCGACGTTCGGCTGGCGGTCAGACTGATCCAATTCGACAACTCGTGGCTGCGGGCCGTGTGGGCCTAAACCTTAGACGAGGCGGGGCCACCGTCAAGACCGGCCTTACGGCCCACCTTATCAGTACTTTCGGGTCGGCCGGGGGTGGTTCTCCGGTCGGATGCCCGGCTGACCCGAGGCGCCGCCTCACGTTCGGCGACCCGCGGCGGGGTCCCCTCCGGGATGCGCCTGCCGTTGACGCTTCGCACCGGCCCAGGACGTTCGGAGACGATCCCCGCCGGCCTGGAATCGCCCGGGCCGCCGACGCTCAGCGGCCGAGGGCTTGGGCCACTACGCTCTGTGCTTCGGCGATGATCCGATCCAGGTGATCCTCGCCGAGGAAGCTCTCGGCGTAGACCTTGTAGACGTCCTCGGTGCCGGACGGCCGGGCCGCGAACCAGCCGTGCTCGGTGGTGACCTTGACGCCCCCGATGGGGGCGTCGTTGCCGGGAGCGCGGGTCAGGACCGCGGTGACCGGCTCGCCGGCCAGGGAGCCGGCGGTGATCTGCGCGGGCGACAGCCCGGCCAGGATGGCCTTCTGCTCGCGCGTCGCCTCGGCGTCGATGCGACGGTAGGCGGGCGTCCCGAACCTGGCCGTGAGCGAGTCGTACGTGACCGCCGGGTTGCGGCCGCCGACGGCGGTCATCTCGGCGGCGAGCAGGCAGGCGATCAGGCCGTCCTTGTCGGTCGTCCAGACTTCTCCGTTTCGCCGGAGGAACGAGGCCCCGGCGCTCTCCTCCCCGCCGAAGCCGAGCGAGCCGTCGACCAGCCCGTCGACGAACCACTTGAAGCCGACCGGAACCTCGACCAGCCGCCGCGGCAGATCGCCGGCGACGAAGTCGATCATCCAGGTCGAGACCAGGGTCTTGCCCACGGCCACGTCGGGCCGCCAGTCGCGATTTCGATACAGGTAGGCGACCGCCGTCGATAGGAAATGGTTGGGGTTCATCAGCCCGGCCGCGCCGGCGACGATGCCGTGCCGGTCGGCGTCCGTGTCGTTGGCAAAGGCCACGTCGAAGCGGTCCTTCAGGGCCACGAGCCTGGCCATGGCGTAGGGCGAGGACGGGTCCATCCGGATCCGGCCGTCCCAGTCGACCGTCATGAACCCGAATTGCGGATCCACCACTTCGTTGGTCACGGTCAGGTCCAGGCCGTAGTGATCCCGGATCGCGGCCCAGTAGCCGACGCTGGCACCGCCGAGGGGATCGACCCCGAGCTTGAGCCCCGACATGCCAATGGCCCTCATGTCGATCACGTTGGCCAGGTCGGCGACGTAGGTCGCGGTGAAGTCGTAGCGGCCGGCCGAGGTTACGGCCCGGTCGAACGGAACGCGCCGAACCGACTTCACGCCCTCGCGGAGGATGTCGTTGGCGTCGCGCTGGATCGCGCCGGTGACGTCCGTGTCGGCCGGGCCGCCGTTGGGCGGGTTGTACTTGAAGCCGCCGTCCTCGGGCGGGTTGTGCGAGGGCGTCACTACGATGCCGTCGGCCAGGCCCGTGGTCCGGCCGCGGTTGTAGGTCAGGATGGTGTGAGAGACGGCCGGCGTGGGGGTCAGACCGTCGTGGCTGTCGAGCAGGACGGCGACGCCGTTGGCGATCAGGACCTCCACGGCCGACCTGGTCGCGGGGCCCGAGAGGGCGTGGCTGTCCTTGCCCAGATAGAGGGGACCGTCGATACCGCGGCTCCGGCGGTACCGGCAGATGGCCTCGGTGGTGGCCACGATGTGGTCTTCGTTGAACGAGCCGTCGAGCGACGAGCCCCGATGCCCGGAGGTCCCGAACGACACGGCCTGGGCGGGCAGGTTCGGATCCGGGTGGATGTCGTAGTAGGCGCCTATCAGCCGGTCGACGTCGACCAGCATCGAAGCCGGCGCCGGCTTGCCGGCGAGTTCGCTGACTGCCACTGGCACACTCCAGCTGACGTGTTTCCCAACCTCGAGATGATGACGCCCCACCGCCCAGCTGAACAGGCCGGTGCGCCGGCCGGCCTCGGCCGGTCAGTAGGGGAGCGTTATAGTCGAGGCCGTCGCGGCTCCGCCCAGGAGCGGCAGACCCCAGGCGAGCTCGATCGTCCGGAGAATTGAGTAGTGGCTGGCCTTGCCGGTGAACTTCGAGCCGGGCGTCATCCCCGGGCTGGCCAGGATCGTGGCGATGTGGCCGCCGCCCCCGGCGGAATCACTGCCGGCGCCCTCGTCCCAGGTGATGATCAGAAGTGAATTCGCCCAGGCCGGGCTGGAGGTGATCTCCGGAACGAAGGCCTTGAGAAAGTCATCGCCGGCTCGTACCGAGCTGCTGTGCATGTCGTTGATCACGTTCGGGATGATCAACTCGAAGTTGGCCGCGGCCGGGTTGAAGCCGGCCAGGTGGGTGATCTGAGCGCACCGCGTCGGGTTGCCGCTGATCGAGGTGTAGCTGATCGCGGGGTTGTGCTTTCGGACGTACTCGCCCATCGCCCCGGGACCGTCGACGACTCCGGTGGCCAGCGAACCCTTGAAGCACTTGCCCGGATAGCCCTGGGCGTAGACGTGCCAGGTCCGTCCGGAGGCATCGATCTGATCGAAGATGCTGGTCGCCTTGAGGTTGTAGCCGCCGTCGGACGTTGTGCCCTGCCGGCCGCCGGAGGTCAGGGCGATGTAGTTGGGCTCAGAAGGATGGGTCTCGGCGTCGAGGTTCGTCGCCAGGCCGTACTTCTTGATCAGGGAGTTGAGATAGGGCGCGTCGCTGGCCCCGACGATACTGCGATAGCTCTTGTTCTCCAAAATGATGACGTAGACGTGGGCGAAGTCCGGCAGCCCCGAACTCGACGTGGGCGAAGCGGCGGGCGTCTCGGTGGCCCCGGCGACCTCGAGAGTGGGCTCGACCGTAGCCGTCGCGGAGGGGCTGGGCGAGGCCCCGGCCGCGGCGATCGACGGCGGGGGCGTGATCGTTGCGGCGGCGCCGCAACTACCGACGACCGCCGCCACGGCGACCGCTCCCACAGCCCGGGCAAAGGCCCGAGCGGCGTGGACCTTCATGGCGCCATTCTCGTCTTCCGGCAGGAATCTGCCTGAAAGCGGTATGGGCGCCGCCGCTCGTCGGGCCACAAACGCAAGTGGCCGCGAGACGATGCTCGCGGCACTTGCCCGTTGGAGCGTGGGAGGTTACTCGGCGGCACCCGCGGCGGGTCCGGCGGCAGGGCCCTTTGCCGAGCCCTTGGCCGGTCCGGCGGCCGGGCCCTTGGCCGGTCCGGCGGCCGTGGCCTGGAGCCCGGCTCGAGCCGCCTGTTCGGCGTGGAAGTGGGCCCGGAGCGGCTTCTCCTCGAGCATCAGCACCGCGACCAGCGAGACGGCCGCGGCCGCGACGCCGAGCGGCACCGCGTGGGCGATCGCCTCGGAGAAGGCGTTGTAGAAGCCCGTCGCGAAGGGCGCCTTGAGGGCGTCCGGAAGCTGAGCGAAGGCGCCGGAGACGGATCCGCCCACCGAGGTGAGCTGGTTCGGGTCGAACGCCGGCGGGGCCACCGCGGGAACCCTGTCGGCCGGGGCTCCGGCCGCGACGATCGCGGTCCGGATCGAGTCCCAGGTCAGGTTGTTGCGGAACAGCGTGAAGGCCATGGTCAGCCCGACCGAGGTCCCGATCTGGCGCATCAGCGTCAGGTCGCTGGTCGCCGTTCCGAGCCGCTCGAAGGGCACGTCGTTCTGGACGATGAGGGTGAAGATGGCCATCGTCGGTCCGACTCCGAGACCGGAGATGAGCATCCAGAGGGACATCTCCGCGTACGGAGTGTCGCCCCGAAGGAACCAGAACAGCCCGACCCCGAGGGCCATGGCGACCATGCCGGCCGCCAGCAGCATCTTGTAGCGACCCGTCCGGCTGACGATCTGGCCGGCCACGATGGAGCTGAAGATCAGCCCGATCAGGAACGGGAACAGCATGTAGCCCGAGGCGGTGGTGCTTGCTCCCTGGACGATCTGGAACCAGAGCGGCAGGAAGATGATCAGGATCGAGAAACCGAAGACGGCGAAGAAGGTGGCGAACGACGAGATCGCGAAGGTCCTGTTGCGGAACAGGTCCAGGGGGATCATCGGATCTTTGGCCCGGTACTCGACCGCCACGAACACGATCAGGAAGACCAGGCCGATCCCGAACCAGGCCAGCACGGCCGTGTCGGTCCAGCTGCTCGTCTCGGCCAACGTCAGGGCGATCAGGACCGGCACGATCGCGGCGGTGAAAGTGGCCACGCCGAAGATGTCGAGCTGGAGACGGGCGCCACTCGGGTGAACCATGGGTAGCAGGTGCCAGATCAGGTAGAGCGAAACCGCCCCGACCGGAACGTTCACGAAGAAGATGTAGTGCCAGGACAGGTTGTCGGTCAGCACGCCGCCCAGGAACGGCCCGACCAGGAAGGCGACGCCGAAGACGGCGCCGAACAGCCCCTGGTACTTGCCTCGCTCGGCCGGGGTGAAGAGGTCGCCGATGACCGCCAGGGCGATGGGGAAGAGAGCGCCGGCGCCTAGGCCCTGAACGCCGCGGAACAGGACCAGCTCCTCCATGGTCTGGCTGAGGCCCGAAAGCATCGAGCCGGCCAGGAAGAGCAGGATGCCGATGATCAGCATCGGCTTGCGGCCGAAGTAGTCCGAGAGCTTGCCGTAGATCGGGATGGCCGCGGTGCTCGTGACCAGGTACGAGGTGACGACCCAGACGTAGAGGTCGGCGCCGTTCAGCTCGGTCGAGATCTTCGGTAGGACGGGTCCGACGATGGTCTGGTCGAGAGCGCCCAGGAACATGGCCAGGAGGATGGCCCCCAGGATCTCGAACCTGGCGCGAGGGTTGACCTCGATCGCGGCGTGCTCCGGCGCGCTGGCGATCTGCGATGTCATGTGAGCTCCTTGCTTCGAGCGGTGGTGTCACGCGGGCGGGTGCCAGGGAGGCGCCCGACCATGCCCGAGCCTGCGCCGGGCTTGTGTAGGACTGGTGAATGTCCCCCGTAGATCCGCGGAATATCGGGCAGATCGATCCGCGACGCGCCAGTCGTGCGGGGTCGAGGTGGATGTCCGAGCGCCCGGGCGCGACGGGGACGGTATATATACCCGAAATCGGGGCTGGACGCTACCTGCTGACCGTCACGCGCACCGGCCGTCGGCCCGGCCGCGGACCCTCAGACGAAGGCCGCAGAGGCATATCCGACGGTCCGCCGCGGATCCCCGCCGGCGTCCGCCGAGGTGGCCGCCCCGAGGAGGACGCCCCGCCCGGCGCCCATCTCCAGCGCCGCGGCGATCGTCACCCGGACCGGATCGATTCCGCACAGTCCGCACAGGAGCCCGGGCAGCCTGGAGCGCAGGAGGCTCGACTCCAGCTCGTGGAGCGCCGGGGCGTCGAGACGGAGCAACGGCTCCAGCAACTGGGCGTCGACCTGCCGGCAGACCTCGTCGGTCGGGTAGTGAGCCATGTCTGAGCTGGCCGCGAGCAGGATCTTCTCGCCCCGGGCCCGGTGTGCGGCCAGCAGCCGCCCGAGGGCGGCCCCCGCCTCGCGATGGGTGGAGAGCCGCGGGCTGACGGCCAGCGGGACGATCCGAGCTCCCGGGCGGGCCCTCAGGATGAAGGGCAGCTGAACCTCGATCGAATGCTCGCCGAGGTGGGCGCCGTCGTCCGCGGCGAACGGGGGACCCAGCTCGAAGATCTCCGTTGCGAGGTCGCGGTCGATCTCGGCGCTGCCCAGGGGAGTCTGCCATGGTCCGCCCGTCCAGACCCCGATCCCGGCTGCCAGGGCCTGGTGGTCAGTGCCGGCCAGGACGATCGTGGTCGGTTGGATCGTGCCGGCCAGCCTCCAGCCGAGAGCGGCTATGGAGCCGGAGTAGACGAGGCCGGCGTGCGGCACCAGCAGTCCGACGGCGGCGACGAGCTGGTGTGGATCCGGGCCCGTGGCCGCGGTCCGGGCTGCGCCGGCGAGGAGCGAGTCGACGAGCGCCCCGAGGTGCTCGCGCTGAGCGGGATAGAAGGTCCCGTCCACGTAAGGGTGGCGCGGCCCCGCGCTCACGCGGGCGCTCCGAACTCGGTCAGTCCCACGCCGGCGAGCGGGCGTCCGCAGGCCTTACAGCCGCCGCCGGCGAGCGCCGCTGTAGCGACCGCCTGGAAGCCGTGGCGGACGATCAGAGTCATGCCGCAGCCGGCACACCGCGTGGCGTCGTCGCCACCTCGCACGTTGCCCGCGTAGACGTGGCGCAGGCCCTCTTCCCGCCCGATCTCCACCGCCCGCTCGATCGTGGCGACCGGAGTCGCGGGCACGTCGGTGAGACGGTAGGTGGGGAAGAAGCGGCTGACATGCCAGGGGGTCTCGGGCCCCAGCTCGGCGGCGATCCAGCGGGTCAGAGCCCGGAGCGCGGCCTCGTCGTCGTTGTGCCCGGGTATGAGCAGGGTCGTGACCTCGACCCAGATGCCGCGCTTGCGCATCCCGACCAGGGTCTCCAGGACCGGATCCAGCCGCGCCCCGAGCATCCGCCGGTAGAACCGATCGTCGAACGACTTTAGGTCGACGTTGGCGGCCGCGACGAATGGGGCCAGCAGGTCGAGCGCCTCGCGCGTTTGGTAACCGTTGGTCACAAGCACGTTGGCCAGGCCTGACTCCTGGGCCAGAGTGGCCGTCTCGAGCACGTATTCGATGAAGACCGTCGGCTCGGTGTAGGTGTAGGCGATGCTGCGCGCCCCGCATGCCAGGGCCGAGGCCACGACCCGCGACGGCGGGAGCGCCGCCGAGGGCACGGCCAGTCCGTCATGGGTCGCCTGGGAGATCTCCCAATTCTGGCAGTTGCGGCAGTGGAAGTTGCAACCCTTGGTCGCGATCGAGAAGGCCACGCTCCCTGGGTAGACGTGGAAGAGCGGCTTCTTCTCGATCGGATCGGCGTTGGCGGCCACGGCCTGCCCGAAGACCAGGCTGACCAGCTTCCCGTCGCAGTTCTCACGGACGCCGCAGATCCCGAGTCGGCCGGGGCGTATCAGGCAGCGGTGGGCGCACGCGACACAGCGAACGGCGAGGTCGGCCTGTTCCAGGCCGAGAAGGGCCGGAGAGACGGCGCTCGGAGGCGGTGATGCGGTGCGGGACAGGACCATGAGGGACTGCGGAGCCTCCTGGCCCGTCATCGTCGCCCCACGGCGGGGCGCTTTCCAGGGCCGAAAGGCCCGACGCGCCTACCCGGCCCGGATAGCGCCATTGGACTCTGGCGCCGGCGGCGCGGCTGACTAGGCTCGTCGGTGGTAACGGGAGGCGCCGCATGAACGAGCTTGAACTTCGGGATCGACGCCGGCTGCTGGCCCTCGCCCGCTGGGCCATCGAGACGGCGGTCTGTCGCACTTCCTCGGCCGGGATCGCCGGGGACCCGGAGATGGCGGTTTCGCCCGGCCGGCTCTGGGAACCGGCCGCGGCCTTCGTCACCATCCACGAGCACGGCGAGCTACGAGGCTGTATCGGGCTGCTCCGCTTCGACGTGCCCCTGTGGCTCAACGTTCGCGACGCCGCCCACGCCGCCGCCCTTGACGATCCGCGCTTCCTTCCCGTCGCCGAGTCCGAGCTGCCGTTCCTGGAGATCGAGATCTCGGTCCTGGAGCCACCCGTGGACCTGCCGGATCCGGCCGGCTTCGTGGCCGGTCGCCACGGCGTCATCGTCGAGCGAGGAATGCACCGGGCCTTGCTGTTGCCCCAGGTTGCGACCGAAATGGGCTGGGACGCCGGCGAGATGCTCGAAGCCGTCTGCCGCAAGGCGCACCTGCCTGGCGACGCCTGGCGGGAGCGTTCGACGCGATTGCAGGTCTTCGAGTCGACCTGCTTCGACGAGGCCGGCACCTCGAGGCGAGCCATGTCCAGGCCGGCGGCCGATTAGCCTCGGCGATGCCGTCCCGCGGTCGGGTCTCCGCCGCGGAACGGATCCGCGACCGGACCGTGGGCCGTTCAGACCATT
>Ga0335076_10005212_pt1 | contig 13162 bp, 8 predicted proteins | sample Lox_Sample_25_FD_206717 | JGI IMG/M metagenome (GOLD analysis project Ga0335076, IMG submission 206717) | Soil microbial communities from Loxahatchee National Wildlife Refuge, Florida, United States - Lox_Sample_2.5 | ecosystem: Environmental > Terrestrial > Soil > Wetlands | place: USA: Florida...
GCCGCGTCCGGTAAGGTGGTCCGGCAGAAGGTCCGAACCAATATCACTGCTCGAAGAAAGTACCACCGCACGCTCCACGACATTTTCCAGCTCGCGCACATTTCCCGGCCATGAGTAGGACATCAGCGGACGCAAAGCCTCCGGCGTGAAACGCCGCAAGGTGCGCTCGTTCTCATCCGAGTATTTCTTCAAAAAGAACTCCACCAGCATGGGAATGTCTTCCTTCCGCTGGCGCAGCGGAGGCAGATCGATGGTAATAACGTTCAACCGGTAGAACAGATCCTCGCGGAACTTCCCTTCCTGCACCATCTGCTTCAGATCGACATTGGTGGCGGCGATGATGCGCACATCCACCTGAATTTCCTGCACCCCGCCCAGATGCATGAACTTGCGGTCCTGCAGCACCCGCAAGATTTTGCTCTGGGTTTCCATCCCCATGGTGCCGATCTCATCGAGAAAGAGGGTTCCGCGGTCCGCGACTTCGAATAATCCCTTCTTGGAGGCGACCGCGCTGGTAAACGCGCCCTTGACGTGCCCGAACAGAGTCGATTCCAGCAGGTCGGCGGGCATCGACCCGGTATTCACCGGCACGAAAGGCCGATCGCGCCGCGAGGAGTTCAGGTGCAGCGCCTTGGCAATCAGTTCCTTGCCCGTGCCGCTCTCGCCCTGCAGTAGAACGGTGGAGCGGCTGGACGCTACCTGCGCCACCAGGTCGAAGATTTTCAGCATGGGCTCGCTCTTGCCCACGATGTGTTCGAAGTTGTAGCGCTGCTTGAGCGCGCGCTTCAGCTGGATGTTTTCTTCTTCCACCCGCCGCCGCGTCACCGCGGCCCGGACATCCGCCAGCAACTTCTCGTTGTCCCAGGGCTTCTGGATAAAATTGGTGGCGCCCGCCTGCATCGCGCGCACCGCATTCTCCACCGTCCCGTAAGCGGTAATCATGATCACCGAGAGCTGGGGATCATGCATCCGCACGCTGCTCAGCACGTCCATGCCATTTCGGTCAGGCAGCGCCAGATCCAGCAAGACCAGATCGAACGGGCGCTCTCCGATGCGGTTGATGCCCTCGTCTCCGCTGCCCGCCGTCTCGACGTCGTAGCCTTCCATCTCCAGCAGAGTCTGCAGCGACTCGCGAATCGCAGCTTCGTCATCGATGATCAGTATCGAGCCCGCCGGCGATGCCGATGCCTCACCCATACCGTGACGCGAAATGACAACTGCTTCAGACATTCACTGCCTTCCTGGTCAGCGGGAAATCGAGGTAGAACGTGGTGCCTTCCCCAGGATGGCTTTCTACCCGGATTTTCCCGGCATGCTCCTGGATAATTCCGTAGGTCACCGACAGCCCCAACCCCGTGCCTCGGCTCTGCCCAGAATTCGTTTTGGTGGTGAAGAAGGGATCGTAGATGCGCTGGATATGCTCCTGCGCAATACCGCTGCCGGTATCCGACACGACCACACTCACGCCTTCGCCGTTCGACGTAGCCACGCGCAGCGTTCCACCGTTCTGCATGGCGTCCCGCGCATTCAGAAATAAATTCAGGAACACCTGCTGCAGCCGCCCCGCATTTCCCGTGATCGCCGGCAGGTGTTCGGCCAGTTCGTCCTGCACCTGAATCTTGGCAATCTTGAACTGGTGATCGAGCAGCGCCAGCGTGTCGGCGATAATCTTGTTCACGTCGACATCGGTGAACTCGGTGCCGCTGGTGCGCGAGAAGTTGAGCAGGTTGTTGACGATTTCCGACGCGCGGAAGGTTTGCCGCGTAATTTTCTCCATGAGCGCGCTCTTTTGCGCGTCGCCGGTGAGCTGCTTCGACAGCATCTGCGCGTAGGACGAAATGACGGCTAGCGGTGTGTTCACCTCATGTGCCACCCCGGCCGCCAGCAATCCGATCGACGAGAGCTTGTCGGCCTGGGAAAGCTGGGCCTCCAGCTCCACCCGCTCCGTGATGTCGTCCATGATGATCAGCCGCCCGATGACGCTGTAATTCTTGGTGACCAGCGGAGCGATGGCGACATTGATAGTGCGAGTTTCGCCCGTGGGCGTGCCCATGCGGAACTTGTAGAGGTTATGAATGCCAGGATTCTGCCGTACCCGGTAGAACTCCTCCACAAACTTCGCAGGGAAGACTTCACTCAATGGGCGAGTCAGTGCCTGCCAGCGCGGTAAGGCATACATGACTTCCATCTGCGAATTCCAGGACTCGATGCGGTCCGCCAGGTCCACCGCCATCACGCCCACGTTGATGGACTCGACAATGTTCTCGTTGAAGTCCTTCAACCGCTCGTATTCGGCGACTTTCTGCTCCAGCGACGCATACAATCGCGCGTTCTGAATCGCGATCCCGATATAGCCGGCAAGCGTCTCCAACAGTTCGATGTCCTCGCTGGTTAAGAAATCTCCTTCCATCGTCTTACCCAGACCGAGGAACGCGATGGTGCGTTGCTGCGCCCGGCAGGGAATGTAGTAGTTCAGGTCAAGCCGGAGGATCGCTTCCTGGGCGCTTGGGGTTTCCCGCGGCACCTGATGGGTGTTGTCGAAGAACAGGTGGCCCGCTTCCATCTCAGGCCGTGGAGCACTCAGGAAACCCAGATCCAGCCCGCTGGTGTGCGTCATGCCAAAGGATTTGGCCAGTAGGAAGCGGGGCGGCGCGTCGTTGGTGGAGAGGAAAATCGCCAGCCGATCCACCAGCAGAGTCCGCGACAAGCGGTCGACCACCGAACTCAGCATCTTGTCCAAGTCCGGCTCAGAACTGAGCTCGCGGCCGAACTCCACCAAGGTCTTTCGATAGTCGTAGCGGGTGCGGTAGAAGAACTGGTCGATGCGCTCCTGGATCCAGCGGCGCACCGGGTCGAACAACAGCAGGCTGACGACGATGGCAATGACCAGACCTGCCGGCCCGGAACTGGGAACCTGGGTATGAACCAGTTCCGCCAGACCCGCCACAATCGCGAAATATGTGCCCACCACGGTCACCGCCGCCAGGGTGTAGACCATACCCCGCTTGAAGATAAGATCCACATCCATCAGGCGGTAGCGGAAGATCGCGTAGCCGAACGTGAGCGGGAGCAGACCCAGCGACAGCACCGAGACCTTCATGGTTTCGGTCGGCACCGCGCCACCCAGATAAGGAATCACGTAGAAAAGCGTGAACGGCGTAATCGCAAGAATGGTGCCGCGCGTGACCCACTTCAATTGCTGGCGCAGGATGGGAGTACTGGCCCGGCGATAACTATTCCAAAGCACTCCTGCTGCAGCCACGAAAAATATTGCCAGGTAGCCCATCTGCAGCCGGTCCAGGTTCCAGCGCAAGCGCTCGCTCGCCTGGAAAAACTGTAGGACCACCAGATGAAATCCCAGCAGCAGCGCTGCGGGAAGATAGACCGCCGGAATCACCCAGCGATGCTTCTGCACGACGTTGCGCTTCACCGGAAAGGTCAGCACAAAATGCAGGAACAACGCGGGCTGCAGCAGCCAGGCCGCGACATTGCCCCAGTAAATAGCCCAATCGAACTCGTTGAATTTTCCCGTGTACTTGAAGGAGTAAAAGACGAACGACACCAGGCAGAAAATGTAGAAGTGGGTAGAGCCGGCGGCGGTCCAGCGCCGCAGCAGCACGTACAAACCAATCCCCAGATAAATCAGCGCAATCAGCCGCAACCAGTCGTTGAGCGACCGTTCGACCGGCACCAGCACGACGGAGGTGTCAACCGGCACCGATTGCCGCACAACCGAATAAGTCGCTTTCGACCAGGCTCCGACGCGGTAAAGCTCGCGCTGAAGACTCGCAGTGCTCTTCACGTTATGCTGATTGACTGCGACCAGCCGGTCACCGGGTTTGATCCCAGCCTTGGTGCCCGGTCCCTCAGACTCCACCCGGTCGGCAACCAGGCCGCCATCCTTCTCCACCCACCAGACCCCGTCGTAGGGAATCTGGAACTGGCGCTCACTGCGATAGTTGAGGACGGCAAAGACCGCGGCAGCCGAGGTCAGCAGTACCAACAACCCGGCTGTAAAACGCAGCTGAAAGTCTTTATTCATCGGGCCGGACGGCGGCTTGTGGCGCGGGGGCAAACCTCGCCAAAAAAAATCTTGCACGTTCGCTGCCAGCTTCGGACTCGACATTAGGCTGGTAAGTCCCAAGGAATAAATAACTTCCAAGATTATAGAAGCTGGATGGAATAACCGCTATGCTTTTTGGAATCATTCTGTGGCATTTCGTATGTAACTGTGACTATGAGTCTTAGCCACCAAGCTCCAAGCCGTGGTGAAGGTAGCGGTTAAGAAGTCTCGACCGCCGGCTTGCGTGACCGCTGCTCCTTGTTCACCGCGTTCATCGCTGTTCCCGCTTTGGACTTCACCCTGTTGCCCACCCGAGGTCAAGTTGCCTTCCGGACGGCCGTCCCGACCGCCAGCGCTGCCTCCAAGCCTTTACAATTGCTCCTGTCCTATGACCCTAAACGAACTCATCGACCGCGAACGGCACTTCCTCCTCCAGACCTACAACCGCTATCCGGTGGCTTTCAGCCGTGGCAAGGGAGTTTTTCTCTTCGACTTGGAGGGAAAACGCTATCTGGACTTCGTAGCCGGCCTGGGCGTGAATGCCCTCGGACATGCGCATCCTCGCATCGTGAAGGTGATTCGCGAACAGGCCGCCAAGGTCATCCATCTTTCGAATCTCTACTACAACGAATATCAAGGCGCCCTGGCGGAAAAGCTATGCGCGCTCTCCGGATTGAATCGCGGATTTTTCTCTAACAGTGGAACCGAGGCCATCGAGGGCGCGATCAAGTTGGCCCGTCTCGCGGGACATCGGGCGGGCGGCGAAGCCAAGTCGAAGCTGGTCGCCTTGCAAGGTTCCTATCACGGACGCACCTTTGGCGCGATGTCGCTCACTGGCCAGGACAAATACCGCAAAGGCTTCGAACCGCTGCTCGAAGAGGTGAGATTTGTCGGCCGTAACGATGCTGAAGGTTTGCGCGCCAGTGTGAACGACCATACCTGCGCGATCATTCTAGAGCCGATTTTCGGCGAAGGCGGCATTCATGAGTGTTCGCCAGAATTTCTGCAGGAGTGCCGCACGCTGGCGGACCGCCACCGCGCCGCACTGATTTTCGACGAGATTCAGTGCGGTCTGGGCCGTACCGGAACCATCTTCGCCTTCCAATCCTTCGGCGTGACTCCAGATATCGTCGCCATCGCCAAGCCGATTGCCGCAGGTCTCCCCCTCGGCGCTTTCCTGGCGAAAGAAGAGTTCGCTTCCGCGATCGCCGTCGGACAGCACGGCACTACTTTCGGCGGGGGACCGCTCGCCTGCCGCGTCGCGCTCGAATACCTGGCCATCGTTGAGGACGAGAAATTGCTTGAGAACGTGTCCCGCGTGGGAGCCTATCTTCAGCAGCAATTGCAGGACATCGTCAAGACCTACGCTTCGGCGCTGGAAACTCGCGGACGGGGCCTGATCCAGGGCTTGCAACTGGACGTGCCGGCCCGGCCCATCGTCGAACAAGCCTTGGCGCAAGGCGTCCTCTTGAACAGCACCCAGGATACCGTCGTGCGCTTCCTGCCGCCCTTCCTCCTCGGAGAAAAGCACGTGGACAAGGGGATTCGGGTATTGAAGAAACTGCTGGGCAAGAAACGGAAGAAGGCGTGAGCTTATTTGCTGCCCGGCATTCCCCGCGGGCGTCATCCTCAGGACTGCGATCCAGCCAAGGTTACGTCGCAAAAAATCGGGGAGCCGAAGCTCCCCATTCACAGAAGCGACAGAGGCGATTCACTCAGATAGACTCGTTTCGCAAGAAAAGAGTTGTACCGGAAAAGCAAAGAACGTGAAAAACCCGCCAGGCTTCGCAATTGCTCCCGAGGATGCACAGGAATGTTGGATCCCGATCGAGGGCGCGCAAATGCGTTACTTGCGCCGCGGTTCCGGCCCTGCCATCGTGCTCCTGCACGGACTCCTGGGCTACTCGTTCTCCTGGCGCTTCGCTATACCGCAACTGGCCCGTCAGGCAACCGTCTTCGCTCCTGACATGTTGGGCGCGGGTTTTTCCGGCCGCCCCGCGGAAATGGACTGCAGCCTGCGCGCGAATGCGGAGCGAATACTCCACTTTCTGGATGAGGTTGGTGTCGAAACCGCAGATCTGCTTGGAACCTCATACGGCGGCGCAGTCGTGATGATGGCGGCGGCTCTCCAACCGCAGCGAGTCCGCTGTCTTATCCTGGTGGCGCCTGTGAACCCCTGGTCAGCCCGTGGGCGACGGCTCGCGCCTTTCCTGAGCTGCGGGCCAGTGGCAGGCCTTTTTCTTGTACTGGCGCCTTTGCTCGAAATTGCTCATTCTGTGCTGCTTCGCAGGCTGTACGGCGATACGCGACGCATTCCTCCGGGTACGCTCGAGGGTTACGCGGCGCCTTTTGCTATCCCCGGCAGCTTTGGCTACGCCATCAACCTCCTGAAGACCTGGAATAGCGACTTGCACCAACTTGAATCTATGCTTCCCCGCCTCTCGGAGATCCCGACGCTGCTCCTCTGGGGCAGCGAAGATAGGGCAGTCAATCCGGCATCGGCGCTTATTCTCCGCCAGCAGCTTCCCCACAGCCGCCTGATTGTCTTCGATGGCGTGGGACACCTGCCCTATGAAGAAGCACCGGAGCTGTTCAACCGGGCGGTAAGCGATTTTCTGATGTCCGCCGGAGCGCCCTACTGATGGCACCACACCTCTTCGAGCTGCTGCGCGGATACCTGGCGCACTACGGTTACTGGACCATCGCCATCGTCCTCCTTCTCGAAAACGCCGGCGTGCCGGTCCCGGGCGAAACCATTCTTCTGCTGGCAAGCTTTCTCGCCTACTCCGAACACAAGCTGCAACTGCCCTACATTATCCTGGTCGCCACCGCTGCAGCGACTTTTGGCGACAATCTCGGCTTCGTCCTGGGACACTATGGCGGGCGCCCCTTCCTGCGGCGTTATGGCAGAATCTTCGGCGTCTCTGAACAGACTCTTTCCCGTGGCGAAAAGCTTTTCCGGCGTTATGGCGCAGCCACCATCCTGGTGGCCCGCTTCATTGCGGGTTTGCGGATCATCGCGGGACCGCTCGCCGGCGTGCTTCGCATGCACTGGCGCAAGTTCGCGCTGCTCAACTTTCTCGGCGCGGCGCTGTGGGTCGCGGTGATTGCTGGCGCCGGTTACCTCTTCGGACGCCACTGGGACGAACTCGTGCGCCTGGTACGCGGAGCCAATTTCGTACTGCTTGCTGTTGTCGTGCTCGTCCTGGTATGGCTTTGGATTCGGCGGCGTAAGACTACGAACGCGAATCCGTAGTCGCTCTCACGAATCGAATACACTGAATCTCAATGCTGACGCGCAGCCAACGCGTGCTGCTCCTGGCCGTGGGCTGGGCGTTCATTCTTCTGGGCGTGGCCGGACTGTTTCTGCCTTTTCTACAGGGCATCCTGTTCCTGCTGATCGGTCTGGTCATCTTGTCCTCGGAGTATGTCTGGGCACACCGCCTCCTGAACAGGCTCCGCCAGCGCTTTCCCGTGCTCGCGCAAAAATCGGACCGAGCCGCACAACGAGCCGCCGACTGGCTGCGCCGTTTTTCCCGCCAACGCGAATCCCGGTAGATCAACCCTCCAATTCTCCCTGAGTCCTTGGATGTCCTCCACCGCAGTGCTACCCTCGAAATAAGCATTGCGATGGAATATCTTTCAAAACCAAGAAGCCTGGGAGAGTTGCTGCACCTCAAGATTTCCGAGGTCTGGGTAAAGTTTTTGCTGGCACTGGTGGGATTGGCGTTGGCCTTTGCCGCCGCGCTCTTCTCCACCGTCGCGCGCGAGACCGGCAATATCTGGGCGACGCTGATCCTGGCTTCGGCCGCGCTGTTGTTAGCGACCATCGTCGGGCTGACCACGGTGCCCTACCTGGCGCGGCGAGTCGCTGCCACCCGGCTCCGCGACGCCCTCGATTACGACGTAACCCGCGTCGGCATCGTCTACGTCCTCAGCGTCCTGCTGATCGGCATTGCCGCCCTGAACACCGGCAACAATCTGCTCTACATCGTGGTGGGCGCGATGCTGTCGGCGATTGTGGTCTCAGGAATCGCGTCGCTGGTAGTGCTGCGCGAACTGCAACTGGAAATCCGGCTTCCCGAGCACGTTTTCGCCGGGCGTTCAACCCGTGGCTCAGTTCTACTGCGCAACCCGCGGCGCTGGATTCCTTCCTTCTCGGTCAGTGTCGTGCCGCCGAAAAAGCGCAAGCCGAGCGAGCGCTGGCGCTGGGTGCCGACGATTTTCTCGGTGCCTCCCGGACGTCCGCCCCATGAGCAATGGTTTAAGCTCCCCGACCGCCAACTCCGCCGCGTCAAGGAGCAGGACCTTCCGCCTGGCATTTTCGAAGGCTCAGTCTATTTCCCTTACTCTCCGCCGCAGTCAGAATTAATGGCGGAACTGGACCTGCAGTTTGAGCGCCGCGGGCGCTATCATCAGGAGAGCTTCGGTCTCGCCACCCGCTTCCCCTTTGCGTTTCTCACCAAAACGCGGCGTCTCCCGCTGGCGCGCGAGATCATCGTTTATCCGCCGGTTGAGCCGCCGGATGAGTTGTTTGAAGTCCTCCCCATGATTACCGGCGAATTTGAGACTTTTGCCCGCGGCCGCGGCTACGACCTCTACCGCATTCGCGAATACATGCCGGAAGATTCCGCCCGCCATGTGGACTGGAAGGCGACCGCCAAGTCCGGATCCTTAAAGGTTCGCGAATTCAGCCGCGAGGACGAACGCAAGCTCCGCATTGTCTTCGATAATCCCGCGCCCGGAACGCTCACCCCGGAAGCCTACGAAAAGGCCGTCGAACTCGCTGCCTCCCTGGGTTGGCATTTTTCCGGCGAGAACACCGACCTGTCGTTTGTCAGTCAGGACTACAAAGGCGGCGAAGACATCTATCACTTCCTCACCCATCTCGCCTGTGTCGAGCCGAAAGCAACCGCCTCCATCCTTGATGCTTTGACCGTTTCCGACGACTACAACGTCATCCTGACGGCGCGTGCGCACGGTACCATTCCCACCGGATTATGGGCCTGTTCCTATTTCATCTTTCTGGGCGGCGAGCGCGCCAAGTAGCGTCGGCGTCCGTCGGCTCTCGGGAGGACGTCCCGTCCTCCCGAACCAGACCCCAAGACATATAGAATAAACTTGAGCGAGGGCAACGCTGAGAGCGGCGGCCCGCGCCTTAATGCAGCAGAAAAGCTCTGCGCCGCATCACAACATGAAGGGCGTGTTTCCACAATCCTGGTCTGTGAGGCCACATGAGGACCGATAGGTATCAATTTGTGCGCGTCGCCGTTTTGATGATGGTTGCCTCGCTTCCCGCATCCGTGCTGGCAGAACGAGCGCCAACCATCCCTTCCGGCACAACCTTGAAAGTCCGCATTATTGACAATCTTTCCAGCGAAACCGCGGTCGACGGCGACACTTTCCACGGCACCCTGGACGAACCGCTCACCGTGGACGGCCGCGATCTTTATCCCAAAGGCGCCGATGTCAGCGGACGTGTTGCCGATGTCCATCGTTCCGGGCGCTTAAGCGAGCCCGGCGAGCTTGATCTGGTTGTCACCACCATCAGTTCCGGCAGCCGGACTTCTTCAGTGAACGTGCAGCCCCTGGTGATCAAGGGCGAATCCCACGCCAAAAGCAATGCCACCAAGATCGGCGGTGGAGCTGCCTTGGGAGCCATCATCGGAGCCATCGCCGGCGGCGGTAAGGGAGCCGCCATCGGCGCGGGAGTTGGAGGCGCGGCCGGCACGGGAGCCGCTGCCGCTACGGGTAAGCGCGAGGCAACCGTGGAATCTGAGGCAGTACTTTCGTTCGTCACCGGCTCAGACACCGCGCCGGTAAGCAATCCTCAGCCTCCTGAATCCGGGTCGGCGACCCAGCCGACGTCGCCTGCGCCAGCCAGCAGCGCCAGTGCCCCTACCGACACTGCCGCACCCTCCGCATCCGGCCCGCCTCCGCCCAATGGGTCGCCCTCGATCTCCGATACCGCCACCCTGTTCACCCTTCGCGACCGTCGAGTCATTCGCAGTTGCGTCGCCGACCACGCCTCTGAACTACCGCCCGGGACTGTTACCCGCGAAGACATGCCGACGGGAGAAGAACGCGATCTGCACCAGGGAGGAACGCTATCCCCCGACGTCCAGAACAAAGCCCAGGCGCTGCCTCTGGCCTGCGAACGCCAGTTGCCCGCGCTTTCGTCGAATCAGGAAAGGGTGATCTACAAAGCCCGAGTCATGCTGATAGACAACAGCGGACACGTTCTGGATATTTTCGCCCTGGATAATAACCAATGAGTGCGGGGTCGAGCCTGGTTTTGCTCTAACTAGCCGGCCCGCCCCTCGATCAGTTCCGCTGGAGCGCTGCGCAGGCGGGATCCCAGCACTGCCGCTTGCTTTGATATCGCTTGACACTCGCGTCTTCCATCCCCCACAATGTGCCCCACTCAGTGGGAGCTGAATTCCTCTCCTTCCCCCCGGAATTCCAGCTCTGTAAAGGGCCCCAAGCTTTGAATCCAAGCGCTCGTGACTGAGAGCTTGGGCGCGTCGTGGTTCGAAACTCCCAAAGTCTGGAGAAGATCATGCAATCGACCAAGCTCTGTTCACATCTCTTGCTTTATCCTTTGCTGGTTGGCCTCACCTTGAGCGCCGCTTTCGGGGCACAGCAAAAGGTGTACACGGTGGCCGGCGGGGCCGTCGGGGACGGTGGTCCGGCGACCGGCGCCGCCCTCAACCACGCGGAACATGCCGCCTACGACGGCAAGGGCAACCTGTACATCGCAGACTATTTCGCTCACCGCATTCGCAAGGTGAACAAGGCCGGCGTCATCAGCACGATTGCAGGCAACGGAATTTCCGGCTATAGCGGCGACGGCGGCCAGGCCAAGTCCGCGAAGATCAGTTTTCCCACCGGCCTGATCGTCGACCCGGCAGGCAACATATTGTTTTCCGATGACGGCAACAGTCGCGTCCGGAAGATCGACACCTCCGGCATCATCACCACCATTGCCGGCAATGGAATCGCAGGATACAGCGGGGATGGAGGCCCGGCGACCTCCGCAGAACTGAACGCTCCCTGGGGCTTGGCCGTGAAAGGAAAGAATCTTTACATCGCCGACTCCCGCAACAATGTGATTCGCAAGATCGACGGATCGGGAAACATTCACACCGTGGCTGGGAACGGAGTGGCCGGGTTCGGCGGCGACGGAGGGCCCGCGACCCAGGCCAGTCTTAGCGACCCGGTTGCGGTTTTCGCGGACAGCTCCGGCGACTTCTACATTGCGGACTGGGCCAACCATCGTGCGCGCCGGGTCGACAGCCAGGGAACCATAATTACTTTCGCGGGAAACGGAAATACTGGCTGCAGCGGCGACGGCGGTCCCGCAACCAGCGCTGCGCTCGGCTCTCCGAACGGATTTCAACTGGCAGGCGGATCCTTGTTGATAGCCGCTACCGGATGCGGCCGCGTGCGATCGGTCGATCTGAGCAGTCAAATCATTAGCACCGTTGCCGGTTCCAGCGGCGGCTTCAATGGCGATGGCTTGCCACCGCTTTCCACCATGTTTGCTGCACCTCACGCCCTCAGTTTCGACAAAGCCGGCGAGCTGACCCTCGTGGATACCACGAATGATCGAGTACGGGCGGTGGATGCCGGCACTCAGACGGTAAAGACCGTCGCGGGAGGTTTTCTGGGCGACGGCGGACCGTCTACGAACTCCAGTCTTCATCTCCCGACGGGCATCGGTTTCGATGGGGCCGGCAACCTCTACATTGCCGACAGCGATAACCACCGCGTGCGAAAGGTGGATACTACAGGCACGATCACCACCTCGGCGGGAATGGGCTTCTCAGGATACAGCGGCGATGGCGGGCCAGCCAGCCAGGCAATGCTGGCCTACCCTCAGGCGGTGACGGGGGACCCGCAGGGCAACGTCTTTCTCGTCGACCAATCCGGCGTCGTTCTCAGAAAGGTGGATACCCACGGTACGATCAGCACCCTTCCTAACCCGGAACCGTACAGCTACTATGTGACTGGTTTGGCGACCGACGGTTCGGGAAATCTGTTTGCCGTCGATGACGGGAACTGTGTGGTTTGGAAGATTGTCCCCAGCGGCACCGCCACGATTGTTGCGGGGGTTCTGGACCAGTGCGGCTACAACGGCGACGGCATTCCTGCCACGCAAGCCTGGCTGGCCCCTTGGGGAATCGCGGTCGATGGGCCCGGAAATCTCTACATCGCCGACTACTACAACAATCGCATTCGCAAGGTGAATACCAAGGGCAAAATCAGCACGATTGCCGGCGATGGCACTTGCGCTTTTACGGGGGACGGAGGACCGGCCAAGAATGCCGAGCTGTGTCCATACGAGGTTGCGTTTGATAGCGGTACTGGGGCAATCTATATCACCGACATCGACAACTCGCGGGTTCGCGCCATCGACAACGCCGGCATAATCCGGACGGTCGCCGGAACTGGAAGCTTTAAGGGTTACAACGGCGACGGCCTGCCTGCCAAAAAGACCAACTTTGACTACCTCTGGGGCATTGCTGTCAGTCCGCTTGGGGTCGTGGATGTGTCTGATTACATTCAGAGTCGAGTGCGGACCATCAAGTAAATCGCGATCCTGACTTTGCGGCCGGAGCGTGTTTGGTGCCCCATGCGACATGGATTCGGGAAAGGCGTTTGGCATTCCCACGCGCTTTTCCCTTTCCCCCCTTCGCCATTTCGTCATATACTCCCGCCGAACAACGCCTTTTGCCGCGGTGGCGTCCAATACAGGACCTCGGGGGTGGCAAATGCATATTTCGGATCTGATCAAGGGCCAAGAAACCTTCTGTGCCGACGCCGACCAAACCGTCTTTGAGGTCGCTCAATCCATGGTCGAGCGCAATATCGGGGCGGTCCCGGTTTTGCGCAGTGGGGTGCTGGTCGGCATCTTTTCAGAGCGCGATCTGATGCGCCGCGTCGTGGTTGATGGGCGGGATGCTCGCACGACCTGCGTGGCCGATGTCATGACCGAAAATCCTCTGACCGTCTCGCCCCAGGAGGAAATTCCGGCCTGCATGCTGCTAATGCGCCAAAACGGTTTTCGCCACCTGCCCATCTGTGAGGGCCGGCAAC
>Ga0335076_10005213_pt1 | contig 13159 bp, 10 predicted proteins | sample Lox_Sample_25_FD_206717 | JGI IMG/M metagenome (GOLD analysis project Ga0335076, IMG submission 206717) | Soil microbial communities from Loxahatchee National Wildlife Refuge, Florida, United States - Lox_Sample_2.5 | ecosystem: Environmental > Terrestrial > Soil > Wetlands | place: USA...
GGACCCTTGATCGGTTTCGAAGCGATCGCCACGCTCCTGTGTCTTGCGGTTCTTGCGTGGTTGTTCACATCCATCCGACGCGGTTTTCTGGCATGGCCGCTCGAGCCACTTGCGGGCAAGTGGGTCCCGGTCGCGATCGCTCTGACCCTGGCCATTCTCGCAACTCCTCTGGTTGCCGCAACCTTCGAGGCATCCGACGGAACCCTGGCGCGAGGACCCGCGACGCCACTGGCGGTTTGGATCGGAGCCGGTGGTTCATCGGTCACATCGGCGCTCGTCGCGAGCAGGTTGGGGGCGTCGAGGGTGAGAGCGAGCCCGGTTTCGGGCTCGGTCCAGACTTTTCTCATCGCCTTGCTGGTCGCGGTGCCAACCGCCGTGCTTCTTCCTTATCTGCTTGGGCAGCACCTGGCGCTTGGGTGGTCCTGCATCCTCACCTGTCACCCGGTCTATGGGACTCAGTTCCCCCCGGGCGCGCTGGCAGCCGATCTCCTCATTCCCCTCGCGCCCCTGGTGGAACCGGTCCCCGTGGCGGTGCTGGCGGCTGGGGTGACGATATGGACTGTCGTGGTCAGGCGCTTGTCTGCTGAGATCACGGCGCCGCAGGATCGCGCTTCGTCGTAGAGCAGGACCGGCCCCTTTCCCAGTACTTCGCCCAGGAACGATCCGAGTGTCGGCTCCTCTCCACGAGTGTCGGGCTCTAGATCAGTTGGGGACCTCGTGGGGGATCTGAGCCGCGACGGAAACGCCGGTGTTCGGGCGGGCGTTGGCCTCGGCCTTGAGCCGCTCGCCGAGGCGGATCAGCGCCTGGGAGACGTCCTTGCGGTCGAGGCGAACGTCGATCAGCGAGAACTGCCCGTCTCGGACGCGTGACGCCGCCAGCGCCGAGTCGAGCTCGCCCGAGGTGGCCACGACGTGCGCATGCCCGGCTCCAAGCAAGCCCGGCAGCCTGGTCAGATCCCAGGGCTGAACGTCGTTGAAGCCTCCGTCCAGGATCAGACGTTCCGTGGCGTAGCCGTCGTTGTCGAGCACGATGACCAGGGGATCGAGCCCGTACTTGACGCAGGTCGACAGCTCCAGGCCGGTCATCTGAAAGGCTCCGTCGCCGACGAGCACGAGCGGCCGTGCGTCGGGCGCGGCGCACTGGGCTCCGATCGCGGCCGGCACGGCGAACCCGAGCGAAGCGTAGAAGGCCGGGGACAGAAATGCCCGCGCCCCCTGCACCGGGAGATCGATCGAGCCGAACAGGGCGTCGCCGGGGTCGGCGATGACGATCATCTCGTCGGTCAGGAATGACTCCAGCCGGTGGAAGAAGCGCGCCACGGTGATCCGCTCGTCCGAATCGGCGTCTCCGGCGGCCGCCTCGCTGTCCGGGACCCGCGGATGCTCGGCCGAGCGGTGGCGGATGGCGCCCGGCGCGGCCAGGCCCGCAACGAAGTCCTCGAGCCCGACCCGCTCGTACGTGTGAAGACCGATGGCCAGCCGCTCGCGCGTGGCGTGGATGCAGAGCGCCGGGTCGAGTCTGGCCGTGTAGATGCCCAGGTTCATGTCGGTGAGAAGCGAGCCGAGCATGACCAGACAATCGCTGCCCTCGACGTACTCGCGGACGTCTTCGCGGCCCAGCGCCCCCGCGTAGACACCGACGAACGATGGGTGGCATTCCTGGATCGCGCCCTTGTCGAGCGGCGTGACGACTGCGGGGATGCCGGTCTCCTCCACGAAGCGAGTGACCAGGTCCTGCAACCCGAACCGGACGACTTCGACGCCGAACATGATGACCGGCCGATCGGCCCGATTGATCCAGTCGACGGCCTCGCCCACCGCGGCATCGAGAGTCCTGCCGTCGCTTTCCGTCATGGTCGGGGCGGGCACGGCCCCCGGCCGATCGATCGGGACGCCGACGGTGTCCCTGGGCAGCTCGATGTAGACGGGCTGGCTGTATTCCTTGGCGATGCCCAGCACGCGGTCGATCTCCGAGGCGGCGCATTCGGGATCGTCGAGCACGGTGGCGGCGGCCGTGAGCTGCTGGAAGACGCGGTACTGGGTGTCGTACGAACGGACCTTGTGGTGGATGAGCGGATGCCGGCGCCGTTCCTCCATGCTGGGCGCGCCGCTGATGACCACGACGGGGGACTTCTCGGCGTAGGCCTGGCCGGTCGTGTTCGCGATCTTGAGCCCGCCGACCCCGTACGTGACGCACACGGCGCCCAGACCGTTCAGGCGCGCGTACGCGTCGGCGGCAAAGCCGGCCCCTTGCTCGTCGCTGGTGGTGATCAGCCGCAGCGGGCTCCGTTCGAGCTCGTGCATGAACGCGAGCACGAAGTCGCCAGGCACGCCGAAGACGTGCCCTACGCCATGCTCTCGAAGCCGCTGGATGAGATACCCGCCGATGGTGGTCCTGGTCGAAGAGGTCATCACGCCGCTCCTGGTCGCCTTGCCGCAACACAGATCCGAACCGTGGAGGTTGCCATCGAGGGTAGCGGTTGCCGCCGCGAGACCTGGCTCGCGCGGGTGGCTGTTGCTCGGCACGGGTCGGGTGGATCTCAGAGACGCGCCCGCTGCGGGCGTGGCTGGGGCATCATGGCCTCGATGCAGATCCCAACCCTGAGCCGCTGGCGCGCCTTCGCCTCGTCGCGCTACCGTCCCTTCCAGGCGATCGCCACGGGTCAGGCGTTTACGGGTTCGTATGCCTCCGACGCGCTCTTCGTGCCGCTGCTGCTCAGGCTCGGGGCGCCACCGGAGCTGGTGATGCTGGTCGGCTCCGTGCCTGTCGCGGGCTCGGTCCTGCAGGCGCTGGCGCCCCAGATCCTTCGCCGGATGGCCGGCAACCTGCGCCGTCTGACGCTCCTGCTGACGATCGCCGAGCTGCGCGGCTTCGTCCACGCGGCGGTCGTCGCCGCCATCGCGGCCGGGCTGATCCAGGCGCCGGTCGGGATCGTCCTGATCTCCGCGACGGTGGCGGTCGGCCAGACCCTGGGCGTCCTGTCCGCCTCGAACATCAACCTCTGGGCAGCGGTCGTGCTGCCCGAGCAGGAACGCCGGCTGGTCGGTCCGAGGATGGGCGCCATGAACATGGCCCTCTCCACACTGCTGCTCCTACCCGCCGGCGCGGTCCTGGACGCGGGCCTCCGCGAGATGGGCCTCTGGATCTACGCCTGCTTCTTCGCCGCCGGCGGGATGGTCTCGATCCTGACGCCGCTGGCCGTTTCCCACTTGCCGTATCCAGGCCGGGTGATGGTCAAGATGGGCGAGGAGAAGGCGGAGCCCCTGCCCGAGCCGTTCCTGCGCTTCACCGCCGCGACCGCGATTGCCTCGGTCGGCCAGGGCTTGATCCCGTATCTGTCGATGTACGCCATCCAGGCTCTGGGGGCGTCGGCCGGGTTCGCGGTCGTTCTGTCGGGAGCGGCCTCGGCGGGCGCTCTGGCCGGCTCGCTCCTGACCGGCTCTTTCCTGCTCCACGGCTCCTCGAGCAGGGTGCTGCGGCTCTCGTTCGTCGCCCGCGCCCTGGCCGCCGCCATCTGCGCCCTGTCGATACCGGGCAATCCCGCCGCCCTGCCGATGCTGGTCGTCGGCTCGGCGCTCTTCAACGGCGCCGGCAACGCCGGAGCCCTGGCCTCCAACGAGCGGCTCTACCGGCTGGCCCCGGCCGAGCTGCGGGTCCGCTGCCAGAGCCACTACGTCGGCACCACCTCGATGGCGTTCGCGGTCGGGGCTCTGGCCTGCAGCGCCGCGCTGGCCATCTCCGAGACCGTCGGCTGGCCGGTCTACACGGCTCTCTTCGTCGGGGCGGGACTCAGCCGGACCGTCGCCGCGGCTCGTACCGACGTGTCGCCGTCGTGGCACAGCCCGGCCGGTCCGGCGGTGGATCGGCCGTAGCGGGCGCGGCCGGCCTCAGGCCGACGCCTGGCCCAGCGGCAGACTTTCCTCGAGCGCGGGTAACTCCTCGGCGGGGGACGCGCCCGGGCCCCGCATGGCCGCCACGACCAGCAGGCCGACCAGGGCGATTCCCGGGATGATCGCCCAGGCGGCCATCAGGCCCAGCGTGTCGGACGCCAGGCCCAGCGCCGAAGGGGCGACCAGCAGCGCGATCCCGGTGCCGAAGGCCGCCCGGGCCGCCGCGGTCATCTGAGCGTGGGGCGCGGCCTGAAGAGCCACGTTGAGGCCCACGGGGTAGAGGACCGCGGTCCCGAGCCCGCCTAGGAATAGCCCCAGCCCGGAGAACGCGGCAATCGACGATGCCCAGACGACGCCGGCGCCGATCATGGCCACAACCAGGCCGCCGGCCAGCAGGGTCCGCGGCGAGAGTCCGCCGCCGACGCCTCGGCCGACCGCGACGCGGCCCAGGAACATGCCCACGACGAAGAGCGCGGCCAGGAGCGTGGCGTCGGCATTGCCGATGCCGGCCCGCCGGCCGACCATCGTTGAGCCCCAGTAGACGAACGAGAACTCGATCGAGACCCCAAGGGCGATCAGCAGGCAGGCCGTCCAGTAGGCCGCCGACAGCCGGGGCTCCTTCTCGTGGACGACCCGGGCGGCTTCGGGTCCGCGGGTCCGCAAGGTCGCCACGAGGGCGAATGCGACGATCGGTATCAGCAGGGCCAGCCGCCAGGAGTCGAGCTCGGAGGCGGCCAGCCCGATTGCAAGGGGAGCGGCGCCGGCCATGATCATCGACAGCCCGTAAGCCTGCGCCAGGAGCCGCCGCGCGCCATCGCCCTTGACCCGCCCGAGCCGGACGTTGTTGTCGGTGCTGAGGATCGCGCCGCCCACGCCGATCAGCAGCGCTCCGGCGAGCGAAACGGGCAGACTCGGCGCCAGGGCGAGAAGGGCGATCCCGAGGGCGATGATCGCCACCTCCAGATCGGGCAGCCAGCGGACGCCGATCAGGCGGGCGACCCGATCGGTCGCCGCTCCGGCGATCAGCACCCCGACGGCCAGGGCCGAGCCGTGCAGCCCGGCCTCGAAGGCGGTCAGGCGCAGGTCCTGACGCAGGTAGGGCGTGGCAGTCCCCAGGCCGTACATGATGAAGCCCCAGATGGCCAGATCGCCGAAAGCGATCCAGGTCTCCTTCGTCCCTATCTGGGTCGCGGGAGCGGCTTTGTCTCTGCGGGCGATCATCGGCCCTCGGCTCTGCTGTTCCGCTGCGCGGCGGGTCGGCCTAGTCTATCGCCGCGTCGCCCCGGCGCCCCAGGTTCCGCCCGGACCAGCCTCGCGGCGTACTGACGGCTGGATGGCCCGGGTACGTTCGGCACGAGCCCGGGCGGCCGGTCTCCCGTAGGATCGGCGCATGCGGCGGTCGGCTCGAACCCGGACGGCGACCCTCACCGGGGCCGGAGCAACGCTCCTGGCTCTGGTCGTGGCCGCGTGCGCGCTCTCGGGCGGACCTGTCTCGCCGCCTGCCGGCACGGCGCCAGGTTCGGGCGGGTCCGCGGACATGGACGCGACCTCGCCGGCGACCTCGGCGACGGTTGCCGCCTGGACGCCGGCGGCGGCCGTGACCGGGGCCCCGACGGGGACCGTTCCGACGACCTCGGCCTCGACCGGGCCGGCCACGCCTCGGCCGGCCACTCCGAAACCCACCGCCACGCCCAGACCGTGCGGCGTCTTCCCGGCCTCGAACGTCTGGAACCGGGACGTCTCCAAGCTGCCCGTCGCCTCGAACTCGGCGGCGATGGTGGCCGCGATCGGCCTCGACGCCTACCTCCATCCCGACTTCGACGCTGTCGGCGACGGCATCCCGTACAACGTCGTCAGCTCCGCGACGCCCCGTTACAGCGTCAAGTTCGAGTACGCCGACGAGTCCGATCCGGGGCCGTACCCGATCCCGTCGAACCCCAAGATCGAGAAGGGCTCGGACCGCCACCTGCTGGCCATCGACACGGGTCAGTGCAAGCTCTATGAGCTGTACGACGTCCATGGCTCCGGCTCCAGCTGGACGGCCGGGTCGGGCGCCGTCTTCGATCTCCGGTCCAACGCGCTCAGGCCGGCGGGCTGGACCAGCGCCGACGCCGCCGGGCTGCCGATCTACCCCGGGCTCGTCCGGTATTCGGAGGTGGCCGCCGGCAAGATAGCCCATGCGCTCCGGTTCACCGCACCCGATACGTGCGGCTACATCTACCCCGCGCGCCACGAGACCGCGGCTCCCTGCTCCGACCTGCCGCCGATGGGGCTGCGCGTCCGGCTCAAGGCCTCCGTCGACATCTCGGGCTTCGGCCCCCAGGCGAGGGTCGTCCTGACCGCTCTGAAGCGCTACGGCATGATCCTCGCCGACAACGGCTCGCCCTGGTACGTCACCGGCGCGCCGGACTCACGCTGGAACGACGACGACCTGCACCAGCTCCAGCAACTGACCGGCGCCGACTTCGAGGTCGTCGACACAAGCGCCCTGCGCAACGGTTGAGGCTGGCCGGGGTCATGGGTCGGGGCAGGACCCCTGCGCGAATCGCGCAGATCCGGGTGTTGCCCGAACGCCCCACCCGTACTTATGTGTGAGGGGCTCCCGGTCCCGGCCGAGTTAGGCTCCGCCCACATCCATCGCAACGCCGGCTCCCGTCCGGGCCTCCAGGAGGCTGTGTGCTCCTCCCGTTCATCGGCTACGCCCAGAGTCGCCGCTTCATCGGCTACGTCGAATGCGAAGGGGAGCGCCTGACCGACATCCTGAACCGAGCCGAGTCGGTCGTGGTGCGCGAGACGTTCGTCGAGAACTTCGAGGACGACACCGTCACCAACCTGGGCGACGGCGAGGTCGATCGCGCGGTCCTCTACGCGGTCGAGGCGACCGGCGTTCGAGGCGAGGCGAGTCGGCGTATCCACACGATCCGGCACCGGCTGCTGGTCCAGCTCGGGCCGTATACGGTTCTGGGCCTGCTCCACTCGCTGCCGGGCCAGATGCCCCTGCCGTATCTCCAGTCCCGCGGCCCGATGATCCCTCTCTCCGACGCCACGATCGCCTACTTCAGCCGCGGCGGTCTTCAGCTCCGCGACGTCGGCACCCTGATCCTAAATCGCGACCGGCTGGACTGGGTTCGGGCCAACGACGACGAGGCGTCCATGTTCCCGGGGGTCCCGGTCCGCTCGGACCTGGGCTGAGCCGGCGGGGTACCATCGACCCGACATCGCCGGGCGGTCGGCAGGCCTCAGATCGGAGGGCAAGCGTGAGCAAGCTGCGGGTGGCCCTCGTCCAGCTGGCGGCTGATCAGGACGTGACCGCCAACCTCACCCGGGCCTCGGCGCTGGTCCGCGCCGCGGGCGAGCACAAGCCGGGGCTCATCGCCCTGCCAGAGGTGCTCCACTACCGCGGCCCCGTGGCGGGGTTCCGGGAGTCGGCCTCCAAGCTGCCCGGTCCGTTGACGGAGCCCTTCGCGGACCTGGCCCGCGAGCTCGACTGCTGGATCCTGCTGGGCAGCGTCGCCGAGCGATCCACGGACCCGCTCCGGCCCTTCAACACGTCGGTGCTCCTCGACCCGGCCGGCGGCATCGCGGCGACCTACCGCAAGCGGCACCTCTTCGACGTCTCGATCGACGGCGGGCCGTCGGACCGGGAGTCGGCCCGAATCACGCCCGGGGACTCGAGCGTCGTCGCCGTCCTCGGCGGCGTCGCCGAGGAGGTCGACGTCAAGATCGGGCTGAGCATCTGCTTCGACCTGCGCTTTCCCGAGCTGTACCGGGAGCTGACCGCAGCCGGGGCGGTGATCCTGTCCGTGCCGGCCAACTTCACCGAAGCCACCGGGCGCGACCACTGGGAGGTGCTGCTACGGGCTCGGGCGATCGAGAACGGCGCCTTCGTCATCGCCCCCGCCCAATGCGGTACCGGCGGCGGCGTCCCGACCCACGGCCGGAGCATGATCGTCGACCCGTGGGGAACGGTCATCGCCCAGGCGCCGGATGGACCGGGGGTGATCGCCGCCGACCTGGATCTCGAGCGAGTCCTAGAAGTTCGCCGCCAGCTGCCGACTCAGCCGTCCCGCTGACCGTCAGCGGCGCCGATGCGGGCCGTCGGTCAGGCCGCGCCCCAGCGGCGATGGAGCGGCATCTCGTCGCCGGACTCGGCTTCGCCCCGCTCGGAGTCGCCTTCGGGCGAGTCCGTTTCGTCCAGGATCGTGACGAGCTGCTCGCGGTTGACCATCGCAAACGGGTACCGGCCGACCATCGCCGAATCGGAGAGCCAGCGGACGGTCAGGTCGGTCATGGGCAGGAAGTGCGGATCGGGCGACTCGAGGAATTGCGACATCGAGCCGTAGGCGACGAGGTGGATGCTGCCGCGCAGGTCGTAGCCCGGGGTCACGACCGAGACCGCGCGCTTCTCCTTCTGCACGACGGGGGCGCCGGGCCGGGATTGCTGGACCGGGTTCCGCTCCGCCACCAGGACGACCTGGCTGAGGCGGACCCAGAGCGTCCCCTTGCGCTGGTCGGGGCTCGGCGCGCTGGACTGGCCGAGGTGGACATGCCAGGCGTTGCGGATCTGGATGAAGCCGGTCTGCATGTTGAGCCAGTCGGAAAGTCGGTCGAACTGACCGGTCGAGAGCTGGCCGGAAATCTCGAAGCCGTTGCCGAAGACCTCGACGTCGATGGCGACGCCCTCGTCAGCGGCCTGGCTGCGGGTGAGCCAATCGTCGACGTGCGGAGTCGGAGCGCCGAGCGTTCCCCACACGGGATCGAAGCCGGGTGGCGTATCGAAGCCGGCGCGCTGCGACTCGGGATCGCCGAGCCGGATGACCGGTACCGCGCCCACCAGGCCACCCGGCCCGACCATCAGGTCGGGCTCGCGATCAGGTGTTTCGGTCTGGCGTGCCCCCCCGAAAAAACCGGGTCGTCCAGCCATGTCAGTCTCTGTGTAGCCTCAAGAGAGATGCACCTGCATCCATTCGAAGAGTCGGCAAGCGTCGGTTGAACTTGATCGGTCCTACCGGACGCTCCGGGATGTCGACTGCGCGTTCTGCGCAACGCCATTGTGGGCGGGACCCGCCCTCGATCCCATGGCCCACGCGAGGGCGTCATTTCTACGTGGCCTTTCCTAGGCCATTTGGATGATAGAGCAACGACGCCCGAGACGCCGGCGGGCCTCCCGGCGCCCCTTGATCGACCCTCAGTTGTCGTCGCCGGGGGGCTCTCCGGGCAACGCCATGGTGAACTCGGCCCCCACTCCGTCCCGCGGCGGCTCGAGCCACAGGTCGCCCTCCATGGCCCGCATCAGCTCCCTGGACACATACAGGCCGAGCCCGCTGCCGTCGCCGCTGGTGTGGCCGGTGCCCCTCGTGAAGCGGTTGAAGAGCCGGTCGCGGTCCTCGTCCGGGATGCCCGGCCCGTGGTCGGTGACGGTGACGTGGAGCCGGACGGTGGTCTCGTCCGCCTGGACGTCGACCTCCACCTTGCCGTCGCGGCCGCCGTACTTGACGGCGTTGTCGAGGAGGGCCCAGAGGACCTGGTCGACCTGGTCGGGATCGCCGACCGCGAGCCAGCCCCGCGCCGCATCGTGCATCCGGAAGACGACCCCCGTGGCGTTGAGCGCCTCCCAGGCCCGCCTGACCCGCGGCCCCATGGCCATCACCTCGGCCTCGGCCCGAAGGACCCCGGCCTCCAAACGAGTCATCGTCAGGAGCTGGCGAACGAGCCGGGTTAGCCGGTCCGACTGCTCGGCCACGATCTGGAGGCGGCGGTCCTGGGCCGCTTCGTCCGACGACGAGCGGAGCTGGTCGACGTAGGCGCGGATGCTGGTCAGGGGCGTCTGGAGATTGTGGCTGACGCCGCGAAGGAACTCGTCCTTGGCGGCGTCGAGCTCGACCAGCCGAGCGTTCTGACGCTCGATCTGGCCGAACAGCTGGGCGTTACGGAGGGCCACCCCGACTTCACTGGCGAACAGATCGAGGAGATCCTGGTCGGCGCGCTCCCAGGCTCGAGTCGCCGGCAAATGGCCGGTCAGCAGGCCGAGCGTCTCCGTCCCGGCCCTGACCGCCGCCCGGACCGGCCTCGGATCTCCCGGGATCCGGGGCTCGATCGGCACCGCGGCCGGATCCAGGGGCCGGATCTGGCTGTCGATCAAGCCGAATACGGCGCACGCGTCCGACTCGGCGCGGGCGGCCAGAGGATCGACGCCGTCGGCCGGGTTGTACGTGGAGACCGCGGCCAGCAGCGCGCCCAGCTCGCGATTGCGACGGGCCGCCTCGGCGGCGATGCGGTTGTGGCTCTCGGCCAGACGGGCAAGCTCGTCGTCGCCGGAGACTCTCATCGGCGGACTCGGCTCGCCGGCCGCGACCCGCTCCACGGCGGAGGCGATGCGACGCAGGGGTGTCATCAGGCTCGAGGCCGCCAGGGCGGCAACGAAGAGGCCGAAGAACGCGGCGATGACGACGGCGCCGATCAGGAGCGTGCCCACAACGGCCGGATCGGAGTAGAGGCCCGCGGCCATCACTACGCCGCCGAAGATCGCCACCGGCAGGGTCGAGGCCACGATCGCCCCGAGGGTGAGCAGAACCCGGAACGACGGCCCGCCGCCATCCTCCGTCGCCGGTCCGGGGCTGCGCTTCGGCTCAGACATCGGAGCCACTGGCAACGAGCCGGTAGCCCAGGCCGCGGACCGTCTGCAGATGAACGGGCCTGTCGGGATCTACCTCGATCTTCTGGCGGAGCCGGCGCATCGAGACCCACACGTACGATGGCTCGGCCTCTTCGGTGTCGGCCCAGCCACGTGACAGCAGCATCTCGGTGGAGACGGTCTCGCCGAGATTGGCCGCGAGGACCTGGAGGAGACGCGCTTCGGTGGGTGTCAGCTTGACCTCCTTGCCCGCGACCGTGGCGCCGCGACGGTGCAGGTCCAGGGTCAGGTTGGGCCCCAGCGGCAGCGACTGGCGGGGGATCCGGTCACCCAACCTGAGCAGAACCCGGTTGATTCGGGCCCGCAGTTCGGGGTAATGGTAGGGCTTGGTGACGTAGTCCTCGGCCACCTCGTCGAGGAGGCGGGCCTTGCTGTCGGCGCTGTCGACGGCCGACAGGACGATGATGGGCAGGTCGGCGCTGGCCTTGACCTGGCGGGCCAGCGCCAGGCCGTCTATCCGGGGCATCATCAGGTCGAGCAGGATCAGGTCGGGCCAGCCGCCTTCGAGCCGCCGCATCGCCTCCTGGCCGTCTCGGGCGGTGGCGACCTCGTAGCCGTCCTCGCTGAGTTGCTCGGCCAGCACTACAAGCAAGCCCGCATCGTCGTCGACCAGAAGGATCCGTCGCGGCCGGTGCTCGATCATCTGCGCTCGCCTCCCCCGATGACCCGCCTGCCGGGCCTGTCGCCGAGTATAGGTGCGCCGGCCACTCTTTAGACTTCGGAACCCTACTGCGCGTCCCGCTTGAAGTAGCGGCACCTCATCGCCACGGGGCAGTGCTCGCAGTCGGGCCGCTGGGCGTGGCAGGTCCGGCGGCCATGGCTGATCAGCGACACATGGGCCTCGTACATCTGCTCCGGGCGCAGCATGGCCAGGAAGTAGTCATGGGCCTGATCGGCGTCGGCATCGGGCGGTATCAGGCCGATGCGGCTGCTGACCCGGTGGACGTGGCGATCGACCGGCATCAGCGGCGTGCCGAAGCTGAACAGCAGCACTACCGAGGCGGTCTTCTTGCCGATCCCCGGGATGGCGGCCAGCCAGTCGCGCGCTTCCAGAGGCGGCTTGCCGCGCAGGAACTCGAGCGAGTAACCGTCCCCGCCGGCGCGCACGGCGGCCAGGGCGGCCTGGATCCGGGGTGCCTTCTGATTGGCCAATCCGCCCGGTCTGATGACGTCAGTCAGCTCGGGGATCGGGGCCGACTCCACGGCCGGCCAGTCGGGCGGTGGCAGCTCCGGCAGCCCGACGCCGCCCCAGCCGGGGAAATAGCGCGGCTCGAGCGAAGCGCCTTCGGATCGCGGCGCCGACGGATACCGGTCGCGCAGAGCCCCGAAGGCCACCTCGGCGTTCACGTCGGCGCTGTTGGCCGTCAGGATCGTCAGGATCAGCTCGCTGGTGGGGTCGAGGCGGGGCTGCCAGACGGGCCGGCCGCTGGTCTCGGCCAGGCGATCGAGGACGAACTGGACCAGGCCGGGACGCTTCCGCTCCAGCTGGGTCGCCCACCTCCGGGCCACGACCTCGGGAGAGGGCTTGGTCCGGCGCCGTTTCGCCGGCGCGGCCCTCTTGGGCGCGGCCTTCGCCGCCGCGGCCTTGGGCCTCGCGGTGGCGGCTTTCGTGGGCGCGGCCTTGGACCTCGCGCCGTCCGGGCGGGCCGGGCTCACGCGACCGGCTCCCGGGCGTCGCGCTCGAGGCGCCGCCGATCCACTCCGGCGCCGACCTCGATCAGGCTCGCCAGCCGCTCGCCCGCCGCGACGACGATCGACCCGGCCTGGCCCATGGCCTCCTCGAGGGCCATCGGCCGGTCGAGGACGGGCACGGCCGCCGCGCCGACCTCTGCCAGAGTAGCCTGGCCTTCGGGGGTCACAGATCCGCCCAGGGCGACGCAGGGCACGCCCGCGGCGGAGGCTCGCCTGGCCACTCCGAGGGCGGTCTTGCCGTAGGCGGTCTGGGCGTCGATCCGGCCCTCGCCGGTGATCACCAGATCGGCCGAAGCCAGTCGATCGTCGAAGCCGGTCTCGGCCATGACCACGTCGATGCCGGGCACGAGCTCGAACGACCGCATCCTCGAGGCCAGACACAGCAGGCCGAAGCTCGTTCCGCCGGCCGCCCCCGCGCCCGGGATGTCGCGGGCCCGAACGCCGGAGGCCCTCTCGAGAAGATCGGCGAAATGCGTCAGCCAGGCCTCGAGCGCGGCCACGTCCTCCGGCCAGGCCCCCTTCTGCGGCCCATAGGTCGCGGCCGCGCCGTCCGCGCCGAGGAGCGGGTTGGTGACGTCGCAGGCTACCCGCAGCTGGAGCTCGCGGAGTCGGACGTCGACGGCGGCCAGGTCCATCGCGGCGAGATGGGGGATCGGCCCGGGCATACCGCCTCGGGCGTCGCTCCTGTACCAGGCCCCCAGGGCGTGCAGGAGGCCCGCGCCGCCGTCGGTGGTAGCGCTGCCGCCTACCCCGAGGAGGATGTGGCGAACCCCCGCGTTCAGGACCGCCTCGATGACCTCGCCGGTGCCCTCGGTGGTGGCCGCCAGCGGCGTCCGGGGCTCACCGCCGGGCAGTCGCGATAGTCCGGATGCTTCGGCCAGC
>Ga0335076_10005214_pt1 | contig 13154 bp, 9 predicted proteins | sample Lox_Sample_25_FD_206717 | JGI IMG/M metagenome (GOLD analysis project Ga0335076, IMG submission 206717) | Soil microbial communities from Loxahatchee National Wildlife Refuge, Florida, United States - Lox_Sample_2.5 | ecosystem: Environmental > Terrestrial > Soil > Wetlands | place: USA: Florida...
CCACGCGCCGCGCTCCGCGTAGCCAATCACGCGCCCACGGGCCGCACCGCGACGGGCGGTTCCTCGTCGCGTCCACCAAAGGGATCGAGTTCGCCTTCCCACTTGGCGACGGCGGTGGTCGCGAGGCTGTTGCCGATGACGTTTGTCGCCGAGCGGCCCATGTCGAGAAATTGATCGACGCCCATGATCAAGAGCAAACCGGCCTCGGGTATGTTGAACGTCGCGAGGGTGGCCGCGATCACCACCAGTGAGGCGCGGGGAACGCCGGCCATGCCTTTGCTGGTTACCATGAGGATCAGCAGCATCGTCACCTGTTGCCCGAGCGAGAGCTCGATACCGTAGGCCTGCGCGATGAACAGCACGGCGAACGTGCAGTACATCATCGAACCGTCGAGGTTGAACGAATATCCCAGCGGCAGCACGAAGCTCGTGATTTTGCTATTCACGCCGAACCTCGAGAGCTGCTCCATGGTTTTGGGGTAGGCCGCCTCGCTCGAAGCCGTGCTGAAGGCAAGTGCCAATGGCTCCTTGATGAGGCCGAGCAACCGGAGCACCGAGCGCCCGAGGAACACGAATCCAACGAGGGAGAGGAGGCCCCACAGGACCAGCAGACTCAAGTAGAAGCCGGCCATGAACTTCCCATACGTGAGCAAGATGCCGAGGCCCTGTGTGGTGATGATCGACGCCATCGCCGCGAACACCGCGATCGGCGCGAACGCCATCACCGCGGCCGTGATCTTGAGCATGATTCGCGCGAGATCGTCGATTGCGGCGACCATCGTCTTCGCGCGTTCGCCGAGGGACGCGGCAGCCAACCCGAAGAAAATCGAGAACACCACGATCTGCAGGATTTCGTTATTGGCCATTGCCTCGGCGATGCTCCTGGGCACGAGGTGTGCCACGAATTCCTTGAGAGTGATGCCGCCCGCCTGGAGGTGCGTGGCGGCATGCGTGTCCGGAAGCGGGAGATTCAGCCCCACGCCAGGTTGAAGCAGATTGACCATCGCGATTCCGAGCAGCAGTGACGCCAGGGACGCGCACAGGAACCAGGTAATGGCCTTCAGCCCGACACGGCCAACCGAGCTGGTGTCGCCCAGGTGAGCGATACCGACCACCAGCGTGGAGAACACCAGCGGCCCGATGATCATCTTGATGAGGCGCAGAAAGATGTCGGTCAGCAGCGAAACGTAACCGGCTACGGCAGTCGCCGTGGCTGCGTCCGGAAGAAGCTGATTGCACATGTAGCCGACGACGATGCCTGCGAGCATCGCGATGAAGATCCACGTCGTGAGCTTCGGTGATGGCATCAAGATCTCCAAGTAAAGCGGCGTCCGCTTGGAACGGCGCCGGGGCGCTGCGTGACAGGAAATCGGCGCACAACCTAACAGGGGTAGAAGCTGCGGCAGCTCATTTTCCGGTGCCAGACAGATTACTCTAGGTCGCGCGGCTCGGCACGCCGCTCGACAACTGATATCGCTTCGTGCACGATGGCTCCTAGAGCGGCAAGTCGAAGTCGACCGGGATCGGAGCGGGAACGGCGCAGGGTGCGGCCAGCGGCCGCGATCGGGGAGGAACGTCCATGCATGCGCCAGCTGATGCTTTCGCCCAGGACCCGGACCTCGTAGTTCGAGTCGGCGAGATCCGGGATCTGTTCACGGCTCCCGACACGGATCCTCTGGCCCAGAACGAGGGGGAAGTCATGGGCGAACCCGCTCTGTTACGCGTCGCGAGAAAGTTGATGGCGGCAGGCAAGATGAGCGGCGCGCGCAAACTCGTGGTTCTACTGCCGGAAGACAGAATCGAGCCTGGCCTTGCAGAGCGCGCTCGCAAAGCACTCGTGCGCTATTGCACCCTCAAGCTCGAGGACAACGATGCGCAGCTGCGCCTGATGCGGCGTGAGGCCGGTCGGCTTCTGCTGCGAGGAATGCTGATCCTGCTGGTTTGCGTGGGTGTGTCATCGGTGTTTCGGAGCGGGACCATCGCTTTCCTGCCGCCGCTCATCAACAACGCGCTCGGCGAGGGATTCAACGTCATCGGCTGGGTGATGCTGTGGCGGCCGGTGGAAACTTACTTCTTCAACCCGCTCCCGATTCGTACCTCGAGCGCGGTACACCGGTTTTTGAAGTCAGTGCAGATCGATATTCGTCCGCAGATGCGCGAGGTGGCGCCTGTTCTCTGATAGGCCCATCGACATGTGACAACGATTCGTTGGCCACAGGGCTCACCCGATAGCGTGCGTTACCGCACCTGTCTGGTCTCCTGGATGTTATAAGCTAAAAGGATGACCAACGAAGTTCAGCCAGGGCAGATTCTCATTGCTACTCTGCGCGGGTATTCCTCCTCGGGCAGGAGGGGCAAGGATTTCTCTCCCTTACTTTTTCTGGAAGGGGTGGCGCCAACAGCCGGGGTGGCCATGGCCCCTCGGAGTATCCTGACTCGGCCAGAAGCCTATGCGCAAAAAAGTACGAATATGACCAGATCGCTGCTTCCTTCTGTGGCTGTCGCAATCGCCTGCGCTGCGGCGCTGGCCGCCGGTTGCTCCAAGGAGACGCCCCCGTCGCAGCGCCCCGCGCCGACCGTGAGCGTGATCACTGTGGAACCGCAGACGATTCCATACACCTTGAGCTTCGTCGCGCAGACCGAAAGCTCGCAGCAGGTCAACATCGTGGCGCGGGTCTCGGGCTACCTCGACAGGATCGCCTATCACGAAGGCGATCTCGTGAAAGAAGGCCAGCTGCTGTTCCAGCTCGACCCCAAACCGTTCCAGACGCAGCTCCAGGCAGCAATGGGTGAACTGCAGTCTCAGCAGGCCCGCTACACCAACGCGATGGCGAATCTGGATCGCGTGAAGCCGCTGGCAAAGGAGAACGCCTTGTCCCAGGCGGACCTGGATCGGGCGCAGGCCGAGTTCGACGCTTCGAAAGCGGCGGTGTTCACGGCACAGGCGAAAGTCGACGATGCCAAGCTCAATTTGGGCTATACCACGATCCGTTCACCGGTGACCGGACTCGCCAGCCGCTCGCTCCAGCGCCAGGGCGCGTACGTCAATGCGATGGCCGACAGCGCGAATCTGACCTATGTCGCGGCGATCGACCCCATCTGGGTCAATTTCAGCGTGTCGCAGAATCAGACCGCGAAGCTGCGGGAGGATACGCAGAAGGGCCGCATCGTCTTGCCGAAGGACCGAGGCTACGACGTCGACCTGGTGCTGTCCGACGGTGCAGTCTATCCGTACGGGGGGAAAATCAATTTCGCCGACCCGTCGTTCAGTCAGGATACCGGCTCTTTCCTCGTGCGGGCCGTGCTGCCGAATCCAAAGCGGGAGCTGCAGCCGGGGATGTTCGTGACGGCAAACGTGAAGGGTGCGCAGCGCCCGAATGCGGTGGTGGTGCCGCAACTCGCCGTGCAGCAGGGCTCCAACGGACACCTCGTGTATGTGGTCAATCAGGCGGGAGTTGCCGAAGTTCGCCCGGTGATCGTAGGCGACTACTACGGTGCGAAGGATATCGTCATCGTCGATGGTTTGAACAAGGGCGACCGCGTGGTCGTCGAAGGTGCGCTCAAGGTGATCCCCGGCCAGCCGGTGAAGATCGTCGCACCTGGCGAGGCCGGAGCGGTCAAGGCAGGCGATGCGGCGGGGAAAGCCCCCGAGAAGCCCGCAGAGAAGCCGGTGGAAAAAGTACCCGAAAAAATACCCGCGGAAAAAGTACCAGAAAAAATAACAGCGCCCACGAAGAACTAAGCGTCCGCGCATGTTCACTCATCTGTTCATCGACCGTCCGATCCTCTCGACGGTCATCTCGCTTCTGATTGTGCTCGCGGGGGCGGTGTCGATGTTCGCTTCGCCCATCGAGCAGTATCCGGACATGGCGCCGCCGCAGGTTACGATCTCTGCGATCTACCCAGGTGCTACTGCCGAGGTGATCGCGAACAACGTAGCGGCGCCGATCGAGACTCAGCTGAACGGCATCGACAATCTCCTTTACTTCTACTCGACCAGTTCCTCGAGTGGAAACACGCAGATCGTCGTCGTGTTCAAGCCGGGCAGCAATCCGGACATCAACCAGGTCAACGTGCAGAACAAGCTGAGCCAGGCGACACCTCAGCTGCCGTCGGTGGTGGTGCAGCAGGGACTGGTGGTCGACAAGAAGTCGCCGAGCATCATGATGGTGCTGTCGGTCTATTCGCCCGACGACCGCTACGACACGACGTATATCGACAACTACACCAACCTGTACGTGCTCGATGAACTGAAGCGCATCCCGGGCGCGAATCGTTCTTCGGTGTTCGGTTCGCCCGATATCGCGATGCGGGTGTGGCTGCGGCCCGACCGGATGGCCCAGTTGGGGATCACCGTGCAGGAGATTGCGAGCGCGATCCAGAGCCAGAACCAGGCGTTCGGCGTTGGCCAGATCGGAGCCCCTCCGATGCCTGCCGGCGTCGAGCAGCAATTCGTCGTCACGGCCCAGGGCCTGCTGACCAAGCCCGAGGAGTTCGAGAACATCATCGTCCGTACCGACAAGGAAGGTGTCGCGATCGTGCGCATCAGGGACATCGGGCGCGTCGAGCTCGCCAAGCGCGATTACTCGATGCCGAGCCGGTTGAACGGCAAGATCGCCACGACCATCGGCGTGTATCAGCAGCCGGGAGCGAACGCGGTCGAGACCGCAAAGGCGGTGCGCAAGAAGATGGAGGAACTGAAAGCAAAGTTCCCGACCGGGCTCGACTACAAGATCGTGCTGGATACCAGCGAGTTCACTCTCTACTCGATCGAGAAGGTGGTGCACACTTTCTTCGAGGCGGTCGTGCTGGTCGTGCTGGTCGTGTTCGTCTTCCTGCAATCGTTGCGAGCCACGGTTATCCCGATTCTCGCGGTGCCGGTATCGATCGTCGGCACTTTCGCCGGCATGCACCTGCTTGGCTTCTCGATCAACATGCTGACGATGTTCGGCATGACGCTGGCGATCGGATTGGTGGTGGACGACGCCATCGTGGTGGTCGAAAACGTCGAGACGAACATCACCCAGCACAAGCTTTCCCCGCTGGAAGCGGCGAAGCGGGCGATGACGGAGATCGCCGGGGCCCTTATTTCGATCGTGCTGGTGCTGCTGGCGGTGTTCCTGCCAGTCGCCTTTCTGGGCGGAGTGACCGGCACGCTGTACAAGCAATTCGCCATCACCATCGCGATCTCGATGGTGGTCTCCGGGATCATGGCGCTGACGCTATCGCCTGCGCTCGCCGCCATCATCATCAAAGCCCATCATGGCGAGAAGAACTTTTTGTTCCGGGCCTTCGAAAGCGGCTTCGACCGTGTACAGCGTGCCTATGTCAGCGGCGCCAAGGCCACTCTTCGCATCTGGCCGATCGCGCTCATCGCCTTCGTCGGGGTGCTGGCTGGGATTGTCGTGATGTTCCGAATCGTGCCGGGCGGCTTTGTGCCGGACGAGGATCAGGGTTACTTCTTCGTCCTGGCGCAGGTGCAGGATTCCGCGAGCATGCAGGTGACCAGCCGGTTCACCGCGGAATTGGAGAAACTCATCCTCAAGGACCCCGCGGTACAAGACGTCGGCACGGTGAACGGCTACAGCTTCGTCGACGGCCAGAACAACAACAGCGCCGCGGTCATGTTCGCTCTGCTCAAACCGTTTCACGAGCGCAAGGATCCCTCATTGCTGTCGTTCGACACGCTCAAGCGGCTGAACGCTCAATTCTTCACTCGGCAGGACGGGGCAGCATTCGCGGTCAATCCTCCGTCGATTCCAGGGCTCGGCACCACGGGTGGGTTCGAGTTCTATGTCCAGAATCGCGGCTCCGGCGATCCGCGTGCCACCGACGCGGCGGTCAAGGCGTTCATTGCCAAAGCACGGCAGCGGCCCGAGCTGCTGGGCGTCAACACGACTTTCCGCGCCTCCAGCCAGCAGTTGTTCGTGGATCTCGACCGCAACAAAGCAGAAGTGCTGGGCGTGAAAGTGGGCGATGCGTTCCAGGCGATGCAGACGCTGTTCGGCTCCCAAGTAGCCGGCCAGTTCTCCCTGTTCAGCCGCGTCTGGTTCGTCATCGTCCAGGCCGATGCCCAATACCGCGCCAAACCGGAGGATTTTCAGAACGTCTATGTGCGCTCGGCCAGCGGCGCCAACGTCCCGCTCTCATCACTGATCACCACGCGTTACGTCACCTCGCCTAAGCTCGTGACGCGGTTCAACGGTTTTCCGGCGGTCAAGCTCACCGGGAATCCGGCACCGGGCTACAGCTCGGGCCAGGCGCTCCAGGCGATGGAAGCGGTCGCTGGCGAAACGCTGCCCGGCGACTTCGCCTACTCCTGGGCCGGGCAGGCGTTGCAGGAGAAGGAATCGGGTAGCACGTCGTCGTCCGCCTTCATCTTCGGTTTGATCGTAGTGTTCCTGCTGCTCGCCGCGCAGTTCGAGAAGTGGACGCTGCCGATCGCCGTGGTGCTGACCGTGCCGTTCGCAATTCTCGGAGCGTTGCTGTTGACTTGGGCGCTCGGCTTGCAGAACGACGTCTATTTCCAGGTCGGTCTGGTCACGCTCGTGGGATTGTCGGCGAAGAACGCGATTCTCATCTGCGAGTTCGCAATCGAGCGCGTGCACCATGGCATGTCGCCACGTGACGCGGCAATCGAAGCAGCGGGATTGCGGCTGCGCGCCATCGTCATGACTTCCTTCGCATTCATTCTCGGTTGCGTGCCGCTCGCCATCGCCACCGGCCCGGGCGCGAACAGTCTGCGTGCCATCGGCACGGGTGTCATCGGCGGAATGCTCGCATCGACCTGCGTCGCCATTTTCTTCGTGCCGCTGTTCTTCTGGTTGCTCGAGAGCATGAGCGAGAGATTCGCCCGCAAGAAGGTTGCGGCGGGTGGCGTTGCGACCGATGCCGCGCACGCCAAACGGGAGGGAGACTGACGTGCGCCGATCCGCCATCGTCGCCGGGCTTGCCGGCGGGTTGCTGGCCGGCTGCATGGTCGGTCCCAACTACGTCAAGCCGAAAGTTGAAGCGCCTGAGACCTATGCCTATGAACCCAAGCAGACGGCGCAGACCGCGAACACGGAATGGTGGAAACAATTCGGAGATCCCGTCCTCGATGGTTTGATCGCGGACGCGCTGATCCACAACTACAACGTCAAGATCGCTGCTGCCAACGTCGAGCAGGCCGCGGGGGTCCTCACCCAGACTCGCGCGCCGCTCTATCCGCAGGTCAACTACCAGGGCGACGCTGCTCGCCAGCGCCTGTCGCAGAACACCGCGATCCCAGCAAGCAGCCCCAACCCTGCAAACAACTATCAGGTGTTGGCCGGGGCAAGTTGGGAAATCGATCTATGGGGCCGGGTGCGACGGCTGACGGAAGCGGCCCAGGCAAACCTCCTCGCAACCGAGGAGGCCCGTCGCGGGGTGATCCTGAGTCTCGTGGCCTCGGTGGGCAGCGGCTACCTGACTCTGCGCGGGCTCGATGAGCAGCTCGCCATCTCCAAGGACACCCTCGAAACCTATGCGAAGTCGCTGAAGCTGTTCGAGCTCAAGTTCCAGCACGGACAGATCTCGCAGATGAACGTTGAGCAGGTCAAAGTCCAGTACCAGACCGCCGCGGCCCAGATCCCGATCATCCGCCAGCAGATCGTCCAAACCGAGAATGCGCTTTCCATACTGCTCGGACGCAATCCTGGTTCTATTCCGCGCGGTAAGAATCTGCTGGAGCTCACGCTGCCTGACGTGCCCGCCGGACTGCCCTCCGAGTTGCTCGAGCGCCGTCCGGACCTGTTGCAGTCCGAGCAGCTGCTCATCGCTGCCAACGCTCAGATCGGCGCAGCCAAGGCGCAGTACTACCCGACGATCTCGCTCACTGCCGCGTTCGGTGTGGCGAGCTCCCAGCTCGACAGTCTGTTCAAAGGTCCGGCGCAGGTGTGGAACTACGGCGGCAGCATCATCGGGCCCATCTTTACGGGCGGCGCCATCTCCGGCCAGGTCGCGCAAGCCACTGCGGGGCAAAAGGCCGCGCTGCTGTCCTATCAGCTTGCGATTCAGAGCGCCTTCGCCGATGTGGAAAATGCGCTGGTGACGCGCCAGGAGCTGAGCGAGCAGATCGTCGCGCAGGAGGCGCTGGTACGGGCACTCAAGGAATACTCCCGGCTCGCCTACCTGCAGTACAACGGCGGTTACGCTCCGTACACCGACGTGTTGCAGGCCGAGCAGCAGCTGTTCCCCGCCGAGCTGAACTTGGCCGCAGCGCGCACAGCGCTGCTCGCTTCGGTGGTGCGCATCTACCAGGCCACCGGCGGGGGCTGGGTCGACATCGCTCAGAAGACGGCGGACGCGCCGCCGAAGTCGGCCGATGCTGGCGCCAGCGCTGCCGAGGGGTCAAGTGGCGTCAGCGACCGTGTCGAAGTCGTGATGGAAGGCGACACGTCGGTAGTCAATGTCTACCGCGGACAGGGCAGCGGCGGCGCGGAGTTGCGCGCGCCAAAAAGCGGCTGGCCGCCACGGGTGGTCGTGCGGCTGCGTGGGTTTGCGTCCCTGGAGAGCTTCACTGCCGAGTCGACGAGCGGCAAGCTGACTTGCGCTACGCCGAAGGGTGAGAGCGGCAAGACCGAACCCGTTTGCCAGCTCGGGAACACCCGCGTCGAGGCGATCAGCAGGCGGCCCGAGTACCTAGAAGTGGTGCTGCCGGCAAGCCTGCTCAAAAGCGACACCGGACCGGTAGAGGTTCGCTGGACGGAACGCGCCTGAAGCAGGCCGGCGGCGCGTTGCCATTACCAATGGACTCCCTCTTGCTCATCGATCAGCGAGACGATCGAGCGATGGCCAGCGGGTCTCCTCCCTCGACTCTCGAACAGGTTTGCGATAACCCTTCCGCGACGCGGTTGTTCTGTCAAAGGCGCGGCCGCCGCCGTCATTTGCCCTGTGGCCTCATGGAAATGGGGGAACCGTCGGCTCGGTTCCACCGATCTCCACGGCGGGCAGATGAGTCCTTACCCGCCCCTCGATCTCCTCGACTCGATCGCGAGGCACGTCCGCTATCACCAGAAGCGCACCTTTCTCGATCTCATCTGCAAACTGCCGGAGCCGCGTGTTGCCGACGTTCATTCCGACCATGCCGCCTAGCCACGCCCCGACCCCTGCCCCCGCCAGCGAGGCTGCGAGCAGCACACCTCCTGCAATCACCAACGGCGCTGCCGGCAACGCCAGGGCCACCAGGCCGGCGAGCATCCCTGTCGCGCCTCCCAGAGCGAGGCCGCGCTGCACCGCCGGTATGAAGTCGCTCCTCTGCAGCAGGCTTGCCTCAGGCAGATCTTCGAGCGGCGTGCCACGCTTCGCGAGCACGTGGAGATGGCGCTCCTCTATGCGCGCCAACAGCAACTCGTCGACGATTCGCTTGGCCATCGAAACGTCCGGAACGACGAAATAGATTCTCCGCATGGTAGTTTCCCAGTGGTCGCGCAAGATGGAAGACCGGCGGGCCATGCATTGAAATCAGCCTGACCCTTGGTTTGAACAGAATTTGCGCGCCGCGACTGCGCCAAATCGCCAAGCTCAATCCTCAAGCAGGCTGCGCAGCATCCAGGCAGTTTTCTCGTGCACTTCCAAGCGCTGGGTAAGCAGATCGGCCGTCGGCTGGTCGTTCGCCGCATCCACCAAAGGAAACAGCTCGCGTGCGGTGCGCGCGGTAGCTTCCTGAGCGGCGACGAGATGACGGATCATGTCCGTCGCCTTGGGCACGCCCGCGACCTCCTTGATCGAGGCAAGCTTGACGAACTCCTTATAAGTCCCGGGCGCCGGATGGCCGAGCGCGCGGATGCGTTCTGCGATCATGTCCAGCGCATTCCACTGTTCGCTGTATTGGTCCATGAACATCTGATGCAGGCTGTTGAACTGCGGACCGGTGACGTTCCAGTGGAAGTTGTGCGTCATCAGGTAGAGCGTGTAGCTGTCGGCGAGGAGCGCAGAAAGGCCCCGCGCGATCTTCTCGCGCTCGCCGACGCTGATGCCGATGTCGATCGATGAGGTTTTGGCCTTCTTAACGTTCATGGTCGATTCTCCTTGAAAAAAGGGCGATCAGCGCAGAGTGGCTCTGCCTAGCGTATCTCGCTCAGCGCGAGGCCAAGCGCCCTGGCGACGCCCGCCCCATAGGCCGGATCGGCCTTCGTACAGTTGGCGATGTGACGCAGCTGGATCTCCTTCGGCGCCTCGCCGATCGAACGCGCCGTATTTTCGAACAAGACCTGCTGCTGCGCTGGACTCATCAGCCGGAACAACGCACCGGGCTGCGAGAAGTAATCCGTATCTTCGCGGTGATTCCAATGGTCCGCGGCACCCTGCAAGCTGAGCGGCGGCTCGCGGAAGTCCGGCTGCTCGGCCCATTCGCCCTTGTCGTTCGGCTCGTAGCCGAGCGTGCTGCCGTAATTGCCGTCGACCCGCATCGCGCCGTCGCGATGGTAGCTGTGGACCGGGCACCGTGCCGCATTGACCGGGATGAGATGGTGATTCACGCCCAGGCGGTAACGCTGCGCATCGCCGTAGGAAAACAGGCGGCCCTGCAACATCTTGTCCGGCGAGAAGCCGATGCCGGGCGGCACGTTGGCCGGATTGAAGGCGGACTGCTCGACCTCGGCAAAGAAGTTCTCCGGATTGCGGTTCAGTTCCATTACGCCCACATCGATCAACGGATAGTCCTTGTGCGGCCAGATCTTGGTGAGATCGAATGGGTGATAGGGGACCTTCGCGGCGTCGGCCTCGGGCATGATTTGCACCTTCAGCGTCCACTTCGGGAACTCACCCTTTTCGATGCTCCCATAGAGATCGCGCTGGTGACTCTCGCGGTCCTTGCCGATGATTGCCTCCGCTTCGGCGTCGGTCAGGTTCCTGATGCCCTGTTGCGACTTGAGATGGAACTTCACCCAGCACCGCTCGTTTCTGGCGTTGATGAAGCTGAAGGTGTGACTGCCGAAACCGTGCATGTGGCGGTAGGAAGCGGGAATGCCGCGGTCGCTCATGACGATCGTGATCTGATGCAATGCTTCGGGGAGCGAAGTCCAGAAGTCCCAGTTGTTCTTCGCGCTGCGCAGATTGGTGCGCGGGTCGCGCTTCACGGCATGGTTCAGGTCGGGGAATTTGAGCGGATCGCGCAGGAAGAACACCGGCGTGTTGTTGCCGACCAGATCCCAATTTCCTTCATCGGTGTAAAACTTGATGGCGAAACCCCGGATGTCGCGCTCGGCGTCGGCCGCACCGCGCTCGCCGGCGACGGTGGTGAAACGGGCGAACAGGTCGGTCTTCTTGCCTACTTGAGCGAATATTTTCGCGCGGGTGTACTTGGTGATGTCGTGCGTGACGGTGAAGGTGCCATAGGCGCCCGAGCCTTTGGCGTGCATGCGCCGCTCGGGGATCACCTCACGGTCGAAGTGGGCGAGCTTCTCCAGGAACCAGACATCCTGCAGCAACTGGGGGCCGCGCGGGCCCGCGGTCATTACATTCTGGTTATCGGCGACGGGGCACCCGGCGTTGGTCGTAAGCTTCTTGCTCATCTGTGTACTCCTTTTCAGGTCGTGAAGGTTCGCGGGTCAGCCGAATTGAGAATGAGGGAGAAAAGCCCGGCCACGACACTCGGCACGAGTCGACGTTGGGGAAGCGCTGCGCCTTTGGTTTTCAGACATTGCATTGGCAATTCGAGTCTTTCATGACGATCAGCGCGCGGGGGTTACCGTGACAACGCAATTGTGGACGAGCCTCCGTACATCAGCCAATGAACAAATTTCTTAGGTTTGATCGAAAAAAACGATGATCCACCATGGCGACGAGGGCCGCTTTGATCTCCCTCACACTACTGCACTATGGCTGTCGTTCCGGGTGCACGATCGCGTGCGATGCATAGCGTGCGCTTTGGCGACTTGATTGAATGATGAGTCTTTGTCTCGCGATGGACGCTGAGAACGCTTCTCAGTATCCTATTTCCCTGCCCGAATGCTTATTGGAGCCCGGCGTATGCGTCGCTTTCATGTCTTCGCCCTCGCGTTGTGTGTGCTCGCAGGCTGCGCCAAGGTCGCTCAAGAGGCAGGCATCACCGAGCACGAAATGCCGGTCTCCGGTAAGGGCCAGGTGCTGCGCGGGACGGACGTGCGCGCCTCCGGATTCCTGAGAGACTATTCGCAGCTGGCGCCGGTGCAGGGAGTCAAGGGCGAGTGGGAGTACGTCAGGAAAGGAGTGGACTGGCGTCCCTATACCAAGATCATGATGCGGCCCATGGAAGTCTGGGTCAACACCGGTGCGGACTATCCGGCGATACAACTCGACCTCTACAAGAAGATCGAGGAAACCGTTCGCAACACCGTGAGTGAAGAGTTCGGGGCCGGCGGATATCAGATCGTCAGCAAGCCAGGGCCGGGTGTGCTGGTCTTTCACTACGCGCTGACTGGTGTCACGCCGGTGCGGCAGGGTTTGCTTCCGAGCGATGCGCTACCGGTAAAGGCGGCGATCACGGCGGTGCGTTACGCCACCGGCACCGAGGCCTATTATGTGGCGCTCTCCGGAGAAATAGAGGTGCTCGACGGCGCGAGCGGTGAGCGCGTCTTTGCAGCGGTGGGTGCGCGACGCAGCTTTGCCACCCAGCTCAAGAGCAGCGAGATCACCTGGGACGAGCTGCAGGACAGCGTCACGTATTTCGCGAAACAATGGCGCACGCGTCTCGATCGCGGGCGCGGGGTCACCGCAGGTTAGGGGGAACCTGTCTCATGACGTCTTACAACGCTCCTTCGCGAGAATCGCGGATGGAGGAGGCCTTGCGTCGTGCAGCGCTGCGCGGGTTTTTTTTCCTGCTCCTTCCGTCTACGCTCGTTGCCTGCGGCAAAGCGCCGCAGGGTCCTCCGCCGAGAGGCCCCAGCAGCGTCACCGTCATGACCATTGCGCCGCACGAGGTGCCGGTGTCATACGAGTTCGTCGCACAGACGCAGAGCCCGCGTGCGGTCAACATCCAGGCGCGCGTGAGCGGTTTTCTCGACCGGCGCGTCTATACGGAGGGCGCGGTAGTGAAGGCAGGCGAGGTGCTGTTCCTGATGGACAAGAAGCCGTTTCAGGCTCAGCTCGATCAGGCCAAGGCAGCACTGCAGCAGCAGCAGGCGGCAATGGAGAATGCGAAAGCGAATCTGGAC
>Ga0335076_10005216_pt1 | contig 13152 bp, 15 predicted proteins | sample Lox_Sample_25_FD_206717 | JGI IMG/M metagenome (GOLD analysis project Ga0335076, IMG submission 206717) | Soil microbial communities from Loxahatchee National Wildlife Refuge, Florida, United States - Lox_Sample_2.5 | ecosystem: Environmental > Terrestrial > Soil > Wetlands | place: USA...
GGATTTTCCGCTCGCGGTTGGCCGCTGGAGGTCAAGGGCGACCTGGTCACCGCCTCCTTCGCGGCACCGACCGCGCCACCTCCGCCGTGGTATCTCCATGCGTTCAAGCCACGCACAGCTCTTGGAGTCGCCACTTCAGCCCTCGGCGGTGCCACGCGCTGGCGCTTCGCCTAGTTCAGGGGTCATTCCGGAACGCTGGCCCAGCCGATGTTGCTACCGCCTGTGCGCAGCGGCTCGTCTCCAAATCAATCGGACGAGCATCGCAAGCAGCAGCGCGCACAGAAGCCAGATGAGGATGTCGCCTGCAGTAGCGAGGTAGGGACCTAGGCCAAGGACGCCTAGGACAACGAGCACCCCCAGCACTGCGAGGAAGGTCGACTTGCGTTTCGGGAACACCCGCTCAATGTATGGCTTCGCCCGAGCGGTAGCCAGGGGTCATTCCGGAACACTGGCCCAACCCAGGGACTACCTCCGGCTTCCGGATTAGCGGCTAACTATCCAGGAGATTGCCCCGATCTTCCCGAGGCTGGTGCCGTTGCCGCTGGTCTCGCCAGCCATTGCTCCCGACACGCGGAGCTTCTTGCCCGCCGAGCCTTTGGGGATGCGCCAACTACAGACGGTCGTACTCCATTGCGTGCCGGCGAAGTGGGTCACGTTTCGCGGGGTGGCGCGGACGCCGCCGACCGTGGCCTGGCCACAAGTGGCTTTGAGTTGGGGACTCAAAGAGTCAAGCACGAGACCGGTGAACACATGGCCCACCTCGGGCTGCTGATTCGTCGGGATGAACCGGGCCGGCGCGGTGGTGATCGGGTCGCCCGAGGCCACCACGGAGAGCACGCCGGCAGCGACCAGGGCCGCAAGGCCGATAGCGGCTGCGTGATGACGCTTGATGCCCATAGCCAAATTATTGATCTGCCACGGGCACCGAGCAAGCAGGGGTGTGGCGTTAGCGCTCAGGGCTCATTTCGGAACACTTGCCCAGGCGAGCGCCTCAATCGCGTGGCGCCAATACGGGCTCGGCCGAGTGTGGCCGACGTGAGCGGGTTAGTCGGCGAAACTAACTCTGCGACGCCTCCTCTGCCGCCCATGCCGCACGCAACTCCTTGATGAGCTTGCGCTGGAGTTCGGCAACTCCGGGCTCGAGGTGACGGACACCGCCAGCTCTTTCCGCGAGAACGTGATGGCATCGATGACCGCGGCGATGCTAAGCCGATCGAGGTGGACGAGGCCGACTGGCGCCGGCCGCCTCGAAGGCCCGCGGGGCGACCGCCGACAACTCGAGACCGTGGAGTTCATGGGCGATCGCTTTGCCGCTAGCCCAGGAGATCTCGACGCTCCCGTGACGGGTGGTAGCGACCTGGACGCGACCGATACGTTCGGGCACAGCGTCCGGATCATCTTCGATCGGGACACCTTGCGCGCGTCCGCAGCCGCTCAGGGGGTCATTCCGGAGCACTGGCCCCAGGCGAATGTTGCCTCGCCGGCAAAACGTCCTTAGTCCTCCCGGACGAATCCAAGTTCGTTTCCGTCCGGGTCTTTCACGGTGAACTCGCGCGTGTCGTACGGAGTGTCGAAGAGCGGCTCGACTACCTCGGCGCGGCCGCGGAGCTTCTGCCACCAGGCATCCACGTTGCGGACGCTGAAGTTGTATCGGCCTGCGGCTGGCACAGGATCCATTTCCGCGATCGCAAACTGCGCCGAACCCGTCTCGAAGTGGGCCTAGGTCGGGGCCTCGGGAGGCCAGTGGCTGTGCGCAGGCAGTTCGAGAATCGACGCGTACCACGCAACTGCGCGACTGAAGTCGCTCACGTTGATCCTCACATGCTCCAACCGGGGCGAGTCCACGGACGCGACCCTACAACCGACCGATGCCACAGCCGGTTCGCATTGCGCCGCGTCTCAGGGGTCACGAGCCGCCGGTCAGGTCGCTTGGTTCAGGAACGCGCGGCGACGGGGATCAGACCCGTCGAGGCCGCCGACCCGCCTCGTCGCGCGTCGCCGGGCCGACGCGGCGGCCTAGCTAGCTCTTACAGCTCGAGATGAGGGTCGGCTTCGAGCCGTCGACCGGCACGCGCGTCAGCGCCCAGCACTTCTTCGACTTCGCGCTGAAGGGGTACGAGGCGATCAGGCTGTAGGCGAGGAGCTCGCTGGAGTCCGGCTTCCAGACGGCTGTCGGTGTGTACTTGAGCTGGAGGAGACTGCGCACCTTCCCCGTCGTGGCGTCGACGACGGCCAGCTTGCCGAACGTTCCCTTGCCGGTCTCGAAGGCGATGTAGCGGCCGTCGGGCGACCAGCCGAATACGTTCTCGACCCTGCGGGGGACGAGAGCCCGGCTCCTGCCGCCCCCGGCCGAGACCAGGCGCAGCGCGACCGACTTCCCCGCGGGCGCGACGTAGGCGATCTCTCCGCCCGTGGGCGACCACAACGGCCTCTGGCCAACCTTCACCAGCCGCCGGAGATGGCTGCCGTTCGTCTTCGCCGTCCAGATGCCGAATATCTTCCCGGAGTCGTTGGACGCGTCGCGCTCGAAGACGACCTTCGTGCCGTCGGGCGAGAGGCTCGGATTGACGTTGTCGAGCTTCTTCCCGCCGACCGTGCCGATCTGGCGACCCGTCGCGAGGTTGATGACCGTGACCGGCCCCGCGCAGCTCGAACAGCCCGGATAAGCGGCGCCGGCCGCGATTCGATCACCCGCCGCGTCCAGGGCGAAGAAGGGGGCGTTGATCGTCGCGGCGATCTTCTGCGGCTTCTGGCCGGGCGCGACGCGGAGGATGTCTCCGTCCCGCAAGAAGAGGAGCGCATTCGGCCGCAACCAGACGATCTGGTACGGCGGGTCCTGGCAATTCTCGCTGCAGACCGTGTAGCGGAGCGGCTTGGCGTTCGTCCCGTCGGCGTTCGCGGTGCAGAGCGCCTGCAGGATGTCGTTCGGGTTCCGATGGGGGTGCGACGGCGGCGGCCAGCGCTTGCCGTAGTAGGCGATCTGCTGTCCGTCGGGCGACCAGGTCGGTTGGCTCACCTGCCGGCACGGCGAGATGCTCGTAGGCGAGGCGCGGCTCGTCGCTGCGACGAACGCGAGAAGGACGACTGCCGCTGCGAGAACGCGACGGAACATGCTTCCCAGGGTAGGCCGCTCGTCTAATCGCGCAGTAACGGGAAGCTACGTTCGACCATCACGCGGCGGTTCCGCGTGGCGCAATCCCAAGGAGCACGTGGATCCCGATCAGAGCCCAATGCGTGCCGCCGACGTCCGGCGGCTGCCTTCGGAGCCATGCCAGAAGACGCTTGAACATGATCGAATGGCTCGTCTGCGCGATGCCCTCGGCCCCAAGGATGGCGTAGAGCCAGGGGTGAGCCTCCTGACGCGCGTTCGACCGTCGCGCTCGTTCGAGGCGGTCTGCTTGGGCGTCATCGGTGTGACCGTATTGCCGCGGAGCGAGTCTGACAGCGCAGGCCTGTCTCGCACGTGAGCACCTCGGCGGTACGCTGAATCGATGGACGAGGCGCCGCGCGACTTCGGGTTCAACACGCGCGCCGTGCACGCTGGGCAACGGCCGGATCCGTACACCGGCGCCAGCGCGACGCCGATCTACCAGACCGCGGGATTCGTGTTCGAGGACACCGAGTCGGCGTCGGCGTACTTCAACCTCCAGGAGTACGGCAACGTCTACAGCCGGATCATGAACCCGACCGTGGCCGCGTTCGAGGAGCGCCTCGCGAACCTCGAGGGCGGCGTCGGCGCTGTCGCGTTCGCGAGCGGGCTCGCCGCGCAGGCCGCCCTCTTCTTCGCGCTGCTCGAGCCGGGCGACCGGATCGCGGTCGCGAAGGCGTTGTACGGCGGCTCGACCGCCCAGCTCAACCATCTCGCGCGCAAGCTCCAGATCACCCTCGACTGGGTCGACATGGACGACCCCGACGGGTGGCGCCGCGCCGTCACGCCGGAGACGAAGGCCCTGTTCGCCGAGACGATCGCGAACCCGGGCGGCAACGTGCTCGACATCTCCCTGGCCGCGGCGGTCGCGCACGAGGTCGGAGCGCCGCTCGTCGTGGACAACACCTTCGCGACCCCGTATTTGTGCCGGCCGCTCGAGTTCGGCGCCGACCTCATCGTCCACTCCGCGACGAAGTTCCTCGCGGGCAACGGGACGACGATCGCGGGCGCCGTCGTCGACTCCGGCACCTTCGACTGGTCGAACGGCCGCTTCCCCTCCATCGCGGAGCCTTCGACGGCCTACCACGGCCTCAAGTTCCACGAGACCTTCGGCGTCTACGGGCTGCTGATGAAGCTGCGCTCGGAGACCCTGCGCGACTTCGGCGCCGTGCTCGCGCCGTTCAACGCCTTCCTGCTGTTGCTCGGCATGGAGTCGCTCGCGGTGCGCATGGACCGCCACGTCGCGAACGCGCTCGCGGTCGCCGAATGGCTGCGCGGCCGGGCGGGTGTCGGCGCGGTGCGGCATCCCGCGCTCGCCGACAGCCCGTACCGCCCGCTCGTCGAGCGCTATCTGCCGGGAGGGGCAGGCTCCGTCTTCTCCTTCGACCTCGAGAGCGGCCGCGAGGGCGGGCGCCGCTTCATCGAGGCGCTGTCGCTCTGGAGCCACCTCGCCAACGTCGGTGACACGAAGAGCCTCGTCATCCATCCCGCCTCGACGACGCACCGCCAGCTCTCGGATGAAGAGCTCGTCGCGTCCGGAGTCGCGCCCGGCACGGTGCGGCTGTCGGTCGGGCTGGAGGACGTGGACGATCTCGTCTGGGACCTCGAACGCGGGCTGCGGGCGGCTCGCGGCTCGGCCGTTACGGCGTGAACGAGTTCCAGGACCGCCGCACGATCCAGGAGATCGTGCTCAACGCCGGCACCGTCGCGATCGTCGGGCTCTCGGCGAGCGAGCTGCGCGCGAGCAACTTCGTCGGCTACTACCTGCAGCGACACGGCTATCGGGTGATCCCCGTGAACCCGAACGAGGAGCGCGTACTGGGGGAACAGGTCTACCCGAGCCTGCGCGAGGTGCCCCAGCACATCGACGTCGTCGACGTCTTCCGTGAACCTGCAGCGGTTCCCGACCTCGCTCGGGAGGCGGTCGAGGTCGGCGCGGGCGCGTTGTGGCTTCAGTTCGGCGTCATCAGCCCGGAGGGCATGGAGATCGCGCGCGACGGCGGCCTCGCCGTGGTCATGGACCGCTGCCTGAAGGTCGAGCACGCGCGACTGCTCGGCCGCATGCACTGGATGGGCTTCGACACCGGCGTGATCGCCGGGTCGCGCAGCTAGCCCAGCCCGAAGACCTGCGCCAGCAGGAAGACGTTGAGCGCGCTGATGACCCCTGCGATCACGACCGCGATCACGGTCGTCGGTCGCCGGTTGACGTGGTCTCCCATCACGTCGCGGCGCCGCGTCAACAGGACGAGGGGGACGAGCGCGAACGGGATCCCGAACGAGAGCACGACCTGGCTGAGGACGAGCGCGCTCGTGGGACTGACGCCGGCGGCGAGCACGGCGAGGGCGGGGATCATCGTGACCGCGCGGCGAACGAGGAGCGAGAGCCGCAGATTGACGAAGCCCGCCATCACGACCTGTCCCGCGTACGTTCCGACGCTCGAGGACGAGAGGCCCGACGCGAGCAGAGCGACCGCGAACGTCAGGGCCGCGGTGCCGCCGACGAGGTGCGAGAACCCGGCGTGCGCCCCCCGGATCGTGTCGACGTGCATCCAGCCCGGACGGTCGTGGAACAGCTTGGCGGCGACGGCGAGCATCGCCATGTTCACGAGGCCGGCGAGGCCGAGCGCGATGATCACGTCCATCCGCTCGAAACGCAGCACTCGCGCGCGCTCTGCGTCGTCCCGCACCGGAGTGCGCCCCTTCGTCAGCGCGGAGTGAAGGTAGATCGCGTGCGGCATCACGGTCGCGCCGATGATCCCGACCGCGAGGTAGACCGACTGCGAGCCGTCCAGGTGCGGGATGAGACCTTGAGCCGCTTCGCTCGCCGACGGCCCGATCCTCAGGGTCTCGTACAGGAACCCGAGCAGGATGAGCCCGAGCAGCGCCGTGATTGCGAGCTCGAAGCGCCGGAAGCCGTGCCGCTGCAGCTCCAGGAGGAGAAAGGCGATCGCGCCGGTGATGAATCCGGCCGGCAGCAATGGAACGCCGAAGAGGAGGTTGAGCCCGAGCGCCGCGCCGATGAACTCCGCGATGTCGGTTGCCATCGCCATCGCCTCGGCCTGGATCCAGAGCCCCCAGGCGACCGGCCGCGGATAGTGGTCGCGGCAGAGCTCGGGGAGGTTCCGGTCGGTGACCACGCCCAGCTTTGCCGACAGGTACTGGATGAGCATCGCCATGAGGTTCGCGGCGAGCACGACCCAGAGCAGGAGGTAGCCGAACTTCGCACCACCCTGGATGTTCGTCGCGAAGTTGCCCGGGTCGACGTACGCGACCGCGGCGACGAACGCAGGCCCGAGCATCGTGAGGGTCGCGCGCAGGCGGCCGCGGGCAAGAACCGCGTGGAGCGGCTGCGCACCGGGCCGAAAGGCCTCGTAGGCCTCGTCGCTCACGCGTGCTTCTCTCGCTGGACCCGCATCGCACGGGCCAGCGTCGCGCCGAGGACGTGCACGTCTTCTCCGACCCGGACGAACAGCGGGCCGTCGAACGGCTGCCGCTCGACGAGCTCGAGGCTCGCGCCCGGGACGATGCCGCGCTCGCCGAGGAAGCGGAGCATCTCCGGCTCGGCGTCGGAGATGCGCACGAACGTAGCGGTCTCGCCCGGCTCGAGCTCGACGAGCGCGGGCGCGGATGTCTCGGCGAGCTTCAGCTCGCGACTCGGGATCGGGTCGCCGTGCGGGTCGACCGTCGGGTCGCCGAGCTTCGCGGCAATGAGCTCCTCGAGCTCCTCCGACAGCGCGTGCTCGAGCACCTCGGCCTCGGCGTGCACCTCGTCCCACGTCATGCCGAGGCTCTCCACGAGGAAGAGCTCGACCAGCCGGTGGTGGCGGATCACCTCGAGCGCGACCCGCCGGCCGCGCTCGGTGAGGCGCACGCCGCGATAGCGCTCGTGCTCCACGAGACCGAGCGCCGAGAGCTTGCGCAGCATCCCCGACACGGAGGCGGGCCGGACCTCGAGCAGCGCGGCGAGCTCGGTGGTCGAGGCCGCGCCGTGGCCGGACTCGAGCGTGTAGATCGCCTTCGCGTAGTCCTGAACGGCGGCGGTCAGTTCGCGTGTCGGAGGAGGCGCCGGAAGTTGAGCCATGCCTAAATTATAGATTAGGTACGGTATTCGAGCAAGCGCGGCATGATTGATCCGTGCACGACCATGCGCACGGGCACGGGCAGAGAGGCGGGGAGGACGCTCGCCGCCTCGGCGTCGCGTTGGCGCTGATCCTCGCCTTCATGGCCGGCGAGATCGTCGCCGGCATCCTCGCGCACTCCCTCGCGCTCCTCTCCGACGCGGCGCACATGCTCACCGACGCCGGCGCGCTCGCGATGTCGCTCATCGTGCTCCGTCTCGTCGCCAGGCCGGCCGGCGGAAACCGGACGTTCGGCCTCCGCCGCTCGGAGATCCTCTCGGCGCAGGCGAACGGCGCCGCGCTGCTCGTGCTCGCGTTCCTGATCGTCTACGGCGCCGCGCGGCGTCTCGTGTCGCCGCCCCCGTCGGACGGCCCCGTGATCCTCGTCGTCGCCCTCGTGGGCATCGGCGTCAACGTCCTCGCGACCTGGCAGCTCGCCGGCGCGAACCGCCGCTCGCTCAACATCGAGGGCAGCTTCCAGCACGTCCTCAACGACCTGTTCGCCTTCATCGCCACTGCGATCGCCGGGGCCGTGATCATCGCCACGGGCTGGGTGCGCGCCGATGCGGTGGCGGCGCTCTTCGTCGCGACGCTCATGCTGCGTGCGGCGTGGCGTCTCCTGCGCGACTCCGGGCGCGTCCTGCTCGACATCGCGCCGGCGGGGCTGCCCGTCCACGAGATCGGGACTGCGATGGCGGCGCAGCAGGGCGTCGTCGAGGTGCACGACCTCCACGTCTGGGAGGTGACGACCGAGTTCCCGACCCTGTCCGCGCACGTGCTCGTCGAGCCGGGTGCGGACTGTCACGGCATCCGGCGTGAGCTCGAGGCGCTCCTCCGCGACCGGTTCGGCCTCGAGCACACGACGCTGCAGGTCGAGCATGCGCCCGCGAAGCTCGTTCAGATCCGTTAAGCTTACGTTTACGTAAGGTTCGTCGGAAGGGGTTCGCGCGTGCGGATGCACTTGCGGAAGCTGGACTACAAGTGGGTGGCGCTCTCGAACACGACGCTCGGGACGCTGCTCGCGATGATCAACAGCTCGATCCTGCTGATCGCGCTGCCGGACATTTTCCGCGGCATCGGCATCGACCCGCTGCAGCCCGGGAACACGAGCTACCTCCTCTGGTTGCTGCTGGGTTTCCTCGTGGTGCTTGCCGTGCTGCTCGTCAGCCTCGGCCGGCTCGGGGACATGTACGGCCGCGTGCGGATGTTCCGCCTCGGCTTCGCCGTCTTCACCTTCTTCTCGATCCTGCTCTCGGTCACCTGGCTGCACGGCGGCGCCGGCGCGCTCTGGCTGATCGGGATGCGTGTCGGGCAAGGGGTCGGCGCTGCGATGGTCTTCGCGAACTCGAGCGCGATCCTCACCGACGCCTTCCCGCACGACGAGCGCGGGCTCGCACTCGGCATCAACAGCGTCGCGATGGTCGTCGGCTCGTTCTTCGGGCTCGTGCTCGGCGGACTGCTCGCGCCGGTCCAGTGGCATCTCGTCTTCGTAATCTCGGTGCCGATCGGTCTCGTCGCGACGATCTGGTCGTACCGCTCGCTCCGTGAGCTCGGCGTACGCAGGCCGGGGAAGATCGACTGGTGGGGCAACCTCACGCTCGCGGCGGGGCTCATCCTGCTGATGATCGGCATCACCTACGGCATCCAGCCGTACGGCGCGCACACGATGGGGTGGACGTCACCGCTCGTTCTCGGGTGCCTCCTCGGCGGAGCCGGGCTGCTCGGGCTCTTCTGCTGGATCGAGACGCATATCGACGAGCCGATGTTCCATCTCGAGCTGTTCCGCATCCGCGCATTCGCGGCCGGCAACCTTGCCGCTCTGCTCGCGGCGATGGCGCGGGGCGGCCTCCAGTTCATCCTCATCATCTGGCTGCAGGGGATCTGGCTGCCGGAGCACGGATACGACTTCGCGTCGACGCCGCTCTGGGCGGGCATCTACATGCTGCCGCTCATCCTCGGCCTGCTGATCGCCGGGCCGACCTCGGGCTGGCTCTCCGACCGCTTCGGCGCACGACCGTTCGCGACCGGCGGGATGCTCATTGCGGCTACGAGCTTCGCGCTCCTGATCGCTCTGCCCGTGAACTTCGGCTATCCCGAGTTCGCGCTGATCCTGCTGCTGAACGGGATCGGCATGGGGCTCTTCCAGTCGCCGAACACGGCCGCCGTGATGAACAGCCTGCCTCCCTCGCAGCGCGGCGCCGGCGCCGGGATGCTCGCGACGTTCAACGTGTCGTCGAGCGTGCTCTCGATCGGCGTCTTCTTCACGCTCATGATCGTCGGCCTCGCGAGCGGTCTCCCGCACACGATGCAGTCGGGTCTCGTCGCGCACGGCGTCTCTGCGGCCGACGCAACGCGCATTTCCCACCTGCCGCCCGTCGCCACGCTCTTCGCGGCCTTCCTCGGCTACAACCCGGTCAGGACGCTGCTCGGACCGCACGTCCTCAACGGGCTCGCGCCGGCGCAGGCTCAGACGCTCACGGGTCGCGGTTTCTTCCCGCACCTCATCTCGAGCCCGTTCCACACGGCACTCGACTACGCGTTCGCCTTCGCGATCGTCGCGTGCCTGGTCGCCGCGGTCGCATCCCTGCTGCGTGGCGGCAAGTACGTCCACGTCGAGGAGGTCGCAGTGGATCCGCTGGACATCGAGGTGGCGGCATGAGTGCCACGGAGACCGCGCTCCGGATCGGTGAGGTCGCGCAGCGGGTCGGAGTGACGCCGCGCACGATCCGCTACTACGAGGAGCTCGGGCTGCTCGGCTCGGGCGCGCGCGAGAAGGGCGCTCACCGCACCTATGCCGAGACCGACGTGGCTCACCTCCAGGAGCTGATCCGGCTGCGGGACCTGCTCGGCCTCTCGCTCGAGGAGCTCGTCGAGCTCGCCGAGGCGGAGGAGGCGCGCGCCGCCCTGCGCGGGCGCTGGGAAGAGGATCCGAGCGACGAGGAGCGCCTTCGCATCGTCGAGGCGGCGATCCCGCACGTCGAGCGGCAGCTCGCGCTCGTCCGCAGCCGACAGAAGACGCTCGAGGAGTTCTCGAGAGACCTCGAGGCGAAGCTCGCGCGCCTGCGGCGCCGTCGCCGAGAGCTCTCGCGCTAGCCGCGCGGAACGAGCAGGACGGTCAGCGCAGCCACCGCTCCAGCTCCCTCTCGAGCTCCCGGCAGCCGCCCGGCGCGACGATCGTCCGGCGCAGCTTCCTTCCCTCCACGACGCAGATCGTGGGCACGTGCTCGATCCGAAACCTCTCCGCGAGGTCGGGATGCCGGTCGACGGCGACGCGGACGAGGTCGAAGGTGTCGTGGTTGCGTCGGCGTTGCAGCACCTGGGCGATGAAGCCCTCGACCCTGCGGCAGCGACCGGACAACGGTGAGTAGAAGAAGACGAGGCGCGGCCGCTCTTCGGTGAGCGGCATCGCCGGCTGCTGCTGCGTGCCCGTCGCCACACGTTCCTCTTGCCCGCGCGGGGGGGCGGTTCGAACGTCGTACGAACAACCGCGGCGCTGGCTAGGTTGCCCGGATGGCGGCGGTTCCCCGGCGGCTGACCTTCGGCGCCCACGCGGACGAGTACGAGCGCGCGCGGCCTGCGTGGCCCGAGGAGGCGGCGCGCTGGCTCGTGCCCGAAGGCTCGGAGCTCGTCGTCGAGCTCGGCGCCGGCACCGGGAAGCTGACGCGCGCCGTTGCGGCGCTCGGCGTGCGGGTCGTAGCGGTCGAACCGGACGCGCGGATGCTGGCCGTTCTGCACGCGCTCGGGCTCGACGGCGTGGAAGGCTCGGCCGAGGCGATCCCGTTCGACGCCGGCGTGGCCGACGCGGTCGTGGCGGGCTCGAGCTTCCACTGGTTCGAGCTCGAGCCGGCGTTGCGGGAGATCCACCGGGTCCTGAGGCAGGGCGCCCGTCTCGGCTTCGGCTGGAACCATCGCGACGACCGGCATCCTGCGATCGCCCGGATGGGCGAGGCGGTCTACGCGGCACAGGCGCGCACACGCGGACCGCGCTGGCGCAGCCGCGACTGGCCGGCCGACATCGCCTCGGGCGGCCGCTTCCGCGACGTCGAGCACCGGTTGTTCGAGCACGTGCACGAGCTGTCGCGGGAGGCGCTCGACGACCACCTGCTGTCCTACTCCGGCGTCGCCCTCCTGCCGGAAGACGAGCGCGGGCGCGTGTTCGCCGAGGTCGCCGAGATCCTCGATGCCGATCCGAGGGTGAGCGACGGCGACTGCCTGCGGCTCCCGTTCGTCGTTGCCGCGTATCGCGCGACGCGCGTGCCTTAGCCTCCCGGCGTCCGGCAGAAGCCGGGACGGCTCGGGTTGAGACAGAGGAGGCCGAGCAGGTTGTGCTCGTCGTCGAGGACGATCACCCGCCGGTTGGGGCTGGCCGCGGCGCGCTCGAATGCCTCGTCGGCCGGCGCGTCGGGCGCGATGGTCTCGGGGTCCTGCTCGCGGTAGGTGAGAGCAGGGTCGGTCGGCGCAGCATCGTCGGGAACGCGCGTGACGGCTTCCTTGAACGCGCGACCGTCGGCGAGCAGGACCATCTGCGCCTTCGGGTCGGCGAGCTGTTCGCGTACCTCGGCCACCGAGGCACCGCCTGAGAGCGTCTTCGGGCTGCTGAGCATCAGATCGGCGGCGACCTCTGGCACGTTTTGGATCCTACTTAGGCAGTGCCTCGTCTACCTCGGTGCATCGCGCAGCAATACCGAGATATGCTGGCGAGCAGCATCTAGGCATTGCATCGGCACTTGAGATGGGGAGCGTGGCGGATCGTGACGACGGGGTTGAGTAGGGCCGGGTTCTTGAAGCGTGGCGCTCTCGGCGGAGGCGCGCTCCTGGTGTCGGCGTCGGGTGTGTCGGCATTGGCACACGCAGCCTCGGCCGACACGATCCCCGACGGCGATCTCGCCTATCTGCGCCTGTTGATCGCGGCGGAGTTGCTCACGATCGACTTCCAGGGCAACGCACTGTCGAGCGGCAAGCTCCAACGGAACGGCGCCCGCGCCCTGTTCCGCCGGATCCGGGCCGACGAGAAGGCCCACTACGCACATCTCGCGGCCCTCATGACCGCAGCCGGGCAGACACCGGCGACCTCCGCGGACATCGACTTCACGTATCCGAAGGGGAGCTTCCGCAGCCGGGCGGCGATCGTGAAGCTGGCAGGGCGGCTCGAACGCCTGAGTGTGGGCGCATACGTCGGAGCGGTGGAGAACGTCGAGACGCCGGCGTTGCGGCTCCCGATCGGCCAGATCGCCGCGAACGAGGCGCAGCACGAGGGAGCGCTGGCCGTGCTCGCGGGCCGCTCGGCGATCGGGAAGGCGTTTGCGCCCGCCATGCAGATCGCCGCCGTCTCGGACGCATTGGACGAGTTCGAGAGCTGACGATGGCAAAGCAGCAGTACTCGGCGAGCGAGGCGGCGGCGGCGCTGGGCATCAGCCTCGACACGCTGCGCCGCTGGGACCGGTCGGGCCGGATCCGGGTGACGCGCGACCGCAGCAACAGGCGCGTCGTGTCCGCCCGGGAGCTCGACCGGCTCCGCGGGGACGGGCAGGGCACGCACATCAGCGCCCGCAACCGCTTCCGGGCGACTGTCACCGACGTGCAGGTCGACGGCTTGATGGCGCAGGTGGAGCTCGTCGTCGCCGACCCCGTGCGGCTGGTCGCGATCGTGACGCGTGACGCGGTCGACGAGCTGGAGCTGAAGGAGGGCATGGCCGCGACCGCGATCGTCAAGTCCACCAACGTGATCATCCAGAGCTAGCCGAAAGGGGTTTTCGACCGTGCAGATCCGCCGTAGCCGCCTTGCCTCTCTCACCGCCGTGGCGGTGCTCGCCCTGCTCGCAGGATCCACGTCCTCTGCGACGCCTCGGGCTCAGGCGGCAGCGAAAACCCAGATCACGGTCTATG
>Ga0335076_10005219_pt1 | contig 13149 bp, 9 predicted proteins | sample Lox_Sample_25_FD_206717 | JGI IMG/M metagenome (GOLD analysis project Ga0335076, IMG submission 206717) | Soil microbial communities from Loxahatchee National Wildlife Refuge, Florida, United States - Lox_Sample_2.5 | ecosystem: Environmental > Terrestrial > Soil > Wetlands | place: USA: Florida...
ACTGGGTAGGTCCTCGCGGTCGCGTACGCGTCGATGGCCTGGGCGGCCCCAGACACCATGTTGATGTAGGAGACGATTTTGTCGTAGTAGTCGGTGTAGGCGCCGCTGGGCGGCTTGCTGGAGAACTCGCAGTCGGCCACCACTCCCTCAGCGAGGGTGATCGCGTTGGGGTTGTTGGTGATCCTCGACAACTGCCCGCCGCGTGAGTCGTGGGGGATCCCGCCGATGAAGCAGACGGTGTGGTCGCTGGGCGCCACGGTGCTCACGCCGTTGGTTGTCAGCTCGCTCACGATCGTCCCGTACGCCACCTCGCCGGCGGAGGTGACGTACGGGACGTCGTGCACGTGCAGATAGTTGGCGCGGACCTCGATGTTGAAGCCCTCGTCGCGCAGATGCTGCAGATCTGGGCTACGACTTATTTGTAGCGGTGACATTGAAGACCGTGCCCTTGTGCTTGACCGTGACCGTCTGCCCCTCAACGAGGACACCTTCATGGCGGGGTCCCTGCGCCTTGCGGAAGGTCACGGTGTAGGTGGTGTTCGGATCGGACTGCTCGGGATAGGCGATCGCCACCACCTCGGTGTAGGAGACGACCTCGTGCGGGACGACGGCCAGTTCCCCGTTGATCACGATCGCGTACTCCTTGTCCTTGCCACGATCCGCGAGGTCGACCCCCGAAGTCCTCTGGTCTTCATTCATCAGTGATCGGTCCTTTCATGTCAGCGACGACGGGGATGACTCGTCTGTCCATTGTACGCGTGTCCGCGTACACGCGTACAGTGTAGCACGGCGCGCCGACATAGGATTTCCGCAGACCAGCGGCGTACGCTAGTTTGCGAACATGGCAAGCCACGGCAGGGGCAAATCGCTCGGTAAACAGGTAAGGGACGCTCGCATCGCCGCAAATCAGACGCTGCGCGGTTTGGCGCGCGATCTCGGGCTGTCGCCGTCGTATCTCAACGACATCGAGTTCGACCGTCGGGTGCCGTCCACGGAAGTGTTGCGGCAGATCGCCGACCGGCTAGCCCTTAGTGTCGATGCCCTTTTGGCGGCGGCGGGGCGGGTTGGCATCGCCAAGGACGCCGAGCAGTACATCCGCGAGACCCCGAGCGCCGGGGTGTTGTTTCGGCGGGTCACCACCGATCGACTGACCGAAGACCAGCTCCAAAGTCTGATCAAGCAGGTCGACAAGATGACACAGGACGACAGCTCGGAGCGATAAGCGTGCAGTGGTATTCCGGCCCGGAGGGCGATCAGCGGATCTGGTACGAAGCCGAGGACATCGAACAGATCGCGACCGAGCAACTTCGTCGAGCTGAGTTGATGCCCACCCTGAATCAACCGGTCACCGATGTTGAGCGATTGATCGAAGTTTATCTCCGGGCTGAACTCGACCTGTACGCCGATCTGCCCGACGGGGTCCTCGGGCTTACCGACTTCCCGGCTCGGGGAGCGCCCAAGGTGTTGATCGACAGTGCCCTGACCGAGGCGCGAGACGCCGAAGGCGCAGCCGTAGGAGTGGTTGGTCGGTGGCGAGCGACCCTTGCGCACGAGGCAGCCCACATCTTCTTGCACCGCTATCTGTTTGATCCAGAAATGGCTCAGCTGGCGGGCCATAGTGGCATCGCCAACCCGAGCGAGGGTGGACTGATGCGGTGTCTGCACCGCGACATCTCATCGACCACGGCGGAGTGGAACTCAGTGCGCCGACGTCCGGACTGGCGTGAAGTTCAAGCCAACCGGGCAATGGCGGCCCTGCTGATGCCGCGCCGGATTTTCAAGCGATTAGCCCTACGCGAAACACGTGAACTCGGCTTGGGCACCCCACCAGTCGCGGCGCGCGACAAAGAAAGGCTAACCGCGACGCTCGCCGAGCTTTTCCAGGTGTCGAACCAGGCCGTCGGCATCCGGCTCGCTTCCGAAAGCTTGGTTGCGCGGGCCTAGCGGATCAGCGACGTCGATGAGCTGTTCGATCGTCACCAGCTCGATCTTGAGCGGATCCATCATCTTGGCGTCGGCGGCTTCATTATGACCCGACTCTCGTTTACCTCCGGTTATCGTCGCTACGCTGCTCAGCTGTCCACTGGCAGGTGCGCAAATTGAGAGATTCTCGTATCATTTTGCGCAGAGGAGGAGGAGGAGGAGGAGGAGGAGGAGGAGGTGAGTGCCGATGTCGGTGAAACAAGCGACATATAGCCGACGGAACGCGGAAGCTGCCCGCCGGTCCATTTTGGATTCCCGCAATCAATTCTGGCGTCCGACGGACATCGATGCGCCGCCTTCCACCGTCCAACGCATCCTCGCTGACCTGGTGACAAGGGGCGAACTGCGCCACATCCGCAAAGGCCTCTACTGGCGCGGGATCAAGACTCCGCTCGGGATGGCTCCGCCGTCGCCCGAAGCGCTGGTGTCACAGCTCGCCAATCGCGACGGCATCGGGCCTGCAGGCTTGTCCGCCGCGAATGCATTGCGGCTGTCCACGCAGATTCCCCGGCGCGCGGAGTACGCCGTGGTGAGCCGACCACCCTCTGACACGGACTTGGTGCATTTCGTGAACCGGTCAGCCCGGCGCAGTCGTTCTGCCAGCAAGCTGAGCCCTACAGACGTGGCGGCACTGGAGGTGCTCGACGGCTGGGACCGAGTGATTGAAACTGGCCCGAGGGAAGCAATGGCTCGATTGACGGACATGATTCGATCGGGCCGGATCGATCCGAGCCGTCTCGTTCGTGCGAGCAAAACAGAGCCCGGTTCCTCGCGTGCGCGGCTCCGTTATCTGTTACGGAGCGCTGGAATGCCCACTCTGGCTGATAAGGTTCGTTCCCCCGGCCGGGGTATCGAGTCCAAGGCGCTTGCCGGCCTAGCCGTCGCCTAAACGTGGCAGTCTGGCGCGACGACGATCCAGAAGTCTTCAAAGCGACGATCGCCACGGCCGCGGAGCAACTCGGCGTGCAACCGATTGCGGTGGAGAAAGACTACTGGGTCTGCGAAGTCCTGCGAGCCATCGTTGGCGCCCACGGCGATGAGGTCATATTCAAAGGCGGCACCAGCCTCGAGAAGCTGCGCATCATCGAGCGCTTCTCAGAGGATCTCGACCTCCTCGTCGTAGGCAACTACGGCTCGAAAAATGCCGCAAAAAGCGCCATGAAAGCCATGCTGTCCGCAGCCGCATCGACAATCGGCGGGAAGTGCACCGACGAGGAATCGGGCGGCAACCTCGGCACGCTGCATCGCAAGGCCTACCTGGAGTTACCGCTCGAACGCGGCGAGCAATCCGTCGGACTTGCCGATCCCACGGCAGTCCGCATCGAACTCGGCCAATCTGGTGGCCCGAATCCGTCGCTGGACGGCACGGTCGAGTCGCTGCTCGCTCGGGCACTACACGGCGCCGTCAGCGGAGACTGGGATGACCTGCGCCCCTTCCCAGTAACGATCCTCCACCCCGGACGGACACTCCTGGAAAAGTTGCTGCGCGTCAACAACTTCGTTGTTGATCCGGCCAGAAGAGACACTCCCCACGGGCTACCTCGCATCGGACGTCAGTTCTATGACATCTGGGCATTGCTTCATGAGCCGTCCGTCACCGAACTCCTCGCCGATAAGGCACAGGTCGGCGCAATCCTCCAGAGCATTTTCGAAGTGTCAGAACAGTTCTCACCTGACCAGCCTGTGCCCACCGGAGGATTCGCTGCATCGGACGCGTTCTCGTCGGACGGTGAGTTTGCGGCAGAACTACGCAGGCAACACGACATCGCAATGCGCGATCTCTACTACGGTGCCGATCCGCCGACTTTCGACGACGTCATCGAACGGGTGCACGCCTGCGCCGGATTGCTTAACCCATAACACTGACCTCGCCACCGCGTTCGAGCGCAACAGCGGCTCTCGCCGATAACACCCGATTACGTCACCGGGCGACCTGTGCAGTTGATACGCGACAGTGATCGTCCATATCGGACATGTCTTCGACGACGCAAGGTCCCCTCACGAAATTGCGGCCCGATCGTGCCCTGCGCCCGCGTGACCTTCCGCTAACACCCGGCGCGAAACGGCAGGTCCAGACACATGTTCCGCCGATCATCCGCCGCCAGATACGGAAAGAGTGCGGATATTCGCCCCTTCGGATGCCATCTCAAGCCCACCAAGATCACAGAAATGCGCACCTGACCTGCACCGTCTCGAAGTGGTCCCGGCTGGGATCGAACCAGCGACCTTCCGCGTGTGAAGCTGAAGCGATGTCGGAAGCGCGCCGTAATTGCTGGTCGAACTGGACGAACTGGACCCAGTTTGAGGGTTCGCACCACGCAATCCGAGCGGCATGGCGGATGCACAGCGGATGAAATCGCACAGCGGATGAAATCGCACCTGTGGCCCGTAGGCACGGCTGCGGCGTTCCCTCAGCCCGGTGGCGCCGCGGCCTGCCGCTGTCGACGACTGCCCTTTTGCCGCGGGCATCTGGCTGCCGGTCAAAAGGCCGGGCCGACGCGACCACCCTACCGTTGCCCCCAGCAAGTGCCATTGGCCCCGGTGTCGGCATAGGTCCAACACGACGATTCGGGCGGGAATGGGCCCGCCGCCGGGTTCTCAGTGCGCACGAACACCCGCCAGGATGGTGTGCTCACTCGTCACTGCAACCGCTCCGACAAGCCAGGTCACCATGAATTACGCCCGCTCGTGTGAGTGGAGTTATGTAGCTAAGGGTGCAGCTAAGGGTGCAGCTAAGGGGATTCGAACCCCTCCCATGACCAGGCCAAATGCCGGTTTACCTGCATGTGCGCTCCGTCTCGTTCCGATTCAGTCCCGTTCGTTACCTGCGGTTTTGTTTTCAGTTCTTGACGGCGTCAAGACTCTTGGCGACTTCGCCCTTCAAATTGGCGAGGTATCTATCGGTGCCAGTAGGTGGCGCCCGTTTCGATGATGCGCCGCCCCACCACCGGAACAAAGCCGTGCCAATCGTCGCCGTCGCGCGCCGGCAGAACCAGTCGTTCCTCGGTGCCGTCGGCGTCAAACAGCGAGTTTCAGCCCTTGACTCAGGATTTTTGCTCTACGAGTCCCGTATCGACCAGCAGACGCGAGAGCCCGAGTTTGGCGCACGTGGCAGAAACTGGCGTCAGTTCTTTTCGGGCGTGCGCTGTCTCACCGGCGGCCGTGAGCGTTTCGATGAGGAGGAGTTGTGCCTGTAGTGCCGCCATGGGTCTGCACTCGACGTCGATCCCCGCGGTCAGATCAGCGGCCCGTCGGCATGCCTGCTCTCGGTCAGCCGCGGAATCGCTCGCGGATAACAGGCGGATCCCGGAGTCCTCGTCGAGTTCGGCTGTCATCGTGTCGATTCCATTGCCGTGAGGGATGGTTCGCGGCGATCGCAAACCGGCAGTAACCGCTTGCGGGAGCTCGACGCCCAGCCGGACGCGCTCATTGTTGATCTTTGCGGCAAGACGCGGCAGCCGCAGCTGGTGTGCGGCGGTCGCACCGCCGGCCAGACGCTCGACCGCGGACCCGCGATCCCCCTGTGCAGCCTTGATCCGAGCACCGATCACATACCGGGCGGCCAGATAATCCACCATGCCACCGTCGGGGCTCACCAGATCGCCCTCGTCCAGTAGGCGCGCCGCCTCGGCGAGGTCGTCAATTTCGTAGAGCAATTCGCCGAGAAGCGCACCCGCGAGCCGCGCGGCGTGCGAGTGGCGTCCGACCCCTGTAGCGATCTCGTACGCTTCTCGGAAGTTCTTCAGGGCATCTGGAATGTCGAGCTGATACCTGGCGGCGATGCCAGCCAGACAGCGTCCATAAACGGTGGTGAATGGTCCCATCGCCTCCTGGTAGGGCGCGGCACGGTCAAGCAGCCGGTGGGCGGCATCGAAGTCGAAGCGGTAGATCGCGGCGAACGCAGCAGCATTTCCGGCGACCCCGGGCACCCACGGATTCAGGGTGTCCGGTCTCGACATTGCCTCGGCCACCAGATCGTCTATGCGCTCGATCCGATCGGCGAAGGCTTCGGCAACTGCTCGCACCACGTCCGCCTCAGCCCGCAGATCGGCCCGAGTTGCCTCGGAGAGGTCGGTGCGGCCCAAGGCCTCCTGGAAGCGGGTCAGCGCGATATCGGTCAGCGCCGGACGTTGCAACAGGATGTTCGCCCAGGCGATCACCAACTGGAGCCGAGGTCGCCCGACCACCAGATCGGCTGACAATTTCTTGACGATCGCGAGCAGCGTGGTCATTTTCGACTGTTCGAGCAGTTTCGTGCCATCCAGCTCGACGAGCTCAACCGCGTGGGCAGGATCGCCCGCAGCCAACGCATGGTCGACGGCGTCGTTGAGGTAGCCGTTTTCGGCGAACCACAGCGACGCGGTGTGGTGAAGTTCTTTGACCCGGTCGGGGTGGTCCCGTTCGAGTCGGCGGCGCAGAAACTCGGCGAATATCTGATGGAAGCGGAACCAATTCGGGTCGTCGTCGACCCGCTGCAAGAACAAACCGCGCTGCTCGAGCTGTTCCAACATTGCCTGCCCGTTCGTCGCCCCCGCCAGCACCGAGGCCAGCCCGCCGCAGGTGCGCTCGGTGATCGATGTCGTCTGCAGAAAATCGCGCACATCGGGTTCGAGGGCGTCGAATACGTTTTCGGCCAAGAAGTCCCCGACCACGTCGCTGGCACCGGAAAGTCGGCCCAGCAGGCTGTTCACGTCGCGGCCGCCGCGCAGCGACAATGCCGCCAGCCGCAGGGCGGCGGCCCACCCGTCCGTCGATGTGGTCAACGCCTCGGCATCGCCACGCGATAGCTGTAGGCCGCCGACATCGTTGAGGAACGAGAATGCCTCGTCGATGTCAAAACGCAAAGCACGGGAATCGATTTCGATCAACTCGTCGCGCATGCGCAACCTGCTCAGCGGTAGTCCTGCGCGAGACCAGCTGGTCACGATGATCTGCAGATGATGGCATCCGTTGTCCAATAAGAAACCGAGGGCAGCGATGGTTCGAGCGTCGGACACGCGGTGCCAGTCATCGATCACCACCGCAATCCGGTCCTCTTTTTGGTGGATTTCGTCGATGAGCGACGTCAATACGTAGCGGCTCGCGTCACCGCCGTGCTGGTCCAACACCTGCCCCAATGACTCGGCGAGAGCGGGACGGACCCGCCGGATCGACTCGAGCAGATGCGCCAAAAACCACTCCGCATTGTTGTCGTCGTCGTCGACCGTCAGCCAGGCGACAGCCACGCCGCCGCGCGAAAGTTCCTCGCGCCACTGCGCCGCCAGCGTGCTCTTGCCGAACCCCGAGGGCGCGTGAATGAAGATCAGTCGCCGACGTCCGCCGGCGCGAAGGGCGTCAATGACGCGGTTGCGGGCGACCAGTGATCTGGTGGGGACGGGGGGTCGGTATCTCGTCGCGGATGTCGGGGGCGTGGTCGCGGAGTCCGAGCGAACAGGCTTGGACGCGGGCGATTTTCGGCGCTCCACGCCTAAGTCGACCGGACGGGCCATCTCATCGACGGCGACACCGTTACGGCGTTGAATCTCACGAAGCTCGTCGCCGAATTCGGCCGCGGCGCCTGGACGATCCGCCGGATCCCGCGCCATCGCCCGCTCGATAATCGCGGCCACGTCAGCTGGTAGTCCCTGCTCACGCAGGTCCGGGATGGGTTGTGAGGTGATCCGCAGGAACTGAGCGATCACCTGCTCGCCGGCGCGGCGTTCAAAGGCGGCGTGGCCGGTCACCGCGCAAAACAACGCCGCGCCCAGCGAATACACGTCCGACGCCGGCGTCGGCGCTGCACCCTCGAGCACTTCAGGGGCTGTGAAAGCCGGCGAACCGGTGATCAACCCGGTCGCCGTCTGGAAAGCCCCGGCGATTCTGGCAATTCCGAAGTCGGTCAGCTGCGGCTCACCGTAGTCGGACAGCAGGATGTTGGCGGGCTTCACGTCACGATGCAATATGCCCGCGCCATGCGCGACCTCGAGCGCGCCCGCGAGCTTCACGCCGACGCTGACCGTCTCGCGCCAGTCGAGGGTCCCGTGGCGGCGGATCACCACCTCCAGCGAATCCTTGGCGTGGTAAGGCATCACGATGAACGGCCGACCACTGTCCAGGACGCCGACCTGAAAAACGTGCACGATGTGCGGGTGTCCCGAAAGGCGGCCCATGACGCGCTGCTCGCGCAGGAAGCGGGCAAGATTGTCCGAGTCAAGATCGGCGGTCAGCACCTTGACCGCAACGGCTCGGTCCAGCATGGGCTGAGCGCACCGGTAGACGACGCCGAAGCCGCCATGCCCGATTTCCTCGATGTCGTCAAATCCGGCTTGGCCCAGTTCCGCGGCGATATCAGCGATCAGATCTCGCTTCGTCGCAAGCGGGTCGACGTCGGCCATCGACGTTCACTATCCTCACCCTGGAGGCCATTCGCCTCCAAATAATCGATTAGGAACTCACCATATCGCCGACCAGCGCGGGCCCGTAAGAGGTTGCTGCTTGCGGAGTCACATGTCCATTCCACCGTTGTCGCTCGCGGGCGACCGCCTCGACGGGAACTGGCGCTGCTGCTGCGCTACCGGTACGGCACGGCGGTCCTTTCCGCGGACCGTTAGCCACCATGAGCATGCACTTCATAGTTCTAAAGTGTGCCCGCCGGCCGGTGCGGCTACTTCAGCAGTGCGCGTGACGTGACGACGCGTTGAATCTAGCTCGTGCCTTCATAGATTTGGGTGATCTTGGCGTCGCGGTCGTGCCGGTGCCGTCGAAGTTGTCGCTGCAGGTCGCTGCGGCTGCCCTTGGCGTCGCCAAAGCCAGCATGGCCGAACCCGCCGCCGCCGAAGAGTTTGCTTCCTTTGAGTAGGGAAAACGCGAACATTGCGATCGACTAGCCCTGCCGCGCCCACGGGCCCAGCCGTCGTACTACGTGGACAGCGCACCGAACCGAGCACAGGCGGGCGCCGACACTAAGTTCCACGCAATGATCAGGTCGAATCGGGGTCACCCGCACCCATCGGGCCGAAGTCGGTGGTGATGTCGCATTCTTCGCGCACATCGGGAGGATTCGTCTTCGGCGTTCTCGCGACAGGACCCTTGGCGGGCACCGGACGAATCGTGGCCCGCGGGCCGCAATGGGTGAGCACGTAGGCCCCAAATGTCGCATAGGAGTGCAGCTTTGGTGCGCTGGCTGGTCGGGGCTGCGGCCAATGGAGTGATCGGCGGTATTCAAGGGAACCGCCGGGGGATCCGCGACGGCTGGAGTGAAGGCAGTCGGTCAGTGGCCGGCTGCTGGGGAAGGCCGGGGTCAAGGGTGTCAACCGCGGTATTCAGTGAGCCGCCGAGGGGTCCGGGACGGCTGGAGTACGGGGCGGTCACTCCCGCCAGCCGCCCGTGTTGAAATTCAGCGCGATGCCGACGAACACCATCAGGGCCTCCACGGCGCTTCATTCGGATCTGATTGATGGCGTCGAGGTATAGATTGATTTGATGAAGACGGCGCCGCGCACATCGCCCGGGTTGCGGCAGATCGGCAAGGGCCTCGGTGCCCTCGACGCTGAGCTGTTTGAGGCGATCGCAGACTCGCGCAGCCCCTTGCTTGACACCGCGATGCCAACGCTCAGCCGTGCCGCTGATAACGCCAAGCTGTGGTTTGCGATAGCGGCTGTTATGGCGCTCTCGGGGAGTCGCTCGGCGCGGCGCGGCGCGGGCCGCGGTGTCGTCAGCCTGGCGGTGACAAGCGCGATTACCAATCAGCTGGCTAAGCGGGTGTGGCGACGCCGGCGGCCCCCATTCGGGTCGGTTCCGTTGGCGCGGCGCCTGCCACTTCCGAGGTCGTACTCCATGCCCTCCGGTCATTCCGGCAGCGCGGCAGCGTTCGCGGTCGGTGTTGGGCTGGAAAACCCAACGCTGGGGCTGGTGCTCGCCGTACTGGCCGGTCTGGTCGGGCTTTCGCGCGTCGCGACGGGGGCGCACTATCCCAGTGATGTGTTGGCGGGCTTCGGTATTGGCGCGTCCATCGCCGTGTTGGGTGGGCGTCTGGTCCCCCCGATCGTCGAACACCATCTGTCGAACGCCGACCCGCTGCGCATCGATACGCCGCCGCGGCCGGACGGCGCCGGCCTGGTCGTGGTCGTCAACCCCGCCGCGGGCAGCGGGACCGGCGAACGGGTGATCGCCCAGGTTCGCCGGGAGCTGCCCAACGCTGAGATCATTCAACTGGCCTCCAACGATGACATCGAAAAGGTGCTGCGTGCGGCGGCCCAGCGGGCCGAAGTGTTGTGCGTCGGTGGTGGCGACGGAACCGTCGCATGCGCGGCGGCTGCCGCGGTGGAAAGCGGCCGTCCGCTGGCTGTTTTCCCGGCCGGCACGTTCAACCACTTCGCCAAGGACATTGGCTGTGAGGACGTGGGCAAGACCATTCGCGCGATACGGGAGGGCAGCGTTTTCTGCGTCGATCTCATGTGCTTTAACGACACTCGAATAATCATCAACACCTCGAGCATCGGCGCCTACCCAAGTTTCGTGCGGGCACGCGAACGGCTTGAACACAAGATCGGTAAGCCGCCGGCGGCGGCTTACGCAATGCTGCGTACCTTGCGGAATGAGGAGCCGGTGCGTATCCGCTACGACAACAAGACCCTCCAGACCTCGCTGTTCTTCCTGGGCAACTCCACGTACCTGCCGTCCGGATTCGCGCCGGCGCAACGCAACCGGATCGATGATGGGCTGATCGATGTGCGGATTCTGGAAGCCGGGAGACCGTTCAGCAAGATCCGCGTCATGACGGCGATGATGGCCGGGCGGCTGGTACGCAGCCGGCTGTATCACGAGCAGCATGTTCCGCAGTTCAGCTTCAGCTGCGTCGACGGGCCGACCGCCATTGCATTTGATGGCGAGGTGGATGGACTGCATGAAAATGCAAGCTTCAGCGTCCGTTACCGAGCCCTTGCGGTGTTTTGCCCCCAGCCGCGACGCTAACGGTGACTTCAGACCCTCCCGCCGATCCGAGTGCGAGAGAGACGATGACGCAAGCCGTAGGAAAGCTATTCAGGAGAGAGAAGCCGCATGTCCGATCCCGCCGAGAGTATCCGCCACACGCTTATTGAGCGAATCCGTCAGATCATCGACGAACATCGCGTGAGCGGTGACGGTGACCGTGACGATACCGAGGTTGTCTGTAGTTGTGGAACGCAAGGGTTGTCCGATTATCCCCGTCATCTCGCCGAGCAGATCATCGATGGCTTGGACCTCAAGACGGAGGCTACTGACCGCGTCAAGAATCAGATCCGCTATGCAACCGCATGGTTCGACGCGGAGCTAACCCAGCTAGAGGGCGCTCAGTGCTAGGTCAGTGTCGTCGGCACGTGAAAACTGCCGCGGGGCGGGTGAAGTTAATTCGATGCTCATCAAGAGGCGGCTTTTTCCTTGACAATCCTCTGCCCAGCCTGCGCCGGTGGTCATCCCGAGTTCACCCGCAACTTGGGCGGGGTCACATATCCATGCCGCCGTTGACACTCCACACTTGCCCGGTGATGTAGGACGAGGCATCGGCGGCCAGGAAGTGGACTACACGGGCGACTTCTTCGGGCCGGCCGGCACGGCCGACGGGGATCTGGCCGGTCAGTTTGGCCATCACCTTCTCAGGAATGCCTGCGGTCATCTCGGTCCCGATCAGACCGGGTGTAACCGTGTTGACGGTGACGCCGATTCCGTCGTCGGCGCGCTTGCCGGATTTTGCGAGTTGGTACGCGGCTTCCTTTGCCAGCGTCTTGGTCAACCCGAATAACCCGGACTTAGACGCAGCGTAGTTCGCCTGGCCGATATTGCCGGTCTCACCGACGACGGAGGACACGTTGACGATGCGCCCCGATCCCCGCGTCACCATGTGAGCCAACGCGGCCTGGGACATGAAGAACGCACCGGAAAGGTTCACGGCGAGCACGGTGTACCAATCCTCCTCGGTCATCGCGGCGACCGTCTTGTCCATCGTGATGCCCGCGTTGTTGACCAGGATGTCCAGCCGGCCATGGGTCTCGATGACCTCGGCGATAGTACGGCGGCAATCGGCGGCCGAGCCGACGTTGCCTTGATGGGCCGACGCCGACGCACCGTGGCGGCCGGTGGCCTGGTTCAGCTCGGCGGCGAACCGTTCGGCGCTCTCCCGACTGCGGCTGTAGCCCACCGCGACCGTGGCGCCCTGGGTGGCCAGGCTGCGCGCGATCGCCGCGCCGATGCCGCGGGTGCCGCCGGTGACGAAGGCCACCCGGCCGGCCAACTTGGGTGTGACGGGTGCGTTGGAGGGTAGCGGCTCGGTTTCCAGAATTGTTGTCATCGCTTGTTCTCCAATTGTGTTAGTTGTCAATCATTTCCGCATCACGTCGGTCACCGTTGACGGAGCTCATGTAGCGCGGATGCGGCGGCGTTGGCGCCGCACATGCCATGAGCGCCCGGGCCCGGCGGGGTGGCTGCCGAACAGATATACATCCCCGGAACGCCAACTTTGTACGGCGACAGCGTGATTCGCGGCCCGAACGTGAGTTGGCGGATGTCCTTCGAGCCCGTCATGATGTCGCCACCGACGTAATTGGCGTTGTACGAGGCCATTTGGGTGGTCGTCCGGGTGGTGTGGCCCACGATGCGGTCGTGGAATCCGGGCGCGAACCGCTCGATCTGGGCGATGATCGCCGCGGTGGCGTCACCGCTGTAGCCGTTGGGCACATGGGCATAACTCCACACCGGATGGACGTTGCCTACCGAGCGCCCCGGGTCAGCCAGATACTGCTGGCCGACCAGTACGAACGGTCGCTCGGGCATGCGCCCGGCGTGAATGTCGCGTTCATTAGCCGCCAATTCGGCATACGAGCCGACTACGTGTACGGTGCCGGCCCGACGGGCGTCGGCATTGGTCCACGGCACCCCGCCTTCGACGGCGAAGTCGACCTTGAACGCCCCAGGGCCCTGCCGGAAGCGCCGGTAGGCGCGGGCCACGCGCGCCGGCAGGCGATCACCGAGGATGCGGGCGACAGCCTCGGGCGCCAGGTCGAACATCGTCACGTCTGCCGGCGGCAGTTGGGAGGCCGCCTGGATGCGGGTGCCGGTCTGGATCTTGCCGCCCAGATCGGCCAGCAGCGACGCCATTGCGTTGGTGATCGACTGCGAACCGCCGGCTGCCACCGCCCAGCCGTGGCGATG
>Ga0335076_10005223_pt1 | contig 13141 bp, 13 predicted proteins | sample Lox_Sample_25_FD_206717 | JGI IMG/M metagenome (GOLD analysis project Ga0335076, IMG submission 206717) | Soil microbial communities from Loxahatchee National Wildlife Refuge, Florida, United States - Lox_Sample_2.5 | ecosystem: Environmental > Terrestrial > Soil > Wetlands | place: USA...
CTATCCTCGGGCGCATGGATGCCTGCGCTGCGGCCTGGGTGGTGGCCGGGCCGCCCGGATCCGGGAAGAGCACGGTGGCGCGGCGGCTGCTGGCCGGGCTGACGCCGGCCCCGGCCCTGCTGGACAAGGACACCATGTACGGGCCGTTCGTCGCGGCCACGCTGGCCGCGGCCGGGCGGCCCGCCGGTGAGCGCGAGGGCCGGTGGTACGACGAGCACGTCAAGGTGCACGAGTACGCGGGGATGACGGCCACCGCCCGGGAGATCCGTGCGCACGGCTGCCCGGTGCTGCTGTCCGCGCCGTTCACCCAGCAGATCCACGATGCCGAGCGGTGGGCCAGCTGGTCCGCCGAACTCGGCGGCGGGACCGTGCGGCTGGTCTGGGTCCGGTCCGACGCGGCCACCCTGCGGCACCGGCTGATGGCGCGGGAGTCCGCACGCGATTCCGGCAAGCTGGCCAGCTTCGATCAGTTCACCGCCCGGATGCGGCTGGACGCCGCGCCCGCCGCGCCGCACACCGAGATCGACAACCGGCTGACCGCGGCCCGCTCCCTGGCCGACCAGATCAGCGGACTGCTCGCCAGTCTCTGAACCCGGCTCAGCCGCCCGGCGGGACCTGCGGGTTGGCGGCGCTCCCCTCGGTGCTCAGCAGCACGACGGTTGCGCCAGGGCCCAGGCCCAGCTCGGCACGGCGCTGGCCGGCGCCGTCGCCGGTGAGCGCGGTGCGCAGGCCGGCCAGCGGGGCGGCGCCGCACGGGCCAGCGGAGACTCCGGCGGCAGCCAGGTCGGCAGCGGCCCTTGCACTGGCCGCGTCGGTGACCGTGACCGCCGCGTCCAGCCCGTCGCGCAGGCAGGGCCAGGCCAGGCTGGACGGCGTGCCGCAGTTCAGCCCGGCCATGATGGTCTCGCTGGTGGCCACGCTGAGCGGCTCGCCCCGGGTGAGGCTCGCCACCACCCAGGAGGCAGCTTCTGGTTCCACCGCCAGCACCGCCGGAGCCGTCCCGGCCGGGCGGCTGCGGTAGTGCGTGACTACGGCCTGAGCCAGCGAGCCCACGCCCACCGGGACGCCAACCAGATCAGGCGGCCTGGCACCGGCCGCCGCCAGCTGCTCGTCGATCTCCGCGCACAGCGTGCCGTAGCCTGCCACGATCCAGCCGGGGATCTGCTCGTAGCCGGGCCAGGCGGTGTCCTGGATCAGCAGGGTGCCCGGCCCGGCGGCCGCCGCGGCGGCTTGGCGCACCGCCGCGTCGTAGTCCCCGGTGACCCGGGTGACCTCCGCGCCTTCCGCGGCGATGGCGGCCACGGCGGCTGGATGGACGCCGTCCGGGACGAGGACGTGGGCGCGCTGGCCGAGCAGCCGGGCCACCCGGGCCACCGCCCGGCCATGGTTGCCGTCGGTGGCCGTGACCAGCGTGACTGGACTCTCGGCGGTCCCCGTCCGGCTGGCCAGCGCCCGGTGCACCGCCCAGGACGCGCCCAGCACTTTGAACGCGGGCAGCCCCAGTCGGGACGACTCGTCCTTGACAAACACCCGCCCCACATCAAGCTCGGCGGCCAGTCCCGGTAGTTCGGTCAGCGGCGTGGCCGCGAAGCCCGGCAGGCCCCGGTGAAAGTCCCGCGCACCGCCCGGTAGCGGCGCACATCTCCACCCCCGCGCCCCCGGCCGTGCGAACCAGTTCAGAGCCACGCCACCAGCATGCCGCCCTCCTGCGTGAAGCGGCGGCCAACCTAATCCAGCCACACGGAGTCCCAAACACGTTGGGATGACCCTGATGGCCCTTCCCGCCAGCCATCCGAGGCTAACTGGAGGGAACGATGAGATACCTGGTCCGTGTGTCCGTCGCCGCACTCGCTGGCTTGCTGGCTAGCTTCCTCGGAGTGACCGCGGCGCCAGCCGCGACAACCTTGCCCAAGATGCAGACGTACAACGGCACCGGGTGGTCCGGCATGGTGAAGCGGCCCGCGTACATCGTGGTTGGCCAGGGCGGATCGCCCTACGCCTACCGCCCGGCCTGGTCCCGGTGGACGTCCAGCGGCGGCAAGGCCACCGGCAAGCTAGACCTGTTCTGGTGCGTCCCGACGTCCAGTTGCAAGGGGAACGTGCACAACGTCACTGTGTGGGCCACCACCCCACGCACGCACAAGGGCCTGGTCTACTTCGCACACTTGACCTACCAGTACGTCAACGCTTCGGGCGTCACCAAGTGGCTAACGGGCACCTTTCAGGTGCGGCCGGGGACGACACCAATCTCATGACCACGAACTGGGGCGTGGCGTGCCGTCCTGGTTGGTGTGCCGGGGATGGGTTAGACGTTGCAGCGGAACTCGACTCGACTGCGCTGCAACAAGCATGCGAGGGGCTGGCGGAACTAGGCTTCGGTGGCTGAGAAACAGAACGTGACCTCGGGGTAGCGAGGTGACGGCTGGTCCAGCAGGGCTTGGGGCTCGCCGCGCAGGTGCTGGTCGAAGAAGGCCCGGACGTAGGCCCGGGTGATGTCCAGAGACCGGGCTCCGGACAGGCCAGTTTCGATGTCGATACCAGTCTGCTCGGCCAGCAGGGCCAGGTCGGTGAAGGAGGCGTGCACCGCACCGGCCACCACGAGCCACCGCTTCCAGCCGGTCATGCGTGCCCAGTCCCGCTCCCAGGTGACCACGGCGCTTCTCCGGAGCTTCCACTCCCGGGTCCCAGGTGTCACGGCGCCTCCAGTTCCCGGGGTGTAGTTGGACTGCTTGCCCAGGAAGAGAAACGGCCGGGACAGACCCTCAGCCGGGATCTCGGCGACGGTGGAGCCATCCATGTCGATGCCGGCCCGGATGCGGGGGTCAGTCAGCATGGCGGCGATGGTGGCCGCGCCGCCCAGGGAGTGGCCGGCCATCGCCATCCGGGACGGGTCGATCAGCGCGGTGCCCGGCCATGCCGGGTGCGCCCCGGTCAGCTCGCCGAGCACGAAGGAGACATCCGCTGCCCGGCCGCCCATTATCTTCTCCTGGAACAAGCTGTCTCGCTGGCGCGCCTGGCGGGCCAGGCAGGTGGTGACGCGACCGTCGGGAAACGCCGTGCCGTAACTCTCGTGGGTGTGATCAATTCCGGCCACGACGTAGCCGTGGCTGGCTAGGTCCTCGGCTAGGGAGGTGAGCGCGCTGCGGGAGTTGGTGAAGCCGGGCGAGAGCACGACAAGTGGGTGGCTGCGCTGGGTCCCTCCCGGCGTGGCGCCGACGGCCGCATTGGTCCGGGTCGTGCTGAGCACGTCCGGCCGCGGCCCGGTGATGCCCCTGCTTGTGAGCTGGAGTTCGGACTCCGCTGGCGTCATGTACTGGGCTCGCCGCCCGTCCGACGGCACCGCTGGATACCACAGTGAGACCATCAGCTCTCGTGCGGTGACCCCCGCGGCCCAGGGGTCGGCGCGGGAGGTATCTGTCAGGTGCAAAGACGCGGTGCCGACCGGGTGCGGGCCGGTCGGCTCAGGCAGGCGCGGCGTGGGCCCCTGGCGAAGACGGCGCGACACCCGAACTCCTGTCGGTTTCAGACTTTGAAGCGGAACTCCACGACGTTCCGTCACCGATAAGTATGTGCAGCTAAGTATGTGCAGCTAAGTATGTGCAGCTAAGTATGTGCAGCGCCGTCGCCCCCGACGTACCTCAAGGCTCTTCGACGTAGGCGGCTCCGCCGTCCCGACATGCCGCGAGCAACCGCTTGTCACGCGTCCACAGCCGTGCTCCGCCGACCAGCATGACGGAGCCGAGCAGGTGCACATCCACCGCACTCAGTCCACGCCCCCAGAGCTGACGCCCATCCACCAGCGCCATCACTTCCTGATGCGTCAGGACCGGGAACCCCCGGAGGCTCTCAAGGAGGGCCAGCACACGGTCGCGTTGCTTGATTGACCCGAGCGCCAGTTCCTCGATGACAGCACGATGACATCCGACCTGGTCGTCACGGAGGAACGCAACGAGTGAAGGCTCAGACGCATGGAAGTGGTCGATCCAGATCGAAGTGTCGACCAGGATCACCTGGCGCCGTCCCGCTGACGCGGCGCCGCGGTTGCACCGCTGTCCGAGCCGCCCAGGGCCGCCAGGCGCTTGGCGCTCTCCACCCGGATCAAGGTTTCCAGCCCGTCGCGCAAGAGCGCGGACCTCTCCGTGATACCCGTCAATTCAGTCGCGCGAGCCAAGAGCTCGTCATCGATGGTCACCGTAGTCCTCATCGAGGCCTCCGCATCTAAAATAGCATCATCTGATGCTATCAATGATGCCATATCTTGAGCGGGTTGGTCGCCGGCCGGAATGCTGGGAAACAGCCGGTCCAGGTGGTAGTCGATGACGGCCTGGGCCTCCGCGGGCGAGGAGTGGCCGCCCAGGACGCTGGTGGCCAGGCCCGAAGACATGGCCAGCAGGCTGACGGCCTCCAGATCCGGGTCCAGATGGGCGGGCGTGTCACCGGCGGCCTGGGCAGTTCGCAGTTGGGCCGCGACCACGTCGATCACCACAGTTGAGTTTTTGACCAGGGGGGCGATCGCGAGCGCCGGGTCGGTCAGCGAAAGCGCGAAGTAGGCCGTGTACAGGATGGTGAAGGTGCGCCGCTCGTCGTCGGCGGGCAACCCCTCGGTCAGGATGGCGGCGATAACGTTGCGTGGGTGAACCGGGCTCTGCGTCTCCTTGAGCCGGCTGATCCGCGCCAGTGCCCGCCCGCCGAATTGGGCCGCCAGGTGTTGCATGGCGGCCAGCAGGAGCTCCTCCTTGGTGCCGAAGTAGTACTGGACCAGCCGCAGGGACACGCCGGCTTCGGCCGCGACCTCGCGCATCCCGGTGGCGTGCAGTCCGCGTGTAGCGGCCGTCCGCAACAGCGCCTCTGCGATCTGCCGTCGCCGTTCCTCATGGTCGACCCGCTTCGGCACCCGCTCACCGTACCCATCGCCGCCCGCCGCAATTTTGATGATACGATCGTATCATCAAAATTGGCTCAGCCTCGGGGAGGCGGAACATGCTCAGGCTCAAGCGCATCACCGGTGCAGCAGACCTGGCATCCGAGGGCGAGCTGGGATCGTGGATAGACGACGCAGCGCGCGAGAGGTTCATGGCCGCGTATGAGCGGGCCTTTGCGCTGTGGCCGCAGCCGTGCGAGGAGTTCGACGTCGAGACGGCGACCGCGACCACGCGGGTGCACGCCTACCGGCCGCATCCCGATGGGCTGCCGGTCGTGCTGCTCACCGGCGCCGGGTTCAACGCGTCCAGTTGGTATCCGCATGTTGCCGCGCTGGCCAAGGGTGGCCCGGTGTACGGGATCGACATGCCCGGCGACCCGAACCCCAGCGTCGCGCGCGCCCCGATCACGCCCCCGGGGAACTGCGCCGGATGGCTGGACGAGCTCCTGGGCAAGCTGAGCGACCGCCCGGCGCACCTGGTCGGCTTCTCCTACGGCGGCTGGGTCGCCATGAACCAGGCGATCCGCGCGCCTGGCCGGGTCGTCTCCATGACATTGCTCGATCCCGCCGGGCTCACCGAGCTCGACGCCCGCTTCTGGTTCTGGTTGTCCATCAGCGGCCTGGCCACCCTGGCCCCGATGCCGCTGCGCCGCCGCCTGGCCCGTTGGCTTGACAGCCCGTCCATGGCGGAGCAGGAGCTAGTGCCGCTCATGTGGGCTGGCATCCGCGGCTACCATGCCGAGCCCAAGTTCCCCGGTGTTCTCACCGACGACGAACTCCGCGCGATCAGAGTGCCAGTCCTCTTGGTCACTGGCGCGCGAAGCTCCCTGCTTACCCCGGCGGAAGCCCGGGCACGGGGAAGTCTCATGCCGAAGGCGGAGATCACCGTCGTCCCCGGAAGCCACGGCGGCTTCAACCGGATCGATGAGCTGAACAAGCGGATCACCACCTTCATCAGCGGCCAGGCAGTCGGCCGGGTAAGCGGCTCAACCGGCACCGCCACCGGCAGCTAAGCGCAGGGAATCCGACCGGGCACCGGGTAAAACTCTCGTACGGTTAGCAGGCTGTCGCCGTGCACAGCGTCGCGCTCCACCCGGCCCGTTTCGCGGAACCCGAGCTTCGCCAGGACCCGTCGCGACGCGACGTTCCAGTCCCAGACCCCTGCCCACAACCGCCGGTAGCCCGCCTCACTCACCCAGGTGACCACGGCCCGGCCGGCCTCAGTTGCGTAACCACAGCCGTGAGCCGCACGCAGCAACTCGTAGGCCAGCTCAGGCTCGCCGGGCGAGCCGTTCCCATGAAAGACCAGCCCGCAATACCCGATGACGTCGGCCGTACCCTTCCGCTCCACGGCCAGAATCCCTGGCCCCGGCTCCGCACGCGCTGCGCGTATCTGCGCGGCGATGTCCTCCTCGGTAGGCCGGCCCCCGGGACTTATCCGCCGATGCGGCGGCACCCGGGGATCCCGCTCAGTCCACAACTGGCGATAGATGGCGGCCTCGGCCACTCGGCGATGCCGAAGGATGAGGCGATCTGTCTCCAAGGTGTCCAGCACGGGCACTACCGACATGCTGGCATTGTGTCAACGTCAGCGCGCTGGATTGCGGGCAGGACGCCTAGCGGGAGACCAGCCAGGACGGCAGAAATAGGGTCGTCCGGCTCATAACTGACCCAGCGACACCCGCACGCGCCCGGGCGGGTCACACGTTGAAGCGGAACTCGACTACGTCGCCGTCGCGCATGACGTAGTCCTTGCCTTCTATCCGGACCTTGCCGGCCGCCCGGGCAGCGGCCAGCGAGCCGGCCGCGACCAGGTCGTCGTAGGCCACGATCTCCGCCTTGATGAAGCCGCGCTGGAAGTCGGTGTGGATCACCCCGGCCGCCTCCGGTGCGGTCGCCCCGGCCGGGATCTCCCAGGCGCGGGTCTCCTTGGGCCCGGCGGTGAGGAACGTCTGCAGGCCGAGCGCGGCGAAGCCGGCCTGGGCCAGCCGGTTCAGCCCGGGCTCCCCCATACCCAGCTCAGCGGCCATCTCGGCCGCCTCGTCCTCGGGGAGCTCGGCCAGTTCGGCCTCGGTCTTGACGTCGAGGAAGACGGTCTCGGCCGGGGCCACCTGCGCGGCCAGCTTGGCCCGCAGCCCCTCGTCGGCCAGCTCGCCCTCGTCCATGTTGAACACGTAGACGAACGGCTTGGCCGTCAGCAGGTGCAGCTCGCGCAGGTCAGCCAGGTCGATGCCAGCGGCCGAAGCCCCGGCGTACAGCGTGGTCCCGCCGTCCAGCAGCTGCTGCGCGCGAGCGGCGGCCTCGGCCATCCGCTGGCGTTCGGCGTCCTTCGCGAAGCGCGATTCCTTGGCCAGCCGGGGCACGGCCTTCTCCAGCGTCTGCAGGTCGGCCAGGATGAGCTCGGTGGCGACCGTGTCAATGTCCCGGCTGGGCGACACGTCGCCGTCCACGTGGCTCACGTCCGGATCGGTGAACACGCGCACGACCTGCACGATCGCGTCCGTCTCGCGGATGTGCGCGAGGAACTGGTTGCCCAGCCCCTGGCCCTGCGACGCGCCGCGGACCAGGCCGGCGATGTCCACGAAGCGGGCGGTGGCGGGCACGATCTTGGCCGAGTCGAACATCTGGGCCAGCACCGCGAGCCGCGGGTCGGGGATGCCGACCACGCCCACGTTCGGCTCGATGGTGGCGAACGGGTAGTTCGAGGCCAGCGCGCTGGCCCTGGTCAGCGCGTTAAACAGGGTGGACTTGCCGACGTTGGGCAGGCCGACGATGCCGATCGAGAGACTCACCCCGCGAGTCTAGGCCGTCCGCGCGGCTACCCGGTTCTGTCGGCACCCGCTGCGAGCATGCCAGGCATGAACGCGATCTCGGTGTTCGCCGGGCTGCTGCTAGGCCTGGCCATCGGTGCGGCGCTTGGCTTCCTGTACGCGCGCAGCCGCCAGGCCGCCGCCGCGGCCGAGCTGACCGGCCAGGTCCGGGCGGCCGAGGAGCGGGCCCGGGCCGCGCTGGACCGCGCCGCGCTCACCGACGGCCAGCTCGGCCAGCAGTTCGAGGCCCTGTCGGCGCAGGCGCTGGACGCCAGCGCCCGGCGCTTCATGGAGATGGCCGAGGGCCGGCTGAACGCGGCCAACGCGGCCGCGGCGGGCGAACTGGAGGCCCGCCGCGCCGCGGTGGAGCATCTGGTCGGGCCGCTCCGGGAGACGCTGGACCGGCTGGCGGCTCAGCTCCGCGAGTCTGACAAGGACCGGCACCTATCGCACGCCGCGCTGGCTGAGCAGGTGACGATCGCCCGGCGCAGCTCGGACGAGCTGCGCGCGCAGACCCAGGCGCTGGTGACCGCGCTGCGCCGGCCCGAGGCCCGTGGCCGCTGGGGTGAGATGCAGCTGCGCCGGGTGGTCGAACTCTCTGGGATGAGCGCACGGTGCGACTTCGAGGAACAGGTCAGCGTCACTTCCGACGATGGTGCCCAACGCCCAGACATGGTGATCAGGCTGGCCGGTGGCAAGAACATCGTGGTGGACTCGAAAGTGTCCCTGGCCGCGTATCTGGAGGCGGCCGAGACCCCGGACCCGGATATCAGGGAAGCCCGGTTGCGGGCGCACGCCCGGCACCTGCGTGATCATGTGGACGGGCTGGCGGCCAAAGCGTACTGGTCGGTGCTCAGCCCGGCGCCGGAGTTCGTCGTGCTGTTCATCCCGGGCGAAGCGTTCCTGGCCCCGGCGCTGGACTACGACGCGGGCCTGCTGGAGTACGCGGTGTCCCGGAAGGTGCACATCGCCACGCCGACCACCCTGGTCAGCCTGCTGCGCACGGCCCAGTACGCCTGGCAGCAGGCCGCCCTCTCGGAGAACGCGCGGGCCGTGTTCGACCTGGGCCGCGAGCTCTACGAACGGATCGGGCGGCTGGGCGGCCAGGTAGACAAGGTGGGCCGGGCGCTGACCAACGCGGTCACCGCGTACAACCAGGCGGTCAGCGGACTGGAGTCGAAGGTGCTGGTCAGCGCGCGGCGGCTGAACCAGCTCGGCGTCGTGGACGCCGACCTCGACCCGCCCGGCCTGGTCGAGGCGACCACCCGGGCATTGTCCGCCCCGGAGCTGGCCGGCGAAAGCGCGAGCACCCTAACCATGCCGGAGCGGACCGAGATCACCGGATAATGGCCGGGTGTCATCTGACAACGAGCGCAGCGAGCCGCCCGCCAAGTCGCCGCCCCGGATCGACCCGCTGTCCAGGGCAGGTCACCTGGAGTACGACCGGGTCCTGTTCTTCAGCGATGCCATCTTCGCCATCGCCATCACGCTGCTGGTGCTCGACATCCGCGTCCCGGGTCTCACGCAGAACCCAGCGAAGGAGATCGTCAGCGCCAAGGAGAACATCCTCAGCTTTGCGATCAGTTTCGTGGTGATCGGGGTGTTCTGGATGGGCCACCACTCGATCAGCCGGTACATCGGAGCGTTCGACCGCCGCCTGATCGCCCTCAACCTGCTGTTCCTCGGCCTCATCGCGTTCCTGCCGTTCCCGACCGGGTTGCTCTTCGAGCACACCAGCGGGCCGTCGCCGTGGGCACCCACCGTCTTCTACGCAGGGTGTATTGCCGCGGCCGGCCTGGCCGAGCTGGCCATCTGGCTGTACGCGAGCAGCAACCACCTGCTGACCGACCGGACCCCACCGGCGGTCCGGAAGACCGTAGCGCTGCGGTTGCTGGTGGCCCCGATCGTGTTCCTGGTGTCCATCCCCATCGCGTTCTACTCCACCAACCTCGCGACCTACTTCTGGCTCCTGATCGCGGTGGCGAACTGGCTGCTCAACCGGCTGGCCCCGCAGATTGAGCCGGCCGCCTGAATCAGGGATGGCCCGCGTTGGCGTGTCTTCCGCGCTATCCCCCGGACGCCCGGTAGCGTGGCCGGGGCGCTGTATCCCGGTCCGGCGCCGAGCGGGGAGGAGGGCGGGGTGTCTCAGCCATGGCACGAAGCATCCTGGACTCCGGCCCAGCCCCGATCCTCCTGGGCGACGCCCGACCCACCCGGGACCGGCGCTGACTCCGCGGCCGGCTGGACCGCGACGGCCGGCCCGGACCCGGATCTGATGGCCGGTGATCCACCGGGCAGCGAGGCACCGCCGGACCGGGCCCGCGGCGGGCCCGCTGATCATCGGCACGGGCCACGGCTCACCGGGCGTGGCGCCATCGCGGGCATGCTGCTGGTGTTCTTCATCGGCGTGCTGGCCGCCGACTGGCTGCAGTGGAGCCCGCTGGCCGACGCGAGCTTCCTGGTCGGCAGCGCCGCGGCTGCCTGGTACACCAAGCAGCGCGACCTGCTGACCGTCGCGGTCAGCCCGCCGTTGCTGTTCTTCATCGTGGTGATCTGCGTCAAGGCGATCACCGCGGCAGGCAACGAACTGCTGTCCACGGTGGAGGGCGCCGCGCTGACGCTGGCCAACGTCGCGCCCTGGCTGTTCATCGGGGTCGTGCTGTCCCTGATCATCACGTGGTTCCGCGGCCTGCCGCGCTGCGTCGCCGAACTGCGCCGGGACCTGCACCCAGAGCTGGCCCGGCGGCGGCCGGCCGGTGCCGTGGAGGCGGACAGCGCAGGGGCGGACAGCACCGCCACCGTGGGCGGGTATCAGCCCGCCGGCAAGCGTTACCGCTGAGCCGTCAGGGCTGAGCCGCGTCGGTCAGCGGGCGGTCCGGCGCAGTTCCGGGGGCAGCTGGAACACCAGCCGCTCCTCGACCGCCTCGACCTCTTCCACGGTGCCGTAACCCAACTCGGCCAGCCGGGCCAGCACCCCGTTGACCAGCACCTCGGGAACCGAGGCGCCGCTGGTCACGCCGACCGTGCTGGCACCATCCAGCCACTGCTCATGGATGTTCGAGGCGTCGTCGACCAGGTAGGCGGCCCGGGCACCGGCCTCCACGGCCACCTCGACCAGCCGGACCGAGTTGGACGAGTTGTCCGAGCCGACCACGATGACCAGGTCCGCCTCCTTGGCGATCTGCTTGACCGCAGCCTGCCGGTTCTGCGTGGCGTAGCAGATGTCATCGCTGGGCGGGTCGATCAGCTGCGGGAACCGTTCCCGCAGCGCGGCCACGGTCTGGATGGTCTCGTCCACGGACAGCGTGGTCTGGGACAGCCAGGCCACCTTGGCCGGGTCGCGGACCTGCACGTCGGCGCCGCCGTCCGGGCCGTCCACCAGGTGAATACGGGCCGGGGCCTCGCCGGTGGTGCCTTCGACTTCCTCGTGACTGCGGTGCCCGATGAGCAGGATGTCGTAGTCCTGGGCGGCGAAGCGCCTGGCCTCGTTGTGCACCTTGGTGACCAGCGGACAGGTCGCATCGATGGTCCGCAGGCCACGGCGCTGCGCTTCCTCGCGGACGGCCGGTGAGACGCCGTGCGCGGAGAAAACCACAATGGCCCCCTCCGGCACGCTGTCCGTCTCTGCCACGAAGATCGCGCCGCGCGCTTCCAGTTCCCGGACTACGTGCGTATTGTGCACGATCTGCCTGCGCACGTAGACGGGAGCTCCGTAGCGCTCAAGGGCCATCTCGACTGCCTGCACGGCCCGGTCAACGCCTGCGCAGTAACCGCGGGGCTTGGCGAGCAGTACTCGTCGGGTAGTCACGGGCATGTCCCCTATGGTAGATGAGCCCGGGGTGCCAGCTGCCGAGCCCGGGGTGCCCGGCCGAGCCGGGCACCTCATCCGGCCCGGGGGCTGGTGCTCAGAAAGGGTAAGCGTCCCGCGCTCGCATAGCAGGGCCAGGCCAGATCTGGTACGACTGTGCCTGTCACGAGCCTGTACCGACGCGGCCGGGCGGAACACCCGGCACGCCTGCACAGCTGCCCGCAGGCCAATGGAGCCGGGCGCGCCGGGCACAACCGAGCCCGGTACGCCGGGAACTCAGCGTAGGAGATCGATCATCATGCCGTTGCCCCAGGTCAGTGACCGCATCAAGGAACTCCCCGGGCAGGCGCTGCGGGCGGTGTTCGCCGGTGTCGGCCAGTTGCTGCTCGCCGCGGACAAAGTCAGGACGCAGCTTGCCACGCCACCGGACGAGCCGGCCCAGCCGCCCGCCGTCCCCTCGCCCGAGCCCGCGGCGCCCCCGGCGGCCGCTCCCCCGGCCGCGGCCGGGCCGGCCAGGGCTACCCCGGCGGGTTCGTCGGTGACCCCGCCGGAAGTGACCGACCCGGCCGAGTCGCGGTGGCGCAGCCTGGACAAGACGGGCAACGTCCGGCTGCTGCACGACGGTGACCCGGACCTGAGCACGTCCGCGAGCCCGCCGCCGGACGCCGCGGCGCCGGCCGAGCCAGCGGCCGCCGAGACGGCTCCGGCCGAGCCGGCGGCCGCGGAGGTTGCCGAGCCGGCGGCCGTGGAGGTTGCCGAGCCGGAGCCCGCGGAGGTTGCCGAGCCGGAGCCCGCCGACCTGGCCATACCGACTCCGGCCGAACCCGCCGTGCCCACCCCCGCTGAGGTGGCCAAGCCCGCGCCCGCGAAGCCGGTGCCAGCCGAGCCCATCCTCGCCGCGGCGCCCGCGCCCACCGAGGTGACCCCCACCGCCGAGCCCGCCGAGCCTGCCGAGGCGGCCGAGGTGGCGCTCCCGGTGGTCGGCTATGACCAGCTCACCGTGGCCTCGCTCCGGGCCCGGCTGCGGGTGCTGGACGTGACCCAGGTGCGGGCGCTGCTGGACTACGAGAAGGCCCACCAGAACCGGGCCGACGTGGTCACCATGTTCGAACGGCGCATCGCCAAGCTGGAGCAGGGCGGCTGACCGCTAGCCGCCCCCGACCTGGCCCGCCATCATGGCGCTGGACACATCCGCGGACGCGCCGGTCCCGGTCCGGACCATCCTCCGGCTGACCGGCGAGTGGATCAGCCGTCTCGGCCGGGTCTGGGTGGAGGGTCAGATCGCCGAGCTGACCAGGCGTGGCGGCACCGTGTTCCTGACCCTCCGCGACCCGGTGGCGGCGGTTTCGGTCCGGGTGATCTGCCCGCGGGCCGTGCTGGACGCGACCGATCCGCCGCCGGGTGAAGGCGCCCGGGTCGTCATCTGGGCCAAACCCGACTTCAATACCAACCGCGGCGCGTTCTCGCTGGCCGCGGTGGAAATCCGCGCCGTCGGCATCGGGGAATTGCTGGCCCGGCTGGAGCGGCTGCGCCGCGCCCTGGCCGCGGAAGGGCTGTTCGCGCCGGAACGCAAACGCCCGCTGCCGTTCCTGCCCGGCACCA
>Ga0335076_10005224_pt1 | contig 13140 bp, 9 predicted proteins | sample Lox_Sample_25_FD_206717 | JGI IMG/M metagenome (GOLD analysis project Ga0335076, IMG submission 206717) | Soil microbial communities from Loxahatchee National Wildlife Refuge, Florida, United States - Lox_Sample_2.5 | ecosystem: Environmental > Terrestrial > Soil > Wetlands | place: USA: Florida...
GTGTCCGAAGGTACGGTCTACAACTATCTGCCGGTCAACATCGGTGACCACCTCACCCCGCAGCGGGTGCGCGAGGCGATCCGCGCGCTGTACACCACCGGCTTCTTCCGCGACGTGCAGCTGCGCCGCGACGGCAACGTGCTGGTGGTGACGGTGCTCGAGCGGCCCTCGATCGAGAGCTTCGAGATCACCGGCAACAAGGACATCAAGACCGAGGACCTGCAGAAGTCGCTGCGCGGCGTCGGCCTCGCTACCGGCAAGACCTTCGACCGCTCGGTGCTCGAGGACGTCACCCAGTACCTCACCGACCAGTATTTCGCACGCGGCAAGTACGGCGTGCGCATCGATACCAAGGTCGAGGAGGAGACCGGCAACCGCGTCAAGGTCAAGGTGGACATCAAGGAAGGCAGCCGTGCCAGGATCCGCCAGATCAACATCGTCGGCAACACGCGCTTCAAGCCGAAGCAGATCCTCGAGACACTCGAGCTGAAGACGCCCAACTGGCTGTCCTGGTACAAGCAGGACGACCGCTACTCGCGCGAATCGCTGCAGGGCGACCTGGAGAAGGTGCGCAACTACTACATGGACCGCGGCTACGCCAACTTCCAGCTCGATTCGACCCAGGTGGCGATCACGCCCGAGAAGGAAGACATCTTCATCACGGTCAACATCGACCCGGGCGAGGTCTACAAGCTCTCGGACATCAAGCTCGCCGGCACCTTCGTGGTGCCGCAGGCGGACCTGCAGCGGCTGGTGCTGGTGCACCGGGGCGAGATCTTCGACCGTAAGCTGATTACCGCCACCCAGGAGCTGATGCAGAACCGCATGGGGCGCGACGGCTACGCGTTCGCCAAGGTTGAGCCGGTGCCGACCGCCGACAACGCCAGCCACACGGTGTCGCTCACCTTCTTCGTCGATCCCGGCAATCGCGTGTATGTGCGCAACATCAGCTTCTCCGGCGTCACGCGCATCAACGACGAGGTGCTGCGCCGCGAGCTGCGCCAGCTCGAGGGCGGCTGGCTGTCGAACACGGCACTCGAGCGCTCCAAGCAGCGCATCCAGCGCCTGCCGTACGTGAAGTCGGTCGAGTTCGAGACTACGCCCGTGGCCGGCTCGCCCGATCTGGTGGACGTCAATTACAAGATCGAGGAGGGTCCGGCATCGCAGCTGTCGGGCGGCATCGGTTACTCCGAGTTGTACAAGTTCCAGCTCAACGGCAGCTTTGCCGACGCCGACTTCCTCGGCACCGGTCAGCGCGTGGCGATCCAGCTCAACGGCGGCGCCTTCAGCAAGGTGTACACGGTGGCCTGGACCAACCCCTACACCAACATCGACAATCTGCAGCGCACCATCTCGGTCAGCTATCAGAACTCGACGCAGTTCGTCTCCTCGTCGTCGAACTTCTCCTCCGAGACGCTCACCGCCGGGCCCACCTGGGCCTATCCGATCACCGAGACCATGTACCTGCGCTTCGGCGCCGTGTTCGAGCACTCGCAGCTGCTCACCAACTCGCTGAGCAGCTCCGAGCAGGCGCAGCAGTGGGTGCAGCAGAACGGGCATCCCTACCAGCGCCTGGCGCACGACGACGCCAGCAACAATGAGTACGTGTTCTACGGCTCGAACTTCTCCAATGTCCAGGGCGTGATTGGCTGGGACTGGGACACCCGCAATCGCACCCTGTTTGCCGACCGCGGAATGCACCAGACGATCAGCCTGTCGATGACCGCACCGTCGAGCGACGTGCATTACTACGTGGCCGACTATCAGTTCCTCAGGTACGTGCCGCTCGGGCGCTGGCTGACGCTTTCCTTCCTCGAGGGCGTCGACTACGGCGCGCCGCTCGGCAGTACCACCGGGATTCCGCCGTACCGCCAGTTCTACGGCGGCGGCCCGGACAACGTGCGCGGCTACCAGGAGGGCCTGCTCGGCCCGCGTGATCAGTTCGGCAATCCCTACGGCGGCAACATGCGCGTCACCAGCCAGAACGAGCTGATCCTGCCGATGCCGTCCAAGTGGGCGCAGACCGCGCGCGTCAGCCTGTTCTTCGACATGGGCGGCGTGTACGCGACCGGCAACAAGCTGCAGTTCTTCGGCCCCGACAACATAACGCCGGCGGATTGCCGGTCAGGTGACGAGTGTTACCGCTTCATCAACTTCTCGAGCCTGAGGCGCTCGGCGGGCGTCGCGGTGACCTGGCTGGCCCCGATCGGGCTCTTCCGCTTCAGCCTCGGACTGCCGCTGAACGCCAAGCGCGGCGATGGCATCACTACCTGGGGCGACCAGACGGAGGTATTCCAGTTCTCGGTCGGGCAGGCGTTCTGAGCTCATCGGCGCGCAGCGCCCGCGGCGCTGCGCGCGGGCCGGCGCGGTGACAGCTAAATGGGCCTGCGGCGCGGGCAAGTTTAGGCGATACTAAGAGATTAGCCGCCGCCGTTGCCGACGGCGGTGGCGCGTGTCAATTCAAAGAGTTACTCAGATTACGAGGTGGGTGTTCCGTGAATCGTTCGATCAGCAGTCGGGTGGCGGTGTGGATCGTGGCCGCAGTGGGTCTTTGTGCCGTGGTGCCGGCGTGGGCCGATTCGCCAAAGATCGGTGTCGTCGACCCGCAGCGGCTCATGCTGGAGTCGCCGCAGGGCAAGGCCATGGCGGATACGATGCGGGCGGAGTTCGCGCCGCGCGAGCGCACTCTGCAGGCGCAGATGCAGGGGCTCAAGGCCAAGCAGGACAAGCTGCAGAAGGATGCAGCCACCATGACCGACGATCAGCGCATCCGCGCCGAGAAGGAGCTGCGCGACGGCGAGCGGGACTTCGAGCGCGCGCGCGGTGAGCTGCAGGACGATGTGACCGCACGGCGCAACGAGGAGATGTCGCGCCTGCAGCGCACGCTCGGCGAGGAAGTGCGCAACTACGCCAAGGCGCAGAACTTCGACGTGGTGCTGAGCGGCGAGGCGGTGGTGTACGCCGGCTCCGCCTACGACATCACGCCGGCGATCCTGACGGCGCTGCAGGCACGCGCCGCCGCCGCGCCGGCCGCGCCCAAGCCGGCGACGCCGGCGCCCGCCAAACCGCAGCAGTAAGCGCGGCGTAAGGGCGCGCACCCGCTCGCAAGGCTCGCCATGTCCGTCTCGCTGGGGGAGCTGGCGGTACGCTTCGGCTGCGAGCTGCGCGGCGATCCGCAGGTGCGCGTCGCGCACGTGGCGACGCTCGCCAACGCCGACGCCAGCGCGCTCAGCTTTCTCGCCAACCCGCGCTACCGCCCGCAGCTCGCCGCCACGCGCGCCGCCGCCGTGGTGCTGTCCGCGGAGGCGGCCGACGACTGCCCGACGCACGCGCTGCTCGCCGGCAACCCCTACGCCACCTACGCGCGCATCGCCGCGCTCCTGCACCCGAGTCCGGCGGTCGAGCCGGGCGTGCACGCATCGGCCCTCATCGCACCCGACGCACGCATCGATCCGAGTGCGCACGTCGGACCCGGGTGTTGCGTCGGTGCGGGCGTCGTGGTCGGCGCGCGCAGCTCGCTCGGCCCGTACTGCGTGCTGGAGCAGGATGTGACGCTGGATGCCGACGTGCGGCTCGCGGCGCGCGTCACGCTGTGTCGCGCGGTGACGGTCGGCGCGCGCAGCGTGCTGCAGAGCGGCGTCGTCGTGGGGGGCGATGGCTTCGGCTACGCGCCCGAGCGCGGCCGCTGGCTCAAGGTCCCGCAGGTGGGCGCGGTGCGCATCGGCGCGGACGTCGAGATCGGCTGCAACACCACCATCGATCGCGGTGCCATAGAGGACACGGTGATCGAGGAGGGGGTCAAGCTCGACAACCTCATCCAGATCGGCCACAACGTGCGCATCGGCGCACACACCGCCATCGCCGCCTGCACCGGCGTCTCCGGCAGCACGGTGATCGGCAGGCGCTGCATGATCGGCGGCCACGTCGGATTCGCCGGCCACATCAGCATCGCCGACGACGTCGTCATCACGGGTTACTCGGCCGTCAGCCGCTCGATCGCGGACGCCGGCGTATACTCCAGCACCCTGCCGTTCGAGGAGGCGCACGCCTGGCGCCGGCTGGTCGCGCGCTTCAAGCGCAGCGCGCGGCTCGAGGAGCGGGTGCGGAGGCTGGAGCAGGAAAATACGCATGACTGAACCCGTAGCTCTCGACATGCAGGAGATCCTGCGCTACCTGCCGCATCGCTACCCGTTCCTGCTGCTCGACCGCGTGCTCGAATGCCGCCCCGGCGAGAGCATTCGCGCCCTCAAGAACGTCACCTATAACGAGCCGTACTTCCCCGGGCATTTCCCGCACCGGCCGGTGATGCCCGGCGTGATCATCATGGAGGCGCTGGCGCAGGCCGCCGGCGTGCTGTGCTTCGTGACCGCGGGCGTGATTCCCAACGAGGACACGCGCTTCTACTTCGTCGGTATCGACAATGCGCGCTTCCGCAAGCCCGTGGTGCCGGGAGACCAGCTGCTGCTGACGGCACGGCTCGAGCGCTCGCTGCGCGGTATCTGGAAGTTCTCGACCGCGGCACTGGTCGGTGACAAGGAGGTCGCGCACGCGGACATGATGCTGGTGCCGGAGGCCGGCAAGTGATCGATCCGCGGGCGGCGGTGTCGCGCGAGGCGCGGCTCGCACCGGATGTCACCGTGGGCCCGTTCACGGTCATCGGCCCCGGGGTCGAGATCGGGCCGCGCACCGTCGTCGGCCCGCACGCGGTGATCAACGGGCCGACCGTGCTCGGTGCCGACAACCACGTGTTCCAGTTCGCCTCCATCGGCGATGCGCCGCAGGACAAGAAGTACCGCGGCGAGCCCACCAGGCTCGTGATCGGCGACCGCAACGTGTTCCGCGAGTTCGTCACCGTCAACCGCGGCACCACCCACGACAAGGGCGTGACCACTATCGGCAACGACAACCTGCTGATGGCGTGCGCGCACGTCGCGCACGACTGCACGGTGGGCAACAACACCGTATTCGCCAACGGCGCGGTGCTCGGCGGCCACGTCGAGATCGGCGACTGGGTGATTCTCGGCGGGCTGTCGGCGGTGCATCAGTTCGTCAAGGTGGGGGCGCATGCCTTCCTCTCCGGCGGCGCGATGGTGCGCCGGGACGTACCGCCGTACGTCATCGTGATCGGCGACCCGGCGGTGCCGCAGGCAGTGAACTCCGAGGGCCTGAAGCGCCGCGGCTTCAGCGAGGAGCAGATCCGCGCGATCCGCGAGGCGTACCGCACGCTGTACCGTTCGGACCTGCGGCTCAGCGAGGCGCTGGCGAGGCTCGAGCCGCTCGCCGCGCAACGGCCGGAGCTGCGCGCCTTCGTCGACTTCATCCAGAACGCCACCCGCAGCATCGTGCGATGAGCGCGGCGACGGCGCCGCTGCGCGTCGCGATCGTGGCGGGCGAGCAATCCGGCGATCAGCTCGGCGCAGCGCTCATCGCGGCGCTGCGCGAGCGCGTCGGATCGCTCGAGTGCTTCGGCGTCGCGGGACCGAAGATGCGCGCCGCCGGCTGCGCCGCCTGGGCGGGATCGGAGGAGCTCTCCGTGATGGGACTCGCAGAGGTGTTCGGGCACCTGCCGCGCCTGCTGCGCCTGCGCGCCTCGCTCGCGGCGCGCTTTGCGGCCGCGCGTCCCGACGTCTTCATCGGCATCGACTCCCCGGAGTTCAATCTCGGGCTCGCCGCGCGGCTGAAGCGCGCGGGCGTACGCTGCGTGCAATACGTGAGTCCGCAGGTATGGGCCTGGCGGAAGGGGCGGGTGCGCACCATCGGCCGCGACTGCGATCTGGTGCTGTGCCTGCTGCCCTTTGAGACCGCCTTCTACCGCGAGCACGGCGTACACGCCGAGTTCGTCGGCCACCCGCTCGCCGACCAGATTCCCCTCGCGGTCGATGTGGCCGGTGCGCGCCGTGCGCTCGGGGTGGCAGCCGATGCGACGCTGATCGCCGTGCTCCCGGGGAGCCGTCTCGCCGAGGTGAGCCGGCTCGCGCGGCCGTTCGCGGCAACGGCGGCCTGGATCCATGCGCGCCGCCCGCAGTTGCAGTTCATCGCGCCGATGGCGTCCGCCGCGGTACGTGACTGCTTCGAGAGGCAGCTGGCGCAAGCGCCGGAAAACACGCAGATTCGCCTCGTCGACGGCCAGGCGCAGCAGGTGCTGGCGGCGGCTGATGCGGCGATCGTCGCTTCGGGGACCGCGACGCTCGAGACGCTGCTGTCCGGCAAACCCATGGTAGTGGCGTATAAAGTGAGCGCGCTGACCTTCTTTCTCCTGGACACGCTCGGAATCGTCAGGGTGCCGTTCTTCTCGCAACCGAACCTGCTCGCCGGGCGGCGCCTGGTGCCCGAGTTCAAGCAGCGGCAGGTGACCGTCGAGGCCCTGGGCGCGGCGCTGCTCGCCGAGCTCGACGATCCGGCGCACCTCGCCGAGCTGCGCGAGGAGTTCACACGCATTCACCTGGCGCTGCGCCGCGGCGGCGCGGCGCGCGCGGCTGAGGCCGTGCTCGAGTGCGTGCGGGGTGCGGCGCAGGTGCCACAGCCGTGAGCGCGCGGCCGCGGCTCGTGGCGGGCGTCGATGAGGCCGGGCGCGGGCCGCTCGCGGGACCGGTGGTCGCGGGTGCGGTGATCCTCGACCCGCGGCGGCGCATCCGCGGACTCGCCGATTCCAAGACGCTGTCGCCCGAGGAGCGCGCCCGCCTCGCCGGGCTCATCCGCACGCGCGCGCTCGCCTGGTCGGTGGCCTGGGCGGACCGCGACGAGATCGACTCGCTCAACATCCTCGAGGCGACACTGCTCGCCATGCGGCGCGCGCTGCTCGCACTGCCGGTGTGCCCGACACACGTGCAGATCGACGGCAACCGCTGTCCGCGCCTCGAGGACCTCGATCTCGCCTGCACCGCCGAGGCGATCGTCGACGGCGATGAGTTCGTGGCTGCGATCAGCGCCGCCTCGATTCTCGCCAAGACCTGCCGCGACGCCATGATGCAGGCGCTCGATGCCTGCTATCCGGGCTTCGAGCTCGCCCGTCACAAGGGCTACGGAACGCCGCAGCACATGCGGGCGCTGCGCCGGCGTGCACCCTCGCCGCTGCACCGCCGTTCCTTCAGCCCGCTGCGCCGTCCGGTCTGAAGCGATGACGCCCGCCTTCGTCCATCTGCGGCTGCACAGCGAGTACTCCCTCAGCGACAGCGTGGTGCGCATTCCCGAGCTGATCGCCGCCGTGGCGGCCGCCGGCATGCCCGCGGTCGCGGTCACCGACCGCAACAACCTGTTCGCGATGGTGAAGTTCTACCGCGAGGCGCTGGCGCACGGCGTGAAGCCGGTCATCGGCGTCGACCTCGCGGTGCGCGAGGAGGGCGAGCGGCGCGAGGCGAGCCGCCTGACGCTCCTCTGCCAGAACCAGGACGGCTACCGCAACCTCACGCGGCTCCTCACCCGCGCCTACCTCGAGGGGCGCGAGCGCGGCCTGCCGCGCGTCAACCGCGCCTGGCTCACGAGCGCCAACCTCGCCGGCCTCATCGCGCTTTCCGGTGCCACCGAGGGAAACGTGGGACGGGCGCTGGTGAACGGCCGCGAGGCGGATGCCGAGCGTGCGCTCGAGGAGTGGCGCGCGCTGTTCCCGAACCGCTACTACCTCGAGCTGCAGCGCCTCGGCCGGCAGTTCGAGGAGCCTTACATCGACTCCGCGGTCACGCTCGCGGCGCGACACGGCGTACCAGTGGTCGCGACCAACGACGTGCGCTTCCTCAGGGCCGAGGAGTTCGAGTCGCACGAGGCGCGCGTCTGCATCCACGACGGCGCGCTGCTCGCCGACCCGGCGCGCGTGCGTCGCTACACGCGCCAGCAGTACCTGCGCACGCCCGCGGAGATGTCGGCGCTGTTCGCGGATCTGCCGGAAGCGCTCGCCAACTCGGTGGAGATCGCGCGCCGCTGCAGCCTGCAGCTGAGCCTGGGCGAGGCGCGCCTGCCGCAGTATCCGGTGCCGGCCGGCATCAGCACCGAGGAGTTCCTGCGCGCGCAAGCCGCGCGCGGGCTCGCGCAGCGCTTTCCGGCAGGGGTGGGCGCCGCCTATCACGAGCGGCTCGCGAGCGAGCTCGGCGTCATCTGCCAGATGGGCTTCGCCGGCTACTTCCTGATCGTCGCCGACTTCATCCGCTGGGCACGCGAGAACGGCGTGCCGGTGGGACCGGGACGCGGCTCGGGTGCCGGGTCGCTGGTCGCCTACAGCCTCAGGGTCACCGATCTCGATCCGCTCGAGCACGACCTGCTGTTCGAGCGCTTCCTCAACCCGGAGCGCGTGTCGATGCCGGACTTCGACATCGACTTCTGCATGGAGGGGCGCGACCGGGTGATCGAGTACGTGGCCCAGAAGTACGGGCGCGAGCGCGTGTCGCAGATCATTACCTACGGCACCATGGCCGCGAAGGCGGTGGTGCGCGACGTCGGCCGCGTGCTCGGCATGACCTACGGCTACGTCGACCGCATCGCCAAGCTCATCCCCTTCGAGCTCGGCATTACGCTCGAGGACGCCCTCGAGAAGGAGCCGGAGCTCAAGCGCCTCTACCAGTCCGAGGACGAGGTGAAGAACCTCATCGACCTGGCACGCTCGCTCGAGGGGCTCACCCGCAACGCCGGCATGCACGCCGGGGGCGTGGTGATCGCGCCCTCGGTGCTCACCGACTTTGCGCCGCTCTACTGCGACGCCGAGGGCGGCAGCATCGTCACACAGTTCGACAAGGACGACGTCGAGGCCGCGGGACTGGTCAAGTTCGACTTCCTGGGGCTACGCACCCTGACGATCATCGATCGCGCGGTGCGCATCATCAATCGCGGCGCCGCTCCCGGCAGTGCGCCGCTGGAGATCGGCGCACTGCCGATGGACGACGCGCCGACCTTCACGCTGCTCAAGTCCTGCCGCACCACCGCCGTGTTCCAGCTCGAGTCGCGCGGCATGAAAGACCTCATCCGCCGGCTGCAGCCCGACTGCTTCGAGGACATCGTGGCGCTGGTGGCGCTGTTCCGCCCGGGGCCGCTGCAGTCCGGCATGGTGGATGACTTCATCAGCCGCAAGCACGGACGGAACGAGGCGGCGATCGATTATCTGCACCCGAGCCTGGCACCCATCCTGAAGCCCACCTATGGCGTGATCCTGTACCAGGAGCAGGTCATGCAGATCGCGCAGTCGCTCGCCGGCTATACGCTCGGCGGCGCCGATCTGCTGCGCCGCGCGATGGGCAAGAAGAAAGCCGAGGAGATGGCGCAGCAGCGCTCGGTGTTCGTCAGTGGCGCGGTGGCGCGCGGCGTCCGCCAGGGGCTCGCGGAGCACATCTTCGACCTGATGGAGAAGTTCGCCGGCTACGGCTTCAACAAGTCGCACTCCGCCGCCTACGCGCTGCTCGCCTACCAGACCGCCTATCTCAAGGCGCATCACCCCGCGGCCTTCATGGCCGCGGTGCTGTCGGCCGACATGGACCACACCGACAAGGTCGTGACCTTCATCAACGAGTGCGCCGACATGGGGCTCAGCGTCCTGCCGCCCGACGTCAACGCCTCGCGCTACGAGTTCTCCGCCGACGGTGCGCGCAGCATCCGTTACGGACTCGGGGCGGTTCGCGGCGTGGGTGCCGGCGCGGTCGAGGGGCTGGTCGCGGAGCGCAGCGCACGCGGCCCCTTCCGGGGGCTCGAGGATCTGTGCCGGCGGCTCGATCTGCAGAAGATCAACCGCCGGGTGCTGGAAGCGCTGTTGCGCTCCGGGAGCCTCGACTCGCTCGGCGAGACGCGCGCTACGCTCATGGACCGGCTCGCAGGCGCGATGCAGCTCGGCGACCAGAATACGCGCGCGCACGCCGCCGGACAGGACGACATGTTCGGCGGGCTCGCGGCGGTGGAGCGCGCCGCACCGTCGGCGCACCGCGCCGCGCTCCCCGAATGGAGCGAGGCGGTGCGCCTCGCCGGCGAGCGCGAGACGCTCGGGCTGTATCTCACCGGGCACCCGCTGACGCGCTTCGAGGCGAGCCTGCCGCGTCTGGTGTCGCACCGCATCGGCGATCTGGTCGGCGATCGGCCGAGCGCCGGCTTCGAGCCCGGGCGCCCGGGTGCGGGCAGGCCCGTCACGGTGGCGGGGCTGATCGATGAAGTGAAGAAGCGCGGTCCGCGCGTGATCCTCACGCTGGATGACCGCACCGGACGCCTCGAGGTGATGCTGTTCGAGGAGACCTGGGCCAAGCACCGCGATCTGATCGCCAAGGACGCGCTGGTGGTGGTGGAGGGAATGCTGCGCTTCGATGAGTTCAGCGACTCCTGGCGGCTCGCCGCGCGGCGCCTGTCGGAGCTCGAGGAGCTGCGCTCGCGGTCGGCGCAGCGGCTGGTGCTGCGCTGCTCGCACGCGGACCTGCCGCGGGTCACCGAGAGGCTCGCCACGATCCTCGAGCCGTGGCGCGGCGGCGCGTGTCCGATCACCGTCGAGTACACGGGCGAAGCCGCGCGTGGCGCGCTCAACCTGGGTGCCGAGTGGAACGTGCGCGCCTCGCGTGAGCTGCTCGAGCAGCTCGAGGGGCTGGTGGGAAGCGGCGCGCTGCAGGTGGTGTACGGCGCGCCGCCGGCGAGCGCCGCCGGGGCGTACTCCGCCGACGGCCGCTGATGGGACCTAACTTGCGCTCCGGTCCCCCCGTTACGTAACCTCGCCGCTCTGCCGCCTCGACACCCGGCGCCACTCACGAGTCTCAATGGCCGTCTCGTTCCTCGACTTCGAACAACCGATTGCCGAGCTCGAAGCAAAGATCGAGGAGCTCAAGCACGTCACCTCGGAGTCCGAGATCAACCTGCAGGACGAGATCGGGCGGCTGCAGGCCAAGAGCCGCCAGCTCACGCAGAGCATCTTCGCGAGCCTCACGCCGTGGCAGATCACGCAGCTCGCGCGCCATCCGCACCGGCCGTACACGCTCGACTACGTCGCCGCGATCTGCAGCGAGTTCCACGAGCTGCACGGCGACCGCATGTATGCCGACGACCTGGCGATCGTCGGCGGGCTGGCGCGGATCGAGGAGCGTGCCGTGGTGCTCATCGGCCATCAGAAGGGGCGCGACACCAAGGAGCGGGTGCGCCGCAACTACGGCATGCCCAAGCCCGAGGGCTACCGCAAGGCGCTGCGCCTCATGCGGCTCGCCGAGCGCTTCGGGCTGCCGCTGGTGACCTTCATCGATACCCAGGGCGCTTACCCCGGGGTCGGCGCCGAGGAGCGCGGTCAGAGCGAGGCCATCGCGCGCAATCTCTTCGAGATGTCGGTGCTGCGAGTGCCGATCGTCACCGTCGTCACGGGCGAGGGTGGCTCGGGCGGCGCGCTCGCGATCGGCGTCTGCGATCGGCTGCTGATGCTCCAGTACAGCACCTACTCGGTGATCTCGCCCGAGGGCTGCGCCTCCATCCTGTGGAAGAGCCAGGACAAGAAGGAGGTGGCCGCCGAGTCGCTCAACCTCACCGCCGACCGCCTGGCCAAGCTCAACCTCGTGGATGAGGTCATCGAGGAGCCGCTCGGCGGAGCGCATCGCGATCCGGCCATGATCGCCGCGCGCCTCAAGGCGGCGCTCATCCGCGTGCTGGATGAGCTCGATGCGGTGCCCCGCGATCAGCTGCGCGCGGCGCGCGCCGCCAAGATCGCCGCCTTCGGGGTGTTCTCCGAACCCGCCGCCTGAGCGCTAAGCGCTGCCCTTCGATGGCCCCGCAACCGGAGCAGTTCGGCCCGCGCTGGCTCGGCAGGCGCCTGAAGAGCCTGCTGCCTGAATACCCGAAGCTCGCCCTGTGCGTTGCCTTCTCGGGCGGCGCGGATTCGACCGCGCTGCTGGCCGCCCTGGCAAAGCACAGCAAGAGGCTCCGGGGGCTGCGCGCCGTGCACGTCGATCATGGACTGCATCCGGACTCGCCTCGCTGGGCGGCGCGGGCGGTGGCGGCGGCGCGTGCGCTCGGCGTGCCCTGCACCGTGCTCCGGGTGGCCGCGGGGCGGGCACGCGGCGAGTCGCCCGAGGCGCGGGCGCGCGCCGCCCGTTACGCGGCGCTCTCGGCGGCGCTCGGGGAGGGCGAAGTGCTGCTCACCGCCCACCACCAGGACGACCAGCTCGAGACGGTGCTGCTCATGCTGCTGCGCGGCGCCGGCATCGCCGGCATCGCCGCGATGCCGGAGGTGGCGCGCCTCGCCCGCGGCTGGCTGGTGCGCCCGCTCCTGCCGTGCTCGCGGACGCAGCTCATCGCCTTCGTGGAGCGCTCGGGACTCGCGCACCTCGAGGATCCGAGCAACCGCGATGAGCGCTTCGATCGCAACTACCTGAGGCGCCGCGTGCTGCCCGTGATCGCTGCGCGCTGGCCGGGCGCGGCGGTGACCGTGAGCCGCGCCGCGCGGCACGCGGCCGAGGCGCGCGGGCTCCTCGATGAGCTGGCGCAGGCGGACCTGGGGCCCGCACGTCACGGGGACGCGCTCGCCGCCGGTGCGTTGCGGGCGCTGGCGCCGGCGCGCCGCCGCAACGCCCTGAGGTTCTGGATCACGGCCCGCGGTACCCCGGTGCCGCCGGCGGCACGCCTCGCCGAGATCGCCGGTCCCCTGCTTGCCGCGCGCCTCGATGCACGACCGGCAGTCGAGTGGCCGGGAGGGCGGGTGGAGCGGGAGGCGGGGCTGTTGCGGCTCCGGGGACCGAGCCCGAAGGCCGCGGCCGCCGTGGCGTCCGTCGCATCCGCGGCGAGGCTGCGCTGGCGGTGGCGCACGCAGCCCGTCCTGCCGCTGCCCGGCGACCTCGGGCAGCTCGAGCTCGTAGCTGAGCCGCACGGGCCGCTCGACCTCGCTCGCCTGAGCGCAACCCTGACTCTGCGCTGGCGGCAGGGCGGGGAGCGTCTCAGCCTCGGCCGCGGCCGGCCACGGCGTGCGCTGAAGAGTCTGTTGCAGGAGGCGCGGGTGCCGATCGGGCAGCGCGAGCGGCTGCCGCTCGTTTTCAGCGGCGCCCGGATGGTCGCGGTCGCGGATCTGTGGCTCGATGCTTCCGTGCTGGCGGGACCTGAGGCGCGCCGGCGTGCGCGCCTCGTGTGGACTCACCCTTGAGATGTGCTAACCTGCTGGCCCGTCGTCGTTCTGCCTCTCCTCCGGCAGCGACCTCATGCGACGGGTAATCCTGG
>Ga0335076_10005227_pt1 | contig 13133 bp, 10 predicted proteins | sample Lox_Sample_25_FD_206717 | JGI IMG/M metagenome (GOLD analysis project Ga0335076, IMG submission 206717) | Soil microbial communities from Loxahatchee National Wildlife Refuge, Florida, United States - Lox_Sample_2.5 | ecosystem: Environmental > Terrestrial > Soil > Wetlands | place: USA...
TGGCGCTCGTCGAGTCGCTCCTGTCGGCCGGCCGCCACGTGGGCATTGCCACGCACGATCCCGAGCTCGTCGATCGCTCGCTCGCGCTCATCGCCCGCCGGAGGCTCGATCGGAAGGCCTACGAGTTCCAGATGCTTCTCGGCGTGGCGCGAACGCTGCGCGAGCGGCTCGTCGCCGAAGGGCACCCGCTGCGCGTGTACGTCCCCTACGGGCATGCCTGGTACGCCTACTCGGTGCGCCGTCTGAAGGAGAACCCCGCGATCGCGGGCAACGTGCTGAAAGGCCTGTTTCGTCCCCGGGAGAGGGCACTTCGTCCCTGAGACGAGCCGCCGCCGCGAAATCCGGAATTCCGCACGGTCCGGACTCTTCAGGGCTTCCGAGGGGCTTGGAATTTGACTTTGGAGAAATCTATACTCCGTCCTGGACCCTCGGGGCCCGGTATATGAAACGGCACGGCATCGTCCTCGCCGCCTCGGTCCTCTTCCTCGCTCTCGGAGCGGGCGAGGCTTTTGCGGGTCCGCCCGCGCCCCCGATCTCCGGTGTCGTGCGTCACGCCGCGCCGAGCGACGCACCGATCCCCGGCGTTCTCGTGATCTTCGTCAACATCGGCGACAACTCCCTCACGCGTCTGCGGACGGCGAGCGACGGGACGTTCGTCCTTCCCTCCGCCCCCGCCGGCGTCTACGACCTCGTCGCCTACAAGAAGGGTTTCGAGCCCGCGCTGCAGCGTCTCTGGCACCAGGCCGGGGTGGCGCAGGTCTCGTCCGTCTCGATCGCGCTCAAGCCGAAGGATCAGCGCGCGCCGAGCGACCCCGAGCCCCAGACGATCTGGGACATGCGCGAGCGCCTGCCGACCGACGTGCTCCGCGAGATCGCGATCGAGGAGGTCGCGGACAAGGACACGACTCCGGCCCAGCGCGTGCAGCTGAACAAGCTGCTCGCCGGGCAGGTCAGCACGATGACCGAGACGGCGAACTCGAACGCCGCGCTCTCGCGGGCCGCCGTCGGTCTCCAGGGCGGACTTCCCAACGGATGGCAGTACGGCATCTCGGGCGACTACGCGCGGCTCGGCAACATGGACGTGCCGGGCGAGGTGACGACCGGCAACGCCGCCGGCGTGGCGCTCTCCGTGGCGCCGTCCTCCGACGAGCACGTGCTGGTCTCGACGCGGCACAACAACCTGTCGTTCTCCGACAGCCCCGCGTCCCTCCAGACGGACGCCGTCAGCTGGAGCCGCGGCGAGGAGCAGGGCCGCGTCGAATCGGTGGGCGCGCGCTACATCGAGGAGACGAACCTCTACCGGGAGACGTCGCTCGGCGGCACGATCTTCCCGCTCGCGTCGAGGACCTGGGTCGTCGACGCGCAGTACGGGAGGCCCGCCTCCCTCGACGCGGCGGGCGTGTCCGTCGGAATGACGTATCGCCACTGGGAGGCGAGCATCGGGCCGTCCGGCATCGGCGCCGACGGCGGGTTCGTGCAGGCGGCTCCCGACGCGGACCTCGCGGCCTCGACCTCCTTCAAGGTCACCGACCACGCGGAGGTCGAGGGCGGCGTCGTCGCCCGCTATCTCGGCGCCGCACCGGGCGCGTACGGCATCGCGCCGGTCGCGACGGTGCGCTACGACCTGGGCGGCGCCACCGTCTACGCGCACGGCCTGTACCGGGTCCTCGGCTCGACGTCGCAGGCGACCTCGGTGATGCCGCGCATCGCCTCGGTCGAGGAGAGCCTCGATCCCGCGGCGACCCGCGCGCTGTCCGTCGGCCTGCAGCGCAAGGTCGGCGCCGACGCCCAGGTTTCCTTCGAGGCGTCCGAGGCCCGCATCGGCGAGATCGTCCGCACCTTCTTCCAGGGCGACTTCCTGACCGACTTCGACAGCGTGTACCTGCTCGACGGCAACTCCGTCCGCCAGATCAAGGGATCGGTGACGCAGCGGCTCTCGAACAAGCTGTCCGCCAACGTCTCGGTGCGCTACGGGTCGATCGACGGGCGCGTGAACGGGCCGAGCGCCGACGCCTACGGCATCGCGTCGAACGCCGGCCGCTTCTGGACCGCCAGCGCCTCGGTCCAGATCCTCCCGACGCAGACCGGCATCGCGGTGCTCGTGCGCAACATCCGCCAGGAGGTGGCGACCCCCGCCGCCGTCCTCGAGAACAACTCCGACAAGCTCGCGCTTCAGGTGTCGCAGGACCTCTCGATCCTCGGCATCACGCCCTTCGGCGCCGGCGTGAAGCTCCTCGTCGCGATCGAGAACGCGAAGGGAACCGGCATCGCCGAGCACAGCAACGAGTCCGTCACCGCCAATCGGCTTCTCGCGGGAGTCGGCGTGGCGTTCTAGGCGGGTCGCTGCGCGACCCGACCGACATGAGAGGGAAAGTCCCTGCCGGAGCCTCTCCCGGCAAACGTCCCACTCCCCCGATCGCGCTGCGGTAGCCCCGAAAAACTCCTCTGTCTGACTTTTTTGGACTATATTCAATAAGTTGATTCACGCACCGACTCGAGTCGGACGGCTCGCGACTCAACTGCTGAAATGCAAGGGTTTACCTCCGAAAATTCCCCCACTTTGGATGGCATTCGGATTGCTGAATCCGAGCGCGTGTCCAGGCTCGTCAAGCCAGCGATCGTCGCGCTGCTGTCGGCGCTGACGCTTTCGAGCGTCGCGATCGGCTTCGTCTCCTTCGCTCGCAAGGTCGACAGCTTCACCGCTCCCGGTTTCTCGTCGTTCCGGGACGGCGGCTCCCTCGTGATCCGCTCGGTCGAGCCGGACGGCGCCGCGGCGCGCGCCGGCCTCTCGGCCGGGGACCGCATCCTGCTCGCCGACGGCCAGACCGCCGGCTCGCTCGACGCGCCCGAGAAGGTGCTCGCGCGCAAGCCGTTTCCCCACGCGCTCGTCGTCCTCTCGCCCGCGGGGGAGGTTCGCGGCGTCTCGCTGGGCGAGCCGGCGGTCCGATTCGACACGACCTATCTCTTCCTCGCGTTCGTCGGGATCCTCTATCTGCTCATCGGTGTCTTCACGATCGCGCGGGACCGCAGCGGCCCGGCGCTGCTCTTCTGGGGGCTCTGTCTCTCGTCCTTCGCGATCTACCTGATCACCCCCGCCGGCCCGCGCGACGCGATGTGGCGGGTCTCCTGGCTGGTCGAGGACTTCTACCGCGCGTTCCTTCCGGCGATCCTGCTGCACTTCTTCCTGCTGTTCCCGCGCCCGATCCGGCTCCGGCGGGTCGTGCCGCTCCTGTACGCCCCGGCCGCCGTCTACCTGATCGCCGAGTTCTCGGTGCTCGGCGCCCGCGCCACGCCGGCCGCCGCGGCGTACCTCGAGGCCTGCGAGCGCTTCTGGTTCGTCTACTTCGTCGTCTACGTGTGCGGCGTCCTCGCCCGGCTGCTCGATCTCATGCGGCGGCGGCGCGACGACGCGGAGGCCGAGAAGCAGGTGCGCTGGATCGCGCTCGGCGTGATCGTGGGACTCGCGCCGTTCCTCCTCCTCTCGGCCCTGCCCCGCGCCTTCGGCCTCGAGTCGCCGCTCCTCTCGAGCATCGCGGTCGTCCCCCTCGTGCTGATCCCGCTCGCGTTCGCGTACGCGATCCTCAAGTGGCGCCTCTGGGACGTCGAGATCTTCGTCCGCGAGGCGATCGGCACGACGGGCGCCGTGCTCCTCGGCGGGCTCGCGTTCGTGCTGCTGAACTCGCTGCTCGACCGCACGCTCGTCGGCATGGCGGCGGCCGGGAAGAACGTCGTCGCGTTTTCCTCGGGCATCGTCCTCGCGTCGCTGCTCGTGCCGGTGAAGAAGCGGATCACCGACGTGCTCGAGCGGATCCAGTACCACGACACGTACCGCGCGCGGCGCGCGCTCCTGGACATCGCCCGCGACTTCGCCACGCCGCGTCCGCGCGAGGAGCTCGTGCAGACGATCGTGCGCCGCGTCGAGGAGGCGCTCCGCGTGGTGCCGTGCTCGCTGTTCCTGTTCGAGGGACCGGACCGCGCTCCGGACGCGGCCGCGCTCGCGGAGGCCCTCGCGCGGGACGAGCGGCTGCGGCTCCGGGGAGCCGCGCTCGGACCGGCCCCCGCGGCGGCGCTGCTGCGCCTCCACGCGCTCGGCTACCGCGCTTTCTTCGCGATGCGCTGCGGCGGCGAGCTCGTGGGCGCCCTCGGCGTCGGCCACAAGGACGGCCGCATCCCGCTCTCCTCGGAGGACGAGGCGCTCCTGACGGCGGTCCTCGCGCAGGCGAGCCTCGCCTACGAGAACGCCCGGCTCTACGGCGCGCTCGCCGAGCGGCTGGCCGAGATCCGGACGCTCCAGGAGTACCAGGAGAGCGTGATCCGCTCGTCCTCCTCCGGCATCGTCGTGCTCGACGCCGACGGCCGCATCCACACGGCCAACCCGGCCTTCGCGCAGCTCGTGGGACGCGCCGAGGCCGATCTCGAGGGCGTCGCCCTCTCGGAGGCGCTGCCGGGCGTCTCGCTCGGCGAGCCGCCCCCGGACGGCGAGGAGTGGCGGTTCCAGGCCCACCTGGACGGCCCGGACGGGCAGGAGCGCGACCTGCAGCTGTCGGTGTCGGCCTTCCGCGGCGCGCCCGACCGGCGCGTCGTCGTCGTCGAGGACATGACCGACCGCATCCGCTCGGAGCGCGCGCTCGCCGAGCGCGAGCGCCTGGCGTCGCTCGGCGTCCTCGCGGCGGGCGTGGCGCACGAGGTGAACACGCCGATCGCGGGCCTGTCCTCCTACGCTCAGCTGCTGCTGTCCGAGACCGGCCCCGAGGATCCCCGCTACCCGATCCTGAAGAAGATGGAGCGCCAGACGTTCCGCGCCGCGCACCTCGTCAACAACCTCCTCGAGTTCGCGCGGCCCCGTCCGCGCACGCCGGTCGAGACGGACCTCCGCGGCGTGCTCGTCAACGCGGCCGAGTCCGTCGAGACCGCCTTCGCGGGCCGCCGCCTCGACCTCGAGACCGACGCGGCCGGTCCCCCCGCCCACGTCATCGGCGACCCGCGCGACCTCGAGCAGGTCTTCGTCAACCTCCTCGCGAACGCGCGCGACGCCTCGCCCGAGGGCGGCGTCGTGAACTGCCGGCTCGAGCGGCACAACGGCACCGTGTGCGTCACCGTCGCCGATCGCGGGCCCGGCCTGTCGGCGGCGGCGGCCGAGCGCGCGTTCCAGCCCTTCTACACGACCAAGAAGTCGGGCGGCACCGGCCTCGGCCTCGCGATCTCGCGCGACATCGTGCAGAAGCACGGCGGCACGATCGTCCTCGCCCCGCGCCCGGGCGGCGGCACGGAGGCGCGTGTCGAGCTGCCGCTCGTGCCGGAGGGAACACCGTCATGAGAGTGCTCGTCGTCGACGACGAGGAGGTCATCCGGGACGTCCTCGGCACGCTGCTGACCCGGGAGGGCTATCAGGTGGCCGCGGCGGCCTCCGCCGGGGAAGCGGTCTCCCTGTTCGAGTCCGAGCCGTACGACGTCGTGCTGCTCGACCTGATGCTGCCCGATCGGTCCGGCCTCGAGGTGCTGGGGGACATCCTCCGCCGCGACCCCGACGCGGTGGTCGTGATCGTGACCGCGTACTCGTCGATCGAGGGCGCGATCGAGGCCATGCGGCTCGGCGCGTTCCACTACATCCCCAAGCCGTTCCAGAACGAGGAAGTGCTGCTGACGCTCCGCAAGGGAGCGGAGGCGCGCCGCCTGACCGAGGAGAACCGCCGGCTCCGGGAGGAGCTGTCGCGGCGCTACGGCCTCGGCCGCATCGTGGGCAAGTCCGACAGCATGCGGAAGGTCTTCGAGCTCGTCCGGCTCGCCGGCCCCTCGCGCTCGACGATCCTCGTCGAGGGCGAGAGCGGCACCGGCAAGGAGCTCGTGGCCCGCGCGATCCACACGCATTCGCTGCGCTCGAGCGCGCCGTTCGTGACGGTCAACTCCGGCTCGATGCCGGCCGACCTCCTCGAGTCGAACCTCTTCGGGCACGTCAAGGGCGCGTTCACCGGCGCGATCGCCAACAAGAAGGGACTGTTCGAGGCGGCCGACGGCGGGTCGATCTTCTTCGACGAGATCGGCACGGTCAGCCTGGAGACCCAGGCGAAGCTGCTGCGCGTGATCCAGGAGAAGGAGTTCATGCGCGTCGGCAGCGTCGAGACGCAGAAGGTCGACGTCCGCATCATCGCGGCGACCAACGTGGACCTGAAGAAGATGGTGTCGGAGGGCCGCTTCCGCGACGACCTCTACTACCGGCTCTGCGTCATCACGATCTCGATCCCGCCGCTGCGCGACCGGCGCGAGGACATCCCGCTTCTCGCCGAGCACTTCATGCGGATCTACGCTTCCGAGAACGCGAAGCCGATCGCGGGCATCGATCCGGAGGCCTACCGCGCGCTGATCGACCACGACTGGCCCGGCAACGTCCGGGAGCTCGAGAACGCGATCGAGCGGGCGGTCGTGCTCTGCCCGCCCGGCGGCCAGATCGGCCTCGCGCTGCTGCCCGAGACCGTGCTGACGCCCGACCGCGGCGAGCTCCCGGTCCGGCTTCCCGAGAACGGCGCGACGTACAAGCAGCTCGTCGAGGACTACGAGAGGCGCCTCATCCGAACGGCGCTCCGGCGCACGGGCGGCGTTCAGAAGCGCGCCGCGGAGCTCCTGAAGATCAAGCCGACCACGCTGCACGAGATCATCAAGCGGCTGGAGATCAAGGAATCGGCCAACGGGACTCGCGACACCGGGTCCGTGAGCCGGGTCGAGACCGTCTAGGCGGGCAGCCGCCGCACCATCACCAGCGTCCGGTCGTCCGCGTAGGGCTCGCCCTTTGCGTGCTCCTCGAGCGACTCCCCGAGGGCCTTCTCGACGTCCGCGGCCGACTTGCCGAGCTGCACCCCCAGGAACTCCTTCAGCCGCGGCATGCCGAACTCGTTGCCCTCGGGGTCGTTCGCCTCGGTGACCCCGTCCGTGTAGAGCAGCAGCAGGTCGCTCGGCGCGAGCGAGAGCTTCGACGAGCCGTACGGCTTGCCGGGGAAGAGCGCGAGGGGCAGGCCATGAGAGCCGAGCTCCTCGATCGCCCCGCCGCCGCGCAGCAGCAGCCCGGGATTGTGGCCGGCGTTGGTGTACTCGACCTCGCCCGTCGCCGGGTCGAGCAGCAGCAGGAAGAACGTGATGAACCGGTCGGGTCCGGTGCGGCGCGAGATGGCCTCGGAGAGCCGTCCGGTCATCTCGGCGACCGGAACGCCCTCGTCCGCCCAGGCGTGGAAGGAGGCCTGCAGGGACGCCATGAGGAGCGCCGGGCCGACGCCCTTGCCGCAGACGTCCGCGATCGTGGCGTAGATCTTCCCGTCGGGGCGCGGCCGGAAGTCGAAGTAGTCGCCGGAGACCTGGCGCGACGCGACGTTCGAGCCGTGCAGCTCGTATCCGGCGAGCGGCGGCGGATCCTCGGGAAGGAGGCGCTGCTGGATCTCGCGGGCGAGCGCGAACTCGCGGTCCATCTGCCGCTTCTCGGCGTTCTCCTCCTGGAGGCGCGCGTTCTGGATCTTGGCCGCGGCGACGTTCGCGAGCGAGGTCAGGAGGCGCAGGTCCGCCTCCTCGAAGGAGCGGTGCCCGACGCGGCAGTCGACGTAGATCAGGCCGACGACCTCGCCCGCATTCTCGAGCGGCGCCGCGAGGACGGACTTGATGCCGGAGAGCCGGATGGAATCGGCGAGCGACACGCCCGAGCCCGTCATCGTGTCCATCAGGAGCAGGCCGTTGCGCTTCTCGACGACCGCGGCGACGAGCGTCTTCGACAGCCGGATGTCCTCCGCCGAGATGCCCTCGGCGACCCGGACGACCGCCGGCACGAGCTCTCCGGTGGCGCGGGACTTCAGCAGGACGAGTCCGCGGTCGGGCTTGAGCGTCTCGAACACCTTGTCCATCAGGAAGCCGAGCAGCTCGTCGACCGAGATGTCGCGAAGGAGCTCGACCGTGAGCTCGTTGACGACGCGCAGCGACTCGATGAGCTTGCCCATCTGCTCGGCGGGCAGGCGCGGGTCGGTCTCCGTCGCGTGGGCCCTCAGGAGCTCCGCGGACGCCTTCAGGATCGTGTTGTCGAGCGGGTCCTCCCCGCCGCCCTCGATGCGGACGCGGGTCGTGGACTCCGACTCGACCTTGAGCGTGACGCCGCCGACGGTGATCCGGTCGCCGGGCTTCAGGACCTGAACGGTCGTCAGGCGCTCGCCGTTCAGAAAGGTGCCGTTGCGGGAGCCCAGGTCCTCGACCGTGAAGCCGCCGTCGCTCGTCCGCACGATGCGCGAGTGCTGCCGGGAGAGCATCTTGTCGGAGATCGGGAGGTCGTTCATCGAGGACCGGCCGATGGTGGTGACGGGCCGGTCCAGAGAGACCTTGCGCGCAGCCATGCCGGGAGCGGTGACGTACAGGTAAAACACGGTCGAACTTGAGGTTGCGATTCTACCCTCATGAGCCCGCGGCCCCGGAAGCCCCCTCGGAGCGTGTGGCGGGGGCGCCCGAGGGGGGTTGCGCGGGGCCGCCCGACTGCGTAGAATCCGCGGTTCCATGAAAGAGAAGATCCACCCCGAGCTGCACACGGTCCTCGTCCACTGCGCCTGCGGCGAGACCTGGACGACGCGCTCCACGAAGAAGGAGCTGCGCATCGAGATCTGCAGCAAGTGCCATCCGTTCTTCACGGGCAAGCAGAAGCTCGTCGACTCCGCGGGCCGCGTCGAGCGGTTCCGGCAGCGCTACGAGAAGAAGAAGGCGGCCGGCTCCCCGGCCTCTTAGCTGCCCGACCGCGGGGATGCGCCCCACCGGACCCCGGCCCCTGCTCTCCGACGCCCTTTAGCGCCGACACTGGAAGTCCGTATCGCTGACGGCCCGGCGCCGCCAGCCTGAGGGCCACGCATGTTCGAAAAGCTCGAAGACATCCGCCGCAAGTACGAGGAGGTCCGGAGCCGCCTCGCGGACCCGGACTTCGTGCAGGACCACCGGGCGGTCCGCGACGCGCAGAAGACCCTGACGGAGCTCGAGCCGGTCGTCGCGAAGATCGCCGAGCAGCGCCAGGTCCAGAAGGAGCTCGAGGGCGCCCGCGAGATGGTCGAGTCCCTCGCCCCGGGCGACGAGCTCTACCAGATGGCGGCGGCCGAGCGCGCGGCGCTGACCGAACGCCTGGCGGGGATCGACCAGGACCTGAAGGTGCTGCTCCTGCCGAAGGACCCGAACGACTCCCGCAACGTCTTCCTCGAGATCCGGGGCGGCACCGGCGGCGAGGAGGCCGCGCTGTTCGCGGCGGAGCTCTTCCGCATGTACCAGCGGTACGCGGAACGCATGCGGTGGAAGGTCGAGATCGTGGACCGCGAAGACACGGGCATCGGCGGACTCAAGAACGTCACCGCGCTGATCGAAGGCGAGGGCGCCTATTCGAAGCTCAAGTACGAGGGCGGCGTGCACCGCGTGCAGCGCGTGCCGGCGACCGAGTCCTCCGGCCGCATCCACACGTCCGCGGCAACGGTGGCCGTCCTCCCCGAGGCCGAGGACGTGGACGTGAAGGTCGAAGAGAAGGACATCCGCGTCGATCGCTTCTGCGCGTCGGGACCGGGAGGCCAGGGCGTCAACACGACCTACTCGGCGGTGCGCCTGACGCACCTGCCGACGGGGCTCGTCGTGCAGTGCCAGGACGAGCGCAGCCAGATCAAGAACAAGGCGAAGGCGATGCGCGTGCTGAAGGCCCGCCTGCTCGAGATCGAGCAGGCGAAGCAGGAGGGCGCGATCGCCGCCGAGCGCAAGAAGATGGTCGGATCGGGAGACCGGTCCGAAAAGATCCGCACGTACAACTTTCCGCAGTCGCGGATCACCGACCATCGGATCGGCTTCACGACCCACCGCCTCCAGGACGTCCTCGACGGCAACCTCGAGGAGCTCGTCGGACCGGTGTCCGCCCAGTTCCAGGCCGAGCGCCTGAAGGAAGAGCTGGCGAAGGCGTGACAGAGTCTGGTTTCCGGAAACGCGAAGCCAGAAAGCGGAAACTCATCGGATGACCATCGGCGAGCTGCTGAAGGAAGCGGCCGAGCGCGCGGCGAAGGCGGGCGCGGACGGGAGCCTGTGGGACGCGCGCCTGCTGCTCGCCCACGTTCTCGGGGGCGTGCCTCCCCTCGCCCTCGATCCGCGGCAGACCCTCGACGAGGCCATCGTCGTCCGGTTCCGCTCGTTCTGGGAGCGGCGGCTCGGCGGCGTCCCCGTCCAGCACCTGATCGGCGAGTGGGACTTCTACGGCCGCACGTTCCGCGTGGACGGACGCGCGCTCGTCCCGAGGCCGGAGACGGAGATCCTGGTTCAGCTCGCGCTGAAGGAGGCGCCCGACGCGAAGCGGCTCCTCGACGCGGGCACGGGAAGCGGCATCATCGCGATCACCTGCCTGCTCGAGCGGCCCGAGGCGAGGGCGGTCGCGCTCGACATCTCGATCGACGCGATCGCGCTCGCGCGGCAGAATGCGGCGCTCCACGCGGTTCTCCCCCGCCTCTCGCTCCTCGCGTCGGACTGGCTGACGGCGCTGGCGCCGACGCCGTTCGACGTCATCCTCTCCAACCCGCCCTATCTCGCGATCGGAGAGGCGCCCCATCTGCCGCCGACCGTGCGCGACCACGACCCCCGGCGAGCCCTCTTCGCGGGCGCGGACGGGCTCGCGGCGATCCGGCAGCTCCTCGCGACGGCCGCCCCTTACCTCGCCCCCGGAGGCCTCCTCGTCTTCGAGATCGGCTTCGGCCAGGGCGAGGCGGTGCGCTCCGAGATCCTCGCCCGGCCGGCCTGGCGCTTCCTGAAGATCGAGCCCGACCTGGAGGGCATTCCCCGCATCTGCCTCGCCCGTCTCGAGTCCGCGGCGGAGCGAGTCAGTAGAATCCGCAAGCCGTGGACCGCTTCGTAATCGAGGGCCCCGTCCGTCTCGCCGGCGAGGTGACGGTCTCGGGCGCGAAGAACGCCGCCCTGCCCTGCCTCGCCGCCGCGCTGCTGACCGCCGACGCGGTCCGCCTCGAGAACCTGCCCGACGTCGCCGACATCCGCACTCTCGGCAAGCTCCTCCAGCACGTCGGCGCCGAGGTCGTGCGCGACCGCCGCTGCGCGGCGATCGAGGCGCGCACGATCGGATCGGCCGACGCGCCCTACGACCTCGTCAAGACCATGCGGGCGTCGGTGCTCGTCCTCGGACCGCTCCTCGCCCGGGTCGGCGAGGTCCGGGTGTCGCTGCCGGGCGGCTGCGCGATCGGCGTGCGGCCCATCAACCTGCATCTCGCCGCGTTCGAGAAGCTCGGCGCGGAGGTGCGCCTCGAGCACGGCTACGTCGAGGCGCGGGCGTCGCGCCTGAAGGGAGCCGACGTCGCGTTCGAGACGGTGACGGTCACGGGGACCGAGAACGTCATGCTCGCGGCGACGCTCGCCCGCGGCACGACGCGACTCTCGAACGCGGCGCGCGAGCCCGAGGTCGTGGACCTCGCGCGGCTCCTGATCGCGATGGGCGCCCGCATCGAGGGCGCCGGCACCGACACGATCGTGATCGAGGGCGTCGAGACGCTGCACGGCGCCGACCATGCCGTCATCCCCGACCGGATCGAGGCCGGCACCTATGCGCTCGCCGCGGCCGCGACCCGGGGGGACGTGCGCATCGCGCGCTGCGCGCCGGAGCACCTCGGCGCGCTGGTGTCGCGCCTGCGGGCCACCGGTGCGAGCGTCGAGGCGCAGGTCGATGCCCTGCGCGTGCGCGGCGAGGGCGCGCTCCTGTCGCACGACGTCGCGACGGCGCCGTATCCCGGCTTCCCCACCGACCTGCAGGCGCAGTGGATGGCGCTCGCGACCGGGCTCGACGGCATCGCGACGATCACCGAGACGATCTTCGAGAACCGCTTCCAGCACGTCGCGGAGCTGCAGCGCATGGGCGCGCGCATCCGCCTCGAGGGAAGGTGGGCGGTCGTCGAGGGCCCTTCCCGGCTGACCGGCGCGCGCGTGATGGCGAGCGACCTGCGCGCGTCGGCCGCGCTCGTCGTCGCGGCGCTCGCGGCCGAGGGCGAGACGACGATCGAGCGCGTCTATCATCTCGACCGGGGCTACCAGCGCATGGAGGAGAAGCTCCGCGCCCTCGGGGCGCGCGTGCGGAGGGTGTCATGAGCGACTGCCTGTTCTGCAAGATCGTCGCGGGCGAGATTCCGTCGAAGAAGGCCTACGCGGACGACCGGATCTATGCCTTCCACGACATCGCGCCGAAGGCCCCGACCCACGTGCTCGTCGTGCCGCGCCGCCACATCGGCCGGCTCGCCGACGCGGGCGCCGCCGACCGGGAGCTCCTCGGGGACGTCGTCGCGGGCGCGGCCTCGGTCGCGCGCGACCTCGGTCTCGAGCACTACCGACTCGTCGTCAACAACGGCGAGGGCGCGGGCCAGACGGTCTTCCACCTCCACGTGCACCTGCTCGGGGGAAGGCCGATGGCCTGGCCGCCGGGGTAGCAGCCGCGTCCTAGAAGCTCTCCAGCCACTCCTCGGCCGAGGCCACGTCCCGGAACGTCTTGAGCGCGGCGAAGTACGGCCGGGCGAGGACCTCGAACATCCGCGCCATCCCGAACATCGATTCCCCGCTCGCGACGATGGCGCAGGCGCCGAAGACGAGCCCCTCCATGAGACTGACACGGTCCGCGACCGCCTGCAGCTGCGGCGCCTCCGGAGGCGCCGCCATGTCCCGCAGATCGAGCAGGACGTCCAGCCGATCGGGCCGGTTCGGATCCCGCTGCAGCGCGTCGAAGTGCGCGATGACGTCGGGCAGCCGCACGGGACCGAAGCAGGTCGTGCGGATGAGGCCCCGGGTGGCATCGATCTCGTAGGTGATCGGCATGGGGACGGGATCGCCCGCCGATTATCGCCGAAGCGGCGTCAGCGAGCGGGGCCGGGCACGACCGGGAGCACCAGCCGCGACGGGTGGGCGGCGTCGTGGTGGATCGTGAGCCGGGCCGGCCGCGTCGGCGCCGAAGCCGTCTCGGAGAGCCCCGTCTGCGGGTTCCGGGAGAAGTGCGGCATGAAGCTGCCGCAGAGCACGACACGGACGCGGTGCCCCTTGCCGAAGCGGTTGCCGGTGCGGAGGTTCGGGAAGCGCAGCAGCACCGGCTCGCCGGGCACGAGCATCCGGGGCGGCCCGGG
>Ga0335076_10005228_pt1 | contig 13132 bp, 9 predicted proteins | sample Lox_Sample_25_FD_206717 | JGI IMG/M metagenome (GOLD analysis project Ga0335076, IMG submission 206717) | Soil microbial communities from Loxahatchee National Wildlife Refuge, Florida, United States - Lox_Sample_2.5 | ecosystem: Environmental > Terrestrial > Soil > Wetlands | place: USA: Florida...
CCACGAAGCGCGCGGCGAGCGCGTCGAGCGACCGGCGCCGGACCGTCTCTGACGCATCGAGTGTCTCGCGAGCCATGCTGAGGGCCAGCCCCTCGCGGACGCCCTGGCCGGAGACGAGGACCGCGTCGGCCCCGAGCACCTCCATCAGCGTCTCGATCACGAGGGCTCCGCCCACCACCGAGTCGCGGCGGTCGGCGTTGAGACCGGGCACACGCGCGCGCCTCTTCTGGCGCGCCGTGGCGAGCGAGGCCGCGATCTCGTGCAGCCGGCGGCGCTTGAGCTCGTAGCCGTGGAGCCGCGCGATCGGGTAGCCCGAGGCGCGTTGGTCGACCTTGGCCAGGTTCCGCACCGAGCCGCCCGTGCCCACGAGCCGCTCGTCCGAGGCCAGGCGCTGGAGGCCGGCCTCATCCAGCGTCTCGCGCGCGTGCTCGCGCAGCCGGCGGAGCTCCCGGGGGGTCGGCGGGTCGGACTCCAGGAACGCGTCGGAGACCCGCAGCGACCCGAGCGGCACGCTGAGCGCCCCCACCAGCCGCCGCTTGCGGAAGCGGCCGACCTGCAGGCTGCCGCCCCCGAGATCGAAGAAGACGCCGTCGTCCACCGGCAGCCCGCCGACGGCCCCCACGAACCCGTAGCGCGCCTCCTCGAGCCCCGACAGGACCCGGATCGTGATGCCCAGCTCGCGGCGGACCCTGCGGATGAAGGGCGGCCCGTTGGCGGCGTCGCGCAGGGCCGAAGTGCCCGCCGCCTCGATGCGGCGCACGCCGGAGCCGCCGGCGATGGCGCGGAAGTCGCGGAGCGCCTCGAATGCCTGTTCGAGCGCCTCGGGGGGGATCCGCCCGGTCCGATCCAGGCCACGGGCCAGCCGGAGCGCCGCCCGGCTCCCCGCGAGCACGTGAAGGTGTCCTCCCGCTTCCGGGCGGAACACCATCACGCGGCCGGAGTTCGATCCGATGTCCACCACGGCCAGGGGTTCACGGAGCCTCGGGCAACCGTCACACGGCCTCGAGTCTCGGGCTCGTCGAGAGGACGAGGACCCGGCCTTCATGGACGGCCGGCGAGCCGGTTCAAGAACGGCCGTTCGGGGGGTGCTCTCGCACCCCCCTCCGGGGGATCACTTCGTGAACACCCTCACCTCGGCCACGATGCTGCGCCCCAGGATGTCGCCGAAGTTGTGCTGCTGGACCTTCTCGTTCGTGAGGTTCATGCCCTTGAGGCTCACCGTCAGCTTGCCCTCGGCGAGCTTCACGCCGAGCGTCGCGTTGAGCATCGTGTAGGCGGCGCTGTAACCCGCGTAGCTCGCGTTCAGCACGTCCGTCCAGAGCGCTCTGTCCGCGTGGTTCACGTTGGCGTTGCCGAAGAACATCTTGCCGCCGTACGCCAGGCCGGCGTTGAACCGGTTCTTGGGCGCGATCCCCACCTCCTGGAACGGGTACGGGATCTGGCCGGGGCCCGCGGCCAGGGGCTTGGGCGTGTCCTGCCAGGAGTAGTTGGCGAACGCCGACCACTCCGTGTCGAAGCGCTCGTCGATCGAGGCCTCGAACCCGCGGTCCCGGATCGGCCCCAGGTTCAGGTAGGTCGCCGCCTTCTCGGGCAGCGCGATCGGGCCACCGAACGCCGGCGGGATGTTGGCGAGTATGCCCATCAGGATCGGCGACAGCGTGATCGCCTCCTCGGGCGTCGTGGCCGTGGGCACCGTGACACCCTTCGCGGGGTTCGTCACGTCGTAGTAGGTCGGCGGCGGGTAGCCCGGCGTCCCCGGCGGGTACAGGTAGGTGAAGTTGATGTTGTCGTTCGTGCGGTTGTAGTAGCCGGCCAGCCCGATCGTGGTCTTGCCGCCGAACGTGCCGGTGTAAGCCACCTCGAAGGCGTCGGTGGACTGCTGCTTGAGCTGGTCGTTGCCGAAGGCGTTCACCGTGAGCAGGAAAGGCGGCGGGACGAGCGCGCCGGCGGGCCCGAGCAGCGGCTTCAGCGGGGTGAGGTCGACCGGCGTCGGGAACTGGATGTTCTGGTTCAGGAAGTTGTTGATGAAGGACGGCGACACGAAGGCGCGGTTGTAGGAGGCCCGGATCGACTGGTCGGGCGTGGGCTTGAACATGACGCTCACGCGCGGCGAGAAGACCGCGTTGCTGAGGTTGCCGAACTTGTCGACGCGGGCTCCCGCGGCAAGGCGGAACTTGCTGACGAAGTACTCCCACTGGCCGTACGCCCCCAGCTCCGTGCGGTTGTCGCCCTGCGCGAGCGAGATGTCGAAGTTGTTTCGCCTCACGTTGCCGCCGTAGGTGACGATGTGCTTGCCGCCGAGCACGTTCGAGTTGCCGACCTCGAGGTCATAGGTCTGGGTCTTGAAGGTCAGGAGAATCGGGGCCAGCGTGTCCGGGTCGGAGAGCAGCAGGTTCGGCGCCTTGGCGTCCAGGAAGTTGCCGAAAGCGCTCACCTTCAACGCGCCCTTGGTGTAGGCCACGCGGCCGTACGCCATGCCCGACCCGCTCTGCAGGCGGAACGGCCCGATCCCCGAGTGGATGATCCCCTCGGTCCCGTAGTAGCCGGCCTCGTAGAGCAACCGGCCTCGGTCCTTGAAGTCCTGGTCGACGCGCAGGCCGAACTTGGGCTGGCTGGTGCCCTGGTTCTCGAACGCGCCGGGCTCGTTGGCGTCGGCCGGAAGGGTGGCGCCGCCGATCGGGACGCCGCCCGGCACCGCGGCGCCGGTCGCCGTGCGGCAGGGGACGACCCCGAGCGGGTGGCAGTCGAGCGGCACGGTGCCGACGGGCCGCGAGTAGGGGTCGGAGTTGAAGTAGCCTGCGTTCAGGCGGTAGGACCAGGTCTCGTTGGCCGCGTGCGCGTAGGAGACGCTGCCGTTCCACTGGTAGCCGTTCCCGTCCGCCTCCCGTGATCCCCCGTCACGGTTGAAGAGGCCCCCGCCCAGCACCAGGCCGAAGCCCTCGTTCTCGCGCGGCGTCTTGGTGATGACGTTGACGACACCGTTCACGGCGTTGGCACCCCAGACGACGGAGGCCGGGCCGCGCACGACCTCGATCTGCTTGATCTCGCCGGAGGTCGGCGACGGCACGAGGTCCCACAGCACGAGCCCGAAGAAGTCGAGGTACACCGAGCGGCCGTCGACCGTGACGAGCTGCCCGGTGGCGAGCGTCGAGGTCGTCGCGCGCGTGCTCAGGTTGATGTCGCGGGCGGACATCTGGATCACGTTCACCCCCGGGACCGCGCGCAGCGTGTCGGCCATGTTCTGGGCCGGCTGTGACGCGAGGGTCTCACTGGTCACGACGCTCATCGTGGCCGGGGCGTCGATCAGCTTCGACGCGACCTTGGAGGCGCTCTCGACCGTGATTTCCTCCTGGAGGTGAGGAACCTGCTCCTCCTTCGCCTTTTCTTCCGGCTTCTGGGCGGCCGTCTCCTGGGCCAGGAGCGGCGCCACCGCCAGCACCCCGAGGCCCGTGAGGGCCAGGAGTCCACGCTTCATCGTCGTCCTCCTCGATAGTGACCGGTACCTCCGGCCCGCCGGGGCCGGCAACGTCCAGATAAGGCCGTCGGAGCAGGATCGATCGGATGAATGAGGCGAGCTTATAGCACGGAAGAACCACCCGTTCCAATCGATCTGGCGTCCCGCGCGTCCGGCCGGCCTCGCTTTGCCCCTTGGACGGACGCCGCCTTCGGTCTTCGCCGCTCGCCCGGAGGATCTCCGCCCCCTCAGAGCCGGCGTGCGTCGGCGAGGGCCCGAAGCAGCCGATCGTGGATGCCGCCGAACCCCCCGTTCGACAAGATGGCGACCCGGTCGCCCGGACGCAGCTCGGCGACCAGCGTGCGGACGATCTCGTCCACGGTGGGCACGAAGGCGGCGTCGCCGCCCTGCTCGCGCACGCCCGCCGCGAGGGCGGCCTCCGACAGCCGCTCGCTCTCCGGCACCTTCCCCGGGAGGTGAGCCGCCGCCACGATCACGCGGTCGGCCCCGGTGAAGGCCCGCGCGAAGCCGTCCTGGAACGCGCGGGTCTTGGCCGTGTACGAGCGGGGCTCGAAGACGGCCACGAGGCGGCCCGTTCCTCCGAAGGCGCGCAGGGCGGCGAGAGTCGCGGCGACCGCCGTCGGATGGTGCGCGAAGTCGTCGTAGACCGTGACTCCGGACGCTTCCCCCCGCACCTCGAGCCTTCGCTTGACGCCGCGGAACTCCGCGAGCGCCCTCCGGACAGCCGCCGGATCAGCACCGGCCTCGGCCGCGGCGGCGATCGCGGCCAGGGCGTTGCGCACGTTGTGCTCGCCGCCCGGGGCGACCACGAACTCGCCCTGGTCCAGCCCCTTCCGGAAGAGGCGGAAGCGGGAGCCGTCGGCTCCCGTGCTCGCGTCGGCCGCCCGCCAGTCGGCCTCCTCGTGCAGGCCGAAGGTCTCCACCCGGCACCGGGCCTTCGGCAGCAGCTCCCGAAGCGCCGGGCTCTCGCTCCCGGCGATGAGGAGCCCTCGGCGCGGGATGACGTTCAGGAGGCGGACGAAGGCGACCTGGACAGCGGCCAGGTCGGGGTAGATGTCGGCGTGGTCGAACTCCACGTTGCCGACGATCGCCACCTCCGGGAGGTAGTGGACGAACTTGGGCCGCTTGTCGAAGAAGGCGCAGTCGTACTCGTCGCCCTCGATCACGAAGTGGCGCCCCCCGCCCAGCCGGTAGCTGCAACCGAAGTCGACCGGGACGCCGCCCACCATGAACGAGGGATCGAGGCCGGCGCGGTCCAGGAGGAAGGCGAGGAGGCTCGTGGTCGTCGTCTTCCCGTGCGTGCCCGCCACCACCAGGGGCGTCCGCGGCCGCAGGAACTCCTCGGCCAGGAGCGCGGGCAGGCTCGTGTACCTCTGCCGCCGGTCGAGGACCGCCTCCACCTCCGGGTTCCCGCGGGACAGGGCGTTCCCGATGACGACGAGGTCGGCGTCCGCGGGGACGTTCGCCTCGGCGTACGGGGACCGGATCGGGATCCCGAGGGCTTCGAGCTGCGTCGACATGGGCGGGTACACGTCCTGGTCCGAGCCGGTGACGTCGTGGCCCCGCTCCCGCAGGAGCCCCGCCAGGGAGGCCATCGCCGTCCCGCAGATGGCCGAGAGGTGGACCTTCACGAGACCGGCGCCTCCAGCACGGCGAACCGCGCCTCCCCGCCCGCGCACTCGAGGCGCGCCCGGACCCCGAGCGGCAGGGTGAGGTTCGGGTGCGGCGTGTGGCCGCTCGACAGGCCGAGAGCCACCGGCACGTCGAGGCCAGCGAGCGCCTCGAGGAGCACGCCCTCGAGCGTGTAGTCGTCGTCGATGCCCGGGGCGCACCCCTTCATGTCTCCGAAGACGACACCCTTCACCCCTTCGAAGGCGCCCGAGGCCCGGAGCTGCCGCAGCATGCGATCGACCCGGTACGGCTTCTCGTCCACGTCCTCGAGGAAAAGGATCGCCGGCTCGGTCGAACGGCCCGGCGCCCACGGCGTGCCCGCCGTCGCCGCGAGGAGCGAGAGGCACCCCCCGCGCAGGACGCCTTCCGCCGTCCCGTCGCCGAGAGGCTCGAGGTCCTCGGGCCCGCTCGCAAAGGGCGCGCCTTCGCCGGTGAGCGCGTGCCAGAGGCTCGCCCTGTCGTACGCCGTCTCCCCGTCCGCCAGCTCCCGCGCGACCATCGGACCGTGGAGGCTCGCGACGCCGAGCCTCTCCATCTCGAGGTGCAGGAGCGTGACGTCGCTGTAGCCGAGGAGGACCTTCGGGTTCCTCGCCAGGAGGTTGCGGTCGAGATCGCGCAGGAGCTGGATCGCCCCCGCACCGCCGCGCGCGCACGCGATCGCGGCGACGTCGGGGTCGGCGAAGAGGGCGTGGATCTGGCGGAGCCGCCCCTCCACGCTTCCCGCGGTGAAGCCCCTCCGATCGAGGACGCCGTCGGCCACGCGCGGCGCGAAGCCGAGCCGCTCGAGCTCGGCCACGCCCCGCCTCAGCCGGGCCTCGTCGACGGGTCCCGCGGGGGCGGCGATGCCGACGACGTCGCCGCGCCGCAGCGCCCTGGGCTTCGTGGCCACGCTCAGGCCGGGATCCCCGACCGCACGGCGATCTCCTCCGCGAGCGCGCGGTGCTCGTTCCGGCCCGCCGCGGCACGAGCCTCCTTCGGGTCGGGGTCGCGGTAGCCGGCGAGGAACCGCTCCTTCAGGGCCCGCACGCGCGCCTCCGACGCTTCGGACTCCTTGTAGGGGACCTCCCCGGACTCGTACGCCCGCACGAGGCTCTCCATCATCTCGACCTGCGCGTCGTGGCCGCGGCAGATGGCCAGGAGATCGCAGCCCGCCTTCGCGGCCAACACGGCGATCTCGCCCGGCGTCCAGTGCTTGGCGAGCGCGTCCATCTCGAGGGCGTCGGTCACGACCGCTCCGCCATAGCCGAGGTCCTTCCGGAGGAGGCCGTTGACGAGCTTCGCCGAGAGCGTCGCCGGAAGGGCGTCGTCCAGCTCGCGCACGAGGAGGTGCGAGGCCATGACCGTGGCCACGCCCGCCTCGATCGCCTTCCGGAAGGGCCGGAGCTCGACGTCCTCGAGGCGCGCGCGCGGGTGTTCGACCGACGGGAGGTCGAGGTGCGAGTCCACGTCGGTGTCGCCGTGGCCCGGAAAGTGCTTGGCGCAGGCGACGACGCCCTTCTCCTGGAGCCCGAGGATCGTCGCGGCGCCGAGGCGGCCCACGAGGTCCGGGTCGTCGCCGAACGAGCGGTCGCCGATGACCGGGTTCTTCGGGTTCGTGTCCACGTCCACGCAGGGGACGAAGTCGTAGCGGATGCCGCAGGCCTTGAGCTCGTCGGCGAGGGCCTCGGCCACGCGGCGGGCGATCTCCTCGCTGCCCGTCCGGCCGACCGCTCGCGCCGACGGCCAGATCGTCCACGGCTCCCGGAGACGAGCCACCCGCCCACCCTCCTGGTCGACCGCCACGAGCAGCGGCTGCTCGTGGCCCGCGTCCCGGGCCGCGGACTGCAGCTCGCGGACGAGATCCGCCACCTGCTCCGGCGACTCGACGTTCCGCCGGAAGAGAACGACGTGTCCGACGCCGAAGTCCCGGACGAGGGCCTTCACGTCGGCCGAGGCGGTCAGGCCCTCGAACCCGACCATGAACCGACGTCCGACCCGCCGCGCGACGGTCGTCATCCGGAGGGACTCCGTCGGGGCCTGTCCCCCGGGATCCGCCGTCTCGGTGGCCGCATCCGCCTATCCGAGCTTCTTCCGAGCGGCGTCGCTCACCCGCTTGCCGTCGACCGGCCGGCCGCTCGCCGCGAGGCCGGCCAGCGCGGCCTTCACCACCCGGCTCATGTCCTTGAGCGAGGCGGCGCCCGTATCGGCCGCCGCCCTCTCCACGGCGGCCGCGATCTCCTCGGCCGTCACTTCGGCCGGAAGGTAGTCCTTCAGCACGAGGATCTCGGCCCGCTCCTTGTCGGCGAGCTCCGGCCGGCGGGCCTTCTCGTACTGCTCGGCGGCGTCCTCGCGCTGCTTCACGAGGCCCTGGAGCACCCTCGCCGTCTCCGCGTCGTCGAGGGCGCCGCGCTTGTCGATCTGCTTGTTCATGATCGCGGCCTTCGCCATCCGCAGGGTGCTCGTGCGGGCCGCGTCCTGGGCCTTCATGGCCGTCGTGAGGTCCCGCGTGATCCGTTCGGCGAGTGTCATGGCGCCCAAGGATACCCCCCTTGGCCCCGCGGCGGCGGGCCGGGGCCGGGGTCGGCCGTGGCGGTCAGGGGCCGCTTCCGTCGGCAGGCCCGAGACTCAGCGGGCCGCGGTCGCCTCGCGGACCCAGCGCTCGAAGAGGCCTTGCACGAACGGCAGCTTCGACACGGGCGCTTCGAGCTCGAGGAGGAGGCTCCCTTCCGCCTCCTGGACCAGGGCTCCGCGGGCCTCCATCGACACGCCGAGGGTTTCGAAGCGGCCACCGTAGGTGGCGGAGGCGCCGCCCGGCGCCGCCCCATCCGCGGTCCCCGCCGAAGCCGCGCAGGACTGGACCCCTCGGACCACGGCCGCACTCTCCCTGGACCAGCGCAGCGCGCGCAGGACGACCGTGAAGTCGCCCGGCGGGCTCGCCGCCCAGCCGGTCTCGGCCGGAGGCACGCGCCCGCACGTCGCGGCGGCCGCCGGCTCGACGCTCCAGCCCGAAGGCGTCGCCACCCGCACGCCGTTCCCGTCCCCTGCCTCGAACGCGGGGCTGACCGGCGCTTTCACCTCGGCCGTCAGGAGCCGGGAGGCGTCGAGCGTCTCCAGGGATCGGCGCACGAGCCCCAGGTTGAAGGCCAGGGCGTCGGGGGGTCCCAGGAATCGGGCCACCACCGCCTCGCCCCGCAGGTTCACGAGCGCGTACTCCAGGCGGAAGCGCGGACCTCCGGGCGCCGTGCCCGTAGCCGAGCCGACGCGACGCGCCGGCTGCCCGCGGACGGACTGCCGCGTCACGGCCGCTGGCGCGGGGACGAATCCGGGCAGGGCCTTCCCTCCGAGGACCGCCTGCTCGAGAGTCTGGCCGTCCCAGGTCGTCGCCAGCCGGTCGACCCGGAACGAGATCCCGTCCCCGGTCTCCCCCGTCGTCACCCGCAGACGTGCCGGCGAGACGTCCTCGAAGCCGTCCGGCATCTCGACGTGCAGCCCCTTCCAGTCGAGCGCGTGCACGACCCCGGACCGCAGTCTCGCCACCGGCATCAAGCCGAGGAGGCCGTTCGCGTCCAGGAAGTCCTTGACCCGCTCGATGGGGATCCCGAACCCCGCCCCCGACGCCCGCGCGAGCTTCATCCGCACGACCCCGACCGCGTAGCCCTCCTCGTCCAGCATCGGCCCACCGCTGCTCCCGGGCTGGACCGCGGCGTCGGTCTGGAGATAGCGCCGGGCGCCGGCCTCGTCCTCTCGAGCCGCCGAGAGCGAACCCGACGTCACCGTCACCTGGGGGATGACCGCCGGGTCCGCCCGCCTTCCCACCTCGACCTGCCTCCCGAAGGGGAACCCGAGCACCTGGACCGGCCGCCCGGGATCGACGGCGTCCGAGTCGCCGAAGGGCAGGTACGGCAGATCGGCGGCGGTCACCTGGAGCACGGCGAGGTCGAGGTCGTCGTCCTCGGCCACCACGGCCCCGTCGAGCACGCCCCCCGCCCCCCCCGGCCCGATCGCGACCTCGACGCGCTTCGAATCCAGGGTGATCTCGGCCTCGGCGCCGTCGTAGACGCGGCGGACCGCCTCCTCCTTGACGACGTGCGCGTTCGTCAAGACGAGGCCCGAGGGCGCGATTACGAACCCGCTCCCCGTCGCGACCTCGACGTTCTTCCGGACGACCGGCGCCCTGTAGACCTCGGTGAACTGGACGTGAAGGTCGCCGACCACGCGGATGAAGGCCATCGCGTCGGCGGCCCGCGCCGCGTCGGCCTGGGGTGAGGCCGTCCCTGCGCCGAGGTGCAGCGAGGCGCCGGCGAGAACGATCAAGAGACCGGCCTCGACCCGCCTCCGGTGCCGTCCCCGCACGCCCCCTCCGGACCGGCTCAGGATACCTCCGGGCGGGGCGTCCGTGACGCCGGTCGGCTCGGAGATCAGGCGGCCTCGCCCGAGCGCGCCGCGTGCCGGAGAGGGACCCGCACGAGGAGCCAGGCGAGAGCGGCCAGGGGCACGAGGCCGAGCCAGGCCCCGATCGGCCCGTCCACGAAGGAGAGGGTCGGCAGGCCGATCGCCCCCGCGACGGACGTGAAGCGCTCGGAGGTCAGGACGAGGCCGGCCAGGACCACCCCCGTCAACGACTCGCCTGCGATGAGGCCGGAGGCGACGAGGGTACCGGTGCTCTCCACGACCGTCGCCGCCCCGCCCGCGAGCCCCGCCCGCTTCGCCCGCCACTCGACGAGGGCCTTCAGGCAGCCGCCGAGGAAGATGGCCGCGGTCGTCGCCGGAGGCAGGTACATGCCCACCGCCACCAGCATCGGCGACGGCGACTCGATGAGGACGAGGGCCAGGGCGAACGCCATGCCGAAGAGGATGAGGGCCCACGGCATCTCGCCACCCACGATGCCCTGCGCCATCTGGGCCATGAGGCCGGCCTGCGGCGCCGGCAGCGCCGGGTCGCCGATGCCGATCCCGCCCTGCCGGAGGTTGCCCTCGTGCAGGATCACGATCGGAAAGACGAGGACGAACGAGGTCACGACCGTCGCCACGATCTCGGCCACCTGCATCTTCCACGGCGTGCCGCCGAGGATCTGGCCGACCTTCAGGTCCTGGATGAGGCTCCCGGACACGCAGCACGCGCAGCAGACGACGGCCGCCACCCCGAGGACGGCGCCGACGCCGGCCAGGCCCGTCACGCCGAAGCCGACCATGAGCAGCGCGGCCACGATCAGGGTCGAGAGGGCGAGGCCGGAGACCGGCTGGTTCGAGCCCCCGACGAGGCCCACGAGGTAGCCGCCGACCGCGGAGAAGAGGAAGCCGGTCACGAGCATGACGACCGCCGCCACCGCGGCGCCGATCACGCTCCGGCTGAAGTGGTAGTAGATCAGGAAGACGGGCAGGGAAAGGGCGACGATCCCGGCGAGGACGCCCCGCGACGGGAGATCCCTCTCCGTGCGCAACGGCTCGGCCGCGCTCCCACGGCGGAAAGCGCCCCCGAACGCCTGGCCGATCGAGCTCCGCATCCCCCACATCGTGCGCGCGGCGCCGACGAGCATGGCCCCCACGGCGATCGGCCGGATCTCGTTGTACCAGACGGAGAAGACGACCTCGGTGAGCGGCGGGGCCCCGTGGGCCCCGGCGAGGTGCCGCGGCAGGTCGGGGTTCAGGAAGAGGGCGAGCGGCACGAGCACGAGCCAGGCCAGTACGCCCCCCGCGAAGTTGATGGCCGACAGCTCGAAGCCGATGATGTAGCCGACGCCGATGAGGGCGGGCGAGATCGCGGGAGTCGCGGCCACGAGCGCGCCCTGGTGCCTGACGTCGCCGAGGGGGGCCCGGCCCGAGTCCATGTGGTGGACGACCGAGGCCGGCAGCTCCTTCACGAACTGCACGCTCTCCTGGAAGAGGCGGATGCCGGCCGTGTCCTTGAAGACCTGCACGAGCATGCCGAGGCCCATCGCCCCGAAGACGTAGCGGGCCCCCGTGTCGCCGCGCTGGCCGGTCTTGACGATCTCCGCGCAGGCGCGGCTCTCCGGGAACGGGAGACCCGCGTCGACGGCGAGCGTCCGCCGCAGGAGGACGATGAAGAGGATCCCGAGGAGGCCGCCCACGAGGAGGATGAGCGACGTCTCCCAGTAGCTGAAGCTCGTCCAGAGGCGTTGCCCGCCGACGTTCACCATGACGAACGCGGGCACCGTGAAGATGGCGCCGGCGGCGAGGGCTTCCCCGACCGAGGCCGCCGTCCGCATCGTGTTCTGCTCGAGGACGGAGCCGCGGAAGAACGGGAGGCGGAAGGCGGCGATGGCGAGGACGGCGGCCGGGAACGTGGCCGAGACCGTCTGCCCGGCCCGGAAGCCGAGGTAGGCGTTGGCCGCGCCGAGAAGGGCGGCCACGACCACCCCGAGGAGGAGCGCCTTGACGGTGAGCTCGGGCAGGCTCTCCTCCGGCGGGACGAAGGGCTTGTGGTCGTCGGCCATCGGGATCCTCTCGCTCGTGAGCCGCAGCCGCGCGAATCCTATCAGGGAAGGGGCCGGGTCGATGCTCGAGCCCCTCGGCCTCGCCGCACGGACGGCCCGCCCCGGGGGCCGCGAGTCAGAAGAGCCGCCCGGCCAGCACAGGAAGGCGCAGCACTCTCTCCTTCACGAGGTCCGCCCACTCCTCCCGTCTCCCGTCCGGGAGCCGCTCGCACGGCAGCCCCCGCTCCTCGACCAGATCGTCCACCAGCCGGTCGATCTGCCGCATGAAGAACTCGTCGGTGTCCCGGACGCCGTCGGCGGCCGCGCTCCCCGAGATCGGCACCTTGAACAGCAGGTCGTAGGTCTTCATCCACCGGTTCACCAGGGGCTCGAGCCAGCGCTGCCTTCCCGCCGCGAACACGAGGTAGGCGTAGTTGTCGAGCACGCTGCGGTCGCACACCACCACCTCGTGCAGGGCGCCGGACCGGATCTCCTCGGCGATCTGCGTGGTCAGGATCCAGAGCTGCGCCTCGAGGGACGTCTTGCGGTTGATCGGGAGGGGCGACAGCCGCGCGACCTCCTTCACGAGGTCGACGTGGAGCCCCCTCTTCTTGAGCACCGCCCCGAGGTCGTAGCAGAGCGTCGTCTTGCCGACGCCGTGGGTGCCGATGAACGCGAGCTTCGCCATTGGGCGCGCGGATTCTATCAGGGCGGGGGGAGGAGGCCGGCGTTGCCGCCCGGCCAGGGGGCGTGCTGTAATGCCCCGGGGGTGAACGCCGGTGGCCGACGTCTACGAGCCGTGGGAGCGGCTCATCCGCATCGTGGTCCTCGGCCGGGTCCTCGAGGTGCCGGAGAACAACCTGCTCCTGCGGCAGCTGCAGTACGTCTCCGAGGACGTCGGGATGGGACGCTACTGCTGGAACGCCGAGTGCCGGTACTGCGAGATCCACTACTTCCGCCCCGGCGACCAGGCCGAGCACGTCGGCCTCGCCTGCCGGCTCCGGGGCTTCGAGGGCATGCTCGTGACGAAGCTCGCTCCCGAGGTCCGCTACAACCTGAGCGAGGCCCTCGCCCGCGCGCCGAGCGCGACCGGCCCGTCCGACGCCCCGCCGCCTACGCGCCCCCTCCGCGAGTGACGCGGGCCCGGACCTGCCGGTACGCGGTCACCAGGCTGTTCCGGGTCATCTCGAGGTGGCGGGTCGCGAAGTCGGCGGACGCGTCCCGCCGCGCCAGGCTCTCCTTGGCTCGGGCCAGGAGCTTGGCGCACGTCGCCTGCAGGATGTCGTCGGCGGCTCCCCGGGCCTTCAGGGACGTGAGGTCGCGCTGGAGCTCCTGGCCGACGCGCTCGATCTCCAGCACGAGCTCCCTCCGGACAGGGTCGAGAGGGTAGACGGTCTCGGACTCCTCGGGAGCGGCCGCGGCCTCGGGCGTCGGCGGGCGCTCCGCCTTCAGCTCCTGGAACGCGCGGGCGAAGACGAACGGGTAGAGGGCGTTCGCCTCCTCGATCTCGCGCTTCACGTTCTCGTCGCGGCTGCGGTAGTAGCGCTCGAGGAGCTTCTTGATCCGGCCGACC
>Ga0335076_10005231_pt1 | contig 13124 bp, 10 predicted proteins | sample Lox_Sample_25_FD_206717 | JGI IMG/M metagenome (GOLD analysis project Ga0335076, IMG submission 206717) | Soil microbial communities from Loxahatchee National Wildlife Refuge, Florida, United States - Lox_Sample_2.5 | ecosystem: Environmental > Terrestrial > Soil > Wetlands | place: USA...
TCGACATTGAAGTCGCCGGGGCCATCGCTCCTGGTGCGCAAATCGCCGCCTACTTCGCCCCGAATACCGATCAGGGTTTCATCGACGCTCTCTCCACCGCCATTCACGATGCAAAACTCAAGCCGTCTATCATCTCCATCAGTTGGGGCGGACCCGAAACTTCTTGGACCGCCCAGGCGCGCGTTGCTTTCAACTCTGCCTGCGAAGACGCCGCCGCCATGGGCGCCACCGTGATCGTCGCCGCTGGCGACGACGGCGCCACCGACAATAGCCCCGATGGCTCTCTCACCGTCGACTTTCCCGCCTCCAGTCCGAACGTCTTGTCATGCGGGGGTACCCGGCTATCCCTTTCCGGAAACTCCATCAGCAGTGAACAAGTGTGGAATGACCTCGCAACGAGTGAAGGCGGCACCGGCGGCGGCGTAAGCCAGGCCTTCGCCATCCCGGATTACCAAAAGACCGCCAACGTCCCTAAAGCGCCAAATGGTTTCGCTGGTCGTGGCGTCCCCGACGTTGCCGGCGACGCCGATCCCGCCACCGGCTACACCGTCTTGGTCGACGGCAAACAAGCCGTCATCGGAGGTACCAGTGCCGTCGCTCCTTTGTGGGCTGCGCTGCTCGCGCGCATCAATCAGTCGCTCGGCTCCAACGTCGGCTTTGTGAATCCGCTGTTGTACTCCGCCAGTGAGCAACAATCCTTTCGCGACATTACAACTGGCAACAACGGCAGCTACCCCGCTGGTCCCGGGTGGGACGCTTGCACTGGCTTGGGAAGCCCCAACGGCACCGCGCTGCTGGCTGCTCTCCGAAATAATCCCGGCAAATAGCTCCGCCTCTTCAGCGGGCCCGCATAACCACTAACGTCAGATCGTCGAACTGCTCTCCTGCGCTGAATTTCATCACGGCACTCTGAATTCCGCTCAGGGTCTCCGCCGGAGCATCCCTCAGATGTTGCCGCACCGTGTGGCTCAAGCGCTCCTCTCCAAATTCATTACCCGCTGCGTCATTCGCCTCCGTCGCACCGTCCGTATAAATCACCAGAACGTCGCCGGGTTGCAATGTCACCGTTCGCGTTTCACATTCCCAACGTGGAAACAACCCAATCACCGTCGCCGTCGCCCGCAGCTTCTCCACCTTCCCCTCCCTGCGAAACAGTAACGGCGGATTCTGCCCGCAATTCGCGTACACAAGCTCCCGCGTCGTATCGTCGTATACACCCAGAAACAACGTCGCATAACGGTCATCCGGCGTGTTCTCGTAAAACAATTGATTCACTGACTTCAGCAGCCCAGGCAAATTGTCTGGCGCAAATTCATACCGGCTCCGCAGATTCGCTTGCAGATTCGCCATCAATAACGCGCCCGCGATTCCTTTCCCGGAAATGTCTGCCAGTACAAACGCCACCCGTGACGCCCCCAAATCCACGAAGTCGTAGTAGTCCCCGCCAACCTGCCGTGCCTGCAAACAACTCCCCGCATATTCCAGCGTCGCCAGCGCCGGAGTCACTTGCGGAAACAACCGCGATTGCACATCCCGTGCGATTTGCATCTCGTGCTGCGCACGCCGTTCCAGCTCCAGCCTGTCGGCAATCTGTTCCGCTAGCGTCATGTTCTCCAGCGAAACCGCTGCCTGGCCCGCCACCGACTCCAGCAAACTCTTGTCCTCACCCGAATATGGTTCTTCCGAGAGCCGCGGCCCTAGCACCAGCAGCCCCATTAATTTATTGTTGCGCCCCACGATGGGCACCAGACACTCGGGCACCGTGCTGCTCGATGCTGCGGGCATCCCCTCCGAAATCGGCGGTGGCACGTCCCACGCCTTTCCCTGACGCGCCAACTCCTCCAGTAGCGGCGAATCCCCCGGAATCGTCGCCGCCTCTCGCAGCACAAATTGAGCGCCAAAGCGAAACGGGAACAAGGTACGCGGCAATGCAAACGGCGGTTTGCTCAGCTTCTCGGCCTCGGTGATTTGTTGCACGGCCAGTCCGCCCCCGCGCGTCTCCAGGTAGCAGGCCAGCGAGCAAGGATGCAGCGCGTTTTCAATGTGCGATTCCAGCAGCCTGGCTAACTCCTCGCGCCCCGTCACCGTCCGCGCTTTTTCCGCCAGATCTTTCAAGATCACCCGTGCATCATACGAACTGCGGAAAAACGCTCGGTCAATCCGGTCTGTTCCCTTCTTAACGATCGGCCCGGATACCCAAACCATCGCTACGCCAAATGCCGCACTCAATGCCATTCCCAGTTGCGAGCTCGCCACAAACAACCCTGAAAAGAAATGTGTGAACAGAAAAATCGCCAACAGCGCCCCGCAAAACAATAAAAAGAAATACCCGCGCTGCACCACCAGGTACCGCACACTGCGCCGCACCAGCACAGGTATTTCCAGCACACGATGTTTCACCACGGCATACGCGAACGATAGCGGATACAAAATCAATATGATCACCGTTACCGAGTCCACCCAGAACGAGAGTTGAATCCCCAGTAAGTCTCTCGCGCCCTCGACCACCACCACCGGCAACACGCCCACAACCGTGCCCCAAAAAATCACTCGCGATTTCCGCCGCGCCTCCACCGCCAGCGACGACGAAAATGCATTCCCCGCAAGTGACGCTACCCCGAGTATGTCCAGTGAATATTTCACGATCCGCAGTATCAGGTCGACCCTGTTTACCCCGAGCCACTCCACCATTGGCAGCGGCAACGTCGGTATTCCCGTTTGCAACCCGGGAATTACCGTCACTGCTCCCACCAACAAGCCCGCCCACTTCAGCCAGGGCACCCGCCGGTCCAATGGCGACCGCACCGGAAAAACCGCAAAGCAGAAATAGAAAATCCCGCTCAGCATCCCATACCAGATTGCTCGGTACGCGAACGCGAATCTTCGCGCCTCATCTGGAAGTGTCAGCGGATTAACAAGCGCGGGCGCCGCCGCCAGCGCCGTAAACAGGATGGCCAACAACCATGCGTACGGATCATCCACCCGCAAAAACAGCACCGTGTAACCGACCAGCAAAAACAAAACCGGGAATGAATTCACGATCTGCTGCGCCGACGACTGTGCCAGTCCTTCCGCGCTCGGCAATTGCTGCCGCTGACGGAAAATTCCATGCAACACCAATGGCGCGCGCGCCCCCGGGCGCTCCACCGTGAATTCCACCGCGTCTCCCGGCTTCCCCTTCGCATACGCTTCATCGTATGGCTCCGAAGTCGTCAGCGCCCGTCCGTTCACCGCTACAATCCGGTCCCCCGCCTTCAATCCCGCTTGCTCCGCCGGACTCCCCGGTACCACGTCCCCCACGTGGATCGAGTGCAGTTTCGGATCGTATCTCTCGTCGTAAACGTGGTTAAAGCCCAACTCCACCACTGTGGCCATGGAACGTACGTTGATCATCCACACCGCGGCATAAAAAACCGCGCTCGCGCACATCAGCAACGCACACAACAACAGCGCCAGACGCGGGATTTTCGCCCACATCCCCGTAAATCGGTTGAACTCCGTCTTCATCATTTCGCCTACAGAGTATGTCTACCTCAAAGGTGGGTCAACGGCACACGACACACTGCACTGGAACAAACTGCGGCCATTCAGAGATCAGATCCTGCAACTTGACCTTCGAAACTCAAACGGGATTTTCTTCCCCGTTCTGTGAGAGAATTCCGCGCAGAAGCCATGTCGTCGTCCGCACTTCAGCTTCCTCCGCTCCTGGTTGCTGAAATTGATTGGTCTTCTCCGACGTATCTCTAAGAGCTGTGGCGCTCTGGCGCAATCGGATTCCATGAAGCTCCGCTTAACCGTCAAGGCTGCCTTCCTCCTCGGCTCATTCCTGGCCGTAACCGCTCTCGCTCGCCCCGACGACTTCAAGAACTTTAAACCCACTGGCTACGTCACCGATCGCGCCGGAATCATCAACGCACAGACCAAAACTCAGCTCGAAGCCCTGTGCACCGAATTACAGGACAAAACCGGCGCGCAACTGGCTGTCGTCACTGTCAAATCCCTCGACGGCAACGACATCGACTCCTATGCCGCTGGGCTATATAAGCAACTCGGTGTAGGCCCCAAAAAGGACGACCGCGGCGCCCTGCTTCTTGTCGCTCCCAACGATCGCCGCTACCGCGTCGAAGTCGGCTACGGCCTCGAACCCGTTATTAATGATGCTCGCGCCGGTGATGCTGGCCGCTTGATGACTCCTTACTTCCGCCAAGGTGACTACAGCGCTGGTATCTCTGCCGCCGCTTGGCAAATCGCCAAGTACGTCGCCGACGATAAAGGCGTCACTCTTACTGGCACGCCCCCGCCTCGTCCCGTTCAGAAACAGGACGACCACGGTGATCTCGGCATCTGGATCTTGCTCGGGGTCATCCTCCTCATTTTTCTTCTTTCCCGCTCGGGTGGCTCTGGCAGTAATATCAATCGCCGTAGGGGCGGTGGCAGCGGTTGGTGGATTGGCCCCATGATGGGCGGCGGTTGGGGTGGTAGCCGTGGTGGCTGGGGCGGCGGTGGCGGAGGCGGCGGCTGGGGCGGCAGTGGTGGCGGATTTGGCGGCTTTGGTGGTGGAATGAGTGGCGGCGGAGGAGCAAGCGGTGGTTGGTAAGTAAATCTAGAGCCCGATGCAGGTGCGATGATGGAAACCAAACTAGGCGAATTGGTCAGCCGGCTCAAGGAAGCCGCCGGTAAGAATCTCGAATCCGTCGTTCTCTATGGCTCCGGCGCCAGTGGCACGTTCCGGCCAGGCACTTCCGACCTCAACATTCTTTGCACCCTTGTCATCATCGACGTCAACGAACTTCAACTCCTTGCTCCCGTCGTCCAATGGTGGACTGTCGAAGAAAAGGAACCTACCCCGCTTTTCTTCCTCACCGAAGAACTCCAGAGTTCCACCGACGTTTTCCCGATCGAAAGCCTGGACATCAAGGGCACCCATCGCGTCTTGTTTGGTACGGATCCCGTCGCCAATCTTGATATTCCGATGAACCTCCATCGCATCCAGGTCGAGCGCGATCTGCGTCTCCTGCTCATACGCCTTCGCCAGCATGTCCTTCGAGCCGGAAAGAATGAGTTGGAATACACCACGATCCTGAAAAGGACTTCGTCCGGCGCACTTACTCTGCTCCGCCACGCCTTGATCGCCCTGGGCGAAGAGTCGCCAGTGGAACCGCACGCAATCTTCGCTCGTCTGGCGGAACTCACTGCGTGCGACGGAGCCGCGTTTCAGGCTGCCTACGATTTCCACGAGGGACAACCGCTCCCCGAAGATTCCTTTGCTGTCTACAATCGGTACATTCACGCGTTGGAAAAAGTTATCAACGCGTTGGACCGCCTGGTGCCGAAAAAGGAGTGGAAGCGCGTCGCCCAGCAGTAGGGTCTCCAAACTCTCTCCATCGAGGTGGTTATGAAAGCGGCAATCGTGATTCTTGTAGTTCTCTTGATTCTGGCGTTCGTTCTCGGCTCCGCCTATGTCGGCCGGCGCAATCAGATGGTCGTTAAGCGGGAAGCGGTGAACGCCGCATGGTCACAGGTCGATGTGGTCCTGCAGCGCCGCGCGGACTTGATCCCAAACCTGGTCCAAACCGTCAAAGGCTATGCCGTCCAGGAACAAACCGTGTTTGGCGACATCGCCGCCGCCCGCGCCGCCTTAATCGGCGCCAAAACACCCGCGGACAAAATCGCCGCCAACGGCCAGTTGGACTCCGCCTTGTCCCGTTTGCTGGTCATCGTCGAAAACTACCCGCAACTCAAATCCAACGAAAACTTCATGCGCCTGCAGGACGAACTCGCCGGAACCGAAAATCGCATCGCCGTCGAGCGTCGCCGCTACAACGACGCCGTCCAGGACTACAACACCTACATCGGCCTGTTCCCCAACAACCTGGTCGCTGGTTTTGCCGGCTTCACCCGCAACGACGCCTACTTTAAGACCGACGAAGGCGCGCGCCAAGCTCCCAAAGTCAATTTCGACTTCAACAAGCCCGCTACCAACCCGGCGCCCACGCCCGCTCCCGCCCATCCCTGAGTCGTGACTGCGCGCCTCGAGTGTCGTAAATACATTTCAGGGATCGGAGCTTCAGCTCGACATTTAAAGCGCATTGAAGGGCTGATCTTTAGAGCCTGTTTTCGTGTGACAACTCTCGTTTCGTAATGGCGCGGCTTTCAGCGCTCGCGGAATAAGTGCTTGGCACCGGGCGTCGGAGCTTTAGCTCCGACATAATCTGCTTGTTTTAAATGGGCTTCAGCCCCTTAGGACTTGTTTGTCCTTCATAATCGTCCGCGGGTACCCTCTGCCCGAGGAATCTCTCTTCGCTTTGCTATTTTCTAATCCCTATTTTCCATTTTTCAAGAACTCTGCCAGTAGCCGGTGAAAATGGTGTACCCCATTCTCCCGCTTCACCGAGTACCTCCCGCGATCGTACGTCGACGACCGCAACCCCTTCTGAACCGCCTCGCAAATCTGCATGTCCTCCTGCTGCACCACATCGCTGAACGCGATCGCCTTGGCCGCCCGCTCCTGCGCCTGCGCCGAATCCCCATCGTGGAAATACCATTCGAAGATCGTTAGCGTCTTGTCGCACCCCAGCGGCACAATCACATTCGTCTGGACATTGTCCGGATAAAAATTCAACATCAGGTTCGGAAAAACCCAGAAGTACAGCGCTTCCCTTAGCCCTACCCCGGGCAGATACACGCGATCCCGCCCTTCCCCCTGCTTCACTTCTTTCACCGGTCCCAGTTGCCGCGAATGGTAGCGAAACGTTTCGCACCGGTATCGCGGGTAGTCAATTTCCTTCATCAACCCCGGATGTACGATCGGGATGTGGTAGCCCTCCAGATAATTGTCCACGTACACTTTCCAGTTGCAGTTCACCACATAGTCCCGCCGCTCGGTCACAGCCAACCCTTCAAACGGAAATTCGCGCGCCAACTCGGGAATATTCCCCAGATGCTCAGTCAGCGATGGGCCTTCCGCCGCAAAATTCACAAACATGAACTCCTGCCACGTCTCGCACCGCAGCGGCACCATTCCCATCTTCGAACGATCAAAGAATTCCATCCCCTCCACTTCCGGGGTCCCAATCAGCCGCCCATCTAGCGTGTACGTCCACCCGTGATACCCGCAATTCAGCACTTTGCGGCAACCCGCGCCCTGCGCGATCGGCCCTGCTCGGTGCCGGCACACATTGCTGAACGCACGCAGCGTGCCCTGCGCGTCGCGCACCACCACCACCGGCTCGCCCGCCACATCCACCGTGAAAAACGATTCGGGATCTGCGATCGTCCGCTTTACGCCATTCACTTCCCCGCACGACTGCCTCAGCGTACCCACCAGTTGCCACGTCCGCCGGAAAATCCGCTCCTTCTCCGACTCCAGCACCTGCGGATCCGTATACAAACGCGATGCCAGCGTCTCCGCGTACTCCAACTGCGCGTTCACATCCACGTCCATCCGCTGATTTGTCATGGCAAAAAGGTAGCAGAGCCACTGCACAACAGCCAAGACCAGCTATTCCACTTGTTGAAATGGGCCTTTGTAGGGCCCGCCTTCCGAGGCGGGCCGTCGATCCAACAATCACCGCTTCAAATCTCTAGTAGGTTGTGTAGCGGCCACCTTGTGACAGTTTGCGGAAAAACTCTCTTTTTTAGCAGGTGGGAGCTTTCAGCCAATCGCTCTGCTGTACTGATAACGGTGAACTGTAAACTGCAAACTTCCTCAAAACTTCCGCGTTTCCTGTCGCGACCACCGCTCCACCACAATCTTCGATTCCGTATAAAAATCCACCGCATCCTTTCCCTGCGCGTGCAAAATCCCGAAAAAGCTTTCCTTCCACCCACTGAACGGGAAATACGCCATCGGCGCCGCAACCCCAATGTTGATCCCAATATTTCCCGCCGGAGCCTCATATCGAAATTTCCGCGCCGCCGCCCCACTCGTCGTAAACAACGACGCCTGATTCCCGTACGGGCTCTTCCGAATAAACTCGATCGCTTCATCAATCGTGTTCGCGTGAATCAAACTAAGCACCGGACCAAATATCTCCGTACTAGACACCGAACTCGACGCCGGCACGCCATCCAGAATCGTCGGCCGCACGAAATTCCCGTGGTCACGGCCCGCGACCTTCGCACCACGCCCGTCTACCACTGCTTTAGCTCCATCTGACACGCCCGTGGCAATTAGCGATTCCACCCGTGCCCGGCTCTCCTTCGAAATCACCGGCCCCATCTGCACGCCCTGATCCAGCCCAAATCCCACTTTGATCGCCGACGCCGCATCTGCAATCGCATCGCGAAACGTCTTCTGCGCTTCGCCAATCGTCACTGCCACAGACACTGCCAGGCACCGTTGCCCTGCGCACCCAAACGCAGAGTCGCTGATGATCTGTTTCGCCAACTCTATGTCCGCGTCCGGCAGCACAATCACATGGTTCTTCGCGCCGCCTTGGCATTGCATGCGCTTCCCCGCCGCCGCCGACCGCTGGTACACATGCTTCGCCACCGGCGTGGAACCTACAAAACTGATCGCCCGCACCGCCGGGTGGTCGCACAGCGCGTCCACAACTTCCTTCCCACCATTCACCACATTCACAACGCCCTTCGGGATCCCGGTCTCCTCCACCAGCTCAATCAGTCGCCGCACCGTCACCGGCACCCGCTCGCTCGGCTTCAGCACAAACGTATTTCCACACGCGATCGCGTACGGCAGAAACCAGAAAGGAATCATCGCCGGAAAATTGAACGGCACAATCGCCGCCACCACCCCCAGCGGCTGCCGGATCAACGTCTCGTCCACTCCCGGCGTAACGTCTTCCAGGTTGTAGCCCTGCATCATCACCGGGATCCCGCATGCCACTTCCACGTTCTCAATCCCGCGCCTCAACTCCGCCTTCGCCTCCGCGAACGTCTTCCCGTTCTCAATCGTAATCAGCCGAGACAGCTCGTCGATGTGCTCTTCCAACAAAAATTTCAGCTTGAACAGGTACTGAATCCGCTCCCCCGCTGGTGTCCGCCGCCACGCCGGAAATGCCTCCGCCGCCGACTGCACCACCGCGTCCACATCCGCCTTCGAAGAGAGCGGCGTCCGGGCAATCAACTCGCCCGTCGCCGGGTTCGTCACATCCACAAACTCCGTGGCCGACGACTTGCGCCAGGCCCCGCCAAAATAATTCAGAATTTCCGTAATGGAAGTGGTGGCTGTACTGCTCATGACAGGAGCTCCGTGCCCCCACTCGCTTACCGCAAGTGGCAGGTCTTGCCATATGAAGGATAGCGGCCCACAGGCCGCAACTCGGAGTTGTCAGTTTACCAAAATCCACAAACGCGCGGCAGGAAACCGCGCTAAGACTTCAGCCCTTACTGGATTGAGGCGTATGCCTCGTACGCGGCACCGATTAACGGTGCGGATTCGTTCAGCACAATCTTCACCGGCACATCCAGCAGCATCTTCTCGAAGTGCCATTTATCCTTGAACGCGTTGAAGAACGTCCCGTCCGTCATCTTCGGCAAAATCTTCACCGCGATCCCGCCCGCGACGTACACGCCTCCCAGCGCCAGCACCTTTAACGCCAGGTTACCCGCCTCCGCCCCGTAAATGTTCGTCCACAAATCCAGAGTTTCCACACACACTGGACAGGAGCGCTCCAGTCCGCTCTTCGTGATAAACGGTGCCGGATCCGCGTCCGGATCTTCAAAAATAGGATGTTTTACGCTGGGCGCAATAAACTCGTGCAATGTCCGGAAACCGCGCCCAGACAAAATCAATTCCCAGCTTACCTGCGGATACCGGTGCCGCATGAACTTCAACAACTCAATCTGCTGATCCGTGCGCGGCGAAAAGTCGGAATGCCCGCCTTCGCTCGGTACCACTTTGTAGCGATTCCCATCCCAAAACAGGATCCCCTCACCCAGCCCCGTACCCGCCGCCAATAACGCCCGCGACGCCCCGGCCAGCGGACTACCTTGGTTCAACACACAAAAATCTTCCGGTGGTAGATGCTGCAGGCTATGTCCTGTGGCGCCCAAGTCGTTCACCAGCACCACCGATTTCACGCCCACTTCTTCGGCCAGCGTTTTTGCGTCCACGATCCACGGCAGGTTCGTCGCGTGGATTTGGTTATTGATCACCGGCCCAGCCACCCCAAACCCCGCTGCCTCGATCTTCCTGCCATTCAGGTGGTCCGAAGCCCGCCGTGTAAATTCCCGAATGATCAAGTCAAACTGCGCGAATCCCTTGCTGGCGAACCGCTCCCGAAACACGAATTCGAGCTTGCCATTTGTCTCCGCGAACAGAGCCAGATTGCATTTTGTACCGCCCACGTCCCCTGCGAGGATCACCGTTCCTCCCGACCAAATGTCCTAACCCTTATATTAAACCGTTTTAAGGGTTATACCACTGTCGGGCGTCTCTTTCGAGTAACTGGTCCGACTCCTTCGGCCCCCAGCTCCCGGACGTATATTCCGGCACCGTCGCCGTTTTCGCCGCGCTCCACACATCCAGGATCGGATCCACCAGCGACCACGCCGCTTCCACAGAATCCCCCCGGTCGAACAGCGTCGCATCTCCCCGCAAACAGTCATTCAGAAGCGTGGCATACGCGCTCCGCGATCCGTTTCCAAATGCCTTGATGTAATCGAAATCCATCGCCACATTCCCGATGCTCATTTCCGTTCCAGGCTTCTTCGCCCCAAACGAAATGCAAATCCCTTCTGACGGCTGGATATTTAAAACCAGCCGGTTCGCCATCACATTCTGCTCACGGAAAACAATATGCGGTGCGCGCTTGAACTGGATCATGATTTCCGTCGTTCGCTTTGCCAACCTCTTCCCCGTACGCAAATAGAACGGCACGCCCGCCCACCGCCAGTTATCAATCAGCACGCGCATCGATACGAACGTCTCCGTTCGCGAAGTCGGACTCACCTGCAGTTCGTCCCGATATCCCTCGACTGCTTTGTCTCCCAATTTGCCCGGCGCATACTGCCCACGCACCACTGATTGCGCAACCATTTCCAGATTAAATGGCCGAATCGACTGCAGGACCTTCAGTTTCTCGTTCCGAACCGCGTTGGCATCAAACGAAGCTGGCGGTTCCACCGCAACCAGTGACGTCAGTTGCAGCACGTGGCTCTGAATCATGTCCCGCAGCGCCCCGGCTGTCTCGTAAAACCCGCCGCGCCGCTCCACTCCCAGTGTCTCGGAAGCCGTGATCTGCACATGGTCCACATAGTTCCGATTCCACAGCGGCTCGAAGATACCGTTCCCAAACCGCAGCACCAGCAGGTTCTGGACCGTGTCTTTCCCTAGATAGTGATCGATTCGATAAACCTGCTTCTCTTCGAACACATTCAAAACAATTTTGTTCAGTGCCTTCGCCGAGGCCAGATCTCGCCCGAACGGCTTTTCCACGATAATGCGCACCCATGATCCCGGGTTTGCTGGCCGCGCCAATCCCGCTTCACCAAGATGCTCGATAATGTCCTGGTACACCTCCGGCGGCGTCGACAAATAGAACAACCGGTTGCCGCCCAGGTTCTTCTGCTCATCCAGCTCTTCCAAGCGTTTCGCCAACCGTTTGTACGACTCGGCATCCCCGTAGTCTCCCGGCGAATAAAACAGGTTCGAAGAGAAGCCGTCCCACTTCGCTTGGTCAATCGGCCCCACTTCCGAAATGGTCTTCGCCGCCTCCGCTATCGTCTGCCGGAAGGAATCGTCCGTCATTGCCGTGCGCGCAAATCCCACAATCGCGTAACGTTCCCCCAACGAATTGTGCTGTGCCAAGTCGTACATCGCGGGAATGACTTTGCGCTTCGCCAGGTCGCCCGACGCCCCAAACAACACGATCGAACAAGGTTCTGCGGCCCCCGCATATATCGATCCGCGCTTCGCGGTCTCTTCAGCCATAAATCCCCTCCGGGAATCTTCGATGCTCGGATTTGATGCCAGGACGCTCCAGAACTATACCTCAATCCCCAACGCTTGCAGGTCCCCCCGCAGTTGCTTCGCGTTTTGGTGCTGGATCACCTGCATCCCCAGGCGTCGCGGGTTCTCCAGGTTCAACGCGCGGTCGTCGATAAACACCGAGCTCTCTGCCGCCCGCTGCGACACCTCCAGCGCCATCCGGTAAATCGCCTCTTCCGGCTTGCGCGCTCCCAAAAAGCACGAACTAAAAAACGCCTGGAATTCCTTCCGCAACGCAAACGCCTCAATCCGGTATTGATTCAACTCTCGCGGCTCGTTGTTGATCGACGCCACATAATACTTTCCCGTCCCCGCCACATCCGAAAGCACCGCCCGCGTTTCGGGGTACTCCTTCGATTGCGCGAACATAAATGCCGTGAACTCTTCCCGGCTGAACGTCCGCGGCCGGTAAAATAGTGTCCGGTCCAAATACTGGTTCAACGTAATCTGTCCCGCATCGAACGCCGGAAACGATAGGTCGTGCCGCTCCCGATATTCTTCCCAATCCAGCCCGAACATCTGCACCGCTTCCATTCGCGAATTGTGATCCCAACCATTCGTCAGAATCACTCCGCCAATGTCCCAAAACAGATTCTTGATCTCGGGCACGCCATAGCCTCCGGGAGAGCAATGAGGAATACCAAATTCAGCGCCCCGGCGAAAGGAAAAAAACGTTCAAACTCACCCCTCCTTGCGCCTCGCCTCTCACCCCGCGCTCTACTCGGGCCCCGTCTCTTTAATCTTGACCTGCTCTATTGCATGCCGTTCACCCCTGTCGGACAATGGTCAATTCCGGAGGTAGTTCATGGTTAATGATTCTTGCGATCCCACACCATCCGCTAGCGAACCCATCACACCGGGTACCCGCATGGTGCATTGCGTCAAGTTCGGCAAAGACCTCCCTGGACTGGAACGCGTCCCCTGGAAGGGCGAACTCGGCAAGCGCGTCTATGAAAACGTCTCCAAAGACGCCTGGAAGCTGTGGGTCGAATATTCCAAGATGGTCATGAACGAATACCGCCTGAACCCGCTCGATCCCAATTCCCAGAAAATCATGGAAGAACAGATGGAGCAATTCTTCTTCGGCGAAGGTGCCAAACTCCCCGAAGGTTACGTGCCCCCCAAGGCCAAAGGCTAAACAGCTTCCGGAGAAGTGTCTGCCACCCACGAT
>Ga0335076_10005232_pt1 | contig 13121 bp, 11 predicted proteins | sample Lox_Sample_25_FD_206717 | JGI IMG/M metagenome (GOLD analysis project Ga0335076, IMG submission 206717) | Soil microbial communities from Loxahatchee National Wildlife Refuge, Florida, United States - Lox_Sample_2.5 | ecosystem: Environmental > Terrestrial > Soil > Wetlands | place: USA...
TTCGGTGCTGAACGAATGCGCGAGGTCGAAGAGGTGCGTGACGAAGACGACCTTGACGCCCGACTCGACGAGCGCTCGGACGACCTGTCGCGCGATCTCGGAACCCTCGCGCTCGTTCGTCGACGCGAAGGACTCGTTGCAGAGGAGGATCGAGTGGGGTCCGATCGCACCTGCGATCTCGCTCATCCTGCTCAGTTCTTCGTCGAGCTTTCCGCTCTGCATCGACGCGTCTTCCTCGCGCTTGAAGTGCGTGAACAGTCCCTCGCGGACGTCAGCGCGGAACGCCTCGCCTGCGACGAACATGCCGCACTGCATCATCAGCTGGGCGACACCGAGGCTCCGGAGGAACGTCGACTTTCCGCCCTGGTTCGCGCCGGTGATCATCAAGAGCCGCTTGCCGTCGCCGTCCACCGCGTTGCCGACGACGCGGTTCTCGAGCTTCAGCGAGAGGCACGGGTCGTAGAGGCCGCACGCAGACAGCTCGTCTGTGGCCGGTGGCGCGGGAACAGGGACACAGGTCGGCTCGCCCTTGGCCGAGAGTCGCTCGTGCAGGTTGAGGCAGCAGACGTAGAAGGCCAGCTCGGCCTGAAGCATCGTGAAGAGGCTGAGGATGTGGTCGGTCGACTGTGCGAGCGCGTTCGCCGCGAGGTTGACGCCCCGCTCGCGCAGCTCCGAGAGCGCCTTGAAGCCGCTCTCGTCCCGTTCGGGGATGCGGAAGCTGTAGCCCGTGCGGTTCGCGGGCGAGATGCGCTGGAGCCAGGTCTGCTCGTTCGGTCGCCTGAGAACGTACGAGACGCCGCGGTTCCCCTTCCCGAGCGCTGCGCTGATCAGGACGCCGCGTCGGAACCGGAGCTCCTTCAGATGGGCGTCGATCTCGGCGAAGTAGTCGTCGCCGAGCTCCTCCCGCAGCATCGCGAAGAAGCGCGTGAAGCCTTCGGACTGGAAGTCTCCCGCGTACTCGTCGGCGACCTGCCTGAGCGTCTTCAGGACGGTGACGAAGAAGTCGAGGACGTTGAGGGATCCGTTCAGGATCCGCTCGGGCGAGTCCCGGAAGAAGAACCCGTACGCGGTCCGCTTGCCGGCAATCGCCTCGACCGCGATCTCGTAGAGCCGGCGGACGAGAACGGGCTGGGCGAGGCAGTCGGCGAGCACGGCCTGGCGGTAAGCGATCTCGGCCGGATCGGTGAGACTCGTGAGCAGTGCCCTTTTCGCGATCTCTGCGAGAAACTCGTCTCCGAGCGACATCGCCTCCACGAGCGTCTCGAGCTCGAGATCCTGAATGAGCGCGTCGCTGTTCGCAGGTAGCTCTCGCTCCAGGTCGAAGTCGCGATCGCGATGCATGAGGAAGACCTTCACGCGTCGATCCGCCTCTTCAAGCGCTCGTAGGTGAGGCCGTACTTCTCCGCGATCGCCCACGCGTGGGCGAGGCCGTCTGCCGGCTTGCGGACGAGCTTGTAGGTCCGCACCGCCGGGTTGTCCGGGACGACGGTGCCCACCATGCTGACCGTTGCCGGACCCAGCGAGGCGAGTTCGTCGACGAAGGTCACGTAGACGGCGAGCGGGCCGCGCTCGGCGATCTGCTGCAGCACCTCTTCGCCGATGAAGAGCGCGTCACGAAGCGTCGTCGACCCGAAGCTCTCGTTCATGACGATGACGCTGTCGCCCGTCGCGCGGCTCATGATCTCGTGGATGCGGACGAGCTCGTCCTCGAGCTTGCCGCGGAGGGTCTCCAGATCTTCTTCCCGCTCGAAATGGGTGTAGACGCGGTCGGGAAGGAACAGCCGCGCGTCGGTTCCCGGGACGGGGAAGCCGATGCTCGCGAGATAGTGCAGCTGGCCGAACATGCGCGCGAACGTCGTCTTGCCGCCCTGGTTCGGGCCTGTGACGACGAAGATCCGCTCCGGCCCGGTGAGCTCGAAGTCGTTCACGACGACGCCCCTCTTCTCCGGAACGAGCCGCGCTGCGAGGGTCAAGTCGAACGCGTCGCTCGCCGAGACGTCCTTGGTCTCCGTCGAGACGTGCGGGTAGCAGAACGCGAGGCCGGCACTCTCGAGCGGGTCGATGAACCGCAGGTACGCGAGATAGAGCTGGATCTCGCGGTCGAACGTCGCGACCGTCTCGTCGAGGTAGTCGCGCCGGCGGGCGCAGACGTCGTCGAGCGCGCGAAACACGTCGGGGTAGAGGCGCGCGACGAGATCGAGGATGCGAGCTTCGACGTGGTTCATCTCGGCCGGAGCGCGGAATCCCGTGCGGTAGTCGTTCCCCGCGCCTCGCTTGAACTTCTCGAACGTCGTGAGCACCTCGGTGCTGTAGTCGGTCTCGTCGGCGTAGGACGCGACGCGCACCGTGTTCCCCCGGATCTGGACCGTGTAGCGAACGCCGCCGAGCGCGTCTCCGACCGCCTTCGTCTCCGACGCAAGCGAGGCGAAGGCATCCGATCCGACGTAGTCGGAGAGATAGGCGCGAAGCCCGAGGAACCCGCGTGAACGGACGTCGAGGCGGCCGAGCGCTTCCGCGAAGGCACGGACCGCATCGCAGTACACGGCGACCGCATCCACGAACCAGCGCTCCTGCTGATGCCTGTGCCGGAGCTTCTCGCCCTGCTCCAGGTGCTCGCGCATGGTCCGCATCTCACCGGCGAACGCCTCGACCGCGTCCCGCACCGGCGCGGTCCGCAGATCGCGAAAGACGTCGTGGCGATACTCGACCGCGCCGACCTCGTGGAGCGGCGCGCAGAAGAACGGCGCGAGATCGTACTGCTCGCGCCCCGTCGTCAGCGCCTCCAGCACCTGGTCGAGGTTGAGATCCTCGAAGCACGAGGGCAGTTCCCACACTGCGCCGACGACCTCGCCCGCAGGCTCGTCGAAGAGGATGCTGGCGAAGCGGCTCGAGGCTGCCTCCTCCGCCGACCTGTCGAGACCGAGACGATCAGATTGGGACACGGGCTTCCACCGGTTTCGATTCGGTAGAAGCCATCAGCCACGGAGGCAGTTTCAGGCGGGCCTCATCGCCTCGACTCAAATCGTACTCCCCGGCGTTGCCTCCTCGGCACGCCGCGGCGGCTCGCCGACGTACAGCCGGATGATGTCCGTCCACGAGCGCGCCTCGGCGTCATGTCGCTGGCCCGCGAAACGATGGTCGCGTTTGCGGTCGAACTCGGCCAACCGCTCGCGCGCCTCTGCGAGCCGCCGGTGCCAGTCGCCGAGCAGGAAGCGTCCCGTGTCGCCGTCACCGGCGGCAGCGAGCGCCGATGCCAGATGCGGGAAGCACAGAGGAGCCGAGCGCGAATATCGATCGCGACCCGCGGAGGTCTCGACGAGCTCGAGGAAGAAGTGTTGCTTCCGTTCGAGCGCATCGGCCTCGGCGACGCACGCCGAGCAGGAGGCCGCCCGCGCGAGCGCCAGATGACGACCACCTGCCAGAAGCGTGTCGATCGCGGCGAGATCGCGGTCGGCGAGGTTGCCGTACACATCGGCGATCGGCGCTCCCGAGCCGTGCTCTACGGCGAGCTCGTGCAACAGCCAGGCATGGCGACGGCAGAAGCCGCCGCCCGCATAGAACCTCGAGCGTGCATCCGCGTCCTGCTTCCCCTCCCGCCGGAACGAGTCGACCCAGCGGCGCTCGTCGCGGCCGAGCGCGAAGCAGATCGGGCATTGCCCGCTCGCGAAGCCGTCTGCGAGATCGAAGCCGAACAGGTCGGTCATGGCGCATTCCGACGCGGGCGCTCGTCGGGTGCGCGATTGTCGGCCCGGAACCGCCAGAGCAGGACCTGCTGCATCGTCGCGATCCCGAAGACGAGGAGCACCGTCCAGAGCAGCAGCATCCCGGGTGCTGCGAAGAACCCGAGCACGGCGATGACCGTCAGGGCAACGCCTGCCCAGGCGGCGACGAGTCTCTCCTTGCTCTCCGGCATGACCGGCACCTCCGATCGACGGTTGGAGGTAGGCGCCATCAGCCGGATCGGCGGTTGCAGGCGGGTGCCATCGCCTCGCTCGGGACTGTACCCCGCCGACCGGCCGACTACACTCGAATGAAGGCGATGAAGCCCGCCTGAAACCGCCGCCTGGCTGATGGCTTCTACCGACTGCGAAGGAGGTAGAAGCGGTGGACATCGGTCGCCTCGACGCCACGCTCCTCGTCGATCCCATCGAAGATCCGATCGCCGCGGTCGTCCCGTTCGCTCGCGAACCGCGCGAGACCGTCCCGCCCGGTCAGGGCGGCGGGACGAATGCGCCGGACTACGCGGCGCCGATCGAAGGCTGGCGGCTCTGGCTGGTCGTCGAGCAGAAGGAAGGGCTTCGCCTCGCAAGCCTTCTCTACGACGTCGAGTGGCCGGCCGAACGTCCACTCGACGCGGCCTGCCTTGACGGTCGCCGCTCGGCCGGATGGCGTACCGCGGCCCGAGAAGCTCACGCTGCTCCTGCTCGTTCATGTGGTTGCGGCATCTATGCGGTCGCCGATCGCAAGCGCCTGCTCCCGTATCTCGACGCGCCGTATCCGGGCGACGCGGCGGTGGCGAAGGTGATCGGCACGGTGATGCTGTGGGGAGCCGTCGTCGCCGCTGAACACGGCTGGCGCGGCGCGCACGCCTACCCGAGCCGGCTCTTCGTTCCCCGGCGTCCCGGCCGTGACGATCTCGCGGAAGCTGTCGCCGACGACCTTCGGATGTACGCACCGACGGAGCTCTTCGATCCGGCCGAGCATCCGGGGACGACACGCGTCGCCGAGTGCGAGGTCGTCCGTTGAGCTGGCCGTTCAGCCCGGCCGAATGCCCGAACTGCAGGTTCTTCGAGCAACTCGACCCACCCGCCCATGACGACTCCGGCTACGAGATCGTCGGCGGCTGCCTGAACCCCCGCATCGGCATGGATCTCTTCCGATTCAAGGAGCGCGACCCTGCACGAATGGACCCGTGCCCTTGCTTCGCGCCCCTGGCCCCGACGAACCCGAGTACGCTTGGAAGCAGGCGATGAAGCTCGCCTTCGACCGCGCCGACCGGCGCTGATGGCTTCTACGAGACTCCGACGACGATGGCGAGCTTCGAGCGACACCTGAAGGCTGAAGCGGGGCGGCCGCCCGCACGCGGGCAGGCGGGCCTCCTTGCCCTGCTGGTCGGTGCGCTCGTCTTCGCCGTCGGAGTCGGTAGCGGACGTTCACTGGCCCACGTCGGCGGGCCGGGCCGACTGGTCAACCCGCGCTCGTTTGCGAGCGATCTGCTCGTCGTCGGGCTCGCGGTCGTCGGGCTCACGGCGGCGGTGCTCGTCTACTCCAGCTGGCCGGGACGCAGGCGGCGGTCGAGCGACGACGAGCCGGAACTGGTCTATGAAGGGCAGCGGTCCCGCTCGTGGACGGCGGCCCTCGCGCTCCTGCTCGCCGGAGCGGCGTTCGCCGGGCTCGTCGTGGCGCTCGTCCTGCTCTCCCACCACCATTCGCAGACGGAGGCGCCCCCGCCGGTGACGGTCCCGCTGCGTCCGATCCCCCCGCATTCGGGTTCGGGCGGCGCGGGCGCGGGACAGTCGGGACTGCCGCCGGTTCACTGGTGGGGACTTGCCGGGGTGGCGCTCGTACTCCTTCTCGCTGCGGCCCTGATCTGGCGGACCACCAGACGCCGGCCCCACGCGATCACAGAGGAGGACGCGACCGAGGAAGCGGAGGCGCTGCGCGGAGCGATCGAGATCTCGCTCGAGGACATCGAGCGCGAACAGGATCCGCGGCGCGCCGTGATCCGGGCGTACGCGCGCATGGAGCAAGTGCTCGGGCGCCACGGGCTCGCACGGCGGCCGTTCGAGACCTCGCTGGAGTATCTCCGGCGAGCGCTCGCGACGCTCCGAGTCAGCAGCCGGGCCGTGCAGCGACTGGCGGAGCTGTTCGAGCGGGCGAAGTTCAGCACGCACGAGATCGACCTCACGATGAAGCACGACGCGCTGTCGGCGCTTGCCGCAGTCCGCGACGAGCTGGAGCACCCTCGATGAAGGCCGGGACTCGCAATCTGGCCGGTGCTGTCGCTCCAGCGACCGTTGCGCTCGTCGTCGCGCTTCTCCTCGCCGGAGCCGCACGCGGCCTCGCCCTCTATGCATACGTGCTCTTCCTCGGCGCGGTCGGCCTGGTGGTCACGGTACGCCGAACGAGCGCCCGACTCCCGCGCACGCCGCCGCTCGAGCGACTCGTGCGACGGCGCGCCGATCGCGAAGAAGGCGTGCCGCAGCTGGACATGCTTGCTCGGCACCTCGGGGCCGGAAGGTCGAGCGCATTCGAGCTCCATCACCGCCTACGTCCCGTCGTCCGTCAGATCGCCGGCGTGCAGCTCGCGCGGCGGTACGGCATCGATCTCGACCGGCGCCCCGAGCGCGCCCGCGTGCTGCTCGGCCCCCGCACCTGGGAGCTCGTCCGTCCGGACCGCGAGCCGCCCCAGAACCGATTCGGAAACGGCTGGTCGACGAAAGAGCTCCGCGAGCTGATCGAGGAGCTGGAGTCGATATGAGCGCCGACCGCCTCGAGCTGCCCCAGGTGCGAGAGCTCGCCGAGCGCATGCTCGCCGAGGTCGAGCGTGCGGTGATCGGAAAGCGCAATGCCCTCGAGCTCACGCTCTACGGCCTGCTCGCCGACGGACACGTTCTCATCGAGGACTATCCGGGGCTCGCGAAGACGCTGCTCGCACGGTCGTTCGCGCAGGTCGCCTCGATGAGCTTCTCGCGGATCCAGTTCACGCCCGACCTGATGCCCTCCGACATCACCGGCTCCTCGATCTACGACCAGCGCAGCGGCGACTTCGAGTTCAGACCCGGCCCGGTTTTCGCGAACCTCATTCTTGGCGACGAGATCAACCGCGCACCGCCCAAGACGCAGGCGGCTCTGCTCGAGGCGATGCAGGAGCGTCAGGTGACGATCGAGGGTCGAACCCACCGGCTCGAGCGACCGTTTGTCGTGCTCGCCACCCAGAATCCGATCGAGTACGAAGGCACCTATCCGCTTCCCGAGGCGCAGCTCGATCGCTTCCTGTTGCGCCTCGGTGTCGGCTACCCGAGCCGCGAGCACGAGCGCGATGTGCTGACGCGACGTGGCGAGCGCAAGCACGACGAGATCGAGCTCGAGCCTGTCATCGACGCGCCGACCCTCGTCGCCATGCAGCGCGCGGTGGAAGAGGTCTACGTTGCGGACAGTGTCGCGCTCTACATGGTGGACGTCGTCGCAGCGACGCGCGACAACCCCCGGATCGAAATCGGCGCCAGCCCACGAGGCTCGCTCGCGCTCTACAAGCTCGCGCGCTCGCGTGCCGCGCTCGAGGGTCGCGACTACGTCATCCCGGACGACGTCAAGGCGGTGGCAGGCCCTGCGCTCGGGCACAGGTTGACGCTCCGGCCCGAGCTCTGGGTGCAGCGGGTGCCGCCCGAGGAGATCGTCGCCGAGATTCTCGAGGCGGTGGCGACGCCCGCGGCCGAGGACGCGCAGCCGGTCTCCGGATGACGCGTTCGGTCTCCCCGAAGCTCGCGATCTACAGCGGCTTCGCTGCGGCCGCCTTTCTCCTCGCGCTCGTGCTCGGCCGTCCCGAGCTCGCCGCGCTCGGCGCGCCGTTTGCGGCCTACCTCGTGCTCGCCCTCGCGCTGGTCACGCCCCCGGATCTCGACGTCCGGTTCTGCATCGACGCCGAGCGGACCGTCGAGGGGGAGACGGTGGAAGCGTCGGTCGAGATCTCGGCCCGGAGCGCCGTTCACGAGGTCGAGCTGCTGCCGGCGCTGCCGCCCGGCCTCCGCGTCGGCGAGGGAGCGAGTCGGATGATCCTGCGGCTCGCGCGCGGCCAGAGAAAGACCGTGCCGCTTGCGATCACAGCCGACCACTGGGGTCTCTATCGAGTCGGCGAGGTTGCCGTCAGGGTCCGCGACCGGTTCGGCGTCGTCTCGTTCGACGCGCGCGTGCCGCCGGCGGTCCGTCTGCGCGTCTACCCGCGTACGGAACGGCTCCTGTCGCTCGTTCGGCCTCTCGAGACGCAGCCCTACGCCGGCAACCGTGTTGCGCGCGCAAAAGGAGAGGGAATCGAGTTCGCCGACATCCGCCCGTTCGTGCCCGGCGACCACGTGCGCCGCGTCAACTGGCGTGCGAGCGCACGGAAGCAGGCTCTCTACGTCAACGAGGCCCACCCCGAGCGAAACAGCGACGTCGTCCTCTTCCTGGACAGCTTCGCCGAGGTTCGCCGCGCCGAGAACGGGACGCTCGACCTCGCCGTACGTGCCGCCGCATCTCTCGCGAACGAGTACCTGCAGGTCCGCGACCGGGTCGGCGTCGTCGGCTTCGGTGCAATCGTCAACTGGCTGACACCCTCGATGGGGCGCCGCCAGCTCTACCGCATCACCGACGCCCTGCTCCAGACCGAGGTGATGCTCTCCTTCGCCTGGAAGAACATCGACGTCCTGCCGCCACGCAGCCTCCCGCCGCAGGCGCTTGTCATCGCCCTCAGCCCGATGCTCGACGAGCGCAGTCTCAGAGCGATGCTCGATCTCCGAGCGCGAGGATTCGACCTCGTCGTCGTCGACGTGTCTCCGCTCCCGTTCGCCGACGCGCCCGACGATCAGATCGACGAGCTCGCCCGACGGCTCTGGCGCCTTTGGCGGGACGCGCTTCGCTACCGCTATGAGCAGCTCGGCGTCGCCGTCGTCGAATGGAACGAGCAGAAGCCATTGCTCCAGGTGATCGAGGAGGTGCGCCGATTCCGTCGCTCCGCGCGTCGCGCGTACGCGTAGCGTTCGCTCTTGTCGCCCTTGTAATTGCGGCAGCGCTAGCGGCCGTACCGCTGCTCGGTGCGGACCGGTTCTCGACGGCGTTGATGCTCCTCGGCGCGCTCGGGCTGCTTGCGACGGCGGCTGCGCTGCTCGGTATCCCGTGGCTCCTTGCCGTCACGCTCATCGCGCTCACGACGGAGTTCATGGTCCGCCAACTGGCGCAAAGCCTCTCAGCCGCGTCGGCGATCGTCTACGGCGTGGGCCTACTCGTCCTGTGCGAAACCGTCATCGCGGCAACGACGCTTCCCCGCGGCGCGATGGTCGAGCGGACGGTCGCAGCCCATCGCCTACTCGGCGTCTCATACGCCGTCGTCGTCGCAGCGGCCGCTTCCGCCGTTGCGCTTCTCGGCGGAAGCATCCGCGTGGGCGAGGCAGTCGTCGCCGCGTCGATCGGGATCGCTGCAGCAGTCGGACTGCTGACGGCCACTGGGTTGTCGTCTTGACACACGCCCTCGTTGCTCGGCGGCCGACGACTCACGAGCGAGGCGAGTTCATGCGCCGGAGCCTGCCACCGCGAAGGAGCGAGCGGGATCCGCGCGGGGATGCCCTCTGGGGCTGTTGTCCGCAGAGACGAAATACCTGCAAGCAAGGCGCTTCTGGGTCTGTGCCCAACCGACCTCCGGCCAGGCGGGCCGGCCGTCCCCATTGCGGGGATTAGCGGCTACGTCCGGCTGCCGGCGGGGATTCCCGGCCGACTCTCGTGCGGGATCTACGCGGGCTGCGCGAAAAGCCGGCGGTCGAGCGGCGACACAAGATGCCAATTTGCAGGGATTTCAGCGGGAGCGACGGGACTCGAACCCGCGACCTCCGGCGTGACAGGCCGGCGTTCTAACCAGCTGAACTACGCCCCCGGTTAGGAGGCAAGTGTAGCCGCTTGCCGCTCTACCCTTGCCTCGTGGCGTGGACGACCGTCGACTGGGTCGCGCTCGGGATCGTCGCGCTCGCGGCGTTCGCGGGCTGGCGGCGCGGGCTGATCGCGACCGCGCTCTCGCTGGCGGGGCTGATCGCGGGCGCGTACGTCGGCGCACGCGTGGCACCGCACCTCCTCCGCGGCGGCGCGACCTCGCCGTGGGCGGCGTTCGCCGGACTGATCGGAGCGGTGGTCGGCGCGCTCCTGGGGCAGTGGGCGGCGAGCCTCGCAGGCTCGTTCGCACGCGGCGGCCTGCGGCTGACGCCGTTCCGCTTCCTCGACTCGGCCGGCGGGCTGCTGCTCGGCGGCGTCGCGGGGCTCGCGCTCGTCTGGGTGATCGGCGCGACCGCTCTGCTCATTCCCGGCGAGACGCGGATCCGCCAGGAGGCGCAGGCCTCGTCCGTGATCCGGCATCTGGACCAGGCGGTTCCGCCGCGGCAGCTGCTGCACCTGCTCGCGCGGATCGACCCGTTCCCGTCGATCATCGGCCCGGCGCCGCCGGCGTCGCCGCCGAGCGCCGACATCGTGCGCGACCGGCAGATCGTCCGAGCCGCACAGTCCGTCGTGCGCGTGCTCGGCACCTCGTGCGGGCTCGGCGTCGAGGGCAGCGGCTGGTTCGCGACCCCGCACCTCGTCGTCACCGCGGCGCACGTCGTCGCGGGCGAGCACGACACCGTCGTCGTGCTCCAGGGCGTCGCGCGGCCCGTGCGCGCAAGCGTCGTCGCCTTCGACACGCGCAACGACGTCGCTGTGCTGCGCGTCACGAACGCCGACGCGAGGCCGCTGCGGCTCGTGGATGCGACCCCCGGCGCGTCGGTTGCGGTCGTCGGGTACCCGAACGACGGCCCGCTTCGATTCACGCCGGCGCGGATGGGGCGCACGCAGGTCGTGCTGACGCAGGACGCGTACGGCCACGGCCCGGTTCCGCGCACGATCACGGCGCTCGCCGGGCGCGTCCGCCACGGCGACTCCGGTGCGCCCGCGATCGACGGCTCGGGCGCCGTGCAGTCCACCGTCTTCGCCGCCCGGATCGGCGGCGCGAGCGGCTACGGCGTGCCCGGCTCGCTCGTGCGGCGCGCGCTCGACTCGGTGACCGGCGCCGCGGTCGACACCGGCTCCTGCGCCGACTGAAGCTCGGGCAGGAGCTCGAGCGCGGCCAGCGGCGCCTTGAACGGCGCGATCACCTCGATCCCGGCCACCCGTCCGCGCGCCTCCGCGATCAGCTCCTGCGCGACGTCGAAGCCGACCCGCGCCGCGTCGGCGCCGGCGTCGCGGAACCGCTCGCGCACCGGCTCCGGGACGACGATCCCAGGCACCTCGTTGTGCAGCCGCAGCGCGAGCGGATAGCTCGTGACGTAGAAGACGCCGAGCAGCACCGGCACCGGCCACCCGCCGAGCCGGCGCTCGAACTCGTCGAGGAACGCGAGGTCGAAGAGCGACTGCGTGATCGCGAACCGCGCGCCCGTCTCCACCTTCTGCTCGAAGCGGCGCAGCTCCTCGTCGAGGTCGTCCGCCGTCGGGTTGACGGCGACGCCGTAGAAGAACGACGTCGGCGCGTCGAGCGACTTGCCGGCGAACGACTCGCCCTCGTTCAGCTTCTGCAAGAGCCGGCAGAGGCCGATCGAGTCGATCTCGTAGACGCCGCGCGAGCCGGGATAGTCGCCGACGTCGGGCGGGTCGCCGGTGATCGCGAGCACGTTGCGCAGCCCGGCGGCGTGCGCGCCGAGCAGGATCGACTCGAGGCCCATCACGGAGCTGTCGCGCGGCGTCAGGTGCGGGATCGTCTCCAGCCCGACCTCCCGCTCGATCGCGGCCGACGCCATCATCGGGTTCATCCGCGCCCGCGCCGTGTAGTTGTCGGTCACGTCGAGGAACTCGACCTTCCCGGAGTCGCGGAGCGCGCGGCACAGCTCGAGCAGGCCGTCGACGGAGCCGCCCTTCGGCGGGTTGATCTCGACCGTCGCGGCGAAGCGGCCCTCGCGCAGCGCTTCGGCGAAGCGGCTCTCCTCCGGATGGGAGACGCCACACGCGTCGCGCGCCGCCTCGCGCGCGAAGATCGGCTGCGCCGCCGGCCGCTCCTCCTTCAGCGCCTCGCGGATCGCGGCGATCTGCACCGGCGTCGTACCGCAGCAGCCGCCGACGATGCGTGCGCCGAGCTCCCGCGCCTGCGCGGCGAAGTCGCCGAAGTAGTCGTCCTCCGCATGCGGGTAGACGATGCGGTTTCCCCAGCGGCTCGCCAGCCCGAGGTTCGGCAGGGCCGCGAGTGGAAACCCGGCATCGCCCATCGCCGCGAGCGCGGTGAGCGCCGCCTGCGGACCCGAACCGTGGTTCGCGCCGCCCGCCGCGACGCCGAGCTCGCGCATCCGCGCCGCCGCCTCCGCCGCGCCGACGCCGCCCGGCGTCTCGCCGTCCGCGTCGAAGGTGAGGAGCGCGACGATCGGCAGGCTCGACACGCTGCGCACCGCCTCGATCGCGAGCGTCAGCTCCTCGAGCTCGTAGAACGTCTCGACCGTGAACAGGTCGACGCCGCGCGCGTGCAGCGCCTCCGCCTGCTCGGCGTAGACGGCGGCGCGGTCGACGACGATCGCGCCCTCGCCGAGCGGGCCGATCGCGCCGGCGATGAGCACGTCGGCGCCGGAGACCTCGCGCGCCTCGCGCGCGAGCTTCGCGCCCTCGCTGTTGATCCGCGCCACGTCGTCGTCGAGGAAGCTCGCGGCGAGCCTCGCGCGGTTGGCGCCGAACGTGTTCGTCTCGATCAGCTCCGCGCCCGCCTGGATGTAGCCGACGTGGACGGAGACGACGATCTCCGGCGCCGCGACGTTCGCCTCCTCCGGCACCCGCAGGCGCGGCGCGGCGCTCGCGATGAGCGCGCCCATGCCGCCGTCGGCGACGATCGGCGGCCCGGAGGCGAGGCGCTCGAGGAACCGGCTCATGCTGCCAGTCTAGGTACCTCCGGAAAACGGAGACGGGGCCGCCGCCGGCCCCGTCTCGATACCGGAGCGGCCCCCGCCGCATCGGGGCCACTCGACGGTCGCTGTGCCATGACTATCGAGCGCGGCCGCTCGTTGATTCAATCCCTCGTCCTCGGTTGACGGCCTCGCTTCACCGCTCCCGCCTGGCGAGGCGCCTCTGCTAACGGTGACAGTCACCGTTAAGGGCGCCGGCCACGGAGTACCGATTAACGGTGACAGTCACTGTTAAGGGAGGCGCCATGTCCGGCGGGGACGAGCAAGGCTCAAGTGCGGCGGCGGGGGCGCCGATGATCACGGCGACTCTCGTCGGGGGACTGACGGCAAATCATCCTGCGGCTGGGGTCCCGAGCGGCGCCGAGAGGCGCCGCTTCGTTCGTCCGCCCGATCTGACTACGCTCAGACGGTGAAGGCGCTCACCGCGGCGGCGTTGCTCGTCCTGTCCATCTCGCTCGCGACCTCGGCCGG
>Ga0335076_10005233_pt1 | contig 13119 bp, 17 predicted proteins | sample Lox_Sample_25_FD_206717 | JGI IMG/M metagenome (GOLD analysis project Ga0335076, IMG submission 206717) | Soil microbial communities from Loxahatchee National Wildlife Refuge, Florida, United States - Lox_Sample_2.5 | ecosystem: Environmental > Terrestrial > Soil > Wetlands | place: USA...
TCCGCCCCTGCGGCGCGTCGGCGCCCGCGAGCGCGGCGAGGATCAGGTCGTCGTCCTCGCGGTCGCGCACCGTGATCCGAATCGCGTCGTCGTAGATGCGTGGCACGCAGCCGCGCGCGAGCAGCCGGTCGGCGAGCCCCTCGGGATCGTCGACCGGGACGTAGAGGAAGTTCGTCCGCGACGGCAGCGGCGCGTAGCCGAGCGCGCGCAGCTCCTCGGCGAGGCGCTCGCGCTCCTCGACGAGCGGCGCAAGGTCGGGCGGCGCTGCGAGCGCGGCGACCGCGAGCGCGGCCGACGGCGACGCGACCGGCTCCGGCGCCTGGCGCGTGTTCAGCTCGGCGGCGACGTCGACCGAGGCGAGCGCGTAGCCGACGCGCGCGCCGGCGAGCGCGAACGCCTTCGAGAACGTGCGGATCGCGATCACGCCGTCGTCGATCAGCCCGACCGCCCCGTCGTCGTCGCAGAACTCGAGGTACGCCTCGTCGACGACGAGCGGCCGCGCGTCCGGGAACGGGTCGACCGAGCCGGTCGGGTTGTTCGGGCGGCAGCAGAACGTCACGACCGGGTCGTCGTCGCCGACCGTCGCGCCGGCGAGGCCGGCGGCGATGCGGTACAGGGGATAGGTCTGCTCGTTCGCGACGGCGACGGTGTCCCCCTCGCCGGCGAAGGCGCGCGCGACGAGCAGGATCAGATCGTCGGCGCCCGCACCGAGCACGACGTTCTCCGGCTCGACGCCCGCGTAGCCGGCGATCGCGCGGATGAGCGCGCGGTGGCCGCCGTGCGCGTACTCGTTCACGTGCGCGAGCGCGTGCGCGACCGTCGCCGGCCGCGAGCTCGGGAGCGGCAGCGGCGGCACGTTCCCGTCGAACCGGACGATCTGCGACGGGTCGAGCCCTGAACGGCGCGCCAGCTCGTCGGTCGACGGCGCCCACGTGTAGGGACGGAACTCCGGCGCGAGCGGCCTCATCGCTCCACCGCCGCCGCGTGCGCGGGCATCCCCTCGACCGCGGCGAGCGCGCTGACGACCGGCGCGACGCGCGCGAGGCCCTCCGGCGTGAGGCGCTGCACCGTGACCGGCTTGAGGAACGTCTCGACGCCGAGCCCGCCGCTCGAGCGCCCCCAGCCGCCGGTCGGGAGGACGTGGTTGCCGCCGGTCGCGTAGTCGCCCGTCGCCACCGGCGAGCTCTCGCCGACGAAGACCGCGCCCGCGTTCCGGATCCGGTCCGCAAGCGAGGTCGCGTCGCCGAGCAGGACGACGTGCTCGGGCGCGAGCTGCTCGACGGCGTCGAGCGCCGCGTCGAGGTCGACGCCGTCGACGAGCGTGCAGACGCTGTCCGCGCCGTGCTCGCCCTGCGCTGCGAGCTCGAGCTCCGCGATCTCGCGCGATCCGCCGCGGCCGAGAACGACCGCGACCTCCGACGGTCCCGCGGGAAGGTCGATCGCGACGTCGCGCGACACGAGCAGCTTCGCCTCGTTCACGAACGCGCTCCCCGGCCCGACGATCTTGTCGACGCGCGGGATCGTCTCCGTCCCGTACGCGAGCGCCGCGACCGCGTGCGCGCCGCCGACCGCCCAGACCTCGTCGACGCCGAGCGCGCGCGCGGCCGCGGCGACGAGCCCCGCGCCGTCCGGCGGCGTGACGACGACGATCCGCCCGACGCCCGCGACCTGTGCCGGCACCGCGCACATGACGAGCGTCGAGACGAGCCGCCGCGGCACGTAGATCCCGACCGACCGGAGCGGGACCCAGCGCCGCTCGAGCACGACGCCGGGCTCGACCTCGAGCCGCACGCCGGCCGGCAGCTGCGCCGTGTGCCAGCGGCGGACGCGGTCCGCGAGCGTCAGCACCGCGTCCGTCGGCAGCCCGTCCGCCGGCTCCGCGCGCGCCGGCTCGGCGCCGTCGAGCGCCACCGCCCACTCGCGCAGTGCGTCGTCGCCGCGCGCGCGAACGTCCTCGACGATCTCCGCGACGGAGCTCATCCGAGCATCCGCTCGACGGGCACGAGCAGGATCGACGACGCGCCCGCGGCCTCGAGCGCAGGCAAGAGCCGCCAGATCTCCGCCGCGGGCACGACGCTGTGCACCGCGACCATGCCCGGCTCCGAGAGCGGCAGCACGCTCGGCGCGCGCGACCCCGGCACGAGCTCGCAGATCCGCTCGAGCGCCGACTCCGGCGCGTTCAGCATCAGATACCGCGCGCCGCGCGCGTCGACGACGCTCCGGAAGACCGACGCGAGCTGCGCCGCGTCCGGGCGCGGCTCCGGCGGCCCGATCAGCACCGCCTCGGACTCGAGCAGCCGCGCAACGGAGCGGAGCCCGTTCGTGCGCAGCGTGCTCCCGCTCGACACGAGGTCGACGATCGCGTCGGCGAGCCCGAGCCGCGGCGCGAGCTCGACCGAGCCGTGCACGTCGACGAGCTCGATCGACTCCGGAAGGAACTCGCGGGCGAGCCGCGGGAAGCTCGTCGCGACGCGCGCGCCGGCGAGGTCCTCCACGGAATCGACGTCGGACTCCGCGGGCACGGCCGCCTCGAGCGAGCAGTGCCCGAACCCGAGCCGCAGCATCTCCGTGACGCGCGCGCCGCTCTCGCGGACGATGTCGATCCCGGTGATCCCGCAGTCGACGACGCCGTCCTGCACGTACTCCGGCACGTCGTCCGCGCGGACGAGCAGGCCCTCGAGCGGCGCGTTGCGGCACGGGAACGCGAGCGCGCGGTCGCCCGGCGTCTCGGGTCCGAGCCCCGCGTCCTCGAGGAGGACGATCGCCGGCTCTCGCAGCCGGCCCTTCGACGGGACCGCGATCCTCAGCTGCGCCTGCCCCGCTTCCGCAGCGCCGTCGCGTAGCCGCCCTCGCCCCGGTGCAGCCACTGCGCCACGCGGGTCACCGTCGTCGTCGACGCGTGCGTCCGCTTCGCGACCTCCAGGTACGGCAGCCCCTCGTCCAGCAGCCGCGCGATCTGCCAGCGGTGCGCCATCGCGTCCAGCTCCGCCCGCGTGCAGAGATCCCGCAGGAAGCGCTGGACGTCGTCCGGGCTCCGGAGCGACGCGATCGTCGCGAAGAGGTCCTCGTGCTCCGCCGTCGGCCAATGTGAGGGCTCCGTCGATGCCATCGTGTTAGCATGGTAACACAATGGCACGGGATTTCGAGCTCCTCCCCGCGGTGGACGTCCTGAACGGGAGGGCGATCCGTCTGGAGCAGGGCGACTACGAGCGCGTCACGGCCGACGCGGGCGACCCGTTCGAGCTGATCGCGCGGGTCGCGGCGGCCGGGCCGCGGCTCGTCCACGTCGTCGCGCTCGGCGCGGCGCGGGACGGCGGCGCGCCGGTCGCGCTCGCGCGCGGCGCCGTCACCGCGGCCGCGCCGGTGCCGGTCCAGCTCGGCGGCGGCGTGCGCTCGGTCGCCGACGCGGAGGCGCTCGTCGCCGTCGGGGTCGCCCGGGTGATGGTCGGGACCGCCGCGTTCGGGCCGATCCCGCTCGAGGAGTTCGTCGCCGCGCTCGGCGACCGGCTGGTCGTCGCCGTCGACGTCGCCGACGGCATCGTCCGCACCGCGGGCTGGCGCGACTCGTCGGAGCTCACGACCGCCGACGCGCTCGCGCGGTGCACCGCGGCCGGCGTCCCGCGCGTCCTCTGCACCGCGATCGACCGCGACGGGACGATGTCCGGCCCGAACCTCGAGCTGATCCGCGAGGCGCGCGCCGCATTCGGCGGCGCGATCCTCGCCGCGGGCGGGATCCGAGACGCGGCGGACGTCGACGCGGTGCGCGGCGAAGGCGCCGACGGCGCGGTCGTGGGCCGCGCCATCCTCGAGGGAGCGGAGCTAGACTTCGGCTGACTCGAGAAGGACGGTGTCGGATGAACGCCCAGCAGGTCCAGGGACCCGACGACACGGAGCTGATCCTCGACGAGATCCGGCACGAGGCGTCGAGCCTCGTCCACCACCCCGTCGAGGAAGTCCGCCGGCTCACGCATGTCGCCGCAGACGGCGACAGCCCGACGACGCCGCTGCTCGTCACGCTCGGCGTCGCCGGGTTCGTCTTCGCGATCCTCGCAGTGCTGCTCGTGCTCGTGCTGCTGATCTACTACTACAACTGAGCCGGCGCCTCAGCCGATCTCGTCGCCGGTCTCGATCTGCTCCCAGATCCGGATCGCCGGCTCGGCCGTGATGCCCGCCGCGGCCATCAGCGGGCCGATCTTGTCCTCCTGGCTCTTGAAGAAGCCGTAGAACGACTCGGCGTCCGGCCACTCGTCGATGACCATGACGTTGTCGCCGTCCGAGCCGTAGAAGCGGTGCGTGATAGCGCCCGCCGCCTTCCCCGCAGCGGAGATGGCCTGCAGCGTCTCCTGGTTCGCCGCCGCGACCTCCTCGATCTTCTTCGGGTCGCCCTGCATCCAGAGCGTGACGATCACCGACATCGTGTCCTCCCTCGCCGTCGCGTCTGCCCGCGGGCGCGACTATAGAGTCCTTCGAGGTGGGCGCGCATCTCCTCCCGTTCCTCGCGCTGTCGGCGCTGATCATCGTCGCGCCGGGCCCCGACACGGCGCTCGTCGTGCGGAACACGCTCGTCGGCGGGCGGCGGGCGGGCATCGCGACGAGCGTCGGGACGGCGAGCGGTCTCTTCGTCTGGACGTTGGCGGCGAGCCTCGGCGTTGCGGCGTTGCTCCGCGCCTCGGAGCCTGCGTTCCTCGCGCTGCGTCTCGCCGGCGGCGCGTACCTCGTCTACCTCGGCGTGCGCGCGCTCTGGGCGGCGGTCCGCGGCGACGGCGACGGGAGCGGCATCGCGCGCGGGCGCGCGGTCCCGTGGCGCGTCTCGCTCCGGCAGGGCGTCCTCAGCAACCTCTCGAACCCGAAGATCGCCGTCTTCTTCACGAGCTTCCTGCCGCAGTTCGTCCCCGACGGGAACGGGACGTTCTTCCAGCTGCTCGCGCTCGGCTTGATCTTCTGCGTGATGACGTTCGTCTGGCTCGTCGGGTACGTGCTCGTCGTGGTGCGGGTCGGCGACGTGCTGCGACGCGGCCGGATCCACCGCGCGCTCGAGGCGGCGACGGGGACGTTCCTCGTCGGCTTCGGGCTGCGGCTCGCGACCGAGCGCCGCTAGTCGTATCCCACCGTCGTTCCGGCGACGAGGTCCGGCAGCGCGCGCCGGCGCTCGGTGTAGAGCGCGGGGACGAAGCCGAGGAAGACGATCGCGATCGACACGCCGAGCGCGACGAAGCGGAGGACCGAGCGGAGGACGCCGGGCGGCCGGCCTCGCGCATCGTGGACGTGCAGGTGCATGAGGTGCATCCCGACCGTCCGTCCCGTGAGCCGCCAGCAAAAGACGAAGTAGCCGCCGGCGACGAGGATCCAGCCGACCGCGAGCACCGTCTCGACGATCCACGCCGGCCGCAGCGAGCCGACGAGCGACGCGATCAGCGTCGCCATCGCCGAGATCGACGCGTAGATGAGCAGCACGAGAAACGAGTCGAGCGCGAGCGCGAGGCCGCGGCTCGCGACGCCGCCGTACGTCGTCGGCGCGGTGCGGCGGTGCCCGGCGGCCCGCTCGACGGTGTCGTCGAGCCTTCGTGTCTCGCGGCGCGCGTCGCCGGCGAGCTCCTCCGCGAACCCGGTCGTCTGGCGCGCGATCGCCGTCCGGACGTCGACGCTCGAGACGACCTGGAGGACGGCGTGCCGCGCGGGCTCGCTCGTGACGATCTCGTCGGCGAGCTCGGTCGCGCGCGGGCTCGCGAGCCCCGCCGCGACGAGACGGTTCAGCTCGCCGCTCGCCGCGAGCTCCGCGACGATCCGCTCGACGACCCGGTGGCGCACGATCGAGTGCGCGATGTGCTCCGGCAGCGGGCCCGCGAGCGCCTGGTCGACGATCCGCGCGAGCTCCGGCCCGGCGACGGCCTCCTCGGCGGCCGCCTCGATCCGGCCGCGAGAGGCACGCGCGACGACGCGGGCGGGGTAGAACGCGAGCCGGCCCGCGGCGTTCAGCACGCCGGGACGGCGGTCGTCGGCACGGCGGGCCATTCCGCCGGATTCGGCCCCGGTGCGGCAGGATCCTGCCTACGCGGAACGGCCCCGAGGCCGTATGCTTGGGGTCGCTATACATTCGATAGGGAGGAATCGGAATGGCGTTGCAACTGGGCGATACCGCCCCTGACTTCCAGGCCGACTCGAGCGAGGGCCCGATCAGCTTCCACGACTGGGCCGGAGACTCGTGGGTCGTCCTCTTCTCGCACCCGAAGGACTTCACGCCGGTCTGCACGACCGAGCTCGGCTACATGGCGAAGATCAAGCCGGAGTTCGACAAGCGCGGGGTCAAGATCATCGGCCTCTCCGTCGACCCGTCGGAGGACCACGAGCGCTGGGCGGCGGACATCGAGGAGACGCAGGGCACGGCGCCCAACTACCCGATCATCGGCGACGCCGACTACCAGGTCTCGAAGGCGTACGGGATGCTCGCCGCGTCCGTCGACGGCGACCCGCACGCGCGCACGCCGGCCGACAACCAGACCGTCCGCAACGTCTTCGTCATCGGCCCCGACAAGAAGATCAAGCTGATCCTCGTCTACCCGATGACGACCGGCCGGAACTTCGACGAGGTGCTGCGCGTGATCGACTCGCTCCAGCTCACCGCGAACCACCGCGTCGCGACGCCGGTGAACTGGAAGGACGGCGACGACGTGATCATCGCCGGCTCGGTGTCGAACGACGAGGCGAAGGAGATCTTCGGCGAGTGGGACGAGCCGAAGCCGTACATCCGCATCGTCCCGCAGCCGCGCTAGGGCGCTCCTAGAGAAGATCCGCGATCGGTAGCTCGACGACGACCCCGAAGCCGGCCTCGCGCGCCTGCGCGGCGCCGGCCGGGGTCGGCTCGAATGCGGCCGCCTGCGCCGGCTCGCGGCCGAGCCGGCGGCACGCGCCGAGCATCGGCTCCGGCTCGGGCGGCGTCGTGCTCGCGTCGACGACGCGGTCGACGAGATCCGCGAGCCCCGCGCGCTCGAGGATCAGATACGTGTGCGCGCTCGACGAGACGACGGCCGTCTCGAGGCCCGCGTCGCGCGCGAGCTCGAGGTAGTGGCGGACGCCGGGCAGCGGGACGACCGAGTGCGCGTCGAGGCGGGTGAGCAGCGCGAGCCGCTTGCGGTTCGCGAGCCCGTGGACCGTCGCCGCGCCCGGCGGGTCGTCCGGCGAGCCCTCGGGCACGCGGATGCCGCGGCTCGCGAGGAAGGCGTGGACGCCCTCGAGCCGCGGCCGGTCGTGGATGTACGCGCGGTAGTCGGCGTCGCCGTCGAACGGGAGGAACGACCCGTGCGTGTGCACGACGCGGTCGGCGAGGAACTCGTCGAAGGTCTCGGCCCACGCGCGCGCGTGCACCTCCGCGCTCGAGACGAGCTCGTCGTCGAGGCGGATCACGAGCGCCGTGATCTCCGGCGGGAGGCCGAGGAGCCGCGCGGCCTCCGCGGGCGAGAGGACGCGATGGAGGAACGTCCCCGTCTCGCGCTGGTCGTGCGCGAGCGCGCGGAGCAGCGTCGCGACCGGCTCGCGCTCCGCCTGCAGCCGCCGCGACCGGGCGTGCCACTCGTCGCCCGGGAGGTCGCGGTCGGCGGCGCGGAGCGCGGCCTCGGCCGCGTCGAAGGCCGACTTCCACTCGGTGCGGAGGAGGTCGGCGCCGACGAGGGGCTGTGGGACGGTCGCTGCCATGTCTCCATCATGCTCCCCGGCCGGCGCCGGCTGCATCCGGGGTTCCTACCCCGTCACGTGCGGGCGATGAACACGAGGACGTCGTGGTCTGCCCTCGGCTGCTCGTCGTCGTAGCCGCCGCGGACCTCGACGTCCGCGAACCCGGCCCGCTCGAGCATCAGCACGATCTCGTCGCGGAAGAGGGACCGGAGCGAGATCGTGCGGTCCTCGGACGCGACGAGCTCGCCGTCGATCCACTTCTCGGCACGCATCTCGAGGATCTCGCTCTGGTCGAGCGGGTCGACCGAGACGACGCGCGAGCGGAGGTGGTACTCCGCACCGCTCGCCGCGCGCCTGCGCGTGCCGGACTCCGGCCACGGCGCGGGGAGCTCGCCGCGGCCCTTCTTCGCCCAGAGCGCCAGGCGCCGGGGATTCGAGTACGGCGCCTCGTTGTCGACGAGCAGCGTCCCTCCCGGCTCGAGGCACGCCCGCATCCGGTCGAGGCCCTCCTGGTCCTGTGCGCGCGTCGTGCCGATGCCGAGCACGCCGCACGCGACGACGGTCCGGTAGCGGCGCGGCGGGTCGAGCTCGTGCAGCGGCTGCACGAGCAGCGTCGGCTCGAACCCCTCGGCCCGGGCGCGCGCGGCGCAGTGCGCGATCATGTCCGCCGAGACGTCGGCGCCGTCGACGTCGTAGCCCGCCCGCAGCCACGGCACGAGCAGCCGGCCGGCGCCGCAGCCCGCGTCGAGCGCGGGCTGCGCGCGCTCGACGAAGCGGCCGAACCAGTCGATCTCCGGCCCGTCGGTGTTGAACTCGGCCCACCACTCCGCGATGAGGCCGTGATGCCACGTTCCGTCCGCGTTCACGCGACTCTCCTTGTGTCGTCACTCGCCCGCCGGCAGCCGCGAACGCGGCGCCGGCACGGAATCAGCTCGGGATGCGGGCAGAGGACTTACACGGGGCGGATCATGGCGCCGGCCCGGGACGCTGTCAACCGCTGACGGCGGCTCCGATCGAGATCGGGCTCACGAACGACGGGACGTGCTTGAGCTCGTCGCGGTCCAGCTCGTCGATCGTGAAGCCGGCGTCGCGGATCGCGTCGACCGTCGTCCGGTTGCAGTCGCAGGCCGCGACGATCCGGTTGAGCGGGTTCATCCGGTCCTGACGGCGTGCGAGCGCCGGGTCGTCGGAGCGGTGATGCTCGATGAAGAGCAGCCTGCCGCCAGGCTTGAGAACGCGGCGCGCCTCGGCGAGGGCGCGCGCCTGGTCGTCGACCGAGCAGAGAACGAGGGTCGAGACGACGACGTCGAACGAGTCGTCGGGGAACGGGAGCTTCTCGGCCGGCGCGCGGACGAGCTCGACCGGCGCCGCATGGTCCGCGAGGCGCTTCTCGAGCCGGCGCGCCATCGGCGCCCCGGGCTCCACCAGCGTCAGCTCCGCGTCGGCCGGAAAGAAGGGCAGGTTCCGCCCCGTGCCGGCGCCGATCTCGAGCACGCGGCCGTGTGCGTTGGCGAGCAGCGACTCGCGGTGGGCTTGGAGACCGGCGGCCTCCATGTCCCGGCTCATGCGGTCGTACATGGCGGCGCGCAGCCGCGATCCGAGGCTCATGTCGTCTCCTTCCGTCCCTGCGTGACGAGGTACTCGAGCGGCTCTTCCCGCTCGAAGAGGTCGGCGAGCTCGGCGCGGAGCTCGCTCCAGCGGCCCTGCGACTCGGCGAGCTCGCGGGCCATCATCATCGGCCCGAATTTCGTCGCGATGAAGTCGATCGCGTCGTCGGTCGAGTCGAACGGCTCCTGCGCGACGATGTCGCGCTCGAACTCGAGCTCGATCCCGGCGCCGTCGAAGAGCGACTCGACGTGCTCCTCGCAGCCCCAGAGGAGCGGAGGCTCGGCGAGCGGCGACGGCGGCGGGAGGTAGCGGCCGACGGTCCGGAAGAGCCGGCCCGTTCCGCCTTCGGGCGTCCACGACGTGATCCCGAGCCGGCCGCCGGGCCGCAGCACGCGCGCGAGCTCGTCCGCGGCGACCCGATGCCGCGGCGCGAACATGCAACCAAAGGTCGAGAGGACGACGTCGAAGCTCTCGTCCTCGAACGGGAGCTCCTCGGCGTCGCCCTGCACCCAGTCGATCGCGACCTGCGCGTCCTCGGCGAGGCGCCGCCCCGTCTCGAAGAGCTCGGGCGTGAGGTCGACACCCGTGACCGTTCCGCCGGCCTGCGCTGCGCGGAGCGCGGCGTTGCCGGTCCCGCACGCGACGTCGAGGACGTCCTCGCCGGGCAGGATGCCGACGGCGTCGACGAGCCGCTTGCCGACCGGCCAGAGCTGCCGGCGCGCGACGGCCGGGTAGTCGCCTGCGGCCCAGGTCGAGCGTGCCCCCTGCTTGAGTCTCGCGAGCTCTGCGAGCGTCGCCGCGTTCATCGCCGTGCCTCCTCGTTCGATGCACCGAGGGTAGGCCCGGCGCTCTCCGTGGCGCATGAGGCGTTCGCCTCATCTTGCGGCGGGCACGGGCGCCGCGAACGCCTCCTCCGGGAGCAGGCCGTGCTGCATCGCGAACAGGCTCGCGGTTGCCCGGCTCGAGGCGTCGATCTTCGCGTAGATGTGCTCGACGTGATTGCCGGCCGTCTTCGGGGAGATCGAGAGGCGAGCGGCGATCTCCTTGTTCGAGAGCCCCTGCGCCAGCAGGCGCAGGACCTCGATCTCCCGCGGCGTGAGGCCCGCCGGCCCTTCCCGGCGGCGGGCGACGCGGTGGCCCGCGGCCGCGAGGACCGCGTCGACGGCCTCGCGGTCGAGCCGTCCGGCGGCGGCCTCGGCGCGGAGCTCCGCCGCCGCCTCGTCGGCCGAGAGCTGCGGGCGATACGGGCGCGGCTCCCGCATGGCCTGGTAGACGTCCGCGGCCCCCAGGATCCGGCCGGAGCGCGAGATCGCGGAGCCGGAGAGCCCGCCCGGGTAGCCGGAGCCGTCGAGCCGCTCGCACTGCAGCACCGCGACGGCGCCGAGCGGCGCGAGCGCCGGCGAGCCGCGGAGCATCCGCTGCGTGAGATACGGATGCGCGCGGACGCGCTCCCACTCGCCGGGGCCGAGCGGTCCCGGCTTCTCCCAGATCGCGTTCGACACGCCGAGGCGTCCGTAGTCGTGGACGAGCCCGGCTCGATAGAGCGTCCGTGTCTCGTCGTCGGGCAGCGCGAGCCGGGCCGCGGCCTCCGCCGCGAGCTCGGCGACGGCCTTCGAGTGTCCGAGCATGAACGGCGACTTCAGGTCGACGAAGCGCGCGATCGCCTCCAGCGCGGCGTCGAGCCGGTCGCCGGAGAGCGTCGGCCGCAGCGCCGGCTCGGCATCGATCACCGCGTCCCACGTCACGATCGCGTCGAGCCCACCAAGGACGGCCTCCGGCTCCGCGCAGAGCAGGTCGGCGAGCGCGGGATCGAACTGGCTCCCGCTCCGCTTGCGCGCCATCGCGGTCGCAGCCTCCGGCCCGCCGACGCGGTTGGCGACCTCGACGAACTCCGCGAGCTGCGCGATCCTCGAGGGAAGCGGGATCGCCTCGCCCTTCAGCTCGCCGGGCCAGCCGCGCCCGTCCCACGTCTCGTACGCGGCGGCGAGCGCCTCGACGACGTCGTCGGGAAGATCGAGCTGCTCGGCGAGGATGCGCGCCATTCGACTGTGCAGAGCGATCATCCCGTCGAGCTCGCGATAGCCCGAGAACGCAAACTCGAGCCCGACCCGGAAGCGCGCGAGCGCAGGGCTGCCGGCGCCGATCCGCTTCGCGCCGGCGGCCATGCCGGCCAGGCTCCGGAACTCGTGGTCGTACTTGCCCGCCTTCATCGCGATGTCGTCCCCGAACCACTTCGCCTGCTCGTGCGCGTCGGTATGGCAGCCGACGTTCACGAGCAGAGCCGTGTAGTACACGGCCGCGCGGCCGTCCTCGTCGACACCGACCAGGTCGGCCATGCGGAGCGCGATCAGACACTGGCGCAGGACGTGCTCCATCGGCTGACCGAAGCCGAGATCGATCCCGAGCGACAGGGCGCCCACGAGCTCGGCGAGGCGAACGTCGCTCACGGCTTGTACTGCTGCGCGAACGAGCGCACCGTGTCGATGCGGACGACGATCCACATCCCGCTCTCGAGCGGCTCGAAGAGCTTCACCGGCGTCTTCCCCGCGACGAGGGCTGCGAGCTGCGCCCCCGTGACCGGGACCGCCTTGATGCCCGCGACGAGGACGGTCCCGCGCGTGTCGGCGGGCAGCCAGAACGTCAGGAGGCGGTGGCCTTCGTCGATCACGTAGTTGTCGTTCGGGACCGGCGGGCAGGCCGCCGGCTCGCACGTCGTGCCCTCGTCCTCCGCCTGCGCGACGTTCGCCGTGATCCCGGACGTGAACCACGCCGGGTCGAAGCGCAGGAGATACCGGTCGCCGCTCCCGGACGGCCGGATCGAGACGATGCGCCCGTAGAGCCTCTGGTCGGCGGGCGGAATCGCGGGCGACGTGGCCGTGACCGTCCGCGTCACGGTGCGCGTGCCTCCGCATCCTGCGGCGAGCGCGACGACGATCATGGCTCCGGTGAGAATCGCAGGCGTCCGGATGACTCGAAGCGTACTCGCTAGCATCCGGGAGGTGGCCGGGCTGAACGCACTCGGGATCGTCGTCTCCGACATGGCGACGTCGATCCGCTTGTACCGGCTGCTCGGGGCAGACCTGCCCGAGACGCCGGGTGAGGGGCGCGTCGAGGCGGCCGGCGCGAACGGCTTCCGGCTCATGCTCGACTCCGAAGAGGTCGTCCGCAGCTTCCGCCCCGAGTGGACGCGTGCCCGCGGCAACCAGGTCGGGCTCGCGTTCGAGTGCGCGAGCCCCGCCGAGGTCGACGAGACGTACGGGCGCGTCGTCGCCGCGGGGTTCACCGGCGAGAAGGAGCCGTGGGACGCGTTCTGGGGCCAGCGCTACGCGCAGCTCCTCGACCCGGACGGCGTGCCGGTCGACCTGTTCGCCGCGCTCTGAGGCCCGCCCGCGCTATGCGGGATCGGGCCGGACGATGACCGTGTCGGCGATCGGGTAGATCTCCGTCGCGGGCAGGTCGGCGCGCTGCGCGTGCTCGCGGATCTTCTCGGGGCTCGAGGCCTCGTAGATGCAAACCGTCCCGAGTTTCCCCGACTCCTCCTTGATCACGTAGCTGCGGATCCAGCGGATGTCGTCCGGCATCTCGTTGTCGCCGACGTTGGACGACCGGCCCGCAGCCTCGCCGAGCGCGTCGGCCCCGTCCCACCCCTCGCGGCGGATGATCGCGTACAGATCCATGTGCCTGCCTCCCTCTGTCGTTGATCCTGTTCTGATCGTCTCATGAATCCTCGGCGGTACGGCGCGCGACGGGTCGGCGGATTCGACAAACCGGACATCGCGTTAGGAACGCAAACCAGATTGCGCGCCGGCGCGTATACCGGCCATGACCGAACGGGATGACACC
>Ga0335076_10005234_pt1 | contig 13118 bp, 10 predicted proteins | sample Lox_Sample_25_FD_206717 | JGI IMG/M metagenome (GOLD analysis project Ga0335076, IMG submission 206717) | Soil microbial communities from Loxahatchee National Wildlife Refuge, Florida, United States - Lox_Sample_2.5 | ecosystem: Environmental > Terrestrial > Soil > Wetlands | place: USA...
CGGGCCAATCGGCGCAGAGCTTCGCCTACGACCGGGTCAACCGGCTGACCAACGATGGCACGGCGAGCGTCGGCTACGATGCCGCGGGCAACATCACGAGCAGGAACGGCTCGTATACCTACAACCCGGGCACGCACCGCCTTTCCAGCGGCGGGGGCAATGCCTACGCCAACTATGATCTGAACGGCAATGTCGGCTTGATCAGCAACGTCACCGGCACGCGCACGTTGGCCTACACCGCCTTCAACCTGCCGGCCTCGGTCACGGGGACCTCAGGCTACGGCAGCACGAGCTATCTCTACGACGGCAGCCACGCCCGCATCCGGGAGGTGAGCTCCGGGGCGGCGGCGAGCGGCACGACCTATTACCTCGGCGGCTTCGAAGCGCACCGGAGAACGGACGGCGTGCTGGAGCTGCGGCACTACCTCGCCACTCCCGAGGGGGTGGTCGGGATCTACACGCAGAGAAGCAACGGCGTGAACGACCTGCGCTACTGGCACAAGGACCATCTGGGGAGCGTCCAGGTGATCGCCGACAACACCGGCGTGGTGGAGCAGGGCTTTCTCTTCGACGCCTGGGGCAACCGCACGACCAGGAGCCTTGCCGGGGGCGAAGCCTACGCCGAGGAGAGAAGCTACACCGGGCACGAGCTCTTGACCGAGATCGGGCTCGTGCACATGAACGGGCGCATCTACGACCCGGTGACGGGGCGCTTTCTGCAGGCCGATCCGCTCGTTCAGGATCCCTTCAACGGGCAGAGCTACAACCGCTACGGGTATGTGCTCAACAATCCGCTCGCCTTCACCGATCCGAGCGGGTACTCCTTCTGGACGACGTGGAGGAGGCCGATATTTGCGATTGCAGCCGCAGTGGTCGTGCCTGAGCTCATGGGCTATTGGATGCAGGCATACGCGTTGGAGTTCGGAGGTACGGCATTCGTGACGTTGGCCGATACTGCCGAAGCCGGGATGACGCTTACGAGCGCTGGCAACGCGGTCGCGGCTGCGGCCGGGGGTTTTGCCGCCGGAGGGATTCAAGGCGGCAACATTCAAAGCGCCGTGCAAGGGGCGATCTTCGCCGAGCTCAACTTCGGCATCGGTGAGATTACCGGCCATACGCCGGCGTTCGGCACCGGCTCGTTTGCGGCCAACGTCGGGCTGCATGCGGCGGTAGGGTGCGGGCAACAAGCTGCCGCGGGCGGAAGCTGCAGGGCGGGCGCACTCGCAGGTGGCTTCTCTGCGCTCGCGGGACCGATCGTGCGGGAGCCGGGTCCGCTGCAATTCGCGGCGCACATCGCCATCGGTGGGTTCGCGTCTAAGCTGGCTGGTGACAAGTTCGAGAACGGTGCGGTAACGGCTGCGTTTGCGTACCTCTTTAACGAGTGCAGTGTTTCGCACGCGTGCGGCCGCGGCAGCCCCAACGGCGATTCCTATTCGCGGAGTCTGATGTACCCGGACAATGAGTTAGTGATTAACCCGAATACGAATCTACCCTACCCGATTCCCGACAATCTTGACATTAACCGAAACATTCGATTTGGCGAGTCCGACCCGGGCAAATTCGGGCTAGGCGTGACCTTAGCGCCGGGCAGCACGATGGACTACCAGCGTCCTGACGGATTGTGGCTGGCTATTACGAAAGACGACGTTGCGTTTCAGTATGTTGATTTGGGGAACTATAACTACGGCGTCGTATTGGCCGCAGCGGGATACTCTCTCAGCGACACAATTTATTGGGCTGACAAGGCGAGAGGGGTAATGAACTGGTTTACCGGAGCGCCACCGATTGGTTTCCGCGAAATCACGAACATCACCCAGGGATGGAATGACTATACGAGCGGTCGGTGGAGCGGCGGCAGATGAGCCCTGCGCGGTGGACCGTCACGGTGTTGGGCGTTGGGATTTCACTTGCGGCGGCCGTTGTGGCTGTCCTGGTATTTTTTAACGCTTCCAGCAAGCAACATGTGGAAGGCGTCACGTCACCCAATGGGGCGTTTGAGGCTTCCATAGACATTGTCTCTACTGGTTCGGTCGCAGCTTACCTACGAACCGAGATTTCGGTTGCTCGGACGTCCTCGACAAGTGCTCCTACAGTAGTAGCCGCCATTGACGGGGATGAATATGCGACCAACATCAAAATCAATTGGGCGTCACCACAAGTTCTCGTCGTGATAATTCCGAGAAGTGCAACAATCAGTAAGAAACGGAACGAGATCGACGGCGTTACCGTAAGATTCGAACAGTCTTGAGAATCGAGGAGTGTGCATCGGCAAGCTCTGCGAGACGCGCACGGCGACGGTGACGCGCTCCGGGGTGGGCGGCGCGCTGGCCAATCCCGAGACGCGGAGCTACACCGTCTACGACGTCGCGGGCCGCGCCACGGAGAGCTTGACCGAGGTCGACGCCCAGAGCTTCGCGAGCTTCACCACCTTCGATGCCAACGGCCGCGTGGACCAGGTGATGCAGTTGGCTGCGGGCAACAGGCAGCGGCCGGCGGAAGCTGCAGGGCTGGAGCGTTGGCGGGCGGATTCTCCGCTCTCGCGGGCCCGGTCGTGCAGGGTCCCAGGCCGGTTCAGTTTGCCGCGCACATCGCGATCGGCGGATTTGCGTCGAGACTTGCGGGAGATAAGTTCGAGAATGGCGCGATGACCGCGGCGCTCGACTACCTCTTTAACTATTGCGCCCACGCAACGTTCGATTGCTTCAAGGCGTGGACCGAGAACACCGTTCGGTTCTTCGGAGGAGCAGCGAGTATCGCAGCCGGCGTGCCGCTGTGTGCAACCGGGCCTGGCTGTGTTGCGGGCGCGTCTATGACCGTAATCGGGAGTCAGGAGGTTGGAGAAGCGGTTAACTGGGTGATTCGCGGAGACGAAGAGACGCGTGGCTTCAATCTACTCAGAGAGGGTGCGCGTCAGGTCAGCGCGGATATATTCGGCGCGCCTCGCTATGGCGAAGCAGCTTACCATGGCGTAGCTGCTCTAACGACCGGGTACGCCGGTGTCGTCGGCGTCTCCGTTCCTAAGTGGTCGCCGCTCCTCAACGACTTCTTGTGGGTGACCGAGCCTCGATGGAGCACGCTGAACATCTTACAGCGCGGTTCGGCTCTCGGAAGTGTTGGCGCGTCGGCATACAAGGGCACAAGTGCGCTGTTCGGACCTTAGCAGCAGACGCAAAATCAGCAGACGCAAAATCCTGCATGCAGTCATCGAGCATAAACCTCAACTGAGGCCAGGTCATGCCAACCGTTCGCAAGCGCAAGCAGTTCCGCTGGCTGACGGTATGGCTCATGCCAATTCCAGCTGCTTTCCTAGTCGTCGTGGCGCTCGCTTGGTTCCTGCGAGAGTCACTCCACCAACTGTGGGCTCGAGTTCTACTTTGTGTTGTTGCCGCCGCGATCTACGGAATCGGTTCGTTCGTGCTTCGACGCGCTATCCCCGAACTTGAGAAGACAGCTGGCTTACAAGACGGTAATTCAAAAGGAGGGCGCGCGTAGTAATCCCCGGCGACGTGTCCGGTTGAGTACCTCTTCAACGAGACGGCCGGAGAGCTGCGCCGGGAACCGTATGCCAATAGAGCGCGCGCATCCGGCGCTTCTGTTCGCAGTAGGGAGCGTAACTATTTCATGAACTCAGCCTGGTCGTTGCGCAGCTACCTCTGGCCACGCGCTAAGCCCTGCTCGCGAGGGCGGCTCAACAGGCGTACAACGTCTCGTCGTTGCCACTCGATCTGACCAGCCCAAGTAACGCGTGTCACGAACCGACTGAGCGAACAGTTGGGCTCATCAGGAGCTAAGAGGCCCGACGTATACCCTCTTGCTTACGGCAGCTGCACATAGTGCAGCAGCAGACCTTTCTTATCCACTTGCCCGGTCGTAAAGAAGAGATTTCGCACCGCTGCCTCTATCGCAGCAGGCGTGGCCAAACCCTGGGTTTCGGCCAAGTACGCAGCGACTCCAACAATATGGGGTGCTGACATCGACGTACCGGACAAGTAAACATAATTGATATTCGAATTGGGATCGCCATACGTGTGGCCGCTCACCTGCCATGTATTCGAGTTACCTTCGTCGTAAGGGACCATGGGACCCCAAGTCGAGTAGATGTCCTTTCCGGGGGCCCACACGTCAATGCAGGACCCAAAGTTCGAACCTGCCTGGTCCTGCGCCCATCCATGATTCGTGAAGCCACCATTTGAAGGAGAAACAGCGCGTCCTTGGGAGTCTACTGCTCCAACAACCATGATACCGTCCGAACTCGACGGCTGTTTGCTTGAATAGCCGAACGCGTAAGAGCATGCATTGAGATAGTCATTGCCCGCGGACTGCGCAATGAACGCTCCGGCATAGTAGTAGCCGCCAACATAAGGGGTCGCCAGAGTCAGCATCTTCGCATTAAGGGTTCCGCCTGGCGCAAAATCAGTGCTATTTTGCGAAATATTCACCAACCCAACCTGATAGCCGCCATTGAGAATCAAGTCCCACATTACGTAATCCATCCCGGACGCCAAGGACGAAGTCGGGACACCGGGGAATGAACAGATCGCGGGGCTTGCGTCAATGTTATCCACATCTACTGAGAAGATCTTCGCGCCAGCATCGACGCCAGCGGCCCCCTTGTTGCCGTACGCGGCGGCGATAATCCCTGCAATATGCGTCGCGTGCGGGTAGCAGCCGACCGTCTGGTGCCCCGGACATCCGCTGTTATTCGTGCCACACGAAGCATTGACGCGTGCGATCACATTCGTCAGGTCCTCGTGCAAGCCAACGCCAGTATCAATGGTGTAGATTCTATATGTGTTACTACTGACCTTACCATTGACCGCATTGCGTCCCCATGAGGATGTTTCGGTATATGGTGGCAGGCTCGACGAGTGCATGGTGTCGGACCAAGGTGGCGGAGTCACGCTCGAGTCCACGAATGTATTCTCGGTGACCAGGACGACATTCGCATCTGTCCGCAGTGCATCGACCTGCGCTTGAGTCAGGTAAGCAGTGAAGCTATTGCCCACCCAACTTGTCATGTCGGTGTGTTGAAAGCCGTACTGCCCTTCGTACCACTTCACCATGTTGATTGCCTGAGGCGAGTGCCGCGAATTGAAGCGTTGGAGATCCTCACCGGTCACTGTTGGCGGGAACCCGTCCTGCAAGTGAGGAGCCAAATCGACGATGTAACTGATGAGTCCCGTGGCGTTGTCAACAATCGGTGTCTTGCTGCTGGTTGCAGCGAGGTTAATCGGCGCCAGCGTCTCATCTGCGGCGACCGAAGTGGCGGCCACAACGGCGATTACCACCGTTATGACGACAGCGAACGAAAATTTCATGGCCTCTCCCTTAATTACTTGTGGACCGTACCAACGTGATGGTTGATATCACACTACTCCAAGGTTATAGAGGACCATAGGCCTGCGGCACCGCGGTAAGTTGACGTGGATCAAGGGACGTGCTAACTCGATCGGAATCTGTCCTTCCTGGCGAGTCGCAGAGTAGCGACACGCAGCCGGTGACTGGCTTTAGCATTGACCGCTCCACGACACGAGACGTATGATGAAAGTGCTGCGCAGACTGAGCAATAGCAAAGCGAACCCCAATGCCAGCGGTATTTTTGTTTGTTGCAATTATTCTGATAGGTAACTATCGTCCTGCAACAGCCGCCGACTTTGTCACGCCAGTGTGTTATCTGCCAAGTGGCTGCGTGAGCTTTTCGCCGGTGCCGCTGACGTCGGTACAGAAAATCAATATCTCCATCGTGGCGTACTCGGGAATACCCAATGATGCGTGTATCCCCTCGCTCGACAAGTCCGTGGTCGGCGATGTCATCTCGATTAGCGGCGCGTACGTGAACTGTCATATTGATAGGCTGGGGGCGCCGGCATTTGTAAACACATCACTCGAGCCCCTTGTGGCGGGCCATTACACACTGAATTTCACCGCGTCCGCCGATTCGAGCTACGGTCCAAACGGATGGGTCCTTGGGCCGGATGGATGGGTTCAGGCGCCGATCCTGATATCGGCGTCGCTCGACGTCGCCGTCTCGCCCTTAGCCGTACCCAACTACGACGGTCTTTGGTGGAATGCTCCCGCCGGCTCGGAATCGGGCTGGGGTATTAACTTCGCGCACCAAGGCGACATAATCTTCGCGTCTTGGTTCACCTATGATCCTTCGGGGAAGAATTGGTGGTTGGTGATGACCGCGCCCGCTACCGGACCCAATACATTTGCTGGGACCCTCTATCAGGCGACCGGACCAGCATTCGACGCTATCCCCTTCGATCCCTCGCTGGTGGTCTCGACTGCGGTTGGGACGGCCACCCTGACGTTTAGCGATACGAACAACGGAACCTTTGCTTACACGGTGAACGGTAGGTCGCAAATGAAGGCGATCACGCGGGAAGTATTCGGACCGCTGCCAAACTGCACCTTCGGGGTCGAACCCGATCTAACGCTCGCGTCCAACTACCAAGATTTGTGGTGGGCGGCTCCGGCGGGCTTCGAGTCCGGGTGGGGTATCAATCTCACCCACCAAGGAGATGTCATTTTCGGTACTTGGTTCACCTACGACCAGGATCACTCGCCGATGTGGTTGGTTGTCACCGCACCCAAGAACGGAGAAGGCATGTACGCCGGGACGCTTTATCGCACGAGCGGTCCTTCCTTTAACGCCACGCCGTTCGACCCATTGGCCGTTGTTGTGACACCGGTCGGCACGGCGACGTTCACCTTTTCGGATGGCAATACAGGCACATTTGCCTATACGGTAAACGGCATTTCGCAAGCCAAACTGATCACGCGGGAAGTCTTCTCCACGCCGGGAACCGTATGCCAATAGAGCGCGCACATCCGGCGCTTCTGTTCGCAGTATGGAGCTTGACTATTTCATAAACTCAGCTTGGTCGTTGCGCAGCTACCTCTGGCTACGCGCTAAGCCCTGCTCGCGAGGGCGGCTCAACAGGCGTACAACGATTCGTCGGCTCGCTGCGAGGTGACGACTTCACGCACGCCCTAATCAACGACCCATAGCTGCGCTGGCGCGCCAAGAGCAGTGAGCGCTCTTGCGCCGAGGACCTCGGACGACGAAGCTGCCTCAACCGTTGGCTTCGAGCGCAAGTCAGCGATTTTAGGCGGCACGCCGGCGGGCGTTGGCATCAAGCGGGACGCGTAAATGGGCTCCAAATCGGCCCCCCGCAACCATGCTCGAGATGATCGGGGAGCGCATTGGTAGACAACGTGCTCGACAATTAGCAGCGTAGCTATTTCGTAACTTGTTTTGCCTCGCTGTTGCGCGTGTTAGGCTTTGTGCCGCTGCTCTTGAAACTTGGCGTGTGTTGCAAGAGCTTGATTTAGATAAGTGCGTTAGAAAAAGCTCATTCTGAAAATCCGTGTGTCGGTGGTTCAATTCCGCCCTTGGCCACCAAACACTTAGCGTATTTCGGCGCTGACTTTCGGACCTAAGTCCTTGTGTCGGTGGGAAGGGTCGTCCACGCCAAGGTGCCCGCTGCTTTGCCGGGGTGCGGCGGAGTTCTACAGGGACAATCTCGGGGTTACGCCGGGGTTACCGCCACGCGCAGTCCCCGCGGTAGCGTCGCCAACTTGACCCGGTAACTCGACGCAAGCAACGTTCCGCTGGCAGGCATCGGACCATCATTCGCAACCCGGGCGCTCTAGCACGTGGAACACAAGAGGAATGCACCGACCTGCGAATCGTAGGTAGCTTCCTCTTCGTTGAGCAGGCGCGTCGATTGCCCGTTATCGGCCAACGGCGACAACTTGGGAAATCAGATCGAGACGAGCGTCTGCAGCGGCATGCTCGCTCCGGTAGCACTGACGGCGGGTGTTCGGCGAGTCTAACTCGTTCCCAACTTCACACCTTTGGCGGCCTCTTCGATAAGAGCTGCCACCGCCTCTGGTTTCGACACGTAAACCGAGTGGCTGCCCTTGACCTCCACAACTGTCGAGCCCGCGCGCTTGGACATGAACTGCTGGGCCGGGGGAGGAATCATCCTGTCGTCGGTTGCGATCAAGTACCAACTCGGTTTGTTCTTCCACGCGGGTACGCTAATAGAGCCGCTGAGGGCCTCCACGCCCCACGGGACCTGTGAGTCGGCCATGAACTCAGCCTTGTCTTTGGCTACATCGGCCGCGAAGGAGGCGGCGAATTTCGCTCTGTCGAGGAATTAGAAAGCCGTCCTGCGGTGGCAGTATCGGCGGGACCGGCGCACCGGGCGGCGGATCCTTGATGAGTGCCGCCACGGACTCTCCTTTGTCGGGAGCAAAGGCAGCGATATAGACAAGCCCGGCGACCCTCGGATCGTTGCCGGCCTCCGTGATCACCACCCCGCCATAGGGAGTGGCCAACGAGGATCACGGACCCTTTCTCCCGAGCGATGATACGCTTCGTTGCTGCCGCGACGAAATGTTGCGCTGACGGCGGCGGTTCCTAGGCGGGAAAGGAATCGAACCTCGCACGTCCTCCCGTCGAGAAAAAACTGCGCAGACCAACCTGGTGCCGCTCGGGTCACGGCTTGAGCGCGGGCATCGTGCGGGTAGAACTAGAATGCAAACAGAGTCGCCCGTCGCGTCGAGGGGGTGGCTGAGATGGTCCGTGACTGCGGTCGTTCGCGTCGGGCATGCAGGAACCACGTTCGGGCTTCTCATTCGCTTTCTGCCGCACAAAGTCCTCGCCTATCTGCATATTGCCGATCGGAGTTGCTCCAAGTCGAATTGCACGTAGCCCTGCCTGACGTCGCTCATGCGGTGGTTGAGCAGTCACTTGGTGGAATTGGTGACGAGGAAAACGCCATGGGCTCCCGCAAATGCGGTTTTGAAGGTTTCCGGACGGTCAAGATCCGCTTCGACGACTTCGTCGTTCACCGGGCGTAGGCCTGCCGTCATGCCGCACGCCGTTTCCGGGCCTTCATCCACTTGACTCCACCGGTCGGGACGGTGCCCTTCTTTCCGGTTGTGTCCTCATAGACGATGCCTCCGCGAAGGACGACTCTGAGTGTCGCGATGCCTGATTGCGGATGGATGCGCAAAAGCGGCTCTGATCTTGGGGCGACTTCAGCGTGATCGAGGAATACGAAGGGGATCAACTCGCCGATATCGGAGGGGCTGACGAGACGCGTAATGGGCCCGTGCCGGCGACCACTGGTGCTGAGCACCATTCGGCGAAGATCGGCATTCACCGCTGCTTCTGCGCATTCTCGATGTCGAAGCGAAGGGTAAGGCGAGCGACGATTGCTGCAGCGTAGGTGTTCATTTCTACGAACCTTCATCCGGCACGGCGCCGCGCGCGATCGGCAATATCCTGCAAGCGCGCGCAGGATTAGAGAAGACGAGTTCCGAACGTTAGCTTAGCTTCAGTCCGGTCTTCAACCCGCCCAGGAGGGCACCCATGCCGTGGACGAAACCCAGCTTTACCGATGTCCGCTTCGGCTTCGAAATCACGATGTACATCTTGACGCGTTGAGTCGGTCGGCGGCCCGTGATCACGCTGCGGCTCGCGCAGTACTTCGCGGGCTTCGCCTGAGTTTTGGCGGAATCCGCAGGTGGCACGTGATTTGCGGGCAGGCGAACGCGAGGCGGCGGCGAAAATCGAGCGATAGAGATAGATATCGCCGCGAGAAACCGCGTGATCGTGCGTGATGCCGACGTCGGTGATGGAGGTCGGTTAGCGCATGCAGGAAGGTCCCGCATAGCCGTAGGTGCAGGAAGGAGATGCCATGCTGATCAGAAGGAAGTCCACGTTCCGGAATGCGGATTCCGCGATGGGCCCCCCGTACCGCCATAGCAAATGCCTCCTCCACCGCATTGTCGAAAACGCCGCGGCTCGGCGCGGCAGCCACCATATTTTCGCTGTTGCAACGGCCGCGCTGGTCGTTTGCATGCTGATCGCCGGACACGCACGTGCCTCCGACACACCCGCGAACGTCGACGCCACACGGTTGAACAAAGCAGGCGGCGATGCCGCGAATTGGCTGAGCTACGGGCGAACCTATAGCGAGCAGCGCTTCAGTCCGCTGAGCAAGATAACCTCCGACAACGCGCAGCAGCTCGGTCTCGCCTGGTACGCCGACCTCGATACCAACCGCGGCCAGCAGGCCACACCCCTGGTCGTCGACGGCGTGATGTATGTCTCGACCGCGTGGAGCATGGTCAAGGCGTACGACGCCGCGACCGGCAAGCTCATCTGGTCCTACGATCCGGAAGTGCCGCGCGAGCTCGGCGTGAAAGGTTGCTGCGACGTCGTCAACCGTGGCGTCGCGGCGTGGAAAGGCAAAATCTACGTCGGCACTTTCGACGGCCGATTGGTGGCACTCGATGCGCGCACCGGCAAGCCGGTGTGGAGCGTGGTCACCGGCGATCAGAGCAACCTGACCATCACCCAGGCCCCGCGTGTGATCAAGGGCCGCGTCGTGATCGGCATGAGCGGTGGCGAATACGGCATCCGCGGCTACATCTCGGCCTACGATGCGGAAACCGGAAAGCTCGCCTGGCGCTTCTACACCGTGCCCGGCGATCCCTCCAAGCCATTCGAGAACAAGGCCATGGCCATGGCCGCCAAGACCTGGCACGGCGAGTGGTGGAAGCTCGGCGGGGGCGGCACCGTATGGGACGCCATTTCGTACGACCCGGAGCTCAACCTCGTGTACTTCGGCGTCGGCAACGGCATCGAATGGAACCAGAAGTACCGCAGCGCGAACAGGGGTGACAATCTCTTCCTCTCCTCGATCGTGGCGCTGAACGCCGATACCGGGGCGTATGTTTGGCACTACCAGGCGACGCCCGGAGAAGAGTGGGATTTTGACGCCGTCCAGCAGCTAATGCTTGCCGACCTCACGATCGACGGGAAGCCTCGCAAGGTCCTCATGCAGGCGAACAAGAACGGTTTCTTCTACGTCCTCGACCGCAGGACCGGCAAGCTCATTTCCGCGCAGAACTTCGTTCCGATCAACTGGGCAAGCGGCATCGACCCGAAGACCGGCCGTCCGATCGAAAATCCCGGCATTCGCTATAGCGAGACCGGCAAGCCGGTCAACATGATTCCTGGCCCGCTCGGCGCCCACAGTTGGCAACCGATGGCGTACAGCCCGAAGACCGGGCTCGTCTACATCCCGGCGCAGGAGATCGGGAATGAATTCCTTCCGGTCAACGATTACAAGCCATCGCCCATGGGCTGGAACGTCGGGGTCGGTAGCGCGGCCATTCCCGACACAAAGGGCCGTCTGCTCGCCTGGGATCCCGTGCACCAGAAGGAAGCCTGGCATGTCCAGTACCTCGGTCCCTGGAACGGCGGGGTGTTGACGACGGCCGGCAACCTTGTCGTGCAAGGCGACGCCGCCGGCAGCCTCAATGTGTTCCGGGCCGATTCGGGCGAGAAGCTCTGGTCGATGTCGGTACAAAGCGCCGTGATGGGCGGCCCCAGCACGTATGAAGTCAACGGCGAGCAGTACATCGCGGTCATGGCCGGTTGGGGCGGAGCCTTCCCTCTTCTTGAGGGCAAGGAAGCGGCCCGGTCCGGAAACTTGCGTAACCTGAGTCGCGTGCTCGTATTCAAAGTGGGCGGCACGGCCCAGCTCCCGCCCTCAACGCCCGTGCAGAAGCTGGTACTCAACCCGCCGCCAGCGACTGCCGATGCGGCGACCGTTGCCGCTGGGCGAGGGCTGTTTGCGCAGTACTGCAGCGTCTGCCATGGTGAAAGCGCGGTCGGTGGCGGAGTGGTTCCCGATCTCCGCGCATCGACTTTCCTCGGCAACGATTTCTGGTACGAGATCGTGCTCAACGGTGCCATGAAGGACGCCGGCATGGCGTCGTTCAAGCCGGTGCTCGATCAGAAGGACGCTGCCGCGATCCGCGCGTACCTCATCAAACGGGCCAACGAAGACAAGGTCTTGGAAGGGAACGCAAGCACCAAGTAGGACGGAGGGGAACATGATCCATCTCAACGCCTTTGCAAAGTATCGATGTGGAGGTTTAGCGACTCATCACAATGTACCCGACGCGGACCTGAAAGCGTTGGTGGCGTGGATCCTGGCGACCAGGTGAGTTTGTCCATGTCTCTGCGGTGTGCCAGGTACCCGCTCAGCGATGGTGACGTGTTCGATATAGGTAACCCGAGGATCTAGTGGACCCGCAAACGGAAGACGAAAGGCTTGCGCAGATCGTCGCGCAGGGGCCGAAGGGCGCAATCGCGGTTGCTGTCACAGCGGTGGCGCTTGTGATCGCGATCTGGTTCGCGTTCTATTTCTTCGCCTTTCTTCCAAGAGGTCCCATTGGCTGAAACTTTGCATTCTGACCAGCACCCTCCCGGCATCGAGGCCGGTGAGCGGACCGAACGTCTGTGGGCGCGCTCCATGACGGCGGCCATGGTCGTGCTGCTCGGCGTGATCGTGTTTAGCAGCGCGCATTGGGGTCTGCATCCACCGTCGCGAGTGGAGACAATCGATTCGACGTCGTTGCACGAGGGCGGTGAATTCTCCGAGGCCAATCTGGGCACGTCGATCGCAGCCGACGGCTCGGCCGTGGTGCGGGTGGTCGCGCAGCAGTATGCGTTCGTCCCGAATTGCCTTCTGGTGCCCGCAGGCGTGCCGGTCACGATGCGCCTCGCCAGCGCTGACGTTGTGCACGGGTTTTTGATTCAGGGCACCAACATCAATGCGATGGTCCTCCCGGGCTACGTCACGACGGTGCGAACGACATTTGCGGACAGCGGCGAGCGTCTGATGCCCTGCCACGAATTCTGTGGCGTGGGTCACCAGGCCATGTGGGCGCACGTACGAGTGGTGGAAGCGGGTCAGTTCCCGTCCGACGAAGCCAAAGCCAAGGTGGTGAGCTGTGCTCGCTAGCCGCCGCCTCGTGCTGGCGCACTTCTGGCTGGCGTTCGCCACGTTCGCGGGGTCGGTGGTCCTTGGCGCCTGGCAGATGTGGGCGCGCAGCCCCTTGCACGGAGGCCCGGCCGATGCCGAGCTCTACTACCGCGCGGTGACCGCGCACGGCACCGCGCTCGCGTACGTGTTCCCTACGCTCATCGCGATGGGTTTCGGCTATGCCGTGTGCGTTTCCGCGCTGGATCGGCCGCTCCGCGGCGAAGGATTTGCCTGGGCCGGCTTCGTCCTCGTGCTCGT
>Ga0335076_10005235_pt1 | contig 13117 bp, 11 predicted proteins | sample Lox_Sample_25_FD_206717 | JGI IMG/M metagenome (GOLD analysis project Ga0335076, IMG submission 206717) | Soil microbial communities from Loxahatchee National Wildlife Refuge, Florida, United States - Lox_Sample_2.5 | ecosystem: Environmental > Terrestrial > Soil > Wetlands | place: USA...
TGCTCGCCCTTGTGGGTGACCATGACCACGCAGGTGCCGGTGGGCCGCTCGGGGTCCATCACCAGCCGGGCGTCGACGCCGTAGCCCATCAGTTCCATGTCGCGGTTGCGCCCCGCGATGTCCGCGCCCCGCCGCCCCACGAACGCCACGTCGCCGCCGTCGGCCGCCATCCAGGCGGCGATGTTGGCCCCGGATCCGCCCCCGTGCATGGTCACGTTCGCGGGCGTGTCGCTGCCGCGGGCGAGCGGCAGCGTCGCACGGGCGACCGCGTCAGTCATGAGGTCGCCAATGACCACCACGCGTGCCATACCCGCCATCACCTCATCGCCCGCACATAGGTCCTACTACCGTAGCGGCCAGCGGGCAACCCTGGCCAGCGGCCTGAGCAGACCGGACGGCTGGATGCTCGCGTAACACGCGACACAGGCCAAGATTGTCACCGGACTGTTACCTAGCGGCCTTCCTAACCATTCTCCCAGTGGGAGAACGCGGCCGGCCACGACCAGCTCGACCTCCTCGGACTCCGCGGCCAGCGCCTGGTTCAGCCGCCCGAGCTCGTCCCGGAACAGCCGCCCGGCGGCCGAGGCCGGCACCACGCCGAGCCCGGTCTCGTCGCTCACCGCGACAACGTACCCGCAGGCCTGCCGCCAGGCGCCGACTAGTTCGGCCGTCCGGGCGGCCGCCGTGCCCCGCGCCGCGCCGTCCCGGGGATCCCAGCCGCATTCGTCCAGGACCGCGGCCAGCCAGGTGCCGATCCCGTCGATCAGCATCCCGCCGCGGGCGGCCCCGTGGTCGGCCCCGTGGTCGGCCCCGTGGTCGGCGCTGAGCAGGCCGGCCAGGTCGGTGGTCTCCGCCGTCCGCCACCAGGCCGGCCGGCGCGCCCGGTGGGCGGCCACCCGTGCCGCCCAGTCCGGATCGTCCGTCCCCCGGCTCCCGGTGGCAACGTAGGTCACCTGCGGCTCGCCCGCGAGCCGCAGCTCGGCCCGCTCCGACTTGCCCGAGCGGGCCCCGCCCAGCACCAGCACCCGGCGGGTCTCGGCCGGAGAGTCCTGATCTTTTGGTGCCGAACGGACTGGGCTGATCGCCTCTCCGTCGCCGGCCAGCCGCACCCGCCAGAACCCGCAGCGCCGGGTGAGCTCGCGCTCCGAGGGCACGCGGTGATCCGCGCACGCCACCGCGGTGACCGTGCCCGCGGTGATCAGCCTCCGCGCCCGCAGCCAGCCGAGCTGGGCCGGGTCGCCGAGCAGGTCCAGGAAGGCCACGTCGTAGGGCGCCGTGCCGTCCGGCGGCGCCGGCGCCGCGCCCGGCCCGGCCGGGTAGAGCAGCCGCCCCCCGTCCGGCGCGGTGACGTCCCAGCCGCCGGCCCCCCCGGACCGCAGATCCGCCACCCGCCGCACCCGGTAACCCGCCGCGCTCGCCCCCGTGCCCCCGGGCTCCAGCCGCAGCTGGCCATCAACGACTATGGCCGACCTTTTCCGCGCGTTCCCGGCCGTGGCCTGGCGCAGGCAGGAGGCGCACCGGCAGCCCGGCTCCGGCCAGCCCGCGCCGCCCCCGGACCCCTCGACCAGGACCCGCATCAGCCCAGGAAGGACAGGCGCACCCGGCGGTCCGGGTTGTCCACGTTGAGGTCGACCAGGGCGATGGACTGCCAGGTGCCGAGGGCCAGGCGGCCGCCGATCACCGGCACGGTGGCGTACGGCGGGACGAAGGCGGGCAGGACGTGCGACCGGCCGTGCCCGCGGGAGCCGTGCGCGTGCCGCCAGTGCCCGTCGGCGGGCAGCAGCTCGGCCAGCGTGGCCAGCAGGTCCTCGTCGCTGCGCGCGCCGAGCTCGATCAGCGCCACGCCCGCGGTCGCGTGCGGCACGAAGACGTGCAGCAGGCCGTCGCCCCCGCCGGAGGCGGCGCCGGCGAACTCCGCGCACTCGCCGGTGATGTCCCTGATCGTCTCGCGGCCCCCGGTCCGGACTTCGATGATCTGCGTCTCCATGCTCCGGATCATAGGGTGCGGGTATGCGCCCGGACCCGGGTGTGCTCGCTGCTTTCGGCGCGCGCGCCGATCCCGTTCCGCTGCCCGGCGGCGAGGGCACCGCCTGGCGGGCCGGGGAGGTCGTGCTCAAGCCGGCCGGCGACCCGCGGGTGGCGCGCTGGACCGCCGATCTGTACCGCGACCTGGCCCCTTCGGGCCTCCTGGCCGGCCGGGACCCCGGCTTCCGCGTGCCGCGGCCGCTGCGCGCTGCTGCCGGGGACTGGGTGGCCGGGGGCTGGGTGGCCTGGCAGTGGCTGCACGGCGAGCCCGCTTCCTGGGCGGGTGTCTCCCCGTTCTGGCCCCGGCTGATCGCGGCGAGCCGGGCCTTCCACGCCGCGCTGGCCGGCCGGCCCGCGCCGCCCTGGCTGGGCCGGGACGGCAGCCCGTGGACGGCCGGGGACCAGGTGGCCTGGGGCGAGCGCGACCCGGGGAGCATCCTGGCGGCGGCGCCCGGGCCGCTGGCCGGACAGCTGCGCGGCCTGCTGGCGGCGCTCCGCCCGGTGCGGCTGCCCAGCCAGCTGATTCACGGCGACCTCGGCGGGAACGTGCTGTTCTCTCCCGCTTCACCGCCCGCCGTGATCGACTTCTCGCCCTACTGGCGGCCCGCCGGGCTGGCCCTGGCCGTCGCCGCGGTGGACGCGCTGACCTGGGGCGGCGCCGATCCGGCCATCCTGGGCGAGCTGGACGGCGAGCCCGGGATCGGTCAGCTGCTCGCCCGCGCGCATGTCGGCCGGCTCGTCACCGAGGTCGTCTCCCGGCGCGGTGACCAGGGCGGTCTCGACACCGTCGCGCGGACCGGGCGGCCGGTGACCATGCTGATCCTGGCCCGGCTGGCCTTAGGGTAAGGGCATGACGGAGATATCCCCGCCGGACGGGACGCGGCTGCGGCTGGCCCGGCAGGCCCGCGGCCTGTCCCAGCAGCAGCTGGCCGGCGTCGCCGGAGTCACCAGGCAGGCGGTGTCCGCCGTGGAGTCCGGCCATTCCGATCCCTCGCTGCGGGTCGCCCTCGGCCTGGCCCGGGCGCTCGGCATGACGGTCGAGGAGCTGTTCGGCCCCGGTGAGCTCGGCGATCCGGTGCTGGCCCGGCTGGTCGCCCCGGTCAGCCGCCCGGGTTCCCGGGTCGCGCTGGCCACCGTGGGCGATGCGTTCGTCGCGCTGCCGCTGGACACCGACCTGGCCGCCCGGCTCGGCTTCGGCGCCGCGGGCGGCCTGATGGTCCGCGGCGGCGGGAGTCAGGGGGCCCAGATCGCGGTGCGGCCGATCGGGCCGCCGCGGCCCACCGTCGTGGTGGCCGGCTGCGACCCCGCGCTGCCCCTGCTCGAGACGCCGCTCGCGCTGCTCGACCCGCCGCTGGCCTTCGCCTGGTGGCCGTGCGGCAGCGGCGAGGCGCTGCGGCTGGCCGCGGCGGGCCTGGTGCACGCCGCCGGCGTGCACCGCGTCGGCCCGGGGGAGGTCCGCGACACGGCCGGCATCCCCGGCGGCGCCGAGACGGTCGGGTTCGCCTCCTGGCGCGAGGGCCTGGTGGTCCGGCCTGGGGCCCAGGTCCGCGGCCTGGACGACGTGGCCAGGCAAGGGCTGCGGCTGGTCAACCGCGAGCCGGGAGCGCAGGCACGCACGCTGCTGGACCGGGAGCGGCTGCGCCTCGGCCTGGAGCCGTCCCAGCTCCCCGGCTACGACAGCCTGGCCGCTGGCCACCTGCAGGTGGCGGCGGCCATCACCGGCGGCCTGGCCGACGCCGGCGTGTCGAGTGAGCCCGCCGCGCTGGCCTACGGGCTGGATTTCATCCCGCTGGCCGAGGAGCGCTTCGACCTGCTGCTGCCGGCCAAGCACGCCGCGTCCCGCGAGGTCCAGGGCCTGCTGAAGGTGCTCACCTCGCCGTGGCTGCAGGCTCAGCTGGCCAGCCTGCCCGGCTATGACGCCGCCCGCTGCGGCGAGCGGGCAACCTGAATCGGTGTTGCTAACCCCTCAGTGCCCGTAGACCGGGATCATCAGGGCCCGGGCGATGGTGTGGAAGCGCAGGTTGAAGCCGGCCACGGCCGGCGTGATCTCGTCGTTGACCTCCAGTGACTCCACGTCCAGGGCGTGCACGGCGAACACGTAGCGGTGCGGCGGGTCGCCGGCCGGCGGGGCCGCGCCGCCGAAGTCCTTGGCGCCGTAGTCGTTGCGGACGTGGAACGCGCCCTTCGGCAGGCCCGAGCCGTCCGTGCCGGCCGCGCCCGTCTCCAATTCGGTCACCGAGGCGGGGATGCCGAGCACGACCCAGTGCCAGAAACCCGAACCCGTCGGCGCGTCCGGGTCGAAGCAGGTCACCGCGAAGCTCTTGGTCTCCGCCGGGAAACCGGACCAGTACAGCGACGGGGAGATGTTCCCCCCGGTCATGCCGAACCCGTCGAAGACCTGATTGCCCGGCATCATCTGGCCGTCGGCGACGTCGTCGCTGCGCAGCTCGAACGACGGAACTCCAGGCATGAAGTCGTAGGGGAGCGGCGGGCGGCTGGGGCTGGTCATCGCAGTACCTCCGGCTTGATCCCTCAGATGGACGGTCCCACGCTACCGGTCCGCCCCGCGGCCGCTCCGGCGGCCCGTGGTCCGGCGCCCGTCCCGGTCACGGTTTTGGGGTAATCGGCCGCATTCCGGTGCCGGAGTTCTCCTACGGTGGTGGGTGTGAGGGAGCAGCGGGGGCGCACGATCTCCGGGCGGACGCGCCGCGGGGCCACCGGGCGCTTCCTCGGCCGCTTGCGCCGCCGGGCCGCGCACAGCTTTCTCGGCCGGATCCGCCTCGGCACGGCGGGCACGTCGCCGCGGCTGCGGCGCTGGGTGCTGGTCGCGGTGCTGCTCGGCGTGGTGCTGGTGCCCTACCCCGTCCCGGGCGCGGCCGGGGTGCCCCCCGCGGCCGCCTGCCGGGCCGGCTGCCGGGCCTCCGGGTCGACGCCCAGCATGGTCAGGTGGACGGCCCCGCTGCCCGGCGCGTGGGACGTGGCGCCCGGCCTGGCCGGCACGGTGCCCGCCTCCGGCCTGGCCTACGCCTCGGTCGGCGGCGGCCTCGCCGCGGTCGGTGCCGGGCTCACCGTGACCGCGTACTCGTCCCGGACCGGCGCGCTGGAGTGGCAGGACACGCTGACCGGCTTCCCGCCCGGGGCCGCCATCGTGTCGGTGCGGGTATGGCCGGGTGAGGTGACCGCGGGCGTCTCCTACCGGCCCGCGGCCGGAGATCAGCCCCCAGGCGCACCGCGGCGTACCGAGGTCGCCCTCTCCGGTACCGGCGGCGCCCAGTCCGGCCGGTACCCGGCCGGGACGTTCGGCGGCGCGGTCGCGGCCAGCCAGAAGTACACCGTCGTGGTCGGGGCCACCGCGGTGACCAGCTACGACAATGCCACCGGGCGCATCCGCTGGCGGCGTCCCACCGGCCCGGTCGCGCAGGCGTGGCGGACCGACGGGAACTGGCTCTACGTGGCCGAATCCCCCGGCGGGTTCGTGGACTCGGCCCCGGCCTCGGCGCTGCGCCGGATCGACCTGGCGACCGGAGCCGAACTCGTCGTCAGGCCGCTCGAGGGCCTGTCGTTCCGGGGCACGCTCAGCGCCGCCTTCGACGGCGTGGTGCTGTTCTCCTCGGCCGCCGGGGTGACCGCGTACCACGGCGCCACCGGGGCGCGGCTGTGGTCCGCGCCCGGCGCCGTGCCGGAAGGCACCGATCACCGCCGGATCTACCTCACCGAGGGCTCCAACCTGGTCGGCGTCGATCCGCGGACCGGCCGGGTCAAGGCGACCGCCTCGGGCTCGGCGGTCAACGGGGCGGCCGGGGTGTACGTGGTCAGGAACGGCGTGGCGCTCGGGCTCGACCAGGGCGGGAGCGGTGACGCCTGGGGCTACGACCTTGCCGCGCAGCGGGTCACGCTGGCCGCGCCCGGCCTGCCCTGGCCGCACTACTTCGTCGACCTGAGCGGGGTCGGCGGCAGCGCCGACCCGGCCGGCAACCTGGTGATCATCGCGGCCTGCCGGCAGCTGGCGCCAGCCCCGTCGGGCTCCCCGGGCGCGTCCGCACCGCCGTCCGGGCCTCCCCCAGCCCCGGCCGGGACCCAAGGACCCCAAGGACCCCAAGGGCCCCAGGGCTGCCTGCGGCCCGAGCTGGTCGCCCTCGATTTGTAGCACCTGCCGGTAGCACATCCTTCGCGGATGGATGCGCCGTGCCCGGGTACGACTTCCTGTCGATGAACATGCTCCAGAAAGTCCTCCGGGCCGTGGACGAACGACAGCAGCGGCATGCCTGGCTGGCGTTCCCGGTCGCGGTGTGGAAGAAGTTCGGCGACGACCAGGCGGGCAACCTGGCCGCGCTCATCGCCTATTCCGCCCTGGTCGCGATCTTCCCGCTGCTGCTTCTGCTGGTGACCGTGCTGGACATCGTGCTCAAGAACGATCCCGCGAGGCAGAAGCAGCTGGTGAACGCCGCGCTGAAGAACTATCCGGTGATCGGCCCGCAGCTGGAGGGCAACATCGGCCATCTGAGCCAGACCGGGATCGCGCTCGCCGTCGCCGTGATCGGAATCTTCATCGGGGCGCTCGGGGTCTCGAACTCGCTGCAGAACGCGCTCAACTCGGCGTGGGAGATCCCCTTCTCCCGCCGCCCCGGGTTCCCGTGGTCCTGGCTGCGCAGCGCCGCCCTGATCATCGTGATCGGGCTGGGTTTCATCGGCACCACGATCATTTCCGGGTTCGCCGGACGCGTCCTGTCCGGCGCCGGCTCGTTCGTGCTGTTCTACGCGGTGTCGCTGGTGCTGAACTTCGGGCTGTTCTGGCTCGGCTTCCGGCTCGGCACCGCGAGCGAGATCACCTGGCGGCAGCTGTGGCTCGGAGCTGCGATCAGCGCGGTCTTCTGGCAGGTACTCCAGGCCATCGGCACTACCTTCGTATCTCGTCAGCTCGCTCACGCCTCGCCGCTGTACGGCACGTTCGCCCTGGTACTGGGCCTGATCGCCTGGCTCTACCTGCAGGCCCAGCTCACCTTGTACGCCGTCGAGATCAACGTGGTCCGGTCCTTCCGGCTGTGGCCGCGAAGCCTGACTCCGCCGCCGTATACGGAACAAGACCGCAACGCGTTCCGGCTATACGTAGAGAAACGTCGTGACCAATACGACATCGTGCTGGAGGCCGGAGGTGAGGACGATCGCGAGAAGACGTCAGGCTAACCCGGACGCGCCGCACGTGGTCATCTGCGGCGCGGGATTCGGCGGGCTGTCCGCCATCTCCAGGCTCACCCGTGCGGGCCTGCGGGTGACCCTGGTGGACGGCCACCTGTACAGCACCTTCCAGCCGCTGCTCTACCAGGTCGCCACCGCGGGCCTGAACCCCGGTGACGTCGCCTACCCGGCCGGCGGTTTCGCCGGGCGGTACGGCGCGGTCTTCCGGCGCGGGGAGCTGGTCGCGATCGACCCGGCGTCCCGCCGGATCAAGATCAGCAACGGCCACGACATGGGCTACGACTACCTCATCCTGGCGACCGGGGTGACGACCGCGTTCTACGGGGTGAAGGGCGCGGTGGAGCACACGTTCGGCCTCTATACCAGGACCGACGCCATCATGCTGCGTGACCACCTCATGGCCGGCTTCGAGCGGCTCAGCGTGGATCAAGGCGACCTGAACGTCACCGTGGTGGGCGGCGGGGCCACCGGCGTCGAGCTGGCCGGCACGCTGGCCGAGCTGCGTCGTACCGTCCTGGGCGCCACCTTTCCCGACGTTGACCCGGCCCGCGTGCACGTCCGGCTGGTCGAGATGGCGCCGCACCTGCTCGGCCCGTTCCACCCGAAGCTGCAGGAGTACGCCAGGGCCCAGCTGCTGGAGCGCGGCGTCGACGTGCGGCTGGACACCCGCATCGGCGAGGTCACCGCGAACCAGGTGCGGCTCGCCCACGGCGAGGACCTGCCCAGCGACATCACCGTCTGGGCGGCCGGAGTGGCGGCCGGCCCGGGGGTGGCGGGCTGGGGCCTGCCGCAGGGCAAGAACGGCCGCATCGTAGTCGGGCCGGACCTGCGGGTGCAGGGCCAGGACCGGATCTTCGCCGTGGGCGACATCGCGGTGAACCCGGACGATCCCACGCCGCAGCTCGCCCAGCCCGCCCTGCAGATGGGCCGGCACGCCGCCGCGCAGATCGTCAGGCTGGAGGGCAAGCAGGCCACCGAGCCGTTCAAATATCACGACAAGGGCACCATGGCCACGATCGGGCGCCGGTCGGCCGTGGTCCAGCTGGCCGGCGGGCTGCGGCTACGCGGCACGCTCGCCTGGCTCGCCTGGCTCGCCCTGCACCTGGTCTACCTGCTCGGCGGGCGCAACCGGGTGACCTCGCTGATCAACCTGGCCTACCGGTACATCTTCTGGGGGCACGGCGGGACGGTGATCGTCGGCGACGAGCCCGTCAGCGCCGAGCAGCTCCCGGTCGCCCGCCCGAACTTATTCCTACAGACTGTAGTAGTTCGCTGGGCCGCACCGGATGGCCCGCAGTAGGCTGGTTCTCGCCATGAACAGGTTCCGCGTGCGCGCCGCGCTGTCAGCGGCGGCCCTGCTCGGTGTCCTCGGCGGGCTGCCGGGCCTGGCCGCGTGTAGTTCCGGTACCCCGTCGGCCTCGCCGTCCGGCAGCTCGTCGTCCGCCGGGCCGGACACGGCCGCAATGGACAACCCCAACCTGGACCTCGGGTCCTCGCTCGGCAACAAGCCGGCGCCGGACTTCCGGCTGCGCAACCAGTTCGGCCAGCCGATGTCGCTGAGCCAGTTCCGGGGCAAGGTCGTCATGCTGGCGTTCGAGGATTCCGAGTGCACCACGGTCTGCCCGCTGACCACGCAGAGCATGCTGCAGGCCAAGCAGCTGCTCGGCCCGGCCGGCAGCCAGGTGCAGCTGCTCGGCGTGGACGCCAACCCCGACGCCATCAGCGTCTCGGACGTGCTCTCCTACTCGCGGACGCACGGCCTGGTCAACCAGTGGAACTTCCTGACCGGCTCGCTGGCCGAGCTGAAGGCCACCTGGGCCAAGTACGACATCGCCGTCCAGATCGAGCAGGACCAGATCGATCACACCCCCGCCCTGTTCGTGATCGACCAGCAGGGCCGGGAGCGCAAGCTCTACCTGACCCAGATGGCCTACTCCAGCGTCGGGCAGTCCGCCCAGGTGCTCGCGGAGGAGATCGCCAGCCTGCTGCCCAGTCACCCCCGGGTAGCCAGCCGGCAGTCGCTCGCGTCGATCGCGAGCCAGGGCCCCTCCGATCACCTCACGCTGCCGTCCGCCAGCTCCCCGGGCGGTACGGTCACGCTCGGGCCCGGGCAGCCGCGCCTGGTCATGTTCTTCGCCACCTGGCTGGACGAGGTCGCGAACCTGAAGTCCGAACTGGCCGGCCTGAACGCCTACGTGGCGGCGGCCCGCCGGGCCGGCCTGCCACCGCTGGCGGCGGTGGACGAGACGGTGGTCGAGCCCTCGGCCCAGGCCGTCCGCTCATACCTGGCCGGCCTGGGGACCAAGCTGGACTTCCCGGCCGGGATGGACCTCACCGGGCGGGTGGCCGACGGCTACCAGGTCCAGGACCAGCCCTGGTTCGCCCTGGTCTCCGCCTCCGGCACGATCACCTGGTCGCACGACGGCTGGCTCCCGCTGCCCGCCCTGCAGACCGCGGTCAGGCAGCACGCCGCGGGCTGATCCCTTGGAGCCCGCATATCGTATGAGAAAGCCGAGACGAGCGGGCCAGGCCCCGGCGTGACGCCCCGCCGAACAACCCCCCCGGGACGTCACGCCAGCCTAAGGGCCCCAGGCCCGTAGGCCCCCCATGGCCTCATCCGGGTCCGCGGGTCCCCCCCGGCCTCGCGGACCCGGATGCTAGTACGGAGGCCGGCCCGTCCGGTTTGATACACGCCGCTACGAAATTCGTAGTTTGCGAGGCCCGGCCAGGCTTCCGCCGCCCGCCGCTGGACCCTCAGATCGTGATCCACCCGGTCAGCACGTCGGTGCCGTCGCCGGCCCGGCAGCGCAACCGGAACGGGCTGTCCGGGATGGGGTCGACCGCGAAGCAGCCGATCTCGTCCACCTCGGTCGTGCTGATCACGCCCGCCTTGGTATGGATCTCCAGCTCGCCGGCCCGCGGCGGGAGGAGCTGGCCGAGCAGTGAGTTCCCGGTGACCTCGAGCTCCAGGGTCAGATGGGCCGAGGTGAAGGTGAGCGCCCGGATCGAGGCCGTCTCCGACCGCACCGCGACCGCTCGCTGGTCCTGCTCGGAGTCGTAGGTGAGCTGCGCCAGCTCGGCGTCGATGTTGTGCCAGGCGAAGGCGTTCTTGCCGGTTTCGATAAACCAGGCGGGAACGGCCTCGCGATCCTTCAGGGCCTGGCCCAAGGCAGCCAGCAGCCGATCATCGTCCCAGTCACGCACCTGGCTCGCCTCCCCGTATGTCGATCTTCTTCTCGCCCTCTTCCAGGGCGGCAAGGACGTCGGACCGGCGCAGCCGCTCCAGGCAGCGGGCCCGCTGCGGCCCGATGCTGCCAACCGGGATGCCGAGCTCGGCGTGGATCTCCGCGTAGGAACGCGGCGGATCGCTGATGAGCATCGACAGCAGCCGCTGGCAGCGCGGCGGCAGCCCGGTGAAGGCCACGCGCAGCGCCGCGTTTCGCTCGGCCACCAAGATCTCCTCGTCGATCGCCGTGTCGTCCACGAAAAGCACCGAGTCGTCCAGCCCGGTACTCAGCCGCGCGGCTTTACTCGCCGCGGTCACGACGCGCAGGCATTCGCGTGCGGTGGTCGTCGCCAGCCAGCCGGGCAACGCGGCGGGCTCGCGCAGTTTGCCGAGCTGTTCGACCAGCAAGAGCCAGACATTCTGTCCCACGTCCTCGATGTCATGATTGCTCAGCCGGTACCGGGTGCAGATTGTATACACAAGTGACGCATAGCGGTCAACCAGCTCGTTCCACGCATCTTGGTCCCCCCCGGATGCGCGGGTCACGAGCGCGACGACATGCGCGTCGTCACGCATGGCCGGCTCCGGCTAGCTTGTTGTCCGCCATGATCAGCACCTCGGTTGGTGATAATCATCTGTCTCTAACTCAGAGAGCGGCTAGGTCCATCTGATACATCCGTCAAATGATTTTTTTTGCCGCCTCCTACGCACCTCGCAGAAAATTATCCAGAAGCAGTCGTGTGCAGCAGGATTTCACTCGGCTCCCGTCGCCAACGGGTTTGGTCCCGAACGAAGCGGGCGCGTGCCCCGGCCTACTATCCGGGCTCGCCCGGGCCGCTCGCCCGGCCGGGTCCGGCGGCCCGGTCCGTCACCCAGGCGGCGATCTGGCTGCGCGAGTTGAAGCCCAGCTTGGCCATGATGTTGGCCACGTGCCTGGCCGCGGTGGTGTGGCTGATCGAGAGCTCGGTCGCGATGGCCTTGTTGGACAGTCCGTCGGCCACCAGCGCGGCGATCTCGTACTCCCGCTGGGTCAGCGAGCTCGGCGGTGCCGAAGCCACCCGGTAGCGGCTCACCACGGTCGGCGCCGGGCTCTCGCCGGCCGGGCCTGCCGCTGACGCCACGGGCTCGACCGGCGCGTCCAGCGCCAGCGCCACCGCGGCCTCGCTGGTCAGCGCCTGGCCGCTGGCCCACAGCCGGGCCACCGCGGCGTCGCCGAAGCGCCGGGCCGGAGCCAGGTACGCCTCGACCCGCGCGCCGGCCAGCGGCCGCAGGCCGGCCGCCTCGCGCAGTGCCGCCGCCGCTCCGGCCAGCCGCACGGCCAGCTCGAGCTGGCCTTCGTGCCCGGTCAGCGCGGCGAAGGCCTCCAGGCCGCGGGCCACGCTGATCCGCGCGCCGGTGGCGTAGCTGAGCCGCAGGCTTCCGGTCAGGTGCCGCCGGGCCTGCTCGAGGGCGCCGAGGTCCATGGCCACCCGGCCCAGGCCGGCCAGGCAGCGCGCGATCTCCGGCCGGGCGCCGATCTCCCGCAGGATGGCCAGCGCCTCCACGTACCAGCCGTGCGCCTCGCCCGGATGATTGCGGAACCTGGCCAGGTCACCCAGGCCGAGCAGGGCGCGGGCGGCGCCCCACTGCTGGTCGATCCGCCGCAGCACCGCCAGCGAGGCGGTGGCCAGCTGCTCGGCCTCGCGGAGCTTGCCGTGGCGGCCCGCGATGGCGGCCCGGGTGCCGAGCGCGTAGCCCTCGTTCCAGCCGTCGCCGGACGCCTGCGCGGTGGCCAGCGCCTCGTCCGCGCTGGCCTCCGCCTCGTCGATCCGCCCGGTGTGCAGGGCGACCTCGGCGAGCAGGTTCAGTCCCACCGCGATCCAGTACCGGTCGTCGGCCTCGCGGCACAGCTTCAGCCCCTCGGTGCCCAGCGACCAGGCGGCGGCCGGGTCGCTGGGCAGGGTGAGCTGTCCGCGCACCACGGTGGCCGCGCCCTGGACCCAGGCCGGGACCGCGGCCATATCCAGGGCCAGGAACGCGCGCAGCCATTCGATGCCCTCGCCGAACGTGCCCCAGACGATCCAGCACGGGCTGACCGCGCCGCAGATCCGCAGCCCGGCCTCGGCGTCGCCCTGCTCCAGGCACCAGTTCAGCAGCTGGGTCACGTTGCCCGCGTCCACGTCGTAGCGGCGGAAGACGTCTACCCGGGCCGACCACGGGGCCGCGATGCGGGCCATCCCGAGCGCCATGTTCTGCTCGGCGGTCCGCAGCGCGTAGTCGCGGAACCTGCCCCGCATCGCCGCCGCCTCCCCGGCCTGAGCCAGCTGCAGCGCCGCGTACTCCCTGATCGTGTCCAGCATCCGGTACCGCGCCTGGCCGAGCAGCTCGGGATCGAGCACGACCAGCGACTTGTCCACCAGCGCGGCGGTCAGGCCGAGCACCTCGGCGGCCGGGATCTGTTCGTCGGCGCACACCTGCTCGGCCATCTCCAGCGACCATCCGGTGAAGATGGCCAGCCGCCGGAACAGCGCCCGCTCGGGCTCGGTGAGCAGCTCGTGGCTCCACTCGATGGCGGCGCGCAGGGTCCGCTGGCGGGGCGCGGCCGACCGGTCGCCCCCGGTCAGCAGCCCGAACCTGTCGTCCAGCCGGGCGCTGATCTGCTCCACCGACAGCGCCCGGACCCGGGCCGCG
>Ga0335076_10005236_pt1 | contig 13117 bp, 8 predicted proteins | sample Lox_Sample_25_FD_206717 | JGI IMG/M metagenome (GOLD analysis project Ga0335076, IMG submission 206717) | Soil microbial communities from Loxahatchee National Wildlife Refuge, Florida, United States - Lox_Sample_2.5 | ecosystem: Environmental > Terrestrial > Soil > Wetlands | place: USA: Florida...
GGCCAAAGTTGGAAATCGAGACTGATTCATCGCGCTTATCCCCTTCCGGCGAAGAGAACTCGGATGTTTTACGCTCGCCTATCCCGTCTAGCGCCTCCAAAGAGACTATCGTTCGTAGCATAGCCTGGCAATAGAAATGGGGCATGCGGGGGTGGCGGCGCCGTCGGACGCGGGTCGATCCTTCAACGCGGCAGAACGGTTGAGCCCATCAGCGCTAAGTCGACCGCCGCTGCGCACTGACGGCCTTCGCGGATCGCCCAGACAACGAGCGACTGACCGCGCCGCATGTCGCCGCAGGCGAAGACTTTGGCGTTGGAGGAGGCGTAGCGGGTCGTGTCGGCTTCGACGTTGCCGCGCTTGTCCAGGGCGACGCCGAGCTCGGTCAGCATGCCTTCCTTGACCGGCGAGACGAAGCCCATCGCCAAGAGCACGAGGTCGGCCTTGAGCATGAACTCCGATCCTTCGACCGGCTTGAACTTCTCGTCGACTCGCACGCACTTGAGGCCCGTAACCACGCCGTTTTCGCCCTCGAAGGCGACGGTGTTGACGGCGAAATCGCGCTCGGCGCCCTCCTCGTGGCTCGATGAGGTGCGCAGCTTGAGCGGCCAGTTCGGCCAGGTGAGCAGCTTGTCCTCCGCCTTCGGCGGCATCGGCATGATCTCGAGCTGCGTAACCTTGAGCGCCCCCTGGCGAATGGAGGTGCCGATGCAGTCCGATCCCGTGTCGCCGCCGCCGATCACCACGACGTGCTTGCCGTTGGCGAGGATTGGCTCGTTGGTGCCGACGGGTTCGCCCGAGACCCGCCGGTTTTGCTGGGGCAGGAAGTCCATCGCGAAGTGGACGCCGGCAAGGTCGCGTCCGGGGACCGGCAGGTCGCGCGAAGCTTCGGCCCCGCCGGCGAGCGCAACGGCGTCGTGCGAGTCGACGAGGCTCTGCGCGTTCATGGTGACGCCGACATGCGTGTTGTAGTGGAAAATGACGCCTTCGGCCGTCATCTGCTCAATGCGGCGGTCGACATGGCGCTTTTCCATCTTGAAGTCCGGGATGCCGTAGCGCAGGAGGCCGCCGGCCTTCGCGTGCTTCTCGTAGACGTGCACCTCATGGCCGGCGCGCGCGAGCTGCTGCGCGCATGCCAGGCCTGACGGCCCCGAGCCGACGACGGCAATCTTCTTGCCTGTCCGGCGCCCGGCGGGTTCCGGCTTCACCCAGCCCTCCTCGAAGGCGCGGTCGATGATCGCGCATTCGATCGTCTTGATCGTCACTGGCGTGTCCTGGATGTTAAGGGTGCAGGACGCCTCGCACGGCGCTGGGCAAACCCGGCCCGTGAACTCCGGAAAATTGTTGGTCGAGAGCAGATTGCGCGCTGCCTCCCGCCAGTCGCCGCGGTAGGCGAGATCGTTCCAGTCCGGGATCTGGTTGTTAACCGGACAGCCGATGTGACAATAAGGAATGCCGCAATTCATGCAGCGCGCCGCCTGGTTGCGGGTCGCCTCCTCGCTAAGCGGGAGCACGAACTCGCGATAGTGGCGGATTCGGTCGGAGGCCGGCGCGTAGCGCCGGTCCGCGCGATCGATCTCCAGGAACCCGGTTACCTTACCCATGCCGTTACCCTTGAGCCGCCAAGCTGCTTGCTTTTCGCACAGGCCGGACTTCGGTCCGCTTCAATAAAGCGCCAACCGCAACTTGCAAGAACTTTGCCGCGCCCCGTGGCAGGCGGCGAGAACGCCTCGCGGCGGCGCTATTCGAAAGCGCAGCCGACGCCGTGTCCTGCGCCTCTTGTCACTCCCCGGCGGCCAGCATCGGCAGCCCGCTCTGCGCCGTAAGCTCCGCCAGCGCGCGCCGATATTCGACTGGCATCACCTTGCGGAACTTCGGCAGAAAGGCGTCCCAGTCCTCGAGGATCCGCCTCGCCCGGGTCGAGCCAGTGTAGCGAGCATGGTTGGCGATGAGCTGATGCAGCCGCTCGGCGTCGAACCGGCTCATGTCGCGCATGACGTCGACCCGACCGTGATGCTCGAGGTCGCCGCCCGAATGGAGATGGCGCAACATCACCTCTTCCTCAGCGGCGACCGGCTCGAGTTCGACCATCGAGAGGTTGCAACGCTCTGCGAAAGTTCCGGCCTCGTCGAGCACATAGGCGATGCCGCCCGACATGCCGGCGGCGAAATTCCGCCCCGTCTCGCCGATGACGACGACGATTCCGCCGGTCATGTACTCGCAGCCGTGGTCGCCGGTTCCCTCCACGACCGCGATTGCGCCGGAATTGCGCACGCCGAACCGCTCCCCGGCCACGCCGCGGAAGTAGCATTCGCCGGCGATCGCGCCATAGAGGACGGTGTTGCCGACGATGATCGAGGTCTCAGGCGTCAGCTTCTTGGCCTCCTGCGGCGGATAGACGACGATGCGACCTCCCGACAGGCCCTTGCCGACATAGTCGTTCGCGTCGCCCTCGAGCTCGAGGGTCACGCCCTTAGCGAGGAAGGCGCCGAAACTCTGGCCGGCGGTGCCTTGGAACTTGATGTGGATGGCCTCGTCGCGCAGGCCGGCGTGGCCGTAGCGGGTCGCGATGGCGCCCGACAGCATCGCTCCGGTTGAACGATCGGAATTGCGGATCGAAAGATCGAGGCGGACATGCCTGCCGCGCTCGATCGCGTCTCGGCAATCGGCGATCAGGCGCCGGTCAAGCACGTTTTCGAGCCCGTGGTCCTGCGCTTTGCTGCGGTGGATCGTGTCCTCCGGCCACGGCGTCGGCTTGAAGAACAGCTTCGAGAAGTCGAGGCCCCGCGCCTTCGCGTGCTCGATCAACTGGTCGCGGTCCAGCATTTGCCGCTGGCCGACCATCTCGTCGAACGTGCGGTACCCGAGCTTGGCCATCCACTGGCGCGTCTCTTCGGCGACGAAGAAGAAGTAGTTGATCACATGCTCCGGCTTGCCGACGAAGCGCTTGCGCAGCACCGGGTCCTGGGTCGCGACGCCGACCGGGCAGGTGTTCAGATGGCACTTGCGCATCATGATGCAGCCGGCGGCGATGAGCGGAGCGGTGGCGAAACCGAATTCGTCGGCGCCGAGCAGCGCCCCGATCACGACGTCGCGCCCGGTTCTGACGCCGCCGTCGACCTGGACTGCAATGCGGGATCTCAGACCGTTCATGACCAGCGTCTGATGCGTCTCGGCGAGCCCGATCTCCCACGGGCTTCCGGCGTGCTTGATTGACGTCAGCGGCGAAGCGCCGGTGCCGCCCTCAAAGCCTGAGATGGTGACGTGGTCGGCCTTGCACTTGGCCACTCCCGCGGCGACCGTGCCGACGCCGACCTCGGAGACGAGCTTGACCGACACCAGAGCCTGCGGATTGACGTTCTTCAGGTCATAAACAAGCTGCTTCAGATCTTCGATCGAATAGATGTCGTGATGTGGCGGCGGCGAGATCAGGCCGACGCCCTGGGTCGAGTGGCGCACCTTGGCGATCACTGCGTCGACCTTGTGGCCGGGCAATTGTCCGCCCTCGCCGGGCTTCGCGCCCTGCGCCATCTTGATCTGCATCATGTCGGAGTTGACGAGATATTCCGCCGTCACGCCGAAGCGCCCCGAGGCGACCTGCTTGATCGCGCTGCGCATCGAGTCGCCATTGGGCAGGCGCCGGTAACGGTCGGATTCCTCGCCGCCCTCGCCTGTGTTCGACTTGCCGCCGATCCGGTTCATCGCGATGGCGAGGGTGGTATGCGCCTCGCGTGAGATCGAGCCGAATGACATCGCTCCGGTCGAGAACCGCCTGACGATCGAGACGGCGGGTTCTACCTCGTCGAGCGGCACGGGCGTCCGCCCGTCTTCCTCAGCGGTTCTGATGCGGAACAGTCCGCGCACCGTCAAAAGCTGGGCGCTCTGCTCGTTCAGGAGCTTGGCGAAAGCGTCGTAGCGTTCCCGGGCGTTGCCGCGAACGGCGTGCTGCAGCAGCGACACCGTCTCCGGCGTCCAGTTGTGGGTTTCGCCGCGCACCCGATAAGCGTATTCGCCCCCGACTTCGAGCGCCGTAGTCAGGACCGGCGAGTCGCCGAAGGCGTCGGTGTGCCGGCGCTGCGTCTCCTCAGCGATCTCCGCCAGTCCCACCCCCTCGATCGAGGTCGCGGAGCCGAAAAAGAATTCGTCGACGAACGCGTGCGAAAGCCCGACCGCGTCGAAGATCTGCGCGCCGCAATAGGACTGGTAGGTCGAGATGCCCATCTTCGACATGACCTTGAGCAGGCCCTTGTCGACGGACTTGATGAAGCGCTTGACCACCTCGTAACCGCTGATCGGCTCAGGCAGGTCCTTGGCCATCGCGGTCAGCGTTTCGAACGCCAGATAGGGATTGATCGCCTCGGCGCCGTAGCCGGCGAGACAGCAGAAGTGATGGATCTCGCGCGCTTCGCCGGTTTCGACCACCAACCCGACGGAGGTGCGAAGCCCCTTGCGGATGAGATGATGATGGACCGCCGCCGTCGCCAGCAGGGCAGGGATCGGAATGCGATCCGGACCGACCATGCGGTCGGACAGGACGATGATGTTGTAGCGGCCGTGAACCGCCGATTCGGCGCGCTCGCAAAGCCGGCGCAGCGCCTCGCTCATGCCGGCCGCGCTCTTCTTCACCGGATAGGTGATGTCGAGGGTCCGGGTGTCGAACGACTCTTCGAAATGCCCGATGCTGCGGATCTTCTCCAGATCCTCGTTGGTCAGAATCGGCTGGCGCACTTCGAGCCGCTTGCGCCGCGCCGCGCCCTCGAGGTCGAATAGGTTGGGCCGCGGTCCAATGAAGGAAACGAGGCTCATGACCAGTTCTTCGCGGATCGGATCGATCGGCGGGTTCGTCACCTGCGCGAAGTTCTGCTTGAAATAGGTGTAGAGCAGCTTCGACTTCGACGACAGCGCTGATATCGGCGTATCGGTGCCCATGGAGCCGACGGCCTCCTGGCCGGTCGCCGCCATCGGAGAAAGCAGGATCGCCAGATCTTCCTGGGTGTAGCCGAACGCCTGCTGGCGATCGAGCAGCGAAACGTCGGTGCGCAGGGCGCGCGGCTCGACCGGGTTGAGGTCCTCGAGCACGATCTGGCCTTCGCGCAGCCAGGCGCTGTAGGGCCGGGCGCGGGAGAGCGTCTGCTTGATTTCCGCGTCCGACACGATGCGGTGCTGTTCGAGATCGACCAGCAGCATCTTGCCGGGCTGCAAGCGCCACTTGGCGATGATCGTCTCTTCGGGCACCGGGAGCACGCCCATTTCCGACGCCAGCACAACGAGATCGTCGTCGGTGACGAAATAGCGGGCTGGCCTCAGGCCGTTGCGGTCGAGCGTGGCGCCGATCTGACGCCCGTCGGTGAACGCGACCGCCGCCGGGCCGTCCCACGGCTCCATCAGAGCGGCGTGGTATTCGTAGAAGGCGCGCCGCTCTTCATCCATCAGCGGATTGCCGGCCCAGGCTTCCGGGATCAGCGTCATCATCGCGTGGCTGAGCGAATAGCCGCCCTGAACAAGAAATTCGAGCGCGTTGTCAAAGCAGGCCGTGTCCGACTGGCCTTCGTAGGAGATCGGCCACAGCTTGGAGATATCGTCGCCGAACAGTTCCGAGCTGACGCTCGCTTGACGCGCGGCCATCCAGTTGACGTTGCCGCGCAGTGTGTTGATCTCGCCGTTGTGCGCGACCATGCGATAGGGATGCGCAAGGCGCCAGGATGGAAACGTATTGGTGGCGAACCGCTGATGGACCAGGGCCAGCGCGGTCTCGTAGCGCGGGTCCAGGAGGTCGCGGTAATAGGGCGCGAGCTGCCTGACCAGCACCATGCCCTTGTACACAATGGTGCGGGCGGACATCGAGACGGGGTAATATTCCAGGATCTCACGGCTGCCGATCGCGTAGACGCGGTTGGACACAACCTTGCGGGCGACGAACAGGCGGCGCTCAAAATCGTCTTCGCTGGCGACGTCCGGGGGGCGCCCAATGAAGATCTGCTGCATGACCGGCTCGACCGCCTTCACGCGCTCGCCAAGGCCGGAATTGTCGACGGGCACGTCGCGCCAGCCGAGCACGGCGAGGCCCTCGGCGGCGACAGCCTCCTCGACGATCTCGCGCGCCTGACGCCGAGCCGCGGCTTGGCGAGGCATGAAGAATTGGCCGATCCCGTAATATCCCGCCTCGGGCAGTTCGAAGCCGAGCTTGGCGCATTCCGGAGCGAAGAACCCGTGCGGGATTTGGGTCAGCACGCCGCACCCGTCGCCGAGCGAGGGATCTGCCCCCACCGCGCCGCGATGGTCGAGGTTGACTAGAATTTGCAGGCCCTTCTCGAGAATCTCGTGCGACTTGCGATTCTTCATGTCGGCGACAAAGCCGACGCCGCAGGAATCATGCTCCTTGGCGGGATCGTAGAGAGCCTGGGCGGGCGGCGCGAGCGGGTCGAGACCGGCGCGAAGGGTCCGCGCTTCGGCGGTCTCGTCGAGCGTGGGTTGGGTTGTGGCGTTCATCTCTCCGCTCCCCGCACGGTCGCGGGCTTGTTGCGACCGTCATTCCAGATTTTGAAGGCGTATCATGGACAAAGGCGGCTGCGTAGCGCGCACCGCAAAGGCGTTACGCGTCGGATTTTTTTCGATCCGTCTTTGTCGTTCGATCCGACAACGCTCGAGCCTCGGTGTTGCGACGGCGCCGAAGCTTTAGCCTCAGCGCACAAAAAATGGTCAGCACAACTGTCCTATTGTGCGACCATGACAGAAATGAGGTGCCGATACAAGCGGTCGGCGCGCAATTTTTTGCCGCCGGAGTCAGCGGCGGCTGCGAATTGCCAGCGTAGCCCGATTTGACGCAAGTTGCCGGCTCAGGTCCGATCGGAGCGAGCATGAATTTCGCCAGCGACAATGGAGCCGGGGTGGCGCCGGAGATTCTCGACGCGATCGGCGCGTCCTCGCGCGTCAACGCCCCCGCCTATGGCGCTGACGATTACACGGCGAAGGCGCAGGCGCGATTGAGCGAAGCGTTCGAGACCGAGGTCGCCGCCTTCCTGGTGGCGACCGGCACCGCGGCCAACGCGCTTGCGCTATCGGCGCTGGTCAAGCCGTGGGACGCGGTTTTCTGCCACGAGGAGGCGCACATACACGACGACGAATGTGGTGCGCCCGAGCTCTTCACCGGCGGAGCCAAGCTGGTCGGTATCGCGGGGGAGGGGGGCAAGATCGACGCCGACGGCCTCAAGGAGACGCTGGAGCGATTTCCGCGCGGGCTGGTCAAATCGTCCCAGCCCGGCGCGCTCTCGCTATCCCAGGCCACGGAAGCCGGGACGATCTATAGCGTGAGTGAAGTCTTGAAGCTCAGCTCGATTGCTCACGAGCATGGGATCGGCGTGCATATGGACGGCGCCCGCTTCGCCAACGCGCTCGTTTCAGCGAAAGCGACGCCGGCCGACATGACCTGGCGCGCCGGGGTCGATGTCCTTACCCTCGGGGCGACGAAAAACGGCGCGCTCGCCTGCGAGGCGATACTGTTTTTTGATCCCCGACGGGCGGAGAATTTCGCCTTCCAGAGGAAGCGCGGCGGCCAGACACTCTCCAAGGGGCGCTTTCTCGGCGCGCAGATGGAGGCCTATCTCGCCGACGGGCTGTGGCTGCGGCTGGCCCAGAAAGCCAACAGCTCCGCCCGGCGGCTGGCCCGCGGTCTCGCCGCGACGCCTGGGGTGCGGATTGCCTGGCCCACCGAGGCGAACGAGGTCTTCGTCGTCGCGCCGAGCGCACTGGTCGAACGATGGCGCGCGGCCGGCGCTCGGCTGCATGAGTGGACGACGCGTTCGCTCGCGCCGGAGAAGACGCCGCGAAACGGCGAGACGCTGGTGCGGCTGGTGACCTCGTTCGAGACCGAATCAATCGAAATTGATCGCCTAATCGGCCTCGCCGCCAGCGGTCCGGTCGCGGCCGCAGCGGCTGCGCCGTAACCGCGCCGCATTTGTTGGCGCAGATCGGGCTCGGCAACGCTCGGAGCGACCAGACATGAGGAGACGGATGAATGCGGCGCTGCGCCGGCGTCTGGCGGTTTCGGCGCTCGGCGGGCTCATCGCTCTTGCCGCTGCACCCGCGGCAATGGCGCAATGGCTGCCGCCCTGGCGAGTCGTCGCTTCGCCCGCCGACATCGCGGGGATGCTGGGGGCGCAAGGCTATGTGCTGGTCGCGCCGCTTCAGCGGCGACCCGGCGTCTATCTTGCCGACGTCCGCGCGGGCCCCGGCGGATCTCAGCGTCTGGTGATCGACGACAGGAACGGGCAGATCCTGGAACGCTTCATTTCCCTGCCGCGACGCTTTGGCCCCCAATACGCCGTGCGCTTCGACGAATTCGGCGAGCCGCCGCCGCCGAGCGTCGGTCAGCTGCCGCCCGGCCCGGGAATCCGGGTCGCGCCGAACGGCGGTCCGGTGGCGAAATCCACTGTGGACGGGCCGACGAACGTGCACATTCCGAGCGCCGTCAGCCCATTCGGATCGCAGCTTGCGCCGCTCTCCCCTAAGCCCAAGTCGAAATCTGCCCCGATTGCTCGCAGGATTGCGCCGGCGACCGCGCCGCCCGTGGGTACACCGCCTCTGCCGCCGCCCGCTCCGCGCGAGGCGGCGAGGCCCGACGCATCCGCCCCGGCTGCGCCCAATCCGGAGCCGCAGATCGATTCGCCTCCAGGCGAGACGGAGAACGCTTCGACCACGCCGGCGACGCCTGAAGCCAAGCCGGAAGTCCCGGGCGCCGCGCCTCAGGCCGAGGCGCAAGTCCAGCCGACCACGACGACGCAATCGCTGGCGCAGCCGTTAGAGCCGGCCGTCGCGCCCGCTTCAGAACCCGCGACGGGCGGCAAAGCCAAGGTCAACGTCGTCCCGCCGGCGCTGTTCGAATAGACGAAAAAGGGCGCCCGTGAGGGCGCCCTCGTTTCGCGTTGGGCAGGCTTGAGCTTACGCGGCCTGGGCGGTCGGCGTCTTGACGGCTTCGATGGTCTTGCCGCCCTTATTGATCGCGATGGTGCGCGGCTTCTGAGCCTCGGGAACCTCACGCACGAGATCAATGTGGAGCAGGCCGTTCTCGCTGGTCGCGCCGGTCACGACGACGTGGTCGGCAAGCTGGAATCGGCGCTCGAACGCCCGCGCCGCAATGCCCTGATAGAGCACTTCGCGCTTGGCCGGGTCCTTCGCGACGGTTTCCTTGGAGCCGCGCACGGTCAGCGTATTGTCGCGGCTCTCGACGGTAAGCTCGTGCTCGCCGAAGCCGGCCACCGCAAGCGTGATGCGATAGGCGTTTTCGTCAGTCCGCTCGATGTTGTAGGGCGGATAGGTCGGAGCGCCCTGCTCGCCTCCCGCAACCTTGTCGAGCATCGAGAGCAGACGGTCGAAGCCGACGGTGGAACGATAGAACGGTGACAGATCGTAATTCAGCATGGGTCACATCCTCTGTAGTGAGCGACATGGCGGCGGACGCCCCTTGCTCGGCGGCGCTCGACGCTGCGGGTCCTCATGGACCCCGCATCCAGGAATTTTGGCCGCGGGAGCCGAAATTCAAGGCCGAACGGCTGCTTTCGCCACAAAAAATGCAAGCTCTGCGGTCAGACGACGGAGCGGTCAGACGACTCGCCTGAGCCAGTCGGGGAAGGTACAAGGAGGGCCCTGGGAGGGGCCGAAGCCTCCGGATTTCGAGGTCTCACACACATGCGGAAATCACTTTCATTCCTGACGGTCGCCGCCGCGGCCCTGTGCTGCGCCGCCGCGGCCTATGCCGGGGGCGGTCCGCAAACCGAAGACAAGGACGCGCCGCCCAAGCCGCTGCCGCCGCTGCAGAAGAACTTCCCGCTCGACGAAACCTGGTCGCTGCGCGAGCTCAACGGCAAGCCGGTCCCGGCCGGGATCGACGTCAGCCTCAAGATCGACGGTACGCTGCGCGGCTCGGGCTACACCGGCTGCAATTCCTGGTCGGCGACGATGTATCCGGTCAAGGATCAGCACCTCGCGGTCGGTCCCTACGCGCTGACCCGCAAGCAATGCCCCAAGGACGTCATGGCGCTCGAGGCCGGCTTCCTGACCGGGCTGCTCGGCAGTCCGACCTGGGACCTTGTCAACGGCGACCTCGTGATCAAGGGCCCGCGCGGGTCGATGCGGCTCGAACGCTCGCTCTGACGAGGGCGCGCGGTCAGGCCGCCGCCGGCTCGGCGACCACCGAGGCCGGAGCCCCCTCGCGCGGCTCAAATCCGATCCGGCGCCGGTGGAACAGGTTCATCGTCGACTGATGGCCGATCGAGACCAGCGTCGTACGCGGCAGCGTTTCGACGATCGCCTTATAGAGCTTCGCCTCGCTCTTCTCGTCGAGCGAGTTGGTCGATTCGTCGAGGAACAGCCAGTCCGGCTCGGCAAGCAGCGCGCGCGCGATCGCCAGCCTCTGCTGCTCGCCGCCGGATAGCCGCATCTGCCAGTTCTCGTTTTCGTCGAGGCGGTCGGCGAGCGCCGGCAGGCCGACCTTGACCAGCCTCTCTTTCAGCCGCTCGTCGGAAAAGTTGGTCGCTGACGCCGGATAGGCGAGCGCCTCGCGCAGCGGTCCGATCGGGATGTAGGGCCGCTGCGGCAACAGCATGAGCTTGGCGTGTTCGGGCTGGCGGATCTCGCCCGAGCCGAACGGCCACAAGCCCGCGATGGCGCGGAACAGCGTCGACTTGCCGACGCCCGAGGGGCCGACGAATAGCGTCGACTCCTGGGGCACGAGCACGAGGTCGGCGACATGAGCGAGCTTGCGCCCGTCGGGCAATGCGAGATCGACGTGGTCGAGCGCGAGGTTCGGACCCTCGGCCGGGTTGGCCACGATGCGCGGGCTCATGGCTTCGGCGGCGCGGGTGCGGGCGAAGGCCTCCTCGAATGAGGTCAGGCGCTGGATGGTGGCGCTGAAGCTGGCGAGGCCGGTGTACTGGTTGACGAAGAAGTTCATCGCGGTGTTGACGTTGCCGAAGGCGTCGGCGGCCTGGTTGAACGTCCCGAAGTCCACCTTCTTGACCACGAAATAGAACGGCGCGACGACCACGTAGGGGATGATCGCGGTGATCTGGGTGTAGAACTGCAGGAAGGCGTTGAGGAACGTCCGCACGCGGATGATCCGCTGCACGGTGCGGAACACGTTGCCGAACACCCTGTCCGCGCGGTCGATCTCGCGCTGCTCGCCCTTGAGCAGGGCGATCTGCTCGCTGAACTCGCGTATGCGGGCGAGATCGAAGCGGAAGTCCGCTTCGACCGCCTGCTGGCGGAACATCAGCCGCGACAGCGAGCGGCCGATCAGATGCATCATCCCGGTGGCGAAGACCGCGTAGAGGATCGCGACCCAGAACAGGAATCCGGGGATTGGAATCCCGAGGATCGAAATGTCCATGTTGCGCGAGATGCTCCACAGGATGATCGAGAACGCGACCAGGTTGGTCGCGGTGGTCATCGCCTGGATGGTGTAATTGTAGATGCCGGCGTTCATGTAGGCGCCGACGCCGCCGGCGCCGCTGACAAAGCCGCCGATGTCCTCGGAAATGCGCTGGTCCGGGTTGTCGGTCGGCGGACGCACGCCCGGCGCTGACGCTTGAGCGGTCGGCGTGTCTTCGTAATTGGCGCTGAGCGCAAGCTTGTAGTGCATCGCGTGCAGCAACCAGCGCGAGGTGTAGGACGCCGTCATCCAGCGCCGCCATTGCAGGACAAAATTGAGCGCGACGTAGAACTCGACCAGAAACGCGAGGATCGAGATCGTGACCAGCGGCACGAACACCCAGAGCAGCTGATTCCAGAATTCGGCGGCGTGCACGGCGTCCGGAACCTGAATCGCGTTACCGAAGGCGCGATAGAAGAAATTGAGTCGGACGCCGAGGGCGACCTGAAACTGGTTGATGAGGATGAGGAAGAAGATGTTGATGCGGGCGTAGAGGCTCTGGCGCAGCGCGATCGGCGGCGCCGGCAGTGGCCTGATCGAGATCAGCGTCTGCGCTTCGAAGAACGGATCGGTGAGCGCCATCATCCTGCGCACGAAGGAAAAGCGCGAGATGGCGAAGATGGCGACGCCGAACAGCGCGGTGGCGAGCGGCAGATATCGTGGGAGCGAATAGTCCGCATACGCCTGCGGCCAATAGCCGAGCAGCGAGACGATGTCGGCCAGTCCGAACACGATCGTTTCAAACGCGAAGAGATCGGAGAGCACGGTGAGGAAGGTCGAAAGCCGCCATCGCGGGTGTGACGCGACTGCGCCGATCGCGGACGCGACGCCGATGACGATCATCATAACGTCCTCCTCGTAGACGCCGACGACGAGGGCGAGGGTCGCGAAGATTGCGAGGCTCAACATGCGCATGCGGGCAGGACCTTGAGCGGCGAAAACGAAGAAGGCGCCCTAGCAGACCGGCCGGGGCATTAGAAGGGCGCGGGCAGGGCGGCGGCGATGAAATCTCGGCAATGTCCGGGTCGATCCGAACGGCATGACGGCCGCGCCCGCGCCCCGCGCGGCGATCAAGCTTGCATATTGCGTTGAGCTGCTTGCGCGTCCCCTCTCCGAGGGCCGACGGACGCGAGCACGCGGCGGTGGGCTTGGCTCGACGAAACCGTTACCGCGGGCGCCCCCCGCCGCTGGTCATACTTGCGTCGAGTTCCGTCGGCCGCTTGAGTCGTCCGCCTAATTTCTTGGCGGCGGGTCAGCAGCCGCCCTCGCACAGGCCGCTCATTTCCCTGCAGCGATAGGGGGTTGCGCAAACCAGTCCAACAATCCCAGGGGCGTCGCACGAGCAGCCGGCAACGTCCGCCACACCGTTGGCGCAACCACCCACGCACAGGCCGCTCATTTCCCTGCAGCGATAAGGGGTTGCGCAAACCAGCCCAACGATCCCAGGGGCGTCGCACGAGCAGCCGGCGCGATCATTCGGAGTATAGGCATCGGGGCCTCGCGCCAGATCGGCGGCCCCGGCCGGCGAGGCGGCCACCGAACCGAAAAGCGCGAGGGCCAGGCTCACTATGGCTCTTTTCATCCTCAAGCCCTCCGCAGCGATCGATTCGCAGTGAACCATTTCGGAAAAGCGAAGTCCAGACGCCCCGCCTCGCGATCGCGTCAATTTGGACGGAGCACCCTTCACTCGCGTCG